>Ga0208825_1000001_pt1 | contig 340258 bp, 290 predicted proteins | sample AD_UKC113_MetaG_FD_184450 | JGI IMG/M metagenome (GOLD analysis project Ga0208825, IMG submission 184450) | Active sludge microbial communities of municipal wastewater-treating anaerobic digesters from Hong Kong - AD_UKC113_MetaG (SPAdes)... | ecosystem: Engineered > Bioreactor > Anaerobic >...
AATTCCAAACTCGAATCCGCATGTCGGTGCTGTCCAAAAGAATTGTAAAAAAACCACAATACCGCAAGGAGTCACGTTTTACCTCGTTATCCCGTTCTTTTTTTCGAGATCTGCGTGTATCTGCGGAAGACCACACGATCCGCAGATGACGCAGATACACGCAGATGGAAAACAGGGCATGGATGTTCGGGTCAGGCAATTCCAAACTCGAATCCGCATGTCGGTGCTGTCCAAAAGAATTGTAAAAAAACCACAATACCGCAAGGAGTCACGTTTTACCTCGTTATCCCGTTCTTTTTTTCGAGATCTGCGTGTATCTGCGGAGGACCACACGATCCGCAGATGACGCAGATACACGCAGATGAAAAACAGGGCATGGATGTTCGGGTCAGGCAATTCCAAACTCGAATCCGCATGTCAGTGCTGTCCAAAACAAGATTGATCGGAGAAACTCCTTCTTCATCGCGAAAAAGAGGTTTTCCAAGAACGCCATCCTGAAAACCCGTTGTCTATTTACTCAAAATGGCTTTCTGCCAGCCGCAATTTGGATAGAGATGAAACAGGATCCGCCCGATGCCCTCCGGTTTTTTCAAGGCTGGCGGTTGCGATATCATAGGGTCATGAATGAACGTCCGGATATGCCCATTTATGCGTTTATCAAGCGCGAGTTGAAAAACCAGATCGAAAGCGGCGAGCTGCCGGAAGGGGCACGGGTGCCCTCCGAATTTGAACTGGCGCGCCAGTACGGCGTCAGCCGCAATCCGACCCGGCAGGCCTTGCGGGATCTGGAACTCGAAGGGTATCTTGTTCGTACACCGGGCCGCGGATCGTTCGTCACCCCCAAGACGCAGTGGCAAAAACTGTTCAATGTAAACGGCTGGCGTGCCGTGGCCATTGCGTGCCCGGAACTCGAATTTCATTATACACGGACGGTCATCCGGGGGTTCGTGGAACGAGCCGCCGAGGAATCGTATCTTGCCATGGTGTATTTCATCCGGTTCAGCGGCGAATCCGAGTTTCAGTTTCTGGCGGACATGCGCAACAGCGGCATCCAGGGGATGGCGTTTTGGCTGCAGCATGCGTCGGATCGCGTGCTCGATCTGCTGCGGAAATTTCAGCGGTCCGGGTTTCCCTTTGTGCTGATTGACCGCTATGTCCGGGGGCTTGAAAGCGATTTTGTGGTGACGGACAACGAGGATGCGGCTTATCGGCTGACGCGGGCCCTGCTCGAACGCGGCCACAAAGACATCGGACTGGTGACGTCCGCGCTGGACAACACGTCCGCGGAGGACCGCCTGGCCGGGCATCAACGCGCCTTGCGCGAGGCCGGGATACGGTTTTCCGAGGAGTTGCTGGGCGTCTTCGACATGGAAGACGAATCCAATTCGGCGGTCGTTCACCGGATCATGGCGCACCGGCGGCATCCGACCGCGTTTTTGTGCAATAACGACGGTATTGCGGCCACGCTGCTCGACGAACTGAACGCGCTGGAATTCAGCGTGCCGGACGACGTGGAAGTCGCCACGTTGGACGACAACGAGCTGGCCGCAGCGCTGGACGTGCCCCTGATTACCGCCTCGCAGCAGGCGTATGAAATGGGCCGGGCGAGCGCGGAGATTCTCATCCATCGCATTGCCGACGCCTCGTCTCCGCCGCAGCAGCGATTCCTCAAGGCTGTGATGAATCCCGCGCCCGGCCGTGGGATTTCATGAACGGGAATCTTGCCTGGCAATAAAAGCCGTGGTAGGCTGTGGATGCAACGTGTCAGCCGTTTTTTGGGAGATCACGCATTCATGCGATATTCGGCCTGTTTTTTTGCGATCGAATTTTTTATTTCGTGCGCATTCGCCGATTTTCGGGAGCAAGTCGAGTCGGACTGGTTGTTGCAGGAACAGTTGCGGTCGCGAAACGCGACGGTTACAGCGCAGTCCGACGCGGCGGGGGGATGCGATGGAATCAAGAACGGCCGGTGGGGATTTCACACGAACTGCGTCGAATCGCCGTGGTGGCAGGTGGATTTGGGCAAAGTCGCGCCGGTGGATCGGGTGGTGGTATGGAATCGGTGCGATGCGGCGGATCGCGCCACGCGGATTCGGATCCTGTTTTCGGACGACGGGGCGTCGTGGCGGACGGTGTACATGCACGACGGAACGTTGTTTTACGGGATGCAGGGCGGACCGCCGTTGTCGGTGACCTTGGCGGGTGAAAAGACGCAGTATGTGCGCATCACGACGCCGGGCGTCAATTTTCTGCACTTTGACGAGGTCGAAGTGTTTGGGCCGTCGGAACCGGCAAAGAATCTGGCGCTGAACCGTCCCGCGAACCAGTGCGGCACGTCGCCGTGGTCGGCGAACCATCTTCCCGGCGCTCCGGACTGGCCCGCCCGGACGCGCGCCGTGCTCGAACATGCGCGGGCGCTGGCGCATGAATTTGCCCTCGAACCGGACGCGCTGAAGCGGATCGAAAAGATGGAGGCGAGCCTGCATTCCGATCGTTCCGCCAAGAATGCGAAGCGGGATTACCTCGAGGCGCGCTGGGTGTTGCGGACAATTGCGCTGAAAAATCCGCTGCTGGATTTCGACACGATTCTTTTTGTGAAACGCGTACCCGGCAGTTTCAGCCACATGTCGGATCAGTATTACGGCTGGTGGTCGCGTCCGGGCGGGGGGGTGTATCTTTTGCGCGACTTCAGGTCCGACGCGCCGACCTTGACCTGTTTGAGCGGCGCCTTCGCGGAGCCGGGCAGTTTCCTTCGTCCATCGCTGTCGTTCGACGGGCGCAAAGTTCTGTTTGCGTGGTGCAAGCATTATCCGAAACTCGCGAAATGCAACGACAAATTGAACAAGGACAATGTGCCGGAGGACGCGTTCTATCACGTGTTCGAGATGAACGTGGACGGCAGCGGCCTACGTCAATTGACGTCGGGCAAATACGACGATTTCGACGCGCGGTATCTGCCTAACGGCCGCATCGTGTTTCTCTCGACGCGGCGGGGCCAGGCGATTCAGTGCGGTCCGGACACGGCGCGCGAAACGCAGACGCATCCGGCGCTGCCGGACTCGTATGTGCGGTGCGGGGGCGGTCCGGAGCGCCCCGTGGCCGTGTACACGCTGCATACGATGGACGCGGACGGCGGGGATCTGTGCGCGATATCGCCGTTCGAGATGTTCGAGTGGACGCCGAGCGTGGCGAACGACGGCACGATTCTCTATTCACGGTGGGACTACATCGATCGCTCGAACATGCCGTACATGGGCTTGTGGTCCATTCATCCCGACGGCACGCATGCGCGGATCGTGTACAAGAACTTCACGCTTGCCCCGCATTGCACCTTCGAGCCGCAGAGCATACCGGGGTCGAACAAAATCGTGTTTACCGGATCGGCGCATCACGCACAGACGATGGGCGGGCTTGTCCTGCTCGATCCGGCCGCGGGCACGGAAGGCGAGGCGGCGATCAGGCGCCTGACGCCGGAAATCGTCTTTCCGGAAATCGAGGGATGGCCGGACAACTATTACGCGAGTCCTTGGCCGCTGTCCGAGCGGTTTTACCTTGTGTCGTGGTCGCACGAGGAGTCCGTGTCGCAGGGATCGTTGCGCACGCCCAACGGCATGGGCCTGTACCTGTTCGACGCGGACGGGTTCAGGGAACTGCTTCACCGCGATCCCGCCATTGGCTGCGAGAGTCCGCTGCCGGTCCGTTCGCGCGCCGTGCCACCGTCTCTTGTGGATGTGCCGAGGTGGGATGCGGCCAAGGAGGGGCGTTTTGTTCTGGCGGATGTATATCGCGGCCTCAGGGACACGCAACGCGGCGCGATCAAATCGCTGCGCATCGTCGCGGTGCCGCCGAAGACGCATCCGACGATGAATTATCCGGTACTCGGCATCATGGCGGACGATCCGGGGAAATGCGTTTTGGGGACCGTTCCGGTCGAGGAAGACGGTTCGGCGTATTTCCGCGTGCCGGCGAGCGTGATTGTGTTTTTTCAGGCGCTGGACGAGCGCGGGATGGCCATTCAAAGCATGCGCAGCGCAACCTATGTCCACCCCGGCCAAACACTGAGTTGCATCGGCTGCCACGAGAACCGCCATCAGGCGCCGGATGCAAAGCGCATCGCGGCCATGCGCCGCGAACCGTCGCGTATTGCGCCCGGTCCGGAGGGGTCGTGGCCGCTCCGTTTCGACCGGCTCGTGCAGCCGGTGCTCGACCAGTCCTGCGTGAAGTGCCACAATCCCAAGGGGGCGGACGCCGTCGCGGCCAAGTTTGATCTCACGGCGGATAAAGCCTACGACACGCTTGTCAATTACGGGGAACCCAGCCTGTTGCAGTCCGTGAAGGCGTCGTATGCGCGGGGCAATTCGATCGAGGGCGATTGCGGCGCGCGGATCAGTCCCGTGCTCCGGAAATTGTTCGAGCCGTCCGGACACCACGGGGTCGCGCTCGATTCGGATTCTTTCAATCGAATCGTTACCTGGCTGGACACCTACGGGCAGCGCGTCGGATCGTTCAGCGAGGAGCAGGAACGGCAACTCGTCGCGCTCAGAGAACAGCACAAGGATCTTCTGGCCGTTTCTCCGTAGGGAAGCGGCAAAGCACGAGGCGAAGAGCGCGAAGGGCGTGAAACGCGCAGCGGTTTTTGCGCGTGTAATGACAGGCTGAACAATTTGTCCGCTTTGTTCGCTTTCTTGATTGATGTCCGATGCGCCGCGTATTCTATCGTTCTGGCTGAACGACCCGAAGGAAAACCTATCCATGGATTTGAGGCAGTACTGCGATGTGTTTTGCGCGGAGATGGCGCGCGTGGACGCGGCGGCGGTGGGTCGTCTGGCGGACGCCATCGAGGAGGCGTATCGCGCGGGGCGCATGGTGTTTGTAATCGGTAACGGCGGCAGCGGCGCGAACGCGTCGCATCTGTGCGAGGATCTCGGCAAGGGCACGTTGAGCGATTTCGACCGCCAAAAGCGACTGCGCATCATCAGCCTGACGGACAACACGCCTTACATTCTGGCGTGGGGCAACGATTCGGGTTTCGACCGCGTCTTTTCCGAGCAATTGAAAAACCTTGCGTCGCCGGGGGATCTGCTCATTGCGATCAGCGGATCGGGCAACAGTCCGAACATTCTGCGGGCGGTCGAATATGCGAACAGCATCGGCATGAAGACTTTCGGGGTATCCGGATACGATGGCGGCAAACTGCTTGGGCTTGCCTCGGACAACTGGCATGTCGCGTGCAACAACATGGGCATGGCGGAAGCCGTCCACGGGGTCGTCTTTCACTATCTGACCGAGGAACTCGCGCGGAGATTCGCCCGGTGAAGACCCGCGTGATCGGCATCGAAATCGGCGGCACGAAATTGCAGGCCGCAATCGGACGCGAAGACGGAACCATCGAGAAGACGATTCGCGGCGCGGCGCCGCCGGGCGGCGCGGAAGCCATTCTCGGCTGGTTCGAGAAGGAATTGCCGGGTTTTATCCGCGGCATGAAGGAAATCGATCGGATCGGCATCGGGTTCGGCGGACCCGTGGACAGCCGGACGGGCACGGTGCTCACGTCGCACCAGGTCGAAGGATGGAGCGGGTTTCCGCTGGCTGATTGGTTTGAGGACCATTTCGAATACGAGACGTACGTGTTCAACGATTCAAACGCGGCAGGCTGGGCCGAATACTGTCTTGGCGCGGGCAAGGGCACGGACCATTTTCTCTACATGAATATCGGCAGCGGGATCGGCGGCGCGCTAATTATAAAGAGAGTTCTTCACAACGGGCAGGGGCTTGGCGCGTCGGAACTCGGCCATACGCACGTGCCCGATTGGGAAGCGGCCCATTCACCGCGCAAACTCGAAGACCTGTGCAGCGGGTGGTCCATCGAACGGCGGCAACGTGCGATGGCCGATCCCGATCCGCAGTCGCCGCTCGGCGCGCTTTGCGGGGGAAAATCGGCGAATATTACGTGCGCGATGCTCGGCCAGGCCGCGGAACAGGGCGATCCGCGCGCATGCGAGGAAATCGAACATGTCGCGCAAAGCGTCGGCGTTGCGCTTGCGAACGCGGTCACGCTGTTCCACCCCGAACGCATCGCGCTGGGCGGCGGCGTGCCGTTGATGGGCGACGTTCTTGTTGGACCGATTCGGCGGTACGCGAACCAATATGCGTTTGGGCCGTTTCAGAATCGTTTCGAAATTGTTCCGTGCAAACTAGGTGAATCCGTCGTGCTGGCGGGAGCGATCCTGCTGGCGAACAAGGATGTAGATGAATAGGGAGGACGGATCGGTCGGATCCGTCGGATCGGCATAACGCCACAAGGGAGTTTGGAGCCATGAGACTGAAGAACAAGGTAGCGATTATCACCGGAGCCGGCATGGGCATGGGGCGCGAGGCGGCGCTTTTGTTCGCGGCGGAAGGCGCGAAAGTCGTCGTGTTCGACCTGAACAAGAAGGCCGCGCAGGAAACCTGCTCGATCATCGCAAAGGCGGGCGGAAAGGCCTTGTGCGTCGTCGGGGACGTCAGCAAGGAGGCCGACGTCAAGAAGGCCATCAAGAAAGGCGTCAAGGAATTTGGCGCGATGCACATCCTGTATGCGAACGCGGGGGTGCTGTGGAAGGATCGCGACCGTTCCGTGATCGAAACCACCGAGGAAAACTGGGATATCGTCCAGGCGATCAACCTGAAGGGACCATTCTTTTTGACCAAACACGGCATACCGGAATTGCAGAAGTCGGGCGGGGGTTCGATTATTCTGGTGGGTTCCATTTCGGCGCTGGTGGGCTTCACGCTGGCGCAGGATTCGTATACCTGCGCGAAGGGCGCGCTGATATCGCTTTGCAAATCGCTCGCCGTCCAGTTCGGCCCGGACAATATTCGCTGCAACATCATTCATCCCGGCATGATTGACACGCCCCTTCAGGCGCCGTATCTAAACGACGAGAAGAAGGCCGCCATCGCGGAGTGCCTGCCGATGAAACGGCTTGGCGTCGCGCGCGACATCGCCAATGCCGCCCTGTTCCTTGCGTCGGACGAATCCAGTTTCATGACCGGCGCGGAGATGATCGTGGACGGTGGTTTCATCGCCACGTGAGCGCAAGAGACTGAACCGCCAAGGCGCGAAGGTAGAAAAATGGTACGGGCGCCGCAGGATCTTCGCGTTGGACGCTTCACGCACGCATGATTCGGTGTCTGGAATGTCGTGGTAGCCGCCCGGACAAGCAGGAGAATTCGGCCGCATGAAGGGCGAGTTATTCTTGTTGATTCCGTTTATCTTGGCGATCGGCGTTTCATTTGCCGGCGCGCAGAATCTTCTCTGCGAGAACGATTCGGTATCCATCGAATTTTCCGGGCACAACGGAACGGTCCTTCGATTTTACGACAAGGCCAATGGCTGCGATATCACGCGCGCGGACGATGGAGAACTATGGCGAGTAATGCTCACGACGGAAAGCGGGACAAAAGTCCTTACGCCTTCGGATGCGGGGCAATTCATTTCCCATTCGAACAGCCCGTCCGAAATCCAAATGTCGTGGTTCGATTTTCCGGGCATGGACAAGGATTTAGCGATCCATGCAAGTGTTCGGATCCAAACGTGCTGGCCTCCAACCTCCTGGGAGTTGGTGATTCATAAAACGCCTTCGGCGCGCGTACCGGTGGCCCATTTCCCGAGGCTGTCCAATCTCACCAAACACGAAGAGGAGTCGCTCGCCGTTCCGGTATGGACCGGCCAACTTTTGCCCAATCCGCGATCCGTGCTCTGTGCGTCCGACGACGCACGCTTGGCATGGAATTATCCGGGCATGATGGCCATGCAGTGCGTGGCGTACTGTGCGAAAGGCGGATCCGGACTCTATGCGGCATGTGACGATACGGCGGCGTATCGCAAGACCTTCGCTTTTTGGGGGAACGTATCCGGCAAGGTTGATTTCGAGATGGTTCACTATCCCGAGAACGGCGCGGCAAATTCCGGCGAATGGCGCATGCCTTACGCCGCGATACTCGGAGCATTGCACGGCGACTGGTTCGATGCGGCAGAACGCTACCGAAGTTGGGCGCTCCAACAAACATGGACCAAAGAAAGCCGCATGCGGCGCGGCCTCGTGCCCGCGTGGATTGAAGAAACCGGTATGTGGATCTGGAACCGCGGGCGCTCGGAAGGCGTGTTGCCGCCGGCCATAGCCTTGCAGGAGACGCTGGGCTTGCCGGTGCGCGTGTTCTGGCACTGGTGGCATGGCTGTCCGTATGACGCGGGTTTCCCCGAATACCTCCCGCCAAGGGAAGGCGCCGATCAGTTCCGCAAAGCCGTCTTGGACGCACATGCGCATGACGTCCGGTGTGTCGTATACATGAACCAGCGGCTATGGGGCATGGAAACTGAAAGTTGGCGCGTGGAGAACGCGGAGCGGTTCGCCGTCAAAGGCGAAGACGGAAAGGTCCACCCCGAGGTTTACAACCTTTTCACGAAATCGCCGATGGCTTCGATGTGCATTGCTACGCCGTTTTGGCGCGGCGCCTACGCTGGTCTCGCACAGCGCGCCATCACGGAGTTGGGCGTGGACGGCATCTACATGGATCAGGCCTGCGACAGCATGCCCTGTTACGATTCGTCGCACGGCCATCCCATCGGTGGTGGACGTTACTGGCTCGACGGATTTCGGTTGTTGTCCGGCGACATTCGCAAACGCGCCGCCGAGAAGCGCGTCGCCCTAACAGGGGAAGGCTGCTGCGAGGCATGGTTGCCATACCTCGACGCGATGTTGACGCTGCAAGTGAGCAAGGAACGCTACTCCGCGCCGACGGACCCGTGGGAACCGATCCCGTTTTTTCATTCGGTCTATCATCCCGTCGCGATTACCTACGGCAATTATTCCTCACTCACCATGCCCCCCTACGATGACCTTTGGCCGAAGGCGTCCGCGCCCAAGAAACCGCTCGCGTTGATCGACCGGAAATTTTCTCGCCAGTTTTACCTCGAACAGGCCCGCGCGTTCATCTGGGGCCAACAACCCACGCTTGCCAATTTTCTTCCAAACCAACTCACCGAACGCGCAGAAGAACTCGACTATGTGATGCGCATTGCAAAGGTTCGCCGCCTTGCGAGGCAATATCTCGAACATGGCGAATTCCTTCGTCCACCCCAATTGACCGTTGCGAACGCCACCTCGCCTTTTTCGCGTCTGAGCATCTATGCCGGCCAAGGCGAACATCTCGCCGAATTTGCCAAGACACATCCGTTGGCGCTGTCCACGGCATGGCGAGCGCGCGACGGCAACGTTGCCATCGCCATCGCCAGTCTTGCGGACGCCCCCCTGTCCGTTTCTCTTTCCTGGAACCCGAAGGAATACGGCATATCCTCCAACGGCACGATTTTTCGGATTGCCGAATCCGGCCGCATACCTGTCGAACCCTTCACGTTTCCTCCATCCAGCCGCGCGCTTACGCTTCCGCCGCGGGCTGTTTGTCTTTTTGAATTCATCGGAGGTTCACCTCCTTCCTGATTCTCGAATCCCGGTTTTGGGACGGAATTCGCTTCCATTCCCCGCGGATTGTGCACAGGTCCACGGTCGAATTTGATTGGATCTTGATGTTTTGTTACCGTTTGCGGCCATGAGGAAGAAAAAGAAGGGGGAATGGCGGCGAGACCGGCGTGTCTTGTGAGCGGAGTAGTGCAGTATGCCTGAAGATCGAAAACTGTTGAGCGGCAATGAGGCGGTGGCGTTGGCCGCGCGCCATGCGGGCATTGCGCTGGCGACGGCGTATCCCGGAACGCCGTCCACGGAGATCATGGAGGAAATCGCGGCGTTGGGCGGCCCGTCGCAATGGTCGCCCAACGAAAAGGTCGCGTACGAGGTGGCCCTTGGGGCGGCTTACGGCGGCGCGCGGGCGCTGGTGGCGATGAAACATGTCGGCCTGAACGTCGCCGCGGACCCGTTGTTCACTTCGACGTACACGGGCGTGAGCGGGGCGCTGGTGGTGGTTTCCTGTGACGATCCCGGGATGGCGTCGAGCCAGAACGAACAGGACAACCGGCGTTACGCCGTGGCGGCGGGTATTCCCATGCTTGAACCGTCCGACTCGCAGGAGTCGTATGATTTCACGTTGCTGGCGGTCGGGATTTCGGAACGCTGGGGGCTGCCTGTGATGTTGCGCATGACGACCCGGGTTTGCCATTCAAAGACCGTGGTGCGCCCCCGCGAAAATGCGCAAGCGCCGCCCGGCGCGCATTTTGTGCGCGACATTCCGGGCCGGGTCATGATTCCCGCCTTTGCGCGGCCCGCGCACCGGCGCCTGCGCGCGAAACTCGCCGAAATTCTGGCGTGGAACGAATCGGAGGGCCCGCGGGAGGAGATCCGGGGCCAATCCTCGCTTGGCATCATCGCGTCCGGCGTGGCATACGTTCATGCCCGCGAGGCGGCGCCCGACGCCCATTTCCTGAAACTCGGCATGACGTATCCATTGCCAATGGATCGCATCCGCTCATTCGTCCAGTCCGTGGAACGGTGCGTCGTCATCGAAGAGAACGATCCGTATCTTGTGGATGCGATCCGGGCGGCCGGCCTGAACGTCGAAGGCAAGTCGGAGATGTACCGGTTCGGCGAATTGAACGTCGGCCGGGTTCGGCGGATTCTGGCCGGCGATGATACGCCCGAATTCGTTCCGCCGCCGGGCAAGCCCCCGCAATTGTGCATCGGTTGCCCTCACCGGACGGTCCTTTCGGTCTTGCATCGCCTCGGCTGTATCATCGCGGGAGATATCGGGTGCTATACGCTGGCGGCGCTTCCGCCGCTCGAAGCGATGGACACGTGCGTGTGCATGGGCGCGAGCGTGGGTCTCGGGCTCGGCCTGCGGCACGTGCTGCCGGACGACGAGTCGCGGCGCGTCGTAAGCGTCATCGGCGACAGCACGTTCGTTCACAGCGGCATCACGGGAATGGTGGAGATGATCTACAATCCGCCGAAGACGGGGCACGTTCTTCTTATTCTCGACAACGGCACGACGGCCATGACCGGCCTTCAGGAGCATCCCGGCACGGGCCGCACGCTCAAGCATGAACCGACAGGACGGCTCGTGGCCGAGGATCTCGCCCGCGCGCTCGGTATCCGGCGCGTACATGTGATTGATCCGGTGGCGGAGGTGGCCGCGTTTCGGCGATTGATGGAAGACACACTGGCCAGCGGCGAACTCGCGGTTGTCATTGCGCGCAAGCCGTGCAAACTGGCGGAAGGCCGGATTCAGGCCATCCCGGATCCCGCGCGGCCTTGCGGCGGGGAAGGGAGCGCGTGTCATGGATAACGGAACCGTGACGAATGTCGTGTTTGCCGGCCTTGGGGGCCAGGGCGTGTTGAAGGCCTCGGACATTCTTTCGGACGCGGCGTTCATGGCCGGTTTCGACGTCAAGAAGAGCGAAATCCACGGCATGAGCCAGCGCGGCGGTTCCGTTACGAGCGATGTCCGCTACGGTCCGCGCGTGTACAGTCCGATGGTTCCAGCGGGGGAATCGGATTTTCTGGTGGCGCTCGACGGCATGCAGGTCGCGCCCGCCCGGCATTTTCTCAAGGAAGACGGCGTTCTGATTGTGCCGGAACTTCTTCTCAAAGAGGGACAGGACCTGGACGATTTGGAAACGGATCCGTCAACCCCGATCACAAAACGGGGGTTGAACGTCGCGCTTTTAGGCGTTTTGAGCGTTTACCTCGATCTGCCTGAATCATGCTGGCGCGCCGCGCTACGCAACAATCTTCCCCCCAAAACACATGCCGTCAATGACAAGATATTCGAGTTCGGAAGGGCCGCCGGCATGACGCATTCCGTGTCACGTCCGTAGGATGGGCTGTTCCGCATCTTATTTTTCGTTTTTCCGGGATTCGAGGTCTTGCCATCGTTCGTAGAGCGCATCCAGCCGTTTTCGGGCGGAATCGAGTTGATCGAGAACGGCCTGCACGCGGGTGTATTCCTGTTCATAAAAGGCGCATTCATGGATGAGGCTTTCGATGCACGCGATTTCATTTTCGGTTTCCATGACGGCCTGTTCCATGCCCGCCAGTTCCTGCTGTTCCTTGTAGGTGAGCCGCAACGTGTTGCGCGGGGTGGATTTGGGTGTTGGTTTGGCCGGCGCGGAAACGGCAGGGGTTTCGGCGGCCTGTTTCTCCTTGTACAGGAGATAATCGTCATAGTTTCCCGCAAGAAACAGCAGTTCGTCCGTGTCCGTGAACACAATGAGGTGCGTGCACAGGCGGTTCAGGAAATAACGGTCATGACTGACGATGAACGCGCAGCCCTCGAAATCGAGGATGATTTCCTCGAGGATGCGCAGGGTCGGCAGATCGAGGTCGTTCGTGGGTTCATCGAGGACGAGGACATTTCCGCCCTGTAGGAGGCTTTTTGCGAGCGCCATGCGGTTTTTTTCGCCGCCGGACAGGTTGTGCATGGGCATGCGGATGCTGTCGCGGTCGAAGAGGAAATGTTCGAGATACGAGGGAATGTAGATGCGCCGATCGTTGACGGTCCAGTAATTGCACCCGTTCGCGACGTAATCCATGATGGTCTGATTCGGGTTGATGTCGTCGCGGGTCTGCCCGACGTACAGGAATTGTGTCGAGTCGCCGATAAGCACGCGGCCTTTTTTCGGCGGGATTTGGCCCATCAGGGCGCGCAGCAGCGTCGTTTTGCCGCATCCGTTGGGGCCGACGATGCCGACGCGCATGCCGTGCCGCACAATGAGCGAGAAATTTCTGAAAAGAAAATGGCGGTCGAACGCGACGCCGAGTTCTTCAACGTCAATGATGCGTTTGCCGAGGCGCGGCGGACGCGGCATCTCAAACCGGAATTCGCGGTGTTTTTCCGGGGGGCCTTTCCCGACGAGATCGTCGTAGCGCTGGAGGCGCGCTTTCTGTTTGCCGGTCCGGGCCTTCGCGCCGCGCTTGACCCATGCGAGTTCCCGCCGCAGCATGCGCCGGCGCGCCTCTTCGGTTCGGTCCACGACGTCCTCGATTTGGGCCTTGTATTCGAGAAATCGCTCGTAGTTTCCGGGGAAACTGTAAATGCGGCGGAATTCGATTTCGACGATGCGCGTGCAGATCATTTCGAGGAAATAGCGGTCGTGGGTGACCAGGACGCAACTGCCCCGGTACGCGCGGAGGAACGACTCGATCCACTCGACGCTTTTCGTGTCAATATGGTTCGTCGGTTCGTCGAGCATGAGCACGTCGGGCCGCGCGAGGATCGCGGTCGCGAGGGCGACGCGCCGCTGCTCGCCGCCGGAAAGCGTGCCTATGACACGTTCGGGCGGGGGGAGATCGATCGCATGGGCGATGCGTTTGATGTCCACCGCAAGTTCCCACGCGCCGGTGATGTCGAGTTCATGATGCAGCGCCGCATGACGCGATTCGAGCGCGCGCCGTTCGGGATCCCTGAGATCGTGAAGGGCGAGCCGCCGGGTGACGTGATCATATTCGGCCAACAAGGCGCGGATGTCCGCCTGGGCGTCTTCGAGGATGCGGCCGACCGTCGCTTCACGCGCAAGACGGCAATCCTGGGTCAACAGGGCGGTGCGCAGGCCTTGGCGCCGGGTAACGAGACCCTCGTCCGGCGCGTCCACGCCCGCGAGAATCCGCATCAGGGTTGATTTGCCGCAGCCGTTTCGCCCGATAAGTCCCAGCCGCTCGCCTTCGTGAATCGTTAGGGAGATGTCCTGCAATACCGGCTGCGCGCCGTAGCCCTTGGTAATGGACTGCGCGCTGAGAATGGCTTCGCGTGTGGTTCCTGTTCCTGCCATGAACACTCCCGGGGGGGAATTGTCCAACAAGCGCGCCGGGGATGTCCAGAGACCGGTGTGAACGGGACGACGAAAGGCGCCGCCATTTCAATCCTGGAAGGATGCCTTTTTTCTGCCTGTCCAGTGCAATGGGGTTGCCTGATCTTACAGAGGCATGTGGATGAACAGCGAGGGTACGGCAATGGCGCGATGGCTGGACAGGTGGCTGGGCAAGACGGAGAAGCGCGGGCGTGTGCGGGGTCCGATGGAGACGTTCCGGACGATCTCGATGGCGGAGGATGCGACGGTATTCAACCGGGCGTTTCCGGGGTTCGTGCCGCTGCCGAACGCGACGCCCTTTTGCATGTTGCAGGTGTACCGGTTTCTGCGGGACGCGATTCCGGACGTGTCGGACGCGGTCTGGACGTGGAAACGGCTTTGCCAGACAGGGTACGACATCGAAATCACGGGGGCATCGTCGGATGCGGCGAAGCGTCGGGCGGAACGGCTGCTTCGGGATCTCGATCGTCGGGTGAACGGCGGCGATCGGGGCATGGACGGTTTGTTGGACGTCTTTCTGGGGTCATTGTTCACGTATGGGGCGGCGGCAATCGAAATGGTGCTGTCGCAGAACCGGGAAACGATCGTGGATGTCGTGCCGGTGGACGTGTGGACGGTGCGTTTTCGGCGTGAAAACGGTGAACTCCATCCGTACCAGGTTCACGATGGGGAAGAAATTGCGCTGCCGCGGGATCGGTTCATCTACGTGGGCATGGATCGGGACGGAACGAATCCGTACGGGCGATCGATGCTCCGATCCATCCCCTTCGTCGTGAAGATTCAGCAGCGCCTGATGGAGGACATGGCAAAGGCGACACACAACGCGGGGTGGTCGAAACTGCATGTGACCTATATGCCCGAGGAGCGGCAGCGGGGCGAGTCGCCGGAGGCATACGAGCGCCGGATCGGCGGGAACTTCGAGGCGCTTCGGTCGAAACTGGGCGGTCTGGAAGCGGACCAGAACTTGGTGACGTACGACAATGTCCGGGTGTCGGTCATCCAGGGGCATCAGGGCGCACAGGTCTTCTATGAAAACCACAAGGCGATCGAGGAGCAAGTGATCACGGGGATGCACCTGATGCCGATTCTGCTGGGGCGCAATTACGGGACGACGGAGACGTACGGCACCGCGCAATTCGAGATCATCAACCGGCACGTCGAGGCGGTCAACCGGAGCGTCAAGCGGATCCTGGAGCGGCTGTACAACTTCGAGTTGGCGCTGATGTGGGGCGAGGCCGGGGCCCGGGTCCATATGCGAACCAACCGGACGGTGGATGTGCTGAAGGAATCGAATGCGCGGGCCAAGGAAATCGCGAACGCGGCGGCGCTTCGGGATCTGGGCTTCATGGATCACGCGGCGGCGGCGCGATTGCTTGGGATAGGCGAATAGGAGACGCAAGATGGAACTTGAACCTTTTGTATTCCGGCACGAGGGCGTGTTGTTGGCTATGCGATCGCGGGCGGAGGCGGAGTCAATCGCGGGCGAGGTGAACCGCTTCGCGTTGCGCCCGTTGCGCGGCGATGAGTACGCGGTGTTCACGCTGGATCTGTGCAACAACCAGGTGGATCGCCATTTCAGCCGGTTTCCTGACGAGGAATTGCGGACCATCAACGCGATGACGCCGGGGCGACCGCTGATGGAACGGCATGACTTGCGGGGGACGCTTCCGCGCGGGACGTTTTTCCGGTCGGAACTGCACCAGGACGGGGAGGTGTTGTCGGTGCGCCCGGACGTGTATGTGTTGCGAACGCGGGAGAACGAGGATTTCATTTTGAACATCGAGGGCGGGGTGTACCGCGAGACGTCCATCGGTTTTTCGTTCCGGCGCCCGGAATGCTCGATCTGCGGCAAGGATCTGCGGACCTGCGACCATGTGCCGGGGCGGACGTACGGCGGGGCGCTGTGTCATTACGTGATGCGCGAGGTCGTCGAGGTAATCGAGGGATCGGTCGTTTCGTCGGGATCGCAGGGTACGGGATTCGTGGCGCAGCAGCGGCGGTTGGACTTGCCGCGCGCGCTGGAAGATGCGCGTCGCGATTTCCACGCGCCGGTGGAACTGTGGTCGAAACGCCTGTGGGCGGACGAGTAAAGGGAGGCGCGGACGATGCGCAAGTGGACTTTGATTACTGGATTGAGCGCGCTGGCGCTGATGGGGATGGGCGCGACGCCTCGCTACCTCGAAGAACTGAGGATTGGCGGCGGATATCACGAAGCGGCGGATGGCGGCGCGGATTTCGACAAGGCCGGGAACATTTCAACCGATGGGTCGGTCGTCGCGGACGGCGGCCTCGAGGCCGGTCGCGAGGGCGCGGCGCGCGGGGTGGCGACGGCGTGGGACGGGTCTGGAGGCGACGCGCCGGGATGCCTGCGACTGGGCACGGCGAACGGCAGCGAGGGTTACGTGTTTCTCTCGAACGACAGGGCCGGTCTTCGTGTGAGCGCGACGCTGCCCGCCGCCGACACGGACGGCGCGTATCTTGCTTGCGGGAAATACCGGGGCACGGGATCGGCGACGGACGCGGTGGACTTGGGGACGGCGGAAGTGTCGGGCACGTTGCCGGCGTCGAAGGTGGGCAATGGGATCACCGACGCGCAGATCGCGGACAATTTGACGGTCGTCGCGGGCGCGATCAACGACACGCCGGTCGGCGCGGCGGTGGCTTCGACGGGCCGATTCACGAGTCTCCAGGCCACGGGGGATTTGCAGGTGGACGGCGGCGACATCGGGATTTCGTCGGACGCGGATTTGATCGGCCTTGGTCCGAATGCCGTGACCGTGCGGGGGACCCTCGCGTCGGGGATCGAGGATACAACGACGGGCGTCTTGCGTCTTTACGGCGACAATGCCTCGACAGGAGGTTGGATAGCGCTGGAAAACGGCGCAAATTTGGACAGCGCCATCGAGAATTGGACCGTGGGCTGCGGATTGTTCGGGACATTCGCGATCGGAGGCCACGGCGGAACGGCCAACTTGGGCAATGTGTTCACGATCAATTCGGGATCGGGCCACGCCTATTTCGCCTATGATGCGACGGTTCAGGGCGGATTTCTGAACGTGGGCGCGACTGGCGTCCAGCGCGGGATGGTATCCGCCTTCGCATCGGGCGGCGCGCCGGGATGCCTTCGGATGGGCACGGCGAACGGTTCGCTGTATCACGTGTTCGCGTCGAACGACGGCGCGGGTCTGCGCATCAGCCCGTCGGCTCCCACATCGGACACGGACGGGACCTGGATTGCGTCGGGTGTGTTTCGCGGCACGGGATCGACGACGGACGCGGTGGACCTCGGCACGGCGGAAGTGGCGGGGACGCTGGCCGCGTCCAAGGTGGGCAACGGCCTGACGGACGCGCAGGTAAGCGACGCGCTGACCATCAACGGCGGGACCATCAACAACACGGCGATCGGGGCGGCGTCGGCCTCGACGGGCGTGTTTTCGCGGCTGACGGTTCAGGGGGCGCTTGTCACGAGCAACATCATGAATGTGACCGTGAACGATACAACGCCGGACGTGGCGAACACGCACCTTTGCAGGATACCGAACACGTGGCAGGCGGGGAACGACATCACGATGTTCGACGGCGGCACGGCGGGCCAAGAACTGGTGGTGATAGGCGGCGATTCGGATTGCACGGTGGTTGACGGCGGGCATTTGCGCCTGGCGGGGAACTGGGTCGCGGCGGCCTACGGCGCGTTGAGCCTTTTGTTCGATGGAACCGACTGGATCGAAACGGGCCGGTCGGTCAACTGACGAGGATTCCCAATATGTACTGGAAAGTTCGGCGGGAAACGCTTGCGGAAGAGACAGCGGCGGAACGCGTGGACGGGCGCTTTGTATTGCACCGGCATTGCGACGCGGACGGCGCGCATCTGGATCTGCGATTGGAACAGGACGGGTATCTGCTGGGCTGGCGGATTGAGGGCGTGTCGTTCGAGAAGGAGCCATGGGCGACGGAAAAGGCGCCGCATCCGCCGGCGTGGCTGGAACGCGACGGCGACGCCGTGCGCGAGGACGCGGGGGTGTATGCGTGGATCGAACGGGGGGCGGACCGGCGGGAATTGATTCTTCGCGGCGGCAAGGGAACGTGTTCCGTCCGTTTTGAACGGGAATGCACTCTGGGTCCGGCGTGCGTGAAAGCGGTTCGCGATGCGTTGCGTTTGTGCGGGGCCAATCCTGCGGAGGCGGGCGCGCTCATCGCGGACGGCGCGACGGCGCGCCAGCGCGCGATCCAGCGCCTGTGCGGGCTGGGCCGTGAATTGGATGGTCCGGCCTTCGATTCGGACGCGTGGAAACGGCTGCTGAAGGGCTTGTCGCTCGAAGAGATTCAGAGCCATCTTCGCGCATTCGAGGTGCGCTTCGATCAGAAGTATCCGCCGATGCCCGTGTCGCGCGCGGAGACGCTCGCGGAGGATTCGGCGGAGGACGTGCGCGCGGTGGCGGCGTTCGCCATCGCGAGGGAGTAGTGGTTGGTGGTTGGCGGACGGTGGACGGGACTTCAGGCGCCAGGCCCGAAACCCAAAACCCGAAACTCGAAACAAAGACCTGCGGCGCCGAGAACGCCGCATCACAGGAGAACAAGACATGGCACTTGGAGACATTGGAGGCGTGGTGACGGAACTGGTCCTTTCGTGCAGGACGCCGGAATCGGGCGAGGTGGACATCGCAAAGGGCGATGCGCTGAAACTGTCGGGTTCGTACACGGTGACGAACGCGACGGATGCGGAAGACGCGGTATTCGGCCAGGCGCTGGCTTCCACGCAGGAAAACGGCGCCCACATTCCGGTGAAGGTGCGCGGCATTTGTGTGTTTCCGTACACGGGCGAAACGGCGCCGGTCGTGGACGGCGCGTCGGGCATTCTGGCTTCGGCGACCGCGGGCCGCGTGAAGAAACCGGCGTCGGGCAACGGCTCGGGCATCAACGTGAAGGTGGACACAACGGCGCAGTTGGTCCACGTGCTTCTGTAGGAGGATGAGTGAATGATGGGACATCTCGATGGATTGGTGAAAGAACGGGTGAAGTTCCTGAGCCAGGAACCCGACCGGCTGCGCGGCCTGCGCGGGCGCGAGCTGTACGAGTCGCTGGGCCAACTGGGCCTGACGCACACGCAGTTCTTCCGCGCACTGGGCACGAATGTTCAAGACTACTGCGCGCAGGAATTCGGAATTGACGTGAGCAAGATCACGGTCGAGCGGTTTTTCCAGTCGGACCCGAACGCGAAATGGCTGTTTCCGGACATTGTGCGCGAGGCGGTGCTGACGGGGATTCGGCGGCGGCCGGCGTACCGTTCGCTGATTGCACGGGACGAACCGGTTCCGGGGACGGCGTACGACATTCCGTATGTGGTCGAAAACACCGAGGAAGAAGAGCCGCGTGTGGTGGCGGAAGGCGCGGCGATTCCGGAAGCGGAACTGACATACGGGGATCGTGTGGTCCGGTTGACGAAACTGGGGCGCGGCGTGATTGCGTCGTATGAGGCGATCCGGCGCATGTCGGTGGATTTGCTGCGGGTTCATTTGCAGCGAATCGGCGAGCGGATGGGCCGGCAGTACGATTATGTGCTGGCGGCGACGCTCGTGTCCGGCGACGCGCCGGACGGCGCCAACGCGGCGACCGTGGTGAACACCGCGACGGCGGATGCGTGGGTGTACGGCGACATCGTGGCGGGATTCCTGAAACTGGGGGTCGAGCACTATTTCACGCCGACGCACATGCTGGCGAACGCGGACCTGTGCAAGACGATCCTGGGCATGGACGAGTTCAAGGATGCGGCGGCCTTCGATTTCGCGAAGACGGGCAATCTGCCGTCGCCGCTGGGCATGAAACTCGTGCCGATGGAGGATCAGCCGGCGAACACCCTGACGATTCTCGACGCGAATTATGCGGCCATCAAACTGACGGAACAGGATGTGCTGGTCGAGAGCGACAAACTCATCAACCAGCAATGGGAGCGGACGTATCTGACGACCGTCACGGCGTTCGCGCTGCTGTATCCGAAGGCCCGCGTGGTCGTGAAGAGCGACTGGACGTAAGAAGAAAGGAGTCAGGAGTTGGGAGAGAGAAGACGGGGACAAGACATGTCAATCGCCAACCCCAACTTCAAATCTCCAACTTCTGACTCCTAACTCTTGGAAAGGCGGTGAAACATGGCGAATTTCGCATCGGAATCGGACGTGCGGCTGGCGTTGCAGGTGAACGACGCCGTGATGGTTCCGGCTTCGCTGGTGGCGGCGGGCATCGCCGCGGCGCATGAGGCATTGCTTCGGCGAATCGATCCCACACTGGAGGCGGGAACGCCGCCGACGGCCGTGGTGCGCGGCGAGGCGTTGCTGGCGGGCGCCTGTTTGTTGCGATCGCTGGCCGCGAAAGACGCGGTTGAACAGAAACATCTGGCGATCGGCAGCCAGCGCATCGAGGCGGGCGCTCGGCATTTGGCGCTGACGGTCATGGCGGACACGCTGGAGGAAGAGGCGTGGAAGACGCTGGCGCCGTATGCGGCGGATTGGGCCGGACGCCAACCGGCGGCTGCGACCGATTCCGTCGCGGTTCTTGGGGAGGCGTAAGCCATGGCCATCATGCTGGGTGCGGTAACGTTCGACGAGACGCACACCACGGTGCAGGAAAAGCACGCGGAGACAGGAGGCCGGGACGCGCGAAAGATCACGATTACGGGCATGATCCGGGGCGAGACGTCCGTCGAGGCCATCGAGGCGCGGCTGGACGCGATTGCGGAGGCGGCATCGGAATCCGGTTTCACGGCGCTGTCGCTTCGTCCGGGGCGCCGTCTGTGGGTTCGGCGCACGGCGTTTGCCCGCGAAGTGGCCCGCGGATCGCTGGCGGGATCGTTCACGCTTCAGTTGGAAGCGCCGGACCCGTTCGAGGAATCCGCCGCTGTCCATGAAACGGAGTGGGCGATTGCCGCTTCTGGCGACACGATCGAACTCGCGGCGTCAGGCAATGCGGCGTCGCGGACGGTGATCGCCATCACGGCCGCGGGACGCCTGGTCAATCCGTCCATGAGCGACGGATCGGCCACGCTGACATACGAGGGGATTGTCGAGGCAGGCTGCACGCTCGTCCTGGACGGCGCGCAATCGCGCGCGTTGCTGGATGGCGAGGACGTAACGCCTTACACGAGCGGAACATTCCCGCGCATCGCGCCGGAAGGCACGACGCTGGCCTATTACGACGACGCGTCGAGCGCCCATGCGTGCTCGGCCGTGGTGTCGTTTCGCGACCGGTGGTGGTGACGGCCATGACGTACCGAATCGAGGTGCTGGATCCTTCGGGACGGCGCGTGGCGGTGCATGAGGAGGTGACGCTGCTCGACGCGACGCGCGGCGCGCCGGACGAGGCGGATCGCATTGCGGGCATCCTGCCGTCGGCGGCGGAACTCGGCATTGGGTACCGCGTGCGCGTGTGGGTGGAAGGCGAATTGTTCTGCGAAGCGCCCGTGACCGTGATCAACCCGCAGTGGGGCGACATGCAGAAGTTGATTCTCGACCGGTATGTGACGTTCCACGAAATGCTGGCGTTCGAGGCCGAACGCACGTGGGCGGACGTGGACGGCGCGGTTCCGGCGGGCTTCGCGAACGCGGCGATCGGCGATATCGTCAAGGCGCTGATCAACCGCACGCCGGGTGATGTGCATTACCGCGTCGCGCATGGGGCCTATCCGGACGGCGCGCAACGGGAATGGAACAAGTTTCTCGCGCGCAGGCGTCCGGAAAACGAAATGGGGATGGGCGGCATCTCCGAAGGCCAATGGGTTGGCCCGGTCCGCATTGACGCAAGCAACGCATACGCGAAAGACGGCGACACCCTATCGGGATTGATTGTGGACGGCGTGTCGTGGCCGGATCTGCGGCTCATGCTGGTGGACGCGGAAGAGCCGGCGCTAAACTCGCACGCGCGGAACATCCACCCGGAAACGAGCGATTGGACCGATGCGCGATACGCGATCAGCGGCTACAAGGTGCGGGCCGATGCCGCGACGGCCGCGCTGCAGACGCTCATCGAGACGAAAGGCGTCGAATACATCGAATTGAACCCGCACCGCGACACGACGGGCGCATTCGACGATCGGGTGGACCGGTACGGGCGGTATCTCGGCATGGTGTACGGCGGCGGAGAATGTTTCAATGCGGCCCTGATCGAGAAGGGCCACGGGACGGTGTATCTGTGGCAAGACGGGAAATTTCTCGAACCGGATCTCGAATTGAAGGATTTCTTTTCGTATGCGGGACCGAGCGAGGATTCCATCGAACCGATCGCAACAGTGTTGACGGGATACGGCGTAACGGGAAGCCTCTTCGAGGCGCTGACGCAACTGGCCTACCTCGCGGAAGGGTGCGTCTGGTCCATCGGCCCCGACATGGCGGTTTCGTTCCGGCGTGCCGCCGTGGAGCGTGTGCTGTGCCACGACCCGGCCATCATGGGGGCCGGCCTTGCCGCGGATGCGGACAGCATCGCGAATGTGTTGCTGTTCAGCGGCAATCCGGCGCCGGCGGGCTTGTCGAAGACATACCGGCGATACGCGAGCATGCGCCTGTACGGGGATCGTGTAGGGCGCTTGCGTTGCCATGCAATCGCGTATGAGGACGACGCGGATCGCCTTGTGCGCGGCCTGTTGGACGATCTCGCCTACCCGAACCGGAGCGGATTCGTGCTGTTTCATGCGGGCGACGCGGCAATCCGGCAAGGCGACCTTGTCGAATTGCGCGGCGCGCCGTTGCGCCGGCTGGATCCGGCGGCGGCGGATGAATGGGGCGGACGGTTTGCGGGGCGGATCGTTGCGCGCGCACGGTCCGTTACGCACCGGTTTCACGGGAAACACGTACGGACGATTGTGCGGTTCGAGGCGCCCCTGCGGACGGTCGCGAATCCGTTGTCGTTCATGGCGCGCGGCCAAGAGTCGGCGACGGAGTTGTATCAGTTTCGGTTGGACGATGCGACGGTTGGACTGGACATGGGTTACCACTTGGATTGATGGTGGACCGGGAGAAAGACTGAAGGCGATCAGCGGGGCGGATCGGCCGGATCAGTCGGATCGGCCGGATCGGTCCGAACGGTTCGAACGGAGCGCCATCTCATCTACCAGCCACCAACCTATAAGGAGAAGGCAATGGCCATTAGGGGCAGCAGTTACACGAAGACGACGTGGACGTTCCAGGAACGCCCGGTGTCGTCGTCGAAATTGAATTTGTGGGACGACCGGATCGAGGCGGCGCTGGAGTTGGCGTTCTGGCTCCTGAACCTGGCGTGGGGCGGCGGCGACGGTGTGTTGCGCGGCGCGACGCCGGACGATTTGAAGGTTGAAGCGAAATCGCCGGCGGGCATGACGGTCACGGTGAAGCATGGCTACGCGTTTATCTCGAAAATGCCGTTCCGGCTTTCGGCGGCCATGGACACACCGGTCTTTCTGCCGCCCGCGGTCTATCCGCGCATGGATCTTGTGCAGGCGCGGCTCGACACATGGGGCGTGAGCGTGAAGTCCGGCGTCGAGGCGGCGTCGCCGTCGCCGCCGGCCACGGACGCGGACTGTCTCGCGCTGGCGCAGGTGTACCTGCGTCCGGGCATGACGTGCATCAAGAACGCCGACGATTCGGTGAACGGGTATCTGACCGATGTGCGCGCGTTCCTGTAGCGGGCGCAACGACGTGTCGCTGATCGCGCGCGTGGACGGCGAGGCGATGAGCCATTTCAGGTTGCGCGAATTCGAGAACGCGGACGGCTTGGCGATGGTCCATGCGTCCACGCTGGAATCGTTGGAACGCGTGCGCCGGGATCTGTGCGCATGGGCGGGACAGGAGGTTTGGCTCATCGTGAAAGACGCGGTGCGGACGCCGGCGGATCTGGAACGTCTCGCGCGGCGTCTGGGCTGGACGGACGAGGGCGGGCTGGTCGCGCGGCGATCGATGCACCTCGCCGAGTTCGGCGGGATTGCGGTGGATTTGACGGCGGTGGTGGCGGCCACGCGTGCGCGGATTCCGCAACGGATTCTCGGCGATCGGTGCCGCCGCCACTTCGATTGGGTGAAGGACGACTACGCGGACGGCCATGTGCACGCGGACAATCGCGAACGAGGCGGGCCCGCCGCAAACGAAAGGAAACGGACATGACTTTGGGACACGTGCTGCAATCGGATGCGGCATTGACGCTGATTGGCGGACTCTTGGGGCTGGCGTGGACGGCGTTTCGTTCGAGCGACCTGCTGCGAAACGCGCGGAACCGGCGGTTTGAACGGGCGTTGCAGGCGCTCGAAGCAGGCGTCGAGTTGACCTACCGGACCTATGTGCAGGCCATCAAGGAGGCCAAGGCGGACGGCAAACTCACCACCGAAGAGGCTCGCGAGGCGCGGCGGCGCGCCCGCGACGCGGCTATCGAGTTCGGCCGCGCACAGGGACTGAACGTGCTCGATGAACTCGGTCCGGCCTATGTTGACCTATGGATTGCGAAACTGGTCAAACGGCTCAAGGCGAAATGAAGCGGCGGCTGGTGGTCGGTGGTCGGTGTGGACGGAACAGACCATTGTCCTTCCCTTCTTCCTCCATCCCGCTTTCAACCGCCAAGAGAAAATACAAAAGTCCCTTGGTTGCGGGCCGTGGGACAGGCTGTCCAGCCTGTCCTGCTTTCAACCACCAAGAGAGGATACAAAACGTCTCTTGGCTGCGGACCGTGGGCCTGTCCTGCGCTTCGCAAAGTTAGAAACTTTATGGACAGGCTGGACAGCCTGTCCCACGGTCCGCAAACACCTTGAGCCTCTGCCGTTTCTTTCCTATAATTCCAACGAGTCGCTGAATTCACAACCATATATGCGGTTCAAGGAGGATGTACGATGGGAACGTTCAGGCTGGGTTATATCGGTGCGGGATTTATTGCCAAGTTTCAGGCGAAGGCGCTGCAATGCGTGCGGGGCATTGACCTTGTGGGCGTGCATGCGCTGAAGGGCGCGGAGGAATTGGCGGCCTATGCACGGGAGAACGGCCTCGGCGACTGCAAGGTGTATTCGACCGTCGAGGAACTGTGCAACCGTTGCGACGCCGTGGCCGTGTTTGCGCCGAATTTTGCGCGCATCGAGATCGTGGAGCGTATTCGGGACGCCGTCAAGGCGGGCGCGCCGCTCAAGGGCGTGATCTGCGAAAAACCGCTCGGCCGCACCGTCGCGGAGGCCCGGCGGCTTGTCGAACTTGGCCGCGAAATGAACCTTCCGACCGCGTATTTCGAGAACCAGATTCACATGAAAACCATCGCGGCGCAACTGGCCCAACTTGCGCCGCAGCAACGCTCGATGGGCCCGTTCACGCTGTCGCGCGCCGCGGAAGAGCACGCGGGGCCGCACGAGGGCTGGTTCTGGGATCCGACGAAACAGGGCGGGGGGGTGTTGTGCGACATGGCGTGCCACTGTATCGCGGCGGTGTGGTATGTGCTGACGCCGCTCGGCAAGCCGGTTGATTTTCTGCAGCCGGTGTCGGTGACGGCCGAGACAGCGCTGCTCAAGTGGGGCCAGCCGCAATGGCGCAAGCGCCTGCTCGACAAAATGGGCGTGGATTACGGAAAGGTTCCCGCCGAAGACTTCGCGACGGGGCTGGTCACGTTCCGCAACCCGGACAACGGCCAGTTGGTCAAGGGCCAGTTCACGAGTTCGTGGATGTACGACAAACAGGGCATGCGCCTTTCGATGGACGCGCTCGGACCGGGGTATGCCTTCGAGATGAACAGCCTCCAGACTCCGCTGCAGATTTTCATCGGCGATGAGGCGGCCGATGCCGCGGCCGATGTCGAGTCCGCGCTCGAAAAATCCACCGCGAGCCGGGGATTGCTGCCCGTCGAGCCGAACGAGGCGGATCTCTACGGCTACACGGACGAGCATATAGACGCGTGCCGCGCGTTTGCGGCGGGAAAGGATGCGAAGCTGAACTGGGCGTACGGTCTCGAAATCACGAAGTTGTGCCAGGCCGCTTACATGGCCGCCGAACGCGGCCGGACGCTCGACCTGACGGCGCCGGACGTGCAAAAGGATTTGGAATCCTACGTTTCGCTCATCGCCCAGGGCCGCGGCGGCGAGATCCTGTTTGGACGAAACGCATAATGCGCCGCGCGCGCCGGTATGGCTTGCCGGAGCCGGGACCGGTGGTTTAGCATAGCGGCATGGGCGACTATCGGACACGAATGGCGGAAGCCTTGCGCCGGGGCCGCCGGTTTGTCATGCACGACGTGTGGCATATCGGGCGGCCGGGCGAGGAGATTCCGCATGGTTTCATTCCCAAGCACATCCGCATGATCGTTCTGCTGGCCAAGCATCTTTGGGAGGACGATCTGCTTCTGCGCGCGTCCGCGCTGACGTTTGCGACGATCCTGTCCATCGTGCCGTTTCTCGCGATCATGTTTTTCATCATTCAGACCTTCAATGTCGGGGAGGCCATCGGGGATCTGCTTGAGCCCTCGTTGCCCTCCGGCGTCGCGGCCGTCCCATCGGAAAGCGCGGAGCGCAACCGCGAGTTGTGGGAGACCCTGATTGCGCTGCTGTTCGGGGGGTTCGAGCAGCCGGGGAACATTGCGCCGGACGGGCGGCAACTGACGAATCCGGTCAAGATGATCATGCTCTACGCGGAGCGAAGCTCGAATCCCCGGACGTTGACGCTGGCGGGGATCGTGTTCGTCCTGAGCGCCGTTTTCGGATTGATGATGAACGTCGAGGCGTCATTCAACAAGATCTGGAACCTGCCGTGGAGCCGGTCGTGGTACCGGATATTGAGCGACTACCTCATGATCCTGCTGCTGTTGCCGTTCATGGTGTCGGCGGTGCTCAGCGCCACGGCCGTGCTCGAAAGCGCCGTGATTACCCGAAGACTCGGCTCGTTTGCGGTCGGCCTTCGCGGCATCCAGTTCGTGTTGAGTTACGTCGTCCTCACGCTCATGTATTATTTCATTCCGAAGACCCGCGTGAAGTTCCGGTACGCCCTGTTCGCGGGCATCGTGGCCGGGACCATCTGGTGCCTGATGTCGTGGGCCTACGTGCGGTTCCAGTTCGGGCTGCCGCGCTACAATATCGTGTATTTGACCTTCGCGCAGATCCCCATATTGCTGATGTGGGTGTATTTCAGTTGGCTGACGCTGCTGTTCGGGGCGGTGCTGGCCTTCGCCTATCAGCATGAGCCGACCTTTGCGATGGAACGCTTTATGGACACGTCGAGTTTTGCCTACAAAGAAAGCCTGGGAATCTGGGCGGCCATCGAGGTGTGCCGCCGCTTCGACGCGGGACTGCCGGGCATGTCCATCGAGGATTGCTCGCGCCAGTGGAACGTGCCGTCGCGCATGTTGAACACGACGTTCGATGTGCTCGAAAAGGCGAACATTTTTGTGAAGTCCGCGTCGAACCCGCCCACGTATCAGCCCGCGCGATCCATTGACAAAATCACGATGGCGGACGTGATGAATTGCCTGCGCAACGCCGGCGACAATCCCTCGGCCCTGCGGCAAGATCCGGTGTTGCGGGACGCAATGCAAACCGCTTTGCGGATCGGCCCGGAACGATGCAGTATGGCCGATTTGGTGAGGCGGGCCGGCAGCGACGAGTCCGCGGCGCGCACATAAGGAGAAGCCTTTGGAACCGATGGCGTTACAGGACACGGTGGCGTTGATTACGGGCGCGGGACGCGGGATCGGGCGTGGCATCGCGTTGGCGTTTGCCCGACAAGGCTGCGACATTGCGGCGATTGCGCGGACGGCGCGCGAAATCGAGGAGACGGCCGATGCCGTGCGCCGGCTGGGCCGGCGCGCGCGGGCGATTGTGTGTGACGTGACGTCGGCCCGCGGCGTTTCCGAGGCTGTACGGATGGCCGAATGCGAGTTGGGCCCCATTGACATCCTCGTGAACAACGCGGGGTACGGATCGTTCAAGCCGTTTATAGAAACGGATGAGGCGTCGTGGCGGCGGACGCTCGACGTCAACCTGACGGGGCCGTTTTTGTGCATTCAGGCCGTCTTGCCCGGAATGATGGCGCGCAGGCGTGGCCGGATCATCAACATTTCGAGCGTGGCGGGACTCAAGCCCATCGCGGAACAGGCCGCGTATTGTGCATCCAAGCATGGATTGAACGGCCTGACGAAAGTTCTCGCGATGGAATTGCGCCCCTACGGAATAGGCGTGCATGCGATATGCCCCGGCGGCGTGGACACGCAGCTCGCCCGCGAAAACATGCCGGATCGCGACAAGACGAACTGGCTTCAGCCGGAGGACATCGCGCACGTGGCGTTGTTTCTCGCCACGCAGAGTCCGCGCGCCGCGACGGACGAGATCGTCGTGCGCCGTTTCGACAGCGTGCCCATCGGAGGCTGAGAACCGCGGCTCATGGATCTATTCGACCCCGCCCACACCGACAGCGACCCTGAAACCATCGAGGGCGTCGTCGAGCGGATTGTCTACGAAAACGCCGAGTCGGGTTTCGTCGTGGGCCGCTTGCGCGCGGCGGGCCATCCGGAACTGGTTCCGTTCACCGGGCACGCCATGGCGTTGACGCCCGGCGCGACAGTGCGCCTGTCCGGCCGCTGGAACGAGAATCCCAAGTACGGGAAGGAATTTCGCGCCGACAACTATGACATTGTCGCGCCGACGAGCCTTGAAGCCGTGGAAAAATACCTCGGTTCCGGCCTGATCAAAGGGATCGGGGCGCAGTATGCGAAGCGGCTGGTGAAGGCCTTTGGGCTCGACACGCTGCGCGTAATCGAGGAAGAACCGGAACGGTTGAAGGGGGTTTCCGGCATTGGACTCAGGCGCGCGAAACAAATCAGCCAGGCTTGGCGCGCGCAGCAGGGCGCGCGGGCCGTCATGCTGTTCCTGCAGGAACACGGGATTGCCGGCGCGCAGGCCGCGCGCATCCAGAAGCAGTATGGCGACACGGCCGCGTCGGTGTTGCGCGAAAATCCCTACCGGCTTGCGGACGAAGTCGCGGGAATCGGATTCAAGAAGGCCGACGCAATCGCTGTGCGGCTTGGCATGGCGCCGACGGCGCCGCAGCGGCTCGAGGCCGGCCTCGTGTATGCGCTCGAACAGGCCACGGCCAACGGCCATGTTTTTTTGCCGGAAAACGATCTGATCGCTCAGGCGTCGGGATTGCTGGGCGCCGAGGCCGGATTGGTGGGTAAATCGCTGGTGGCGCTGGTGGCGAAGCAGGCGGTGGTCCGCGAACATGATGCCATTTATCTGCGGCCGATGCACCGTGCCGAAACCGAATGCGACGCCTGCCTGAAGCGGTTGCTGCACACGCCGGCAAAACCCGTGCAAATAGACGCCGAAAAGGCCTGCGCGTGGATCGAGCGGACCGGAGCCATTCAACTGTCCGAAGGCCAGCGCGAGGCGATTCACACCGCGGCCGCCGCGAAGGTCATGGTCGTTACCGGCGGACCAGGCACGGGCAAGACCACGTTGATTCGCAGCCTCTGGACGATTTTCGGGAAAAAAGAGTTGCGCGTGCTCCTCGCCGCCCCGACGGGCCGCGCCGCGAAACGCATGGAAACCGCGTCCGGCGCGCCCGCCCGCACCTTACACCGGCTGCTCGAATTCAGTCCGAAGGAAGGGCATTTCATGCGCGACGAGAACAATCCGCTTGCTGCGGACGTCGTGATCGTGGACGAGAGTTCGATGGTGGATCTGCCGCTGATGCAGCATTTGCTGAAGGCGATCCCCCCGTATGCACGGCTCATTCTGGTCGGCGACGTGGATCAGTTGCCGAGCGTCGGGCCGGGCACGGTGCTCATGGACATCATATCGAGCGGGGTCGTGCCGGTCATTTGGCTCAAGACCGTGTTCCGCCAGGCCGCGCAGAGCGGGATCGTCGCGAATGCGCACCGCATCAACAACGGCCAGTACCCCGAATTCAACGCGACCGACTTTTTCTTTGTCGAGCGCAAGGATCCGGAAAAGGCTGCCGAAACGGTTGTCGAACTGGTTTGCGGGCGGATGCCGCGCAAGTTTGGGCTTGATCCGCTGCGCGACATCCAGGTGCTGGCGCCGATGCACCGCGGCGCGGCGGGCGTCGAACGCCTGAACGAGGCATTGCAGGCCGCGCTGAATCCGTCGGGCGCGGCCATCCCGCGCAAGCCGTTCCGAAAAGGCGATAAGGTGATCCAGTTGCGGAACAATTACGAACTGGACGTGTACAATGGCGACGTGGGCGTCATCACGGTCGTTGACGTCGAGGCGGCGGAACTTGAAGTGCGTTTCGACGACCGGACGGTCATCTATCCCTTCCTGGAGACGGACGACCTCGCCCCGGCCTATGCGATGACGGTCCACAAGTCGCAGGGCAGCGAATATCCCGCCATCGTGCTTGTCCTGCTTGCGCAGCATTATTTGCTGCTTCAGCGCAACATGCTTTACACCGCCGTCACACGGGGGAAAAAACTGGTCATCGTCGTTGGCGATTCGAAAGCCGTCGGCATGGCGATCCGCAACACCCAGGTCGCCGCGCGCCATTCCCGTCTGGTCGAACGCCTCCGTAACGCCCGGTAACCCCGCGCCCGCGATCCGAACAAAATGACGACCGATCCCGGCGCGGCCGCATGAAGGCGGTCAATGGCCTCCTGAATCGCATTGTCGTCTATCGGTCTCGTCACGCACTGACGCTTTCGTTATGTCCGCGTGGCGGTCCGGCGTCCCGATCCGTTACCTGCCTCATTGAATTCCCATGAGTGCGGCATTTCCAATCCCACGCCGCGCTCGTCCGTTGCTTGCAGGCCGGCGCTGGGGTATCATGGGGGCGGCACAAGATCGTTGCGTGCCGCGGAACCGGGGATTTGAGATGGATATCAAAGCGCTGCTCGATGCGGTTGTAAAGGAAAAGGCGTCCGATCTGATCGTCACGGCGGGTGCGCCGCCCATGCTGCGGATTCACGGCGAACTGCGGCCCGCGCCGCGCTGGGAGGCCCTGACGGCGGAGCAGGCGCGCGCACTGATTTACGGCCTGCTCTCGGCCGAACAGCGAAAATTCTTCGAGGAACGGAAGGAACTCGATTTTTCGATGACGCCGGGGCGCAAACAGCGGTTTCGCGTCAACGTCTACCTGCAACGGCAGACGGTTGCGGCGGCGTTGCGGCCGATTCCCGAAACGGTGCCGTCGTTCAAGGAACTCGGCCTGCCCGGGGATGTCGCGGCGCTGGCTCTGATGAAACAGGGCCTGATCCTCGTGACCGGCCCGACGGGCCACGGCAAGACGACCACGCTGGCGTCCATCGTGGATTTCATCAACGCATCGCGCGCATGCCATATCATCACCATCGAGGATCCCGTGGAATATGTCCATTCGCACAAGAAAAGCATCGTGGATCAGCGTGAAATCGGCGGCGACACGCTGACGTTTCCCAACGCGCTCAAATACGTGCTGCGGCAGAGTCCCGACGTCATCATGATCGGCGAGATGCGCGACCTTGAGACGATCCAGGCCGCGCTGCGCGCCGCCGAGACCGGCCATCTCGTGTTCGCGACGCTGCACACGAACGACGCGGTGCAGACCGTGGACCGCATCGTGGACGTGTTTCCCGGCGAACAGCAGCAGCAGATCCGGGTCCAATTGTCCATGACGCTGCTCGCGGTGCTGTCGCAGCGGCTGTTGCCGCGCGAGGACGGCAAGGGCCGCGTGCTGGCCTACGAACTGATGAAAAACAACACTGCGGTGTCGAACCTGATCCGCGAGGGGAAAACGCACCAGGTGTACAGCATCATCGAAACCGCGACACGCGACGGCATGTTGACGCTCGACAAGTGCATCAAGAACCTTTATATGGAAGGCGCGATCACGCACGACGACGCCGTCGCCCACCTGCGCAATCCAAAGACGATCGACGCGGCGTAAGCCCCCCTGCCGCGCCCGGACACGAAAACGGCCGGAGCGATTCGCAGCCGGCAACACCCGATTTTGAGCGCCACTCGATGCGCCTGCCTTGACGCTGGCCGGGCCCGCGGGGGATCGGGCGTTTGGCGCCGCCTGCGGGGTTTGCTATACTGTGCGCCCGACATTGGCACACAAATCCAAGGGCCGCGAGGCGGCGCGGCCAATCGCAATCAGGAGCATAGGCAGCCACGCATGGACAAAGTGTATGTGACCCGGGAAGGGCTGGAAAAACTCAAGGCGGAACTGGCCGAATGCAACGCGCGGCGCATGAAAGTGGCGGAGGCCATCGAACTGGCGCGCAGCTACGGTGATCTCAGCGAAAACGCCGATTACCATGCGGCGAAAGAAGAGCAGGCCATGCTCCACGCACGCATTCGCGACATGGAAGACAAGTTGACGCGCGCCGTGGTGATTGAAGACAAGGATATTGACGCCACAAAAGCGTATCTGGGATCCACGGTCCGGGTGCTCAACAAAAAAACCAACAAGGAAATGGTGTATTCGCTGGTGAGTCCGTTGGAAATGGATTTGGCGCATGGCCGGCTTTCCGTTCAGTCGCCGGTGGGCAAAGCCCTGCTGGGCCTGTCGGTGGGCGATACGGCGGTGGCGAAAGTGCCCGCGGGCGATATGGTCCTGGAAATATTGGAGATTACGCGGCAAACCAATTGATTCGTCGAATCCGCCGGATCCGGTGGAACGATCTCGGTTCACGAAACTTGGAGCCTGTTACCTGAAATGCCCAAACGAACGGATCTGCACAAAATCCTGCTGATTGGTTCCGGCCCCATCGTCATTGGCCAGGCCTGCGAATTCGATTATTCCGGCACGCAAGCCTGCAAGGCTCTGCGCGAAGAGGGATACGAGGTTGTCCTGGTCAACAGCAATCCCGCGACAATCATGACCGATCCGGAAACGGCGGACCGGACCTACATCGAGCCGTTGACCGCCGCCATGCTCGAACAGATAATCGCGCGGGAACGGCCCGATGCCCTATTGCCGACCGTGGGCGGGCAAACGGGGCTGAATCTTTCGGTCGAACTGGCCGAGACGGGCATTCTGGAAAAATACGACTGCGAACTCATCGGCGCGCGTCTGGGCGCAATCAAGAAGGCCGAGGATCGCGGCCTGTTTCGCGAGGCCATGTTGCGCATCGGGCTCGAAGTGCCCCGTAGCCGGGTCGTCCATTCGCTCGCGGAAGCCCGCGAATTCGGCGCCGAACTCAATTACAACGCGATCGTTCGTCCGGCCTTCACGCTGGGCGGGATGGGCGCGGGCGTGTCCTACAACCGCGATGAATACGATGGCGTGGTCGAATGGGGGCTTTCGTGCAGCCCCATCAACGAGGTGCTGATAGAGGAATCGGTCATCGGATGGAAGGAATACGAACTCGAGGTGATGCGCGACATGAACGACAACGTCGTGATCATCTGCTCGATCGAAAATTTCGATCCCATGGGGATTCATACCGGTGACAGCATCACGGTTGCGCCGGCTCAGACGCTGACCGACAAGGAATACCAGGTCATGCGCGATGCGGCCATCGCGATTATCCGCGAAATCGGCGTGGATACCGGCGGGTCGAACATCCAGTTTGCCGTGCATCCGGGCAACGGGCGGATGGTTGTCATTGAAATGAATCCCCGCGTGTCGCGCAGTTCCGCGCTCGCTTCGAAAGCCACGGGATTTCCCATCGCCAAGATTGCGGCCAAACTGGCCGTGGGTTACTTCCTCAATGAAATTCCGAACGATATCACGCGCGAAACGCCGGCCTCGTTCGAGCCGACCATTGACTATTGCGTGACGAAGATCCCGCGCTGGGCCTTTGAAAAGTTCCGCGGCGCCGACTCGAACCTGACGGTCCAGATGAAAAGTGTCGGCGAAACGATGAGCATCGGCCGGACCTTCAAGGAATCGCTCCAAAAGGGCATCCGCGGCCTCGAAATCGGGCGTTTCGGCCTTGGCGCCGATGGCCGGGACAAGCCGCTGACCGGAAATCCCTGCTCGCCGGAGGAAAAGGAAGCCCTGTTGCGCGAGATCCGCACGCCGCGCCCCGAACGCTTGGTCCGGTTGGCGCAGGCGTTCCGCGCGGGGGCCAGCGTCGAGGAATTGTTCGAGGCGACGAAGATTGACCCGTGGTTCCTTGAAAACATGCGGCAGATTGTCGAAGAAGAAGAGGCGCTGCGCACGGCGAATCCCGACGATTCCGGCGTGCTGCGCAAGGCCAAACAATGCGGCTTTTCGGACCGTCAACTGGGTTTCCTGTGGAACATGGATCCGATCGAAGTCCGGGCGCTGCGCACGAAACATGGCGTCGTCCCGACCTATCGCCTCGTGGATACCTGCGCGTCGGAATTCGAGGCCTATACACCCTATTACTACTCGACCTACGGCGACGAGGACGAGGTGCGGCCGGCCGCGAAGGACAAGATAATGATTCTGGGCGGCGGCCCGAACCGCATCGGGCAGGGCATCGAATTCGACTACTGTTGCGTGCACGCCGTCTTTGCGCTCAAGGAAGACGGATACGAGACCATCATGGTCAACAGCAATCCGGAAACGGTCTCGACCGATTACGACACCGCGGACCGGCTCTATTTCGAGCCGGTCACGTTCGAGGACGTCCTGAACATCGTCGAACGCGAAAAACCCAAGGGGGTCATCGTGCAATTCGGCGGCCAGACGCCCCTCAATCTCGCCGTCGCGCTTGAAAAGGCCGGCGTGCCGATTATCGGAACATCGCCGGACAGCATCGCGCGCGCCGAAGATCGCAAGCGTTTTCGTGAGGTGGTCGAAAAACTCAACCTGCTTCAGCCCGCGAACGACACGGCGACGTCGCTCGCGGAAGCCCGTGTCATCGCGGAGCGGATCGGCTATCCCGTGGTCGTGCGGCCGTCGTTCGTGCTCGGCGGGCGCGCCATGGAAATCGTCTACGACCGGGAATCGCTCGACCGTTACATGACGATGGCCGTGGATGCGTCGCCCGAACATCCCATCCTGATTGACAAATTCCTTGAGGCGGCCATTGAAATTGACGTGGACGCCCTCGGCGACGGAACCGATGTGATCGTAGCGGGCGTCATGCAGCATATCGAGGAAGCCGGCATCCACTCCGGCGACAGTGCGTGCATTCTGCCGCCCTACGATTTGCCGGCATTCGTCATTGAACGCATCAAGGACCAGACGCGCGCACTGGCGCACGAACTGGGCGTCGTCGGTCTCATGAACGTGCAATATGCCGTGCGCGACGACGATATCTACATTCTCGAAGTGAATCCGCGCGCTTCGCGGACCGTGCCGTTCGTGAGCAAGGCGACGGGATTGCCGCTGGCGAAAATCGCCGCGCGCGTCATGGCCGGCAAGACCCTTCGCGAACTCGGCGTGACCGCGGATCCCGTGCCCAATTATGTCTCGGCCAAGGAAGTTGTTCTGCCGTTCATCAAATTCCCCGGGGTGGACATTCTGCTCGGACCCGAAATGCGCAGCACGGGCGAGGTCATGGGCATTGACCGCAACATGGGCCTTGCCTTTGCGAAGAGCCAGATCGCCGCGGGCAATTCCATGCCGCAATCCGGCGCCGTCTTTTTGAGTCTCAACCGCCTCGACCGCGCCAAAATGGGGACCATCGGCCAAGACCTTGCGGATCTGGGTTTCAAACTCCTGGCCACCAAGGCCACGGCCGCCGCCTTGCGCGAGCAGGGCATCGAAGTCGAAACGGTCCACAAGGTCGGCGAGGGCCGGCCCCATATCGTGGACCGCATGATCAACGGCGAGGTGGACTGGATTATCAACACGCCGCTCGGAAGCGAGTCCAGCGCGGACAGCAAGGCCATCCGGCGCACCGCCATCGAGCGGGGACTGCCGATCATGACCACCCTCGCCGCCGCCCGCGCCGGTATCCAAGCCCTGCGCGCCATGCGCGAATCCGAAATGTGCGTTCTATCCCTGCATGAATACCATGCCTCCCTTGCGAAGTAAGGCGGGTTCCCGGATTCGGCCGTTATCGCCGGAATGAATAGGCCCCCCGTCCTTTGCGTCCTTAGCGTCCATTTCCCTTTTCCATTATGGGTCATCGGGGGGCTCAACCCGCCTGAGAGACAGAAGCATATTCCCTTTTCTTTACTGTAACCGTATGCCTTGAAATAATTTACGATTTTATAACAACCTATCCAGCCCCAAAATCCTTGACAAACGACGTGGGGTATGCTACACTCAGACGAGTTGTTAGCACTCTCTTCTGTCGAGTGCTAAGGTGGTTTCATGGATCAAAATACGAAACTGAATGAACGGGAAGAGTTGATACTCCGCGCGGTCGTCCAGTGTTACATCACGACAGCGGAACCGGTGGGTTCTCGCGTGATCGTAAAGCGGTTTGGATTGGATTTCAGCCCGGCCACGGTGCGCAATGTGATGGCCGATCTCGAAGAGGCCGGTTACTTGCAGCAGTTGCACACGAGTTCGGGCCGCGTGCCGACGGATCGCGGATACCGGTATTACGTGGATTATCTGATGGGCGTCCAGGAATTGACGCTGGCCGAGCGCGCGCGGATCGAGCGCGAGATGTCTTCCCGCCTGAACGATGCGGACGAGGTCATGCGCCAGACCAGCCAGTTGTTGGCGCTGGTGTCCCATCAGACCGGCATGGTCCAGGCGCCGGACGAGGACAATGCCCGGGTGCAGCACATCGAAGTGATGCCAGTGTCGCCGACGCGCGCGGCGGTGATGGTGGCGGATAGTTACGGGCGTGTGCACACGGCCATACTTCAATGGGACGACGGATCGGGGCCGGATGAATTCGTAAAGTTGAGCCGTTTTTTGAATGAACATATGCGCGGGGTATCCTGCGACCAGATGGTAGCGCGGATGCATGGGATCGTACGGATGGTCTTGGATGAAAACCGGATCCTGGCGGAGCGTGCGCTGCGCATACTGCAACTGTTGCCGGCCAACCGGCCCGCGCCGTTGTATCTGGAAGGGGCCGCGCAATTGTTTGAGCAGCCGGAATTTCGCGACATTGACCGGGCACGCGAGGTGTTCGGCGTGCTCGAGGAACGTGAACGCCTGGCGGCCCTATTGCGGGCGAATGTGGCCAAAGCCGGGAAGGGCGCGTCGGTTTGGATCGGATCGGAAAGCCAAGAACCCGGTCTGCGTGAAATCAGTGTCGTGGCATCGCCTTACCATGTGGGCAATGAGTCGGCGGGCGTGATAGGCATATTGGGCCCCCGCCGGATGCCGTATCAGCGGTTGACGGCGGTGGTGGACTATACGGCCACCATGTTGAGCCGGTTTCTGACCCGCCTGGCGGGCGTATAGCACAGGGTCGCGGGCATGTTTTGAAGGGAATTATGAAGAAAGACGCCTTGAAAAAAACCGAATTGGAGAAAAAACTCGAAGCGGAGGCGGCCCAGGAGAAAACCGGGACGCAACCGGAACCGCCGCCGCCGCCGGAAGTGGATGTGGCGGCGCTGCTGGCCGAACGGGACGCCTTGCGGGCCGAATGCGATGCGCAGAAGGATCAGTTTCTACGGACGCGGGCGGATTTCGACAACTATCGCAAACGAATGTTGCGCGAAATGGATCAAATCCGGATCATGGCCGCGGAACGGCTCGTGCAGGATCTGTTGCCGGTGCTGGACAATCTGGAACGGGCGGTTGAACATGCCCAAGCGGAACCGGCCGGTCTAATCGAAGGGGTTGAAATGGTGGCAAAACAATTCCGCGATGCGTTGGGCCGCCATGGTGTAGAGCCGATTGCCGCGGCGGGCCAGCCGTTCGATCCGGCCTGCCACGAGGCGGTGGCCTGCCTTGAGACGGCCGATTGTCCGCCTGATCATGTGGCACGGGAAATGCTAAAGGGATATCGAATGGGCGGCTCGGTGATACGGCCCGCCAAGGTCGTTGTGGGCAAAGCGCCCGCCGAGGAACCGCCTGCGGAAACAAACGAATCGGAAACCAGTACAGAATAGCGCATAGGCGCGCGTGGAGGATACGACATTATGGGCAAGGTAATCGGAATTGACCTCGGAACAACGAACTCGTGCGTCGCCGTCATGGAAGCCGGCGAACCGGTCGTCATAGCCAATGCGGAAGGTAGCCGGACAACCCCGTCCGTCGTGGCGTTCACCAAGGACGGCGAGCGGCTGGTGGGCACTGTCGCCAAGCGCCAGGCCGTGACCAATCCCCAAAACACGGTGTTTTCCATCAAACGTTTCATGGGACGCCGCTACAACGAAGTCGGATCGGAAGAGAAACTCGTCCCGTACAAGGTCTCGGCCACCTCGACCGGCGACTGTCAGGTCATGGTCCAGGGGAAAACGTATCGCCCGCCGGAAATCTCCGCGATGATCCTGCAAAAAATGAAGGAAACGGCGGAAACTTACCTCGGTGAAAAAGTGACCCAGGCGGTCATCACGGTGCCCGCCTATTTCAACGATGCCCAGCGGCAAGCCACCAAAGACGCGGGCCGCATTGCGGGACTCGATGTGCTGCGCATCATCAACGAGCCCACGGCCGCCGCGCTGGCCTATGGCCTCGACAAAAAGAAAAGCGAAAAGGTCGCCGTGTACGACTTGGGCGGCGGCACGTTCGACATCTCGATCCTCGCCATTGGCGACGACAGTTTCGAGGTGAAAAGCACCAACGGCGACACGCACCTGGGCGGGGACGATTTCGACCAGTGCATCATCACATGGCTGGCGGACGAATTCCTGCGCGACCAGGGCATCGATCTGCGCAAGGATCCCATGGCCCTGCAACGCCTCAAGGAAGCCGCCGAAAAGGCCAAGTGCGAACTTTCCACCGTTATGTCCACCGACATCAATCTGCCGTTTATCACGGCCGATGCCTCGGGGCCGAAACACATGAACTACACGCTTACCCGAGCCAAACTTGAACAACTGTGCGATGCCCTCCTGCAGCGCACCAAGCAACCGTGTTTCCGCGCGCTCGAGGATGCCGGACTCAAGGCGTCGGACATTGATGAAGTGATCTTGGTAGGCGGTATGACGCGCATGCCGGCCGTCGGGGCCATTGTAAAGAACATTTTCGGCAAGGAGCCCCATCGGGGCGTGAATCCGGACGAGGTCGTGGCGATCGGCGCCGCCATTCAGGCGGGCGTGCTGGGGGGTGAAGTGAAGGATGTTCTACTGCTCGATGTTACACCACTATCGCTCGGAATTGAAACACTTGGCGGCATCTGCACCAAGTTGATCGAACGAAACACGACTATCCCGGTCACCAAACGGCAAATATTTTCAACCGCCGCGGACAACCAGACAGCCGTCACGATCCACGTTCTTCAGGGCGAGCGTGAACTGGCCGCGGACAACCGCACGCTGGGCCGTTTCGACTTGGTGGGCATTCCGCCGGCGCCGCGCGGCATCCCCCAGATCGAAGTGGCGTTCGACATTGACGCAAACGGGATCGTGCACGTGTCGGCCAAGGATCTTGCCACGGGCAAGGAACAGAAGATACGTATTGAATCGTCGAGCGGCCTGAGCGAGGAAGAAATCAAAAAGATGGTACGCGACGCCGAATCGCACGCCAAGGAAGATCAGGAACGCAAACACAAGATTGAGGTCCACAACAATGCGGACACGCTCGCCTATGGCACGGAGAAGATGCTGCGTGAAAACGCGGACAAAGTTTCGGCGCAGGACAAGGCGGCCATCGAGTCGGCGTTGGCCGAACTGCGGTCGGTGATGAACGGCGACGACATTCCCGCCATCGAGGCCGCCATGCAGAAAGTGACGCAGGCGTCGCACAAGATGGCCGAGGCGATGTATGCCGCGGCGGCCGCGCAGCAACAACAGGCCGGCGGATCGGGATCGGGACAGGCAGGGCCTTCGGAAGGGCGTGACCCACAGCCCAAGGATGGCACAATGGACGCCGATTTCACCGTGGTGGATGATGGTACGAAGAATTGAGGCAAGGCGGGTTTCCCGATAACGGAACCCACGGCTGGGAGCACAGATGCCTGAACGCGATCCGTATGAAGTGCTGGGCGTCTCGCGGGGAGCCTCGGACGAGGAAATCCGCAAGGCGTACCTCAAACTTGCGCACAAATACCATCCGGACAAGACCGGCGGCGACAAGGCCGCAGAGGAAAAGTTGAAGGAGATCAACGCCTCTTACGACATTCTCAAGAATCCGGAGAAACGCAAGCAGTATGACCGGTTCGGCCATGCCGGCGATCCGTTCGGCGGCGCGGGCGGACCGTTCAGCGGCGGATTCGGAGGGTTCGGCGGCGCGGGCCAAGGGTTTGAAAACGCCTTTGAAGATGTCTTCGACATGTTCTTTGGGCGATCGGGCGGCGGCGGCCGCCGCCAACGCGGTCCGCGGGCCGGCAACGATCTCGAATACAAGGTTTCGATTACCTTGCGCGAGGCCGCGGCCGGCGTGAAAAAGACGATCCGCTTTGGCCGGATGGAGACATGCAACGAATGCGCGGGATCCGGCGCGGCGGCTGGGTCGCGCCCCGAAGTCTGCCCGGCCTGCCAAGGGTCGGGGCAGACCCATATCGCCCGCGGATTCTTCAGCGTGACGCAGACCTGCGGACGCTGTCGCGGGACGGGGCGGACGGTTTCAAAACCCTGCCACCGTTGCGGCGGGGAGGGCCGGACGCGTATCCAGCGGGAGATTGCCGTTGATATTCCGGCGGGAGTTGACACCGGCCTGCGCCTGCGTGTCGCGGGCGAGGGTGAACCGGGTGAAAACGGCGGACCGCGCGGCGATTTGCACATCTATATCGAAGTCCAACAGGATGAACTCTTCGTGCGCGAAGGATCGGATATCCTGTGCGAGGTCCCCGTCAGTTTTCCGAAGGCGGTCCTTGGCGCGACGATTCGCGTGCCCACGCTCAGCGGAGAAGCCGAATTGAAAGTGCCCGCCGGAACGCAGTCCGGCGCGATACTGCGGCTGCGCGGACTGGGTATGCCCGACTTGCGCGGCTATCGCCACGGGGATCAACTCGTTCGGATCGTCGTCGAGGTTCCCACGCGTCTCACCCGGCGCCAGCGCGAACTCATGCAGGAATTTGAAAACGAAAGCGACGAGAAAGCCTATCCGCTTTATCGCCGCTTTGTGGACAAGATCAAGAAATTTCAGGGATAGGGCGGAGACGCTGTGGAATTCCGCCCCCTTGCGTGGCGTTACTTCATGATTTCCTGGATACGCGCGGCGATTTCCTGGGGCGACCACAAGGCCCCGGCCGCGTCGGCCCCGTCGGTGATCTGATACCGGAATTCGCAATAGTGGCCGCCTTGCGCACCGAATAGGCGTCCGGTCAGTCCGCTGGACAATTCCGATGCCAGAAAGACGACGAGCGGACTGATCTTTTCGGGGGTCAGATCATCCGGCACGGCGGCAATGTCCGCGGTCATTCGGGTCTTGGCCAGCGGCACGATGGCGTTGACCGTGATGTTGTGTTTCGCGAATTCGATGGCGGCGACGCGCGTGAATCCCGCGATGCCGGCTTTGGCCGCGCCATAGTTCGACTGGCCGAAATTGCCGATGAGTCCCGCAATGGAACTTGTGTTGATGATTCGCCCGCCTTGGCCCTGCTCGACCATCTTGCGCGCTGCGGCCTGCGTGACCGCAAAAGTGCCTTTCAAATGCACCGCAATAACCGCGTCCCACATCGCCTCTTCCATTTTGAGAAGCGATTTGTCGCGCAAAATGCCCGCATTGTTGACCACGATATCCACGCGCCCGAAAGCGTCCAGGGCTGTCTTCACAATTCCCGCCGCGCCCTCAAGCGTCGCCACGCTGTCGTAATTGGGAGCCGCCTCGCCGCCCGCGGCGCGAATCTCATCCACCACCTGCTGGGCCATTCGCGTGTCGGCGCCCGTGCCGTCGCGCGCGCCGCCGAGATCGTTCACGACGACCTTCGCGCCTTCGGCCGCCAGCGCCAATGCATGGCAACGTCCCAATCCGCCGCCCGCTCCCGTTACAATCGCCACTTTGCCGTCCAGAAGTCCCATTGCGTGCCAACCTCCATTTCAAAACACACTTCAACACTCGACCGACTGCCGGTTTCGCAGGGGGAGTGTAGCATGAAACCGTCGCCGCCGCCTAACCTGTGGCCAACACCACGTACGGTTTCCGGATTGCCGGGTGACTTTTCGGCGTCCTGACAAGCAACGGGTCTTCAGGGCACGGCCAGCGCGATGCCGCGGATTTCGTGAATCTCGACGTTTCCGATGGTCTTTTCCTTGGCGGGCGAGACGGCGCAATAGAAGTGGTGGAGTCTGCCGTCCACGGAAAAGACGGCGGGTTTGTGGGCATAGGTTGCGTCAATGCTGCCAGGTCGGCCCACGTCAACCAGAATCTCGTTCGACTTGCGCCAGTGAACCAGATCTTCGGAAAAGGCTACGGTGTCGCGCGCGCGCCCGTCGCTCGACAGGGTGTAGTAGAACATGACCCAGGTATCCCCGCACCGCAACACGCATGGATCGCTGCAGAATACGTCGTCGAAAGCGCCTTTCGGACCCACCGGAATCAACGGGTTGCCCGCGTGTCGTGTCCATGTCTTGAGATCCCTCGAAGTGGCGAGGCCGATCTGCTCGATCCACGGCGAATCCGCGGTCTTGGCGTTGTAAAAGAGATAAAACACACCCTCGTGCTCGACCAGGCACGATTTGTAGAGGCCGCCGCGTTCCCATGCGCCCGCGTCTGAATCCGACGCGCGCAGACAGGGGTACTTCACGCGCCACTTGCGGAAATCGGCGCTCCAGCACAGGCCGATGGCCGCCGGACCGGTCTCGTATCCGGCCTGCGGGTAGGCGTGGTAGGTTCCGAGGTAGCGGTCTTCGAAGGTTTTCAGCCGGCCCTCGCCGAACAAATCGTTGTCGCGAACGATCCACGTCAGCGCGGCGTTGAATTCCGTCGTGGAACCCGCGGGCCCCCGGTCGAGAATCAGCCCTTCTTTTTCCCAGCGCAGCAGATCGGTGGACGACGCCAGGCCGGTGCGATAGCCAATGCCGTCGAAGCCGATATACGTCATGTAGTAACGCCGTTTGTGGCGGAAGATGAACGGGCAATCCGTCGCGAGCGAATCGAATTCGCCTTTGGCGTACGACGCCTTCAACACCAGTTCCGGAAATTTGTGCGGCGTGCGCAACCGCTTGAGCAGGTCCTCGTCCGGCGCCGTATGGGGCCGGGGTTCTTCGGATGTAGTCATCGTCTCTCCATTGGCAACCATGCTTGCCGACATCAAACCCATCGCCCTGAGAAATTCTCGTCGTGAAAAAAGAGCGTTCGTATACAACGGTTGTCCGATCCCCCCTTTTATGCAGTCGAAAAATTCGTGCGTCATTCACCGAACAATTCGCCAAAAACCGACAATACCTCCCGTTGGCCGGCGGGAGCAATTCGTCTATTGCGCTTGGCCAATCGGATTCTGTTGATCGTTCGGACACAATGCCGCCATCGCAAAAAAAATGACAACGATCGCATCGCGCGTCTCCTTGAACCCGAAGGGTTCCCGTCCCGGTATTGCGGGTGGAAGGATCGTTCAATATCCCTCGTCCGAATGCCGCACGATTCCCCGAAACACCCGGTAAACATAGGCCGTGTAGACGAGCATGACGGGCACGCCGACGGCGGCAATGATGAACATGACCTTCAGGGTCAACGGTGTGGACGATGCGTTGTAAATGGTCAGGCTGAAGGACGGATAGAGTCGCGACGGCACGAGCATGGGGTAGAGGCTGATGCCGGCCATGGCGATCATCGAGGCAATCGTTGCGGCGCTGGCCACGAAGGCGCGGCCATAACGCCGTCCGGTCAGGGCGGCCGGAACGCACGGGATGGACACGAGCAGTGGAATCAGCGCAAGGTAAAACAACATGTTTCGGCTGAGTTTCTCGAAAAGGAAGGGGGAGGTCGTCAACGTGAAGAAGGTGACCGGTATGTAGAGCACGGCCAAAGCGGCCCAGCCGCCCATGGCCCATGAGTGCATGCGCTCGCGCAGTTCGCCGTCTGTCTTGAGCGCAAGGTATGCGCCGCCGTGCATGATGAACATGGCAAGTCCCAGAACGCCCACCGACAACGCATAGGGATTGAGCAGGCCAAGGAAAGTCCCGGTGAATTCGCCCTTGGAATCGATGGGGAGTCCGCGCAGAATGTTGCCGAACGCCACGCCGAACAGGATCGCGGCGACCAGGCTGCCCAGCCCAAAGGCCCAGCCCCATGCATAATGCCATCGGACGGAATCTACCTTGCCGTAAAATTCAAGCGAAACCGCCCGAAAGATCAATGCGACGAGCAGCAGGACGAATGCGATATAGAATCCGCTGAACACGGCCGCATATACCGGCGGGAACGCCGCGAACAAGGCGCCGCCCGCCGTGAGCAGCCAGACCTCGTTGCCATCCCAAACGGGGGCGATGGCCTTCATGCAGAGGCGCTTCTCCCTTGGATCGCGCAGAAACAGGGAAATGACGCCCGCGCCGAGATCGAATCCGTCGAGTATGGCGTAGCCGACGATAAGCACGCCGACGAGCAGAAACCAAATCGTGTTGAGGTCCAACATCATGCGGCCTCCTTGCCGGCGGCGGTTTCGGGTCCGCGCCGCGCCGTGGTCACGCACAGATAAAGATACAATGCGAAGAGCAGCGCATACACCGCTCCGAACAGGATGATGGAAAACAGCACTTCGCCGCCGGTCAATCGCGGCGAGACGGCGTCGGCGGTTTTGAGCAATCCGTAAACAATCCAGGGCTGCCGCCCGACTTCCGCCACAATCCAGCCGGCCTGGCAGGCGATCACCGGTAGGGGAATCGCCATGATCAACCCCCATAGATACAGTTTGTCTTCCCACAGGCGGCCGCGCCAAAGTTGGAACAAACCGTACGCCGTGAGGGCGATGAACAACGAACCGAGCCCGACCATGGCATGGAATCCCATGAACGGCAGAAAGACCGGCGGGCGTTCATCGGGCGGGAAATCGTTCAGGCCCTTGACGACGTAATCCGGACGCATGCCGACGAGCAGGCTCAACAGGCTGGGCGCGCGGACCGCTCCGATGAGGCCGGTTTCGGTGGGAATGCCGATCAGGGTCAGCGGGGCGTTGGGACCGGTCTCGAAGAGGCCCTCGAATGCGGCGAGTTTGGCGGGTTGCTGATGGGCGATTTGCCGGGCATGCTCGTGACCGAACGGGAAGAGTTCGAGCACGGACGCAATGAAACCGGCGACGACCGCGATGCGCAACGCGCGCCGCGCCACTTCATTTGTCTTGTCTTTCAGCAGGAGGTAGGCGGAGATGCCCGCGACGAGAAACGCGCCGCATATCACGGCGGCATCCATTGTGTGCAGGAATCGAATGGGCATCGAGCGGTTGAACACCGCGGCGGCGAAACTCGTCAATTCGGCCCGGCCCGTTTCTGAGTTGAAGACATAGCCGGCGGGGGTCTGCTGCCACGAATTGGCCACGAGAATCCAGAACGCCGACAAGGTGGCGCCCACGGCGACCATCAGGATGGAAAACCAATGCGCGCCCTTGGAAACACGCCCGCGTCCGAACAGGTACAATCCAAGGAACGTGGACTCCAGGAAGAAGGACAACACGGCCTCGGCGGCCAGCGGGGCGCCGAAGATGTCGCCTACGAACCGGGCGTATTGCGCCCAGTTCGTGCCGAACTGGAACTCCATCGTGATGCCGGTCGCGACGCCCATCGCGAACGTCAGGGCCAAAAATTTCGCAAAAAAGCGGCCCATCCGCTCGTAGACCGGATCGTTTCGCCGCCATGCCCGCCATTCGACGAGCACGAGGAAGTAGGCCAGCCCGATGCTGAGCGGGGGGAAAATGAAATGAAATCCCACCGTCATGGCGAACTGGATTCGAGAGAGCAACACCGGATCCAAATGCATAACGCTCCTTCTCTTTGCGCGGATTCCCGCCGGAACTCTTGATTGAGATAGTGCGGCTGGGCCGTCTTGGGCGCCTCAAGACTACCTTGCTAGAGGCTTTCTTTCAACTTGCGCGCAACCTCGTGTCCCAACGCGCGACACCGTTCGAGCGCCGGCTCGTCCGGCACATACTGAACTGAAACCGGTTCGGCGACCAGCGGGATCTTCATGGCGGCCAGGGCCTCTTTGGCCTGGGCCACGCCCTCGCCGTTCCATCCGTATGAGCCGAACACGGCGCCCGTCAGATTCTTGCGTTTCAAACCCTTGAGATAACTCAGCACGTCGGCCAACGCGGGAAACATGCAGGCGTTCAGGGTCGGTGTGCCCACCACGAGCGCGCCGCACTCCAGGTATTCCGTCGCGATGTTGCTGCGGTGGCAGGCGCTCGCGCGGCACAGGACCGCCTCGACGCCTTCGGCCCGCAGGCCGTCCGCCACGGCGCCGGCCATCGCCTCGGTGCTGTACCACATCGTATCGTACACAATAAGCGCCTTGGCCGCGGGCTTCTGCGCCGCCCACGCGCCGTACCATTCGATGACGCGCTCGGGATTTTTCCGCCAGAGGGGCCCGTGATCGGGAAGGATCGCGCCGATGCGGAGTCCGGCGGTTTTTTCGAGGGCCATCTTGACCATCGGGGAAAACGGCAGCAGGATGTTCGCGTAATATTTCGCCGTTTCTTCGTGCAAGACAGCCGGGTCTATTTCGTCCGCGAAACGCTCGTCCGACGCCAAGTGCATGCCGAACCCGTCCTGCGAAAAAAGCAGTTCCTCTTCCGGCAGGTGACAAAACATGCTGTCGGGCCAGTGCAGCATGCGCGTTTCATAAAACGCCAGCGTGCGATTGCCCAGCGACACGGTTTCGCCGTCGGCCACGGCCGTTGCGCCGAGATCCGTGTGGAAATGGGCGGCCAAGGCCTTCAGGCCGTTTGCGGAGGCGAAGATCTTTTCCGGGCGGACACACGCGACGGTCCTCGGCAGGCAGCCGGTATGATCCAACTCCGAATGATTCGACACGATGAAATCAATGCGCGACGGATCGACCACCGAGGCGATGCGCGCCATCATTTCGTCGAAAAAGGGCGCGCGCACGGTGTCCACCAGCGTGATGTTGTCGGCCCGGATCAGAAACGCGTTGTACGTCGTTCCCCGTTCGGTGGAATAACCGTGGAAATCGCGCAGATCGCGATCAATCGCACCGACCCAATACACATCATCCGTTATGCGGACGGCGTCCGCGGAATGGCCCATGATGAACGTCCGCCGGTTATTTCCCGTGTTTGGCCAAGTAGGCCGCCACGCCTTCCGCGGACGGTTTCATGGCCTCCTCGCCTTCTTTCCAATTGGCCGGGCATACGTCGCCGTGCTTCTCGTAATGCTGAAGGGCCGACAACAGGCGCAACGCCTCGTCCACGCTGCGTCCCAGCGGCAGATCGTTGACCAGTTGATGGCGCACAATGCCTTCCTTGTCTATCAGGAACAGGCCGCGCAGCGAGATGGCCTCGTTGATCAGCACGCCGTAGTTGCGGGAGATGCTTTTGTTCAGATCGGACACCATCGGGAATTGGACCTTTCCGATGCCGCCCTTTTCGACGGGGGTGTTGCGCCATGCCCAATGCGAGAAATGCGAATCCACGGACACGCCCACGACTTCGCAGTTTTTCGCCTTGAAATCGGCCAGGCGCTTGTCGAACGCGATGATCTCCGACGGACACACGAACGTGAAGTCCAGCGGATAGAAAAACAACACCACGTATTTGCCCCTGAGCGAGGAAAGCGAAAAGGCGTCGTTGAAGGAATTGTCCGGCATTACGGCGGTGGCCGTGAAATCCGGCGCGGGCTTGGTAACGAGAGTTTCCATGTTGTGTCTCCGGTCTTTGGCAGTCGTTGCCGTTTTGTTGGGGTTGTTACGACGCGATCTGGTCGAGATGGCGCGTCAGAATAATCACATGGCCCATTTCCTGGGCGATGATTTCGTCGAGCCGGGCGCCGCCGAATTTCTGCGGCACCATGATCTTGATGCCCTCATAAAAAATGATCGAGTCTTTTTCGCGCTGAATAGCGGCATTGAGGATGGTCTTGGCGTCTGTGCCGTCCTTGAGCACCTCCAGGGGATCCTCCTTCGGGTCGAACACGCACTTGTCGGCCATGCCCTTCAGGAATTCGTAGGCGTCGTTGTGGGGATCCAGGGGGGTCTCGGCGAGTTCGTCGCCGCTGAGTTTTTGTTGCATGTGGGCGAACACCTGCTCGTGCACCACCTCCATTTCGGCGAGGTCGTTCATGAGTTTCTTGCCGGCGGGATCGCCGATCAATTCCGCGGCCCTGCGATAATACGCGACGCCGTTGCGCTCGATGCGCTTCGCGATTTCAAATGCTTCGTTGGCGTTGAAAATCAGACTGCTCATTGCATTCTCCTTGTCGTGGCGTCCGCTTCGCACGGCCGCCGTGCATCCCGTTATGCCTTTTGCGCAAACACCGCCAGTTTGCGTCCCAGCAATGTAATATGACCCATTTCCTCGCGGATGATGGTTTCGATCCGCAATTTGTCCGCCGCATCCGGCACGGCGTCTTTCAGTCCGGTGTAAAACACCACCGATTCGCGTTCGCGTTGAATCGCAAAGGCCAACACGTCCCGCATCGAAACATTCGGGGCCAGCGCCGGCGGAACCGCCGCGCGCATGTCGAATATCTGGCCCGACGCGAAATGCTGGAGATACTGGGCCGCGTCGCTGTCCGCGTTGAACCATTCCGCGTCCGGTGCGTTGCCGACGACGCGGGCCATCAGGGCCGCGAAGGTGTGTTCGTGCTGGTCCTCCATAGCGGCCAGTTCCAGCAGTTCGCGTTTTGTGACCTCGTCGCTCATGACGGCGGCGGCGTTGCGATAAAAGGCCGCGCCGTTCCGTTCGATTTCGATGGCGATTTCGAAAATGTCCTTTGCGTCGAAGAAAAGGCCCATTACGCCTCTCCCGCCACGGGCGGCGTGAACACGCGGGCGGCCAGTTCCTGATCCACCAGGAACAGCGCGCCCGAATTGCTTCCGATAAGCTTGAGTTTCTGGACCAGCGCATCCGCGCTCGCCTCTTCTTCCACTTGTTCGTTGATGAACCAGTGCAGGAGGACGCTCGTGGCGTGATCGTTTTCCTTCGCGGCCAACGTGGCCAGTTTGTTGATCCGAGCGCTCACTTCCGTTTCGTGTTTATAGGTGGCCTGGAAGGCGTCCAATGGCGATTTCCATGTGGCCGGGGGCGCGGCGATGGCCTTGAGTTGAACGCGGCCCTGCCGGCTCAACAGGTAATCGAAGAATTTTTTTGCGTGAAAATCCTCTTCCTGCGCCTGAACCCGCATCCAGTTCTCGAAACCTTTGAGATTGATCGAGTCAAAATAGGCGGCCATCGCAAGATAGAGATACGACGAATACAATTCGGCGTTGATTTGATCGTTGATTGCGTCAACCATCTTTTTGCTTATCATGGAATCACCCTTTCCAGTAACCGTGCAGGTTGCAGTACGCCCGCGCCGCCGACGGCGCCGTCACATTCGGGAAAGTCGCTTCGGGCGCCTCGCCCGGCTTGAGAAAACGGGTGTATATCTCGTCGCCCGCCAGCAGTTCGATCCATTCGATGTAATGTTTTTCTTCCATGGGATGCGCCACGGCGCCGACCTTCACCTTGCAGCCCGCGGCATCCTGTTCGATAACGGGCACATGCTTTTCCTTGGCGGCGTCCCTCGTATTTTCGATCACCGCCGTCATCGGCTGGCCGCAACAGGTCAGCGTTCCGCCTCCTTCGGCGTAAACCATGACTATGTGTCCACACACTTCACACTCGAAAACTTGCAGTCGTTTCGCCATGTTCTCCTCCCGGCGGCGCATTTCCGCCCATAACGGTTGTTTGCCGTGTAAACCCTGTTTCCGGGTCAAATATTCCATGAACGCGCCGGAACGCATCCATGCGCTTGCTTAGACCAGGCCGGCATGGACTTCAAAATAGGCCTGTGGATGGCCGCAGGCGACGCATACGTCCGGCGCTTCGGTTCCTTCATGCAGATAGCCGCAGTTGCGACAGCGCCAAACCACCGGTTCCGGGCGTTTGAACACCGTTCCATTTTCGATCGTTTCAAGCAGGCGGCGGTAAAGATTCTCGTGATGTTTTTCGACGGTTGCCGTCGCCTCGAATATCGCGGCGATTTCCGAAAATCCTTCCTTGCGGGCGGTGTCGGCATAGGCCGGATACATGCGCGTCCATTCCTCATGTTCGCCTTCCGCGGCCGCCCGGAGGTTTTGGGCGGTCGTTCCGTTTCCGCCCGCCGCGAACGAGGCCCGAATTTCCAGCTCGCCGCCCGCCATTTGCTTGTAGAAAGCGCTGGCGTGGGCGCGTTCCTCCTCGACGGTTCGTGCAAACACGGCGGAAATCTGCTCGAAACCTTCTTTTTTGGCCTTCTTGGCAAAGAAACTGTACCGCATGGCCGCCTGGGATTCCCCCGCGAAGGCCGCCAGCAGATTCTTTTCCGTTTGGGTGCCCTTTACATTTGTCATGCGCGATTCCTTTCCCGGATGCCCTGAATGGACAAGACCATCCCCGTGTTTTCCAATCCAACGCCGCAGTCCTGGCGGGTATGCTACCGGTACGCCTCCCTGTCCGTCAAATCCGCCACAATTCCACGCGGGAAAGGCCCTCGACGGCTTTTCCGGCGGGGATGCGGCCCGGATCGTTCAACATGCACGCAACAACGGGAGCCTTGTCGCGGCCCGACACCAGGAAAACGATGCGATCGATCCGCCGAATCAACGCGGCCGTTACGGAGACGCGATCCGGGCCGTCGGTTCGCGCAACGGGAATCGCCCAGCGGTCTGCGCCCCGTTCCACATCGGCCAGCGAGAACAGCGACGCGGTATGCCCGTCGGCGCCGATGCCGAGCAATCCAAGCGTTATCCGCCCGCCGACAGAGAAAAAGGCGGCCAAGTCGTTGTGATAACGTTCGGCGGCCATGGCGGGCGGCAGATCCGTCCGCACGCGCAGGATGTGTTCCTCCCTGATGTCCATGGCCGACAACATGCCTGCCGCGTTTCCGAAATTGCTTTCCGGGGAATCTGGCGGAACCATCCGTTCGTCGCTGAACAGGGCCCATGCGTTCTTCGCCGCCGGCGCGGGCTTTTGCGCCAATGCCTTGTAGGCGGCCAAGGGGGTACGGCCGCCGGAAAGCATGACGGCGCGCGGTGTTGCCGATTCGCTCGCCAGTTCACCGGCAATCAAGGCGCCGACCGATGCGACAAACGAGTTCTCATCGGCGAATGTGCGGACTTCCATGGCCATGGTCCCTTCATTCCAAATGGAATCGCCGCGCCAAGGCGTGCGCCGATTCGGGGCCTTGGCTGCCGAAAGGATACGGTTCGGGACTGATCCGCGCCGCCTCCACTTCATGCAGGACGGGGGTGAAAATATCCCATGCCGCGGCCAATTCGTCCCAACGCACGAACAGGCTGCGGTCCCCTCGGATGACATCGAGCAACAGGCATTCGTATGCGTCGGGAATCTTGACGTCGAACGCGGATTGATAGCGCAGATCGAGTTCGCGGGGCACGAGCCGCATGTCGAATCCCGGCGCCTTGTTCGTGATGGAAAGCCGGATGGATTCGTCGGGCTGGATGCGGATAATCAGTTCGTTCGGAGGCAGGGAATCCCCGTCCTTCTGAAGCCCGACGGAAACGGCCGGCTTGAAACGCAGCCGTATTTCGGTGGCGCGCTCGTTCAGTCCCTTGCCCGCCACGATATAAAACGGCACGTCCTGCCAGCGATCGTTGGCGACGTGCAACACCGCGGCGGCATAGGTCGGGGTGATTGAACCCGCCGAAACGCCCGGCTCATCCGCATAGGCGGGATGCTCCTGTCCCTTGTGACGTCCCGAAACATATTGCCCCAGGACCAGGCGGTCGGGCGTCACCGGGGCGATGGATTCGAGCACACGGACCTTTTCGTTGCGAACATCCTGCGCGTCGAGGCTTTTGGGCGGCTCCATGGCGGTCAGCGCCAGAATTTGCATCAGATGGTTCTGGACCACGTCGCGGATGATGCCGTACTCGTCGAAATAGCCGGCGCGCCCGCCGGTGCCGATATCCTCTTTCCAGGAAATATGCACCGAGGCGACATGCTGTCGGTTCCAGATTGGATCAAAGACCCGGTTCGCGAACCGCAGCACCAGCAGGTTCTGGACGAGTTCCTTGCCGAGGTAATGATCAATGCGGAACGTCTGGTCTTCCGAAAAAACCGACCCCATGCACGCAACGAGATGATCCGAGCTTTCCCGGTCGCGTCCGAAGGGTTTTTCGACGACCGCCCGCGACCATGCCGGGGCCGGTCCGCATTCAACCAGTCCCGCGTCGCCCAGCGCCTTGGCCACGCCGAGGAAAAGAAAGGGCGGAATGGCCATGTAATACATGCGGTTCGCCTGTGCCGAACCCTCGACGAGCCGCATCGCCTGGTACAAGTCGAGATAGGCGTCGCGGGAATCGTATTCCCCGGCCACATACGAACACCGCGCCAGGAAGCGATCCATGTAGTCGCCGCACGAATGATCGGGCACGTAACGGCAGGTCAGGTTTTCCATGACATGCGCTCGAAAAGCGTCGTCTGTCATGGGCCTCCGCGCGAAGCCGATGACGTGAAACGTTTCGGGCAAGAGGTCCTGGCAGTAGAGCGCGAACAGTGCCGGAAGCACTTTTTTCCGGGCCAAATCGCCCGACGCGCCCAATACCACGATGGTCAGGGGCGCTGAAGATTGGACGCCGGAAATCGGCGATGTCGAAATGGAAGAATCTTTCATGGGTCCTCGCTGAAGTTTCCACGCGCATCCGTAGAGTGCATGGGAACAGTCAAACATTTGTTTTGGGCCGATTACAAGTTTCAACTGAGGCGCGCCCACGGCACGCGGGACAGGCTGTCCCGCCTGATTTGGCAAAACAACGCCGACTTCTTGCGATGGACATGACGGCAATGTACACTCTTTTCCATAAATCGCTCAACGAACCAAAACCGGAGAATCGTCCGCAATCCTGAAGGAGATGCGCCGGGCATCGTGTGCGGTCGAATATACACGAAGTCCCCGGACAGGCCTTTCAGGAGCCTGCGGCTCGATCAAGGAGAACAGGCAGATGACGGGATGCTGGGGCGTGTGGGCCATGGCGTTGATCGCGGCGGGAAGCCCGCCGGGGGGTAGCGTGGAAAATCTGGTGGACTTCGCGGGCGGATCGTTACCGCCGAATATGAAGTTGAACAACACATCGGCGCAAATCGTCAAGCGCGACGGACGCCGCGTGTTGCGGGTTGATTTCGAGGCGGTGGACTGGCCGAACGTGTTCTTCACGCCGCCCGATGGGCCGTCGTGGGACTGGCGCGATTTTGCCGGCATCGAGGTCGAGATGGACAATCCCGGCCGGGATGCGGCGGACGTGTGCATCCGGGTGGACAACGAGGGCGGGGACGGATTGACCAATTGCAACACCGGCAGCGCCAGCATCGCCGGACGATCGTCCGGCACGCTGCGGGTGCGTTTCAGCACCCACGATTCGCAGCGCTTTTGGGGGATGCGCGGCCTGCCGGTGCGCGGCCCTGTGGGGCAAGGCCCGGCGCTTGATTTGTCGCGGGTTGTCGCGTACCAGATTTTTTTGCCGCAGCCGCAAGCGCCGCGCACACTGTTTATTAAGTCCATTCGCCTGTTCGGCAAGGGGGCCTCGCTGGCGAATCTCATCGCGTTCCCATTTATTGATCGCTTTGGCCAATACGCCCATGCCGAATGGCCGGGCAAACTGAAGGACGAGACCGATTTTGCCCGGCGCGTCGCCAAGGAACGAAAGGATCTCGCCAAGACGCCGCGATTGCCGGGCCGCGACCGGTTCGGGGGGTGGGCGGACGGTCCCCAACTCGATGCGACCGGCTGGTTCCGAACGGAGAACGTTGACGGCCGCTGGTGGCTCGTCACGCCCGAAGGCCGGCTTTTCTTCTCGGCCGGCATGGATTGCGTCGGCACATGGGAGCAGACTTTCATCTCGGGCCGGGATGGATGGTTTGCGGACCTTCCCCCGGCTGACGATCCACGGTTCAAGGCCATGTACGGAGAGGTAAGCGGCGCGCACAGCATGGCTGATGTCATCGGCGGCGGCGGCCGCACCTTCAATTTTTACCGCATGAACCTGTTTCGCAAGTATGGGGACGAATGGCCGGATCGCTGGCGCGAGAGCGTTTATCCGCGCTTGCAGTCGTGGGGGTTCAACACCATCGCGAACTGGTCGCAGGGCGATGTGCTCGATAACAGTCCGATGCCGTTCACCGCCTCCATCGGCATCGGCGGCGAATGCCGGTTCATTGAAGGCGCGCGCGGGTATTGGGGCCGCATGCGCGACGTGTACGATCCCGCGTTTGAACAAATCGCGGAACAGTCCATAGCGCCCGTCGCGGGGCATTTCGGGTCGAACCCGCTGTGCATCGGTTATTTCGTGGACAACGAGATGCCGTGGGAGACGATCCGCCATGGCGCGCTGCTCAGCCCGCCCGATCAGCCCTGCCGGCAGGAACTGGTGCGGCAATTGCAGGAAAAGTACGGCAGCCTTGCGCGGCTGAACGAGGCATGGGGCACGGATGCCGCGGATTGGGATTCGCTGCGCGCGCCGGACAAGGCCACCCAGGCATGCAGGGCCGACCTCGACGCATGGGTGTACCGATTCGCGCGGCGTTATTTCGAGGTGGTAAACGCCGCAGTCAAGCGCCATGCGCCCAACCACCTGTATCTCGGCTGCCGTTTCGCGACCGCCCCGGACGCCGCCGTAAAGGCCTGCGCGGACGTCGTGGACGTCGTCAGTTACAACTTGTACAAGCGGACGATTCCGTGTGAACGCTGGTGCGGGGAAAACGGCCTAGGCAAGCCGATGATCATCGGCGAGTTCCATTTCGGCGCACTCGACCGGGGCATGTTCCACACCGGCCTTGTGGCGACTGAAAACCAAAAGGACCGCGCCGCGCATTATATGCGCTATGTCGAAAGCGTCGTGCGATGTCCGGCTTTCGTCGGCTGCCACTGGTTTCAGTACGTGGACGAACCCGTCACCGGACGCTGGTTCGACGGCGAAAATTACAACATCGGATTCCTCGACGTGACCGACACGCCTTATCCGGAAATGATCGCCGCCGCTAGAAAAATCCACGCACGCATGTATGAATTGCGCGCGTCCACAACCCCGTTGCCGAGCACAACCACCCAGCGCGGTCATTGATCCGTCGAATCCGTCGGATTGGGCCGGTCCGGCTGCAAAAACTGCCGGACATGGCAGGAATTGCTTGCATCCTTCTTTCAGAAAACGCCGATCCAAAACTCGTAAAATACTGAATATCAAATACTTAGGCTTCAATTACTTCTTTTGGCACCCGCCTTGCTGTTTTCAATTGACCTGTCCCATTCAGGTCTATCCCCGTGAGTGGTTGGCCCGGGGTGCGGGAGCGGTTCCCATTGCCGGTCTCGCGTCCGTCGCTGGAACATGCCCCAGGGCCACCGAAGACAACGCCGTGAGGCGATTGCATACGGGGCGGGAATGCGCACGACGACGGAGGACCGAAGGTGCAGAAAAGCCTGTACACGGCGGCGGTTGGGATGGTGGCGGTCGAGGAACGCCAAGCCGTCATCGCGAACAACATCGCCAACGCCTCCACGACCGGTTTTCGCCGTCAGCAACCCGTCCAGAAGGGTTTTTACGAAATTCTAACGAACACGGCCAAACGTCCGGCATGGTTCGAGTCGCAAATTGGCCCGGGAGGCGGCGCGCAAATGGTCGAGACGTTCACCGACACGGCCGCAGGCGCGTTTACAGCCACGGACGATCCGCTGAATATCGCGTTGAGCGGGCCGGGATACCTCGCGGTGAGCACGCCCTCGGGCGAGCGGTTCACGCGGGCCGGCGCGCTCACGATTGACGTGAACAAGCAACTTGCCACGTCCGACGGCTTTCCCGTGATGGGCCAAGGCAGCCAGCCAATCGCCATCAACGGAACGGATGTGCAGATTGCCGGCGATGGGACCGTCCGGGTGGACGGCCAGGCGGTTGGAAAACTGCGCCTAGTCGAGTTTGAAGATCCGCACATGCTCGAACGGCAGGGACACAATCTCTATCGCGCGGGCGAGGCGGCGCTGGGACGTTCGTCGGAAGCCTCGGTCACGACCATCCATTCCAAAATGCTTGAACTGTCCAACGTCAACATGCCGAAGGAAATGGTTTCGATGATTTCGGCCTTGCGGGTGTACGAGGCGAACCAGAAGGTAATCGCCACGGCGGATGAAACGATGGGGCGCCTGATCGAACAGGTCGGCGCGCCGGCATAACGGGGAGGATGTCATGATTCGCGCATTGTTTACGGCGGCCACGGGCATGATCGGCCAGCAGATGAACATTGACACGATCGCCAACAATCTGGCGAACGTGAACACGACCGGGTTCAAGAAGAGCCGGGTCAATTTCCAGGATCTGCTGTACGAAACGCTCAAGCCCGCCGGCACGGAAACCGCGGCGGGCACCACCATTCCGGAAGGCATCCAGGTCGGCCATGGCGTGCGCCCGTCGGCCATCGCGAAATTGTTTACGCCGGGGAACATGATTCAGACCGGCAATCCGCTCGATCTCGTCATCGAAGGCAACGGCTTTTTCCAGATCCTGCTGCCGGACGGCACGACGGCCTACACGCGCGACGGTTCCTTCAAATTGAACCAGGAAGGCATCATCATGACGGCGGACGGCTATCAATTGACGCCGGGCATCACGGTTCCCACCAATTACGAGCAATTGACCGTCGGTTCGGACGGCACGGTGTCCGCGCGGATACCCGGTTCGACGGCCCCGTCGAATCTGGGCCGCATCGAACTGGCGCGATTTCCCAATCCGGCGGGATTGGATTCACGGCTTGGACGCAACCTGCTGCTTGAAACACAGGCTTCGGGTCCGCCCACCACCGGCCAGCCCGGCCTGGACGGCATCGGCCTGCTCGAACAGGGATTCGTCGAGAATTCGAACGTGCAGGTGGTCGAGGAAATCCTCCAGATGATCATCGCTCAACGGGCGTACGAAGCCAACTCGAAGGTCATCCAGACCTCGGACGAAATGCTCCAACTCGCGAACAACGTGAAACGGTAAATCCAAGGATAATGCCGAATGGCGCTGAAACGGACGGCTGTTGACAACATGCGGGGCTTCTTCATCATCGCTTCGATGCGGAAGCCGACGCCGTTTTCTTTCATCCGCCCGCTTTCATCCTTCAGCCTATTTTTTGGCTTGTTTCTTCTTTCCTGTTCGTCTTTTGCCCTTTCCATCGCGATGAAGTCCGAGGCGACGGTTGCGGACCCGATGATTACCATCGGCGACGTGGCCATGGTTTCCGGAGAAGGCGCGGATGCGGTTGCCGCGCTCGACTTGGGTCCGGCGCCGGAAGCGGGCGCCGAACGGCGGCTGACCGCCGCGGCCGTCGCCACGCGGATTCGCGGCGCGGGATGGGCCGCGGAATCCATCGAGATGATGGGTGCGCCCGTGGTCCGTGTCATGGGTCCGTGCGAACGCATCACCCGCGACGTGATAGCGGAGGATCTGCGCCGGTTCATCGAGTCGAAGATGCCGTGGACCGCCTCCGAGGCCGAAATCGAAATTGCCCGCCCGCCGCAGGATCTGGTGCTTCCGCCGGGGGAAGTCGTTGTCGAATGGCAGACCGATCCGCATTATCGTTATGTGGGGCCCGCGGCGTTTCGCGGCGTGGTCACGGTGGATGGAAAACCGAGCCGGACGATTCTGTGCCGCGCAAAAGTCGAGGCCTACACGGACGTTGTGGTCGCGGCGACGGCCCTTGCCGCGGACCGGCCGATTGAATTGAACGATGTGACGCTTGAACGGCGGGCGGTCTCGACGCTGCGCGACGGCGCCTTTCTCGATCCCGCCGAAGTCGCGGGCATGGTTCCCCGGGTGTCGGTGCCGGCCGGGCAGGCATTGACCAAACGTCTGGTTTTGCCGCGCATGGCCGTGAAGCGCAATCAATTGGTCACGGTCGAGACGCAGTCCGGCGGGCTGGCCGTCACGACCGAAGCCCGGGCCGACATGGACGGCGCGATAGGTTCGATCGTCACATGCACAAATCTCAACTCGAAACAGCCGTTCCAGGGTGTGGTTCGCGCGGACGGGGTGGTGGTGATCCGATGAAAAGACGTGTGATGGTTTTCATGGCATTGGCGGCGTTGGCTCCGGCGGCGGCCTTCGCGGACTCTCTTTTCCAGGCGTCGAACGTCAGAAAGACGACGCTTATCGCGAAACACAACCGTTTCGAGGTGGGCGACGTGATCACGGTGCTCATCCAGGAAAAAATCAACGCCTCGACGACCTCGAACACGAACACCAAGAAAGAATCCACCGTGCAGTCGGAAGCGCCGATGGACGCCTCGAACACGTTTCTGACGGACCATAGCAACACCGGGCTCGGCATCGTGTCGAAAGAGGCGCTTCCCAACTGGGACATCCAGGCCAAGAACGAACTCAAGGCACGCGGACAGACCGATCGCGTCGCCCAGTTGACGACGAGCATCAGTTGCCTCGTCACGCGGGTGGACGATTCAGGCAATCTGCATATCGAGGGCGACAAGACGGTTTCGATGAACCGGGAGGATTCGACGATACACGTTTCGGGCATCGTGCGCGCGCGCGACGTGACGCCGGCCAACACGGTTCTTTCGACGCAGGTGGCCAATGCCCAAATCATTCTGCGGGGCAAGGGCCCGTTGTGGAACAGCCAGCGGCGCGGGCTGATCACGCGCATGCTCGATTGGTTTTCCCCCTTCTGAGGAGCGGCACAAGGCATGATCGGCATCAGACATACGGCGACCGGGATTGCGCTGGCGGCGCTGTGCGCGCTGATGGCCGGCCCGGCCGGCGCCACACGCATCAAGGATCTCTGTGAAATTCAGGGCGCACGGGGCAACATGCTCATCGGCACGGGCATCGTCGTCGGTCTCGCGGGCACGGGCGACAAGAGCACGGCGGCCATCACCGCGCAGCAGCGCGTGATGGAGCGGCTCGGGATCGCCGTGGACAGCCTCAAGGAACTCAAGTCGGACAACGCGGCGATCGTCATGGTCACGGCGGAGTTGCCGGCCTTCGCGAAGGAAGGCACGCGCATTGACGTGACGGTCGAGTCGGTGTACGACTGCAAGAGTCTCGAAGGCGGGACGCTGCTCGAAACGTACCTGCACGGTCCGGGCGACGCGGAAACGGTCTACGCGGTCGCACAAGGCCCGCTTTCGATAGGCGGATTCAACGCGACGGGCGGCGGTGGAGGCGGCGGCGTGCGCAAGAACCACGCGACGGCGGGCCGCATCCCGATGGGGGCCTTCGTCGAGCGCGAGGCGCCTTCGACGATTACCGACGGCGAACGCCTCATGTTGCTGTTGAAACGCCCCGATTTCGTGACCGCGGACAATATCCAGAACAAACTCAACGAACAGATTGGCCCGGACTGCGCGGCGGCGCTCGGCGCGGGCGCGATCAACATCCTGATTCCCGAGGCGGAACGCCGGGACTTGGTCCGATTCATCGCGCGGGTTCAGGATATCGAAGTGCAGAGCGACATGGGTTCGCGCGTGGTGATCAACGAGCGGACGGGGACCATCGTGGTCGGTTCGCGCGTCATGATCAAGCCCTGCCAGGTCGCGCACGGCAACCTGACCATCAAAATATCCACCATGCCGGTGATTTCGCAGCCGCTGCCGGAGACCCAGGGGCAAACGGTCGCCGCCGTGGCCCGGCAGACCGAAACCCGGGAAGACGAAGGCTTTCTCCTGCCGGTACAGGGCACCTCCGCGGGCGAAGTGGCCGAGGCGTTGAACAAACTGAAGACGACGCCGCGGGATATGATTTCGATATTCCAGGCGCTTCGGCAGGCGGGCGCGCTCGAGGCGGACTTGGAGATTATGTGATGCTGCTGTACGTGAACCCGCTCGAATCGCGCGCCGTGGGCCCGACCTTTGCGGGCCGCGATCCATCCGCCCGGGAAAAAACGGCGCTGCGGGAACTGGAGCACCTGTTTCTCTTCACGATGATCAAGGAAATGCGGAAAACCACCGAAACGGCGAAGCCCGTTGACCGTTCGCACGCGCGGGAAATCTACGACGAAATGCTCGACGACGCCCTGAGCGGCGAAATGGCGCGCAGCGGGCAGGTCGGGCTGGCCAAGACGATCGAAGCGCAATTGCGCGCGGCGGAACAGGGCATCCCCGCAAGGCGGGCGGCGCCGGTAAAGGCCATGGCGCACCATGCCGATATATCGAAGGAATTCAACCGATGGGAAGGAGTGAATGGACGATGAATCCGGTAGCGTTGATTGGAGGCGTGAATTCGCTGTTGCAACTGGGGCAGGCGGCCCGGAACGTGTTGTCGCCGGCCGGACGTTCGAGTCCCTCGAACCGTTTTGAAAACCAGTTGAACCGGGCCATCGCGGAACTTCTGAAGAGCAAAGACAAAAACCAGGACGGCATGCTGACGCTTGCGGAATTGGGCGGCGACGCCAAGGTATTCGCCCGGTTCGACATGGACGGCGACGGCAAACTGGCGGGCAACGAACTGCGCGCATGGTACGCCGCGCACGGAACGGATTAGTCGTTTGATGAGCGCGGCCTACGAGACCCTTTGTGCTTCGATCGAAGAGGAAATCAGGCGGCAGGAACGCGTCCTCGCCGCGACGCGGGCGCAGGGCGCGGCCGCCCGCGACCGGGACATGAAAACGCTCGAGGCGCAAACGGCGGCCCTGTTGGAACTGGCGCGGGAAACCGCGGAAGCGGAGGCGGAGCGAAAACGCTTGATGCGCGACCTCCCGGGGACGGGCGCCCGCGAAGGCGCAACGCTGGGCGAAATCATCGCCCACGCACCCGAACCGTTCGCCGCGCGCCTGCGCGCATTGCAAACACGCCTCAAGGCGACGCTGAACGATGCGCGGGAAGAGACGCGCGCGAACGCCGTTCTCATGCGTCTTGCGCTGAGGGTGGTCGGCGGGGCGTTGTCGGCCATGGAACCCCATCGCTTGGCATGGGCCGCCGGCTACGCCGCAAACGGACATGAACCGGCCGCGCCGGCCACTGTGCAGCCGGCCCTGATGGATCGGAAAGGGTAATGGCATGCGCGTAACCCAGCAACTCATGGTGAACCGCGTATTGGGCAATCTCAACAAGCAGACCGGAAAACTGCTGGCGTTGCAGGAACAACTCGCCACGGGCCTGAAGGTCAACACTCCGTCGGACGACCCGCTGGCGGCCCGCCGGGCCGTGAATATTCGCGCGAACATCGGCGCAATCGAACAGTACATCACCAACCTTTCGACCGCCGGCCCTTTCCTCACCGAATCCACAAACGCGCTGCAGACTGTCGTGGACGTCCTGCAACGGGCGCAGGTGTTGACCGTCCAGGGCGCCACCGGCACGAACAACCAGACGCAGTTGGACCAAATCGCCATCGAGATCGATCAACTCCTCGAAACCGCCGTGGCCGAGGCCAATCATCAAACCAACGGGCGTTATCTTTTCGGCGGCACCCGGACGACCTCCCCGCCCTTTGCCGTCACGCGCGACGCGGAAAACCGCATCACGGCCGTGACCTACCAAGGCAACGACGAGGCGATACGGATTGCCATCGGCGACAGCGTGGATGTGGCCATCAACGAAACCGGCAGCGACGCGTTTCAATCCGCGCAGGACATTTTCCAGATGCTCATCGCCATTCGCGACAACCTGCGCGCGGGCGATCAGGCGTCCCTGCAAAACCAGCGGCTGGCGGAATTGCCCACGGCGCGCGGACAACTGCTCATCTCGCTGGCACGGATCGGCGCCGTCCAGAACCGCATCGAACAGGCGACGGCAAACGCCGAAAACGTCGTGCAGCAACTGCGCAGCGCCCTGTCGGACAGCATTGACGCCGACTATGCCGAAACCGTCGTGAATCTCAACGCCCAGAGCAACGCCTACCAGGCGGCCCTCAACGCTGCGGCCCGCGTCATCCAGCCCAGCCTGCTCGATTTCGTGCGGTAGGACGCACGGCGCCGCCCGATTCTTGCCGGCGATTCCCCGCGTGCTATACTACGTTGAACGGCGGAAAAACGGCCGGCTACCCTGTGCAACGACAAGGAGTCACGACTGTGCGTTATGCGGCGATCCTATTGGCAGCGACGGCCCTGTGTGTGTCCTGTTCCAGCGGACGGGAAGGCGGCGTCATCAACAATGTCCTGACGGATTTTGGATTACGGGCCAAGCCCGAAGGATACCGATCCGAAACCGACGAGGTCATGCAGCGCCTCGGCAACGTGGGGCCGTCGGAATTGAAACGCCTGAACGCCGAAGCGCAAAAGGGACAGATCAAGTTTCAACAGACCGGCGATTTGAAGGGCAAGTATTACAAGGAAGTGAAGGTCTACGAAAGTTTTTATCCGACGGACGCGCAATCCGTCTCGCGGGGCGGCCCGACGGAAGGCGAACGGGGCTTTACCGGCTACATTGACTACGCCTACCGCATTTATCAGAGCCCGAGGAAAAACAGCAGCAGCGAAGCCGAAGGCGAAACGGCGAGCATTCCCACCGATATCACGGGACGGGAAACCTACCGGTACAATTTCGGCCCGTCGGGCGAATGGAATGGGAGCAAGGGCGAAAAAGTGAAATGATCGCACCGGCGTGATCTCGGGCCCGCGGAATCGTTTCGTTTGGACGAAACCCCCTTCGACCGGCCCGGCTACCTGTAGGGAATCCAGCGCCATGCCGCATTTTTTCCTGATCTGTCATGGCTGCGGCGCGGAAGCGGACATATCCGATTCCGTGGCCTGCGCGGCGTGCGGCGAGCCGATGAGCATTCTTGTCCACACGCGGCCGCCGGACAGCGTGTTCCACGCGCGGCCCGATAGCATGTGGACATACGCGGAAGCCTTGCCCATTGCGCCGGATTGCATCGTGTCGCTGGGGGAAGGCGCGACGCCGCTGGTTGATGCGCCGCGCATGGCCGCGCGCATCGGCGCTGAACGCCTATGGTTCAAGAATGAGATGGCGAATCCGACCGGATCGTTCAAGGATCGCCAGATTTCCGTCGGAATCGCCCATGCGCGCGCATTGGGCATGGACACCGTCGCGGTCGTGTCATCGGGCAACGTGGCCTGCGCCGCGGCGGCCTACGCGGCCCGGGCCGGCATGCGCGCGATCGTCTTCGCGCACGGCCACGCGGCGGCGGGAAAACTCGCTCAGGCGGCGGCCTATGGCGGCCACGTCATTCGCGTTGATACGCCGTCGGCCCAAGCCGTTTTCGATCTGTGCATCGAGGCGTGCCGCGTCTTTGGCTGGTATCACCTTTCGACGGCGGGAATGTACGAGCCGTTCAATGTCGAAGGCGCGAAAACCATCGCCTACGAATTGTACCGGCAGACCAACGGCGATCTGCCCGAATGGATCGTCGCGCCCGTCGGCGGCGGCGGACTGCTCGGCGGCGTCTGGCGCGGGTTCCTCGACCTCCAGCGATGGGGCCTTCTGGAGCGGATTCCGCGTCTCGCAGGCGCGCAAGCGTCCGGCTGCGCCCCGCTCAAGAAGGCCATCGAGGGCGGTACGCCCTTTCTCGAAACGTTGCGCGACCCGTGGCCCAATCCAAAAACCGTCGCGGGCGGCATCGCCGACGATATCCTCTTCGACGGCCACACGGTCCTTCCCGCACTCCGCACGACCGGCGGCATGGCCCTCGCCGTGGACGACGACGCCATTCTCGCGGGGCAATGCGAACTCGCGGAAACGGAAGGGCTGCTTTGTGAACCGACGTCGGCGGTCGTCGTCGCGGCATTGGGCCCGCTTCTGGCTGCGCATCCCCGCGCGCGGATGGCCTGCATCCTCACCGGCAGCGGCATGAAAGACCTCGCCGCCCTTGCCGACCGCCTGCCGCCGTTCCCCGTCATTCCGCCCAGTCTCGACGCCCTGCGGAACATCGTTTGAACCACGCAGGACAGCCTGTCGAAATGCCGGCCCGCCTGTGTTCTTGACAGGATAACCGGATGAAACAGGATGAATGTGGACCCGGACCTTCGGGCAAAAACCCTCGATTCCGACAATTCCAGAACATCAAGCGCCTCTTGGCGGCAGATCGGTGTACGGGGCGAGATCGCCTGCGATACCCTTTTTTCAGCGGTATTCCGGTATCTTGAGAATACCGAGTTCTTGAGACAAATGGATGAGAATTTCCACGAAGATGGGCATGTCCGTGAAAATGGCTGTTTTGTAGCGCCGATTTCCAAATCGGCATGTCGTGTTTCAGCAAGCCGATTTGGAAATCGGCGTTACATTCCGAGACCTTCACGACTCCAAGAACGCGGTACTCTCAAGCGGTATGATCGCGGAGGAAAATGGAAGGGGGATTTTCTGAATCTGGTCAAGGTTTTTCATGTCGTGGATTTGGAAACCGCCCAAATCGTTCATCTTTGCCTTGGCCGGCGCTCTGGGATGCCTTGCGGGGCGATAGCCGAGTTGCTGCGCATCAATCCGACAGGCCCCTTGACGTTCTGGGCCATGGCGAGCCGGATCGGATTCTGGTGCGCGTTTTTGCGCTTGGCCGGTCGTTGAGCTTGATCGGTGCGCAGAACGCCAACCTGATGCGGCGGCCATTGACGAGGTGTTCGGTTTCCGCATGGTGAAAACGTCCAAGGGCGGGCACCGGTGCGAAGTCGCTTCGGGCCGGTCGGCCGCTTATCTTCGGCATCATCGGTCTTCTGGGATGTCTCGCCGGGGCTATTGCCGGTGAATGGGCCTTCTTGACAGACCGCCCATGCCGGCGAGGAATTCCGCATGGCGACCGGTGCGTTCAAGGGCGTAAGAGTCCGCGTGCGCGGAAAATCGGATTGAAGGAAATTGGCGTTTACGGCAGCGGCAGCGCGACCGGGCGGCCTTCCCGTCCGGAGAGATCCGCGGCGAAACAGGCCTCGTGGGTCTTGTACGCGTCCGCGACATTCACATGCGATTCCTTGTTGCAGAGGATGCAGTCGAGCAGGTGCGCCGCTTCGAGCGTGAAGGGATGATGGCGCACGTCGCCGCTGTCGGGCAGGATCGTCGGCACCTCGGTCCAACTGGTCTGGCCGGGAAATTTCTTTTTGGAGTAAATGAGGTTGTTTCGGATCGTGCCGTGCGTGCCGACGAGGTTGATGTTGAACACATAGGGCTGGATGCACTCGATGCACGAGGCGGCCTTTCCGATGCGTCCGTCCGTGAATTTGAGCATCGTGCAGCTGGTCGGGTCGTATTCGTATTGCGCGAAATCGGCGCCCTTGCCGAATGTCGAATATTGGAACACCTCGGCGATGTCGCCGCCCATGAACCAGCGCAATGCGTCAATCGCATGGCAGCCGGCCGACAGCAGCGAACTGACGCCGATGTCCTTTTTCACGTTCCATGCGTATTGCACGTACCACGGGCCGATGCCGTGATAGTAGTCAATTTCGCCCAAAAAGACGCGCCCGATCGTGTCGTCGGCCAATTGGGTCTTGATGATGTCGAACAGCGGATTCCAACGGAGCACGAAACTCACGACGGATTTCACGCCGGCCTGCGCGACCGCGTCGCGGATGGCGCGCGCGTCTTCGAGCGTGGTTGCCATGGCCTTTTCGAGCAGGAGGTGCTTGCCGGCCTGGGCCGCCGCGACGGCCTGAATGCGATGAACATTAGGCGGCGTCGCCACCGCGACGATGTCCACGCCGTCCATGGCCAGCATCTTCTCATGGTCGGTAAACAGTTCGCAGCGCACGCCGCATTCAAGCGACTTGGCCTTGGCTCGCGCCTCGTTGCGGGAACATATCGCCCGCACTTCCGTGTGGGGATTCGACTGAAACGCGCGAATATGCTCGCCGGCCACCCATCCCGCACCAATGATTCCAACGCCCAGTTTGATCATGATTCAGTTCTCCAACAGGTTCTCGGCTTCATGCCATGCGTGCTTGTGTTGTTCCGAAAATACATCCGACCACCACTCTGTTCGTGCTCATGCTCGTGCGCGTAATCGTAATCGAAACATTATCGCCAGCGAATTGCACGTCGAGGGCCTGTATGCTTTTCGGTCTTCAATCATCGGCCTTCCTGGACCCTGGTTAAGAATCATAGTGAAAGTTTCGAGCACGAGCGCGAGTATGAGCGCCAACACGAAAGACGCATCTTTGTATTCGCGTTATCCCTGATGCCAGTAGACTTCCCATCCAAGGTAATTGTCGAACGCCTCGTGAACGGCGCGCGCGCATTCGCTGCGGTTTACCGCGACATGGTGTTCGAAACCATTTTCGCAAATATACTGGAGCAGCGTCTGCAATTCCGGTATTTCCGCGACGCCGTATCCGCCGAAGGTTTCGAGTTTGTCCTTCGTGAATCGGCCCTCGCCGACATAGGCGCCGATTACGCCTTCCGAATCGAAGGTGGTTACCCGCGCAAAGGTCATCGGCCCGGGTTTGATGCGGCCCACGACCGTCCCGTAGGTCTTCTCTTTGCCGACGGTCCCCGCGATAATCTCCTGGTAGTCCATCCGGGATTCTGCAAAAAAACTCCTGGGCAGATTCGAGCAATGGAAACAGACGCATTTGTTCGGATCGGTTCCGTAGTTGTTGTTCCAGTCGAGCAGCGCGCTCGGCGATTGCGAGGCCAGCGCCAGCGCGTGCATGCCGATCGCGCCGCACACGTCCACCTCGCACGCAGAGGATTTCAGCGACTCGCTCAGCATGCTCATGATCGCGCACGGCACGACGCCGAAGTATTCCTCCATCGCCGTCCAGCATTGCACGGCCGTAATGTCGAGTTCCGCGTCGGCCATCCAGCGATCCAGCACGATGGCCAGTTTGGCCATTTTCACGACGGCCTCGGCGGGAATGCCTTTCGTTGGAACGTATTCTGCAATCTGTTTGATTCGCGCCTTGAGATCCCCCGAATTGTCCGAGATCGCCTCCGCACGCCCGAATGCCTCCGAGAGATCGAGCGTCTCGACCGTGATGCCCGATTCCTGCAACAGTTTTTCGCTGTAGCGGACGGTGCTGAACGCGGCCGGGCGCGCGCCCAGGGCGCCGATTCGGCACCGGGTGATTCCCTTGACCACCCGGCACACGCCCGCGAACCATTCGATTTCGCGCTCGAAGGCCGGCGTCTTCGGGTCCATGGTGTGCAACGCCGTCAGGCTGAACGGGATGCCGTACTGGACAAGGTTGTTGCACGCGCTCATCTTGCCGCAGAACGAGTCGCGCCGGTGCTTGATGGACATCCGGGCCGCCGAATCGTCCCAGGCATGCACCAGCACCGGAACATCGAGATCCGCCAGTTTGAGCGTGTCGGCCACGCCGCGCTCGTCCCCGAAATTGGGCAGCGTCACGATGACCCCGTCGATCGCGTCGCGGTTCGCCTTGAACAACGCCGCGCACTTCTTGGCGTCCTCCCATGTTTCCACGGAACCGTACTTCGTGTCCGAATCCGACAAGACGACGCAGTCGTATCCGAGCCTGTCCAAGAGTCCCGTCAACACCGCATGTCCTTCCCGCGCCAATTCATCCGGGAAAAAGCCGCGATTTCCCACAATAAGCCCAAACGTGCCCTTCGCCATGTCGTTGACCTCCTTGCCGGTTTGCGATGGAGAAAACCCTTTCCGCGCCGGTTTTCCCGCGAAAAACTATTCTATCGCTTATGCGGCCCGCGCGCAACGGGGCTGGCGGCGGCAATGCCTGCCGGCGAAATTCGGCGCTGCGCTTTCGATTGCGCTTTTCATAATATGCACCACCGGCCCGTTCATGGTATAGTTTCAACGAAATGAATATTGGAGTGCCCGGCACGGAAGCATCCGGAAAATTGATAGATATCGAACGGCCGCCCATCGTCGAGACGGCCGTGCTGGGGCGTTTGGTTTTGCCATCCGATTCCGATCGCGAGGTTCGGGAATCGCTGGATGAAATGAAACGGCTCGCATGGACGGCGGGCGCGGATGTCGCATGTACCTTTGTGCAACGCCGCGCGCGGCCGTGTCCGGCGACGCTGATCGGGGCGGGAAAGGCGGCGGAGATGAAGGCGGCGGTGGACGAGACAGGCGCGGACGTCGTCCTGTTCGATTCGGATCTGAGTCCCGGCCAGGCCGTCAACCTGGAGAAAATTCTCGGCGTCAAGGTGGTTGACCGCACCCAGTTGATTCTCGATATTTTTGCGCAGCGCGCGCAAACCAATGAAGGCAAGCACCAGGTCGAACTGGCCCAGCTTCAATACATGCTGCCGCGACTGGCGGGCCGCGGTTCCGTCATGCGTCAGCAGGGCGGCATCGGCGTTCGGGGACCCGGCGAACAGAAACTCGAGGTGGATCGCCGCGTCATTCGCCGGCGGATTCAGCGTCTCGAAGAGGAAATCGAAAACATCCGGAAGAGCCGCCGGGTGCAGCGCCGCCGCCGGGCCGAAGGCGCGATCGGGACGGTCGCGCTCGTCGGCTATACCAATGCGGGCAAATCCTCGTTGCTCAACGCGCTGGCGGGCGCGGACGTGTTTGTCGAAAACAAACTGTTCGCGACGCTGGATCCCCGCGCGCGCCGCTGCCTGCTTCCCAGCCAGCGCGAAGCCGTGTTGACGGACACCGTGGGCTTTATCCGCCGGTTGCCGCATTCGCTCGTGGCGGCGTTCCGGGCGACACTCGAGGAAGTGGCCGAAGCCGCCCTGTTGCTGGTGGTGGCCGACGCGGCGGATCCCGCCGTCGGCGATCAGATCCAGGCGGTGTACGACGTCCTTGCCGAAATCCATGCGATGGACAAGCCGCGCATCGTCGTGTTCAACAAGGCCGATATCGCCGATCGCGACCATCTCCGGCAATTGCTGTGGGGTTCGGGCACGCGCATGGCCGTCTCGGCCCAAACCGGCGAAGGATTGCCCGAACTGCTCGCCGAAGTGGACAAACAGCTGGCGGCGGACTTCCGGTGCGTCCGTCTCAGTATCCCGCACCACGAAGCCGGCGTGCTGGCGCGCATCCATCGCACCGGACGCATTCTGAAACAGGAATATGCCGGCGAGGCGGTGCTTGTGGAAGCCGAGATCGATCCCTCCCTTGAATGGATTGTGGCCGCGTACCGCGTCGCGGAGGCCGGCTGATGCCCGGGCGCCGGCGCGGACAGAAACGCCGTCCACAGATCCGCGTGGCCGCGGTCATCATTCGCAAGGGAGAAATCCTCCTGGCCCGGCACGAACGCAACGGCAAGCGGTATTGGGTTTTGCCCGGCGGCGGTGTCGAATACGGCGAGTCGCTTGAAGAGGCGCTTGCGCGCGAAATACTCGAAGAGACCCATTTCAAAATTCGCGTCGGCCGGCTGCTGTTCTTGTTCGATTCGATTCGCTATGACGGGCGCCGCCATGTCGTCAATATCTGTTTCAGGGCGCGCATTACCGGGGGCCGGTTGAAGGTTGGACGGGAAGGCCGGCTGGTGGACGTCCGGTTCGTTCCCCTGAAGCGGCTTTCCCGCATCAGGGTCTGCCCGGATCTTTCCCGCGAAATACTTCGCCAGTTGCGCAAGGCCAGCCCCGCCTATCTGGGCTGCGCCTCCGGCAACGACAACATATTGCCGCGGACTCCTGACTGAAACGCCGCGAGTGGCGGGTTTTTCTGTGAAACCGGGGCGGCGGCTATATCCCATCAATCAAGGATGACACGGGCATTGCCCACAACCCAGTTTCTCTTCGTGCACGAGCACGAGTACGAACACGAACCTACCGGTCCCTTTACGGGGCCTTCCGCAAGCCACCCGTTCCACTGGGGGCGAGTGACTTTCATGGACGGGGAGGAGCCAATGATTTTTGGGGATGATGTCCACGGGGTCCACAATGTCCACTTCGTCCACAGCCAACGGGGCGCTTTCGAGGATGCGAAAACGACCCAGGACGGAATGACGCTGGAAATTTTTCGCTGAACCGCATGATCGCGAACCTGCGAGCGGGCCGTCCGGATCAATTTGCGCCTCCGGTCCGGGGTTGATATCATGCCTGCGACTCGGAGACGGGCGAGGATGGTTTATTATTACCTTTTCATGGGCCTGCTGATCCTGTCGCTGGTGCTGTGGACGATTATCGCATTGCGCGAAGATAGCGACATAGACCAGGATCAGGACGAGGAGTAACCGGGCCATCGCGCCGGGGAGAACGCCAATGCCAAATTTGTCGTTATGCGTCGAAATGGTCTGGGCCGAGGACGATATTCCCGCGCGGATTCGAAAAGCGGCCGCGATCGGTTTCAAGACGTGCGAGTTCTGGGGGTGGTGGAACAAGGATCTCGACGCGGTCGAGCGTGCTCTCAAGGAAACCGGCATCCGGCTGGGCGTCTTTTGCGTGAAGACCGCCTTTGGCGCATCGGGGCCTTCGTTGCTCGAACCGCGGGGCGCGGCGCCGTTTGTCGGGGCCGTCAAGGAGTGCATTGCCGTCGGGAACCGGCTGGGCTGCACGCGGTTTATCGTGACGACCGGCAACGAATTGCCCGGCGTGCCGCGTGCCGCGCAACATGCCGCATGCGTCGCGGCGCTGAAAGCCGCGGCGCCCGTCGCCGAGGACGCGGGCGTGACGCTGGTCCTCGAACCGCTGAACCTGCTGGTGGATCATGCGGGCTATTTTCTCTCGACGTCGGCGGAAGGTTTTCAGATTGTGGACGAGGTGGGCAGCCCCGCCGTCCGCCTGTTGTTCGACATCTATCATCAGCAGATCACCGAAGGGCATCTGTCGAAGAGCATTTTTGAAAACATCGAAAAAATCGGCCATTTTCATGTCGCGGGATTTCCGGGACGTCACGAGCCCACGCTGGGCGAAATCAACTACGGCTATCTTTTCCGGCGCATGGACGAGGCGGGGTACCGCCATTTCGCCGGGCTTGAATTCACACCAAGCGATCCGGCCCGAACCGACGCCATCCTGCGGGACGTCCTTGCCATGGCCGGCTGAGACATGGACGCGCCATGAGCCTGTGGGTGGTTTTGGGGATCGCGGTCGGGCTGGCGATGGACACGCTTGCCGTGGCCATCGGCACCAGCGTGATGCTGCGCGGTGTGACCCGGCGGCAGGTATTCCGCTTCGCCTTTCACTTCGGCCTGTTCCAGGCGATAATGCCGGTCATCGGCTGGGCGGCGGGCATTCGGTTCGTCGGCTATATCGCTCGTTGGGATCACTGGATTGCCTTTGCGCTGCTCGGGTTTGTGGGCGGCAAGGCGATTGCCGGCGCATGGGCCGAAGACGAAGAGGAAACGCCCGCGGCGCCGCGCGCGGATCCGACCCGCGGATGGAGCCTGATCGTGCTGTCCGTCGCGACGAGCATAGACGCGCTGGCCGTCGGCCTGAGTTTCGCGGTGCTCGACATGGCCATCTGGGTTCCCGTGGCGATTATCGGCGTGGTGACGGCGCTGATTACCATGACCGGCATGTTGGTGGGAAGCCGTCTCGGTTCGCGTTTCGGCAAGCGCATCGAAATCATGGGCGGACTGATTCTGATAGGCATTGGAGTGAAAATTCTGATTCAGCACCTTGTGCAAGGTTGATTCGTTCGCGCTGTGCATGCGAGAAACGGAATCACTCCCGGTCCGGATCCCGCGCGTCATGCACGGGGAGACGCACGGTAAAGACCGCGCCCTTTCCCTCCGAACCGGTGGCTTCGATCATGCCCTGATGATCCTTGACGATGCCCAACGATATCGAAAGTCCCAGACCCGTGCCGTGGCTGGTTTGTTTGGTGGTGAAGAACGGCGTGAAAAGTCGCTCGGCCACGTCGGGAGCGAATCCTTTGCCGGTGTCGGCGATTTCGACGACGACCGGCCACCGCGCGCCGGGATCGTGCCGCGTCCGGATGGTCAACGTCCGATCGGGCGACTCTTCCATGGAGTGCCGCGCGTTCGTCAGCAGATTCAGAAATACTTGCTCGAGGCGAATGCGGTCGCCCATGATGTTCGGAAGATCCGGCGCGAGGTCGAACACGGTCTCGACGCCCGACAGTTTCAACTGGGGCATGACGAATTCGACGCTCTCGCGCAGCGTGCGATTGACGTCAACAGGGGCAAACAGCCGTTCCGTCCGCCGCGCCATCTCGCGCATCTGGTTGATGATTTTCGATGCGCGATCCACCTGGGCCGCGATCATGCGCAGATTTTCCTTGACGTCGTCCAGGTTCGCGCCGCCCTCTTCGATCATGAACGTCGCGTTGCGGGCGTAGTTCTTGATGCCGGTCAGCGGCTGGTTCAGTTCGTGGGCGACGCCGGCGGCCATCTCGCCCATCTCGGCCAACCGTGTCGAGTGGACGAGTTGTTCCTCCTGTTTGCGGGCGAGTTTTGACAACTCCCGCTGTTTTTCCTCGTTCTCCTTGCGTTCGGTGATGTCGTACACGCTGACGAGCACGGCCGCTTCGCCTTCGTAGTCCATGACGGAACTCACGACTTCCGCCCACACGACGCGCCCGTCGCGGCTGTTGAGCCGGCATTCATACCGCAGATCCGAGGCCTCCCGCTGTTTTCGCTGTTCGACCCTCTCGCGGACCGCCGGTAGGTCGTCAGCATGAATGAAATCCCAGAACGTGCGCCCGGCGAGTTCGTCCAGCGTGAAACCAACGATATCCTTGAACCGCGAGTTCGCATATAGAATCCGATCGTCGCGGTATACGAACACCCCCGCCAGCGACTTCTCGACCAATTGCCGGTACTTGTCTTCGGAGGCGCGCTCGGCGGCGCGGGCCGCGCGGACGCGTTCACGGGCCACGCCCACGCCCCACGCGACGAACAGGTATCCGCCCGCATGACCGGGAAGACTCCATGCGTCCAGCATGATCCATCCCAGCGCTTCCGCGACGAACATCATGCCGACGGCGATGCCGGCGATTGCCAGGCTGCGGCGTCCCCACCACAGACCGCTCAACACGATCGGAAGATAAGGCAGATGCGCGGCAATTTCCCGCAATGGGGCCACAGCCATGAATAGGGCGTACGCGGCCAGCAGCAGGCCGATAGACACCGTCCGGACAATCCCCCGGCGATCCATCAAGCCGGTTCCTTCCCGGCATCCCCGGTCGTGCCGTGGAACGTTTCGAGGCGCTGTTTGAACTCGGCCTCTTTGCCGCGATCCGAAGGATGGTAATACAAACCATGCGGCACGCCGTAGTCCTGATCGACATATCCTTCGGGAAAATCGTGCGCGTATTGGTAGCCTTCGCCGCGCCCCAACCGTTTCGCCCCGGAATAATGCGTATCTTGCAGATGCTTCGGCACGGCGACCGTCTTCTTTTCCCGCACGTCCTGCATTGCGGACGCGATGCCCCTGTACGCCGCGTTGCTTTTAGGCGCGCAGGCGACATAGGTGGCGGCCTGCGCAAGGATGATCCGCGCTTCAGGCAGGCCGATAAACTCGCACGCCTGCCATGCCGCAGTGGCGAGCACCAGCGCCATCGGATCGGCGTTGCCGACATCCTCCGACGCGCAGATGCAGATCCGCCGGGCGACAAATCGCGGACTTTCCCCCGCTTCGAGCATCCGCGCCATCCAGTACAGCGCCGAATCCGGGTCCGTGCCGCGCATGCTCTTGATGAAGGCCGACGCCGCGTCGTAGTGTTCGTCGCCTGTGCCGTCGTAATGGAGTATCTTCTTCTGGATGGACTCGCGCGCGACGTCGAGCGTGATCCGGATGGTCCCCTGTTCGGGCGGTGTCGTAAGCAGCGCGATTTCGAGCGCGTTCAGCGCGCGCCGCGCATCGCCTTCCGCGTACAGCGCGATATGTTCGAGCGCCTCGCCATCCGCGACGATGGCCATGCCGGGAAATCCACGGTTCGGATGGCCCAGCGCGCGCCGGCACAGCGCGACCACCTGCGCGTCGTCGAGCCGCTGGAACTCGAACACCATCGATCGGGATAACAGCGGCGCAACGACACTGAAGAACGGGTTTTCCGTCGTGGCACCGATCAACGTGATGGTTCCGTTCTCGACCGCGGGCAGCAACGCGTCCTGTTGGCCGCGGTTGAACCGGTGGATTTCGTCAATGAAAACAATCGTCCGCCGCCGATCGTGCACGAGGCGCTGTTTTGCCCCTTCGAGCAAAAGCCGCAATTCCCTGACACCCGACGTGACCGCGTTCAGCGACTCGAATGATCCCTTCGTGCGCATGGCGATGACGCGCGCGAGCGCCGTCTTGCCGGATCCCGGCGGACCATACAGGATGAGCGACGTGAGGCGATCCGCCTCGATCGCGCGGCGCAGGATCTTTCCCGGACCGAGGATCGCTTCCTGGCCGACAATTTCGTCCAACGTGCGCGGCGCAACACGGCGCGCCAGCGGCGCTTCCTTCTTCATCCGCTCCGCGGCAGACGCATCAAATAGATCCTCGCCCATGCGCACATCCTACTACCACGCCAAGCATTCTGCCACTTTTTTCCGGGCGAAACAGGCGCCGGCTTTTGGCTATCGGTTGTTTGTGCGGGTATAATTCGGCCTCTTTACCGCGGGATCGCATCGTGAGGAGCAGGACGCATGTCGAATTTTGAAGCCGAACGCCGGGTGGAAATGGAGCAGGCGCGCAACCGCCTGCGCGAGATTTGGAACACGGTCTACACGGACCGGCAACCGATTGGGCGCATCCAGGCGCGCGTGACGGGGCCGGGGCTGGGTCCCGAGCGGATGCCGAAATCGGGCTGGAGGCCGTTTTCGGTGCATGATCGCTGGGGCGGTTTTGATCAGACGACGTGGTTCCGCATGACGGTGGCGATTCCGAAGCGTATGAAAGGGCAATGCGTAGTGGCGCTGATCCGTCCGGGCGGCGAATCGCTTGCCTACGTCAACGGCCAGCCGTTTCAAGGCCTGGATCGCAACCGCGACGAACTTTTCCTTGCCGAAAGATCCAAGGGCGGCGAACGCTTCGAGATCGCGCTGGAATCGGTTCCGAGCGTCCGGTTCGACGAATACCATCACTTCGAGTATGCCGACATCGCGGTGATGCACCGCGAGGCATGGGATTTCTACTGGGATGCGCGGGTCGTTTACACCGTGCTCGAACAACTCGAGAAAAACTCGACGCCGCGTCAGCAGTTGCTCGAATTGCTGAAGGACGCGATGTTCAAGGTGGATCTCCAGCACGTGGGCGCGCCCGCTTACCATGCGTCGCTGATCGCGGCGGGACGTTTCCTGCGGACGGGCCTCAAACGGTTCGAGGCGAGTTACGGCATGGGCAAATTGATCCTGACGGGCCAGTCGCATATTGACACGGCGTGGCTGTGGCCATTGCGGGAGACGCGGCGCAAGTGCGGCCGGACCTTCTCGACGATGCTGAACCTGATGGATCGCTATCCCGAATTCGTGTTCCTCGCCAGCCAGCCGGTCCAGTATGAATGGATGAAGGAGCATTACCCGGAACTTTTCAGGCGCATCAAGCAGCGTGTCAAGGAAGGCCGGTGGGAAGTGTTCGGCGCGTTATGGGTCGAAAACGACTGCAACGTGCCGTCGGGCGAAGCCGTCGTGCGCCAGCTGTTGTACGGCAACCGCTTCTTCCGGAAGGAATTCGGCATCCATTCGACGACGGCATGGCTTCCGGACGCTTTTGGCTATGCGTGGTCTCTGCCGCAAATCTTCAAGAAGGCGCAGGTGGACACGTTCGTCACGACGAAAATCACCTGGAGCCGGTTTACGGAATTTCCGTACAGCGTTTTCCAGTGGGAAGGCGCGGACGGCACGCGGATTCTCGGCATGATGCCGCCGTTGAATTACAACGGCAACACGCATCCACGCGATTGCATCGAACAGTGGAAATTGTTCCGGCAGAAGGATCGGTTCGAGGAGGTTCCCTTTCCGTACGGTCATGGCGACGGCGGCGGCGGCGTCACCATGGAAATGATCGAATTCGGCAAACGGCTTGGCAATATTGTTGGGGTGCCGAAATGCGAATTGGGCCGCATCCAGGACTGTATTGACCGCATGAAAACACAATGCCGGTTCGAGGACTTGCCGGTCTGGAACAGCGAGTTGTATCTTGAATATCACCGTGGCTGCCAGACGACGCAGGCGCGCACGAAACGCAACAACCGCAAGCTGGAATTCCTCCTGCGCCAGACGGAGTTTCTAAGCAGTTGGGCGTTGATGCACGGCGGCAGGTACGATCGGGCCGCCCTGTATGATGCGTGGAAAATCGTTCTGACGAACCAGTTTCACGACATCCTGCCGGGATCTTCGATTACCGAGGTGTACGCGCAGGCCGACCAGGACTACGCGCGGGCGCGCGGCCTTGCAACGTCGGTGCGCGCGGCGGCCTTGAACCATCTGGCCGGGCGGATCGACACGTCCGGTCCCGGCCGGCCTGTTCTCGTCTTCAACGACCTGTCGTGGGTGCGGACGGATGCGGCGCGCGTCGAAATGCCTTTGCCTCAGGGAGATTTCCACGTCGTTGACGGCGCCGGCGCCGGGGCGCTCTGCCAACAGACCGGTCCGAACGAACTGCTGATACTCGCCGAAGGCGTGCCGCCGTTGGGCTATGCCGCCTATCATGTCGTGCCGGGCGCATCTTCCGTTGAGAATACGCTGAAAGCGGCTTCCACAGGAATGGAAAATGATTTCATCCGTCTCACGTTCGATAAAAAAGGCCGGATCGCTCGCTTGTACGACAAGATTGAACACCGCGATCTGCTCGTGAAGGGCCAACCCGGCAATGTACTGGAGTTGTTTGAGGATCGTCCGCACGGCAACGATGCGTGGGACATAGATCCGAACTTCGAGGAAGTGTCGTGGGAACCGCGACCGGCCGAATCCATCGAGGTCGTCGAAACCGGGCCGGTCCGCGCAATCGTGCGCATGGTTCGCAAGACCGAGCGCAGCGTCATCACGCAGGACGTGACGCTTCATGCGCATACGTCGCGTATTGATTTCGTCACGCACGTGGACTGGCATGAAAAGCGCGTCCTGCTCAAAGCCGCGTTTCCCGTCAACGTTCGCGCGAGCCACGCGACCTACGAAATCCAGTTTGCCGCCATCGAGCGCGCCACGCACCGCAACACCGATTTCGACCGCGCGCGCTACGAGGTGCCCGCGCACAAGTGGGCCGACTTGTCCGAAGGCGATTACGGTGTCAGCCTGCTGAGCGACTGCAAGTACGGATACGAAACCAAGGGGAATCGGATGCGGATTTCGTTGCTGCGTTCGCCGGTCGATCCCGATCCGAAAGCCGATGAAGGCGAACACCTGTTTACCTACGCTATTTATCCGCATGCGTGGACATGGCGCAACGGGACCGTCCAGGAGGGATTTGAATTGAACAGCCCCCTCTTGGCGTTCGCGGCGCCCGCGAAGAAAGGCATGCTGCCGCCCTGCGGGGCGTTTGCGAGCGTGGACGCGGACCACGTCGTCATAGACACGATCAAGCGGAGCGAGGATTCGAATGCGCTGATCGTGCGGGTGTACGAAGCCTACGGACAACGCGGTCCGGTGGCATTGACCTTTGGGCGCACGCCCAAACGGGTGACGGAATGCGATTTGATGGAAGAGAACGACACGCCGATCAAGACCAAGGGAGCAACGGTTTGCTTTGATATTACGCCCTTCGAGATTCGATCGTTCAAGGTCGCTTTCTGATGGGGAGCCATCGGCGGGCCGGTTCGCTATCCTTGGATGGAAACCTTCTGGCCAATCTGGAGGACCGGCAATTTGGTCCAGCCGTTCCATTTGCAGATGTCGCTGATCTTCACCTTGTAGCGGGCGGCGATGCTGCTGAGCGTTTCACCCTTGGCCACGATATGAATGGTTCCGGAGGGTTCCTGGGGTTTGGCAGCGTCGTTTTGGGCCAGCGCCACCCGTTTGGGCGTTGTATTGCCGGTTTCCGATTTTTTGTCCCCGGCGGGTTGGGAGGGAACCGTCGAGGCGAGTTTGTCGGCGTTTGTATTTGCCGTATCGCCGGGCACATAGACCACATGCTGGTCGCCCGCGCGAATAACGGATGACGCGGTCAATCCGTTCCATGCCAAAAATTGGCTGACTTTCACCTTGTACCGGGCGGCGATGCTGCTGGCGGTTTCGCCCTTGGCAACGGTATGCACCACCTTTTGGCCGTCCGGGGGTTGTTTATCCGGCCCTTTGTTCCTTCCGTCCTGTTTTTCGCCGGAAGATTTGACGGGCGCCGTGGCGGCTTGCCCCTTGCCGTTCATGCCCTTGATGACCAGTTTGTCGCCGATGTTGATTTTTGAAATCGTGGTAATCTTGTTCCATTCGGCAATCTCGTCTATCTTGACGCCGTATTGCTTGGCAATCTTGGCCAAGGACTCGCCCGCGCGGACCACATGCCATTCATCCGCCGTTTCATCCGGCGCATCCTGGGCGCCTTTCAAGACCAATTTGTCCCCGACATTGATGACTTCGGGCTTCTTGATTTTATTCCATGAAAGCACTTCCGCAAGCGTTACCTTGTGCTTTGCGGCGATGTTGGACAGCGTGTCGCCCTTTTGCACGGTATAGACTTTATCGGTCGAACCGCCCATGCGGCCTTTGTTTCCGGGGGCATTTTCCCGCGCACGGGCGGTGTCCGGTTCGTCGGCCTCCGCCTCCGGCAAGCGAACTTCCACCGGAACGATGTTGCCCGCCGGAATGGTCAATCGGCGGCCGGTTGTCAACCGGCTGGCGATTTTGATGCGATTGGTTTTACAGACCTCATCGGCGGATACCCCGTATTTTTTGGCTATGGTTTCGATCGTCTCGCCGCGCTTGACGACATGAATGTGTTTGCGATCCCAAGACCGTAAAACGTCCGATCCCACTGTCGGAACACTGTGCAGCGCCGAGGCCAGTTGTGTTTGCGCCGCCGGGGGCACCTGCAGCGAGAATTCGGCATTGGGCGGGGTTACGCCGCGAATCAAGTCGGGATTAAGCGCCCGCAGCGTGCCGTCCGGCAATCCGCCGGCCTTTTCGAGCGCGGCAAGCGAATAGGCGCCGCGCACCTTGATCTGGACCGTTTCCTCGGCGGGTTGCGGATTGGACTCAAAACCGAAACGCTCGGGATCCTTGGCGACGATGATCGAAGCGAGCAGTTTGGCATAGAACTTCTTCGTTTCATCCATCATCAAGGCCGAAGTACATGGCGTGTCCAGTAGTTTCCACAGGTTGCGTTCGCCGTTCGCGGCGGCCAAGACGCGATCAAGGCCGCCTTCGCCCATGTTGTAGGCCGTTACGGCCAGCGGCCAACTGCCGTCGAAGCGTTCATTGAGATCGGAAAGATAACGGATGGCGCTTTGCGTCGCTTTGCGCCAATTCATGCGCTCGTCCACAAACGGATCACATTTCAGGCCATAGCGCGCGCCGGTTGCACGCATGAACTGCCACATGCCCCCCGCGCCCGCCCGCGACACCACTTTCGGCGAAAACTGGCTTTCGACCATGGCCAGCCAGACCAGATCGGGCGGCAGCCCCGCGCGCGCGAATTCCTCGCGAATATACGGCAGATATTTGTAACTGCGATCCAGTCCCCCCTGAAAATTTCGCGGATAAAGGTTTTGGATTTCCGAGATTTCCGTGAGCACGCGGTCGGACAGCACGGACGGTGTTTCGAGTTCGGCCATGATCCCCTTCGACAATTCCTCCGCGGAGGGATGGATGCGCCGCCGATCGTATTTGGCCGCTTCTCGTTCCCCGGTCGTCAGCACATTGCGCAAAGAGTCTCGTACGCCGTACAGTGCATCCGGATCAGGGACGGCTTTCGCGAGCACATCGAGCATTCGGTTGTATTGGCGAAGGGCCGCCTCGGAATCCCCTTGTTCCTGCGCCGCGTTGGCCTGGGCGAGCGCCTCGCGCGCGGGATTTGCGGCGCCTTCCTCGGAAGGTTTTGCGCCGGCGTCCAGAATGCGTTCAAATTCGCCGCGAAGGTTGTGGTAAATGATCGGATCAAGGTTGGCTTCCCGGAGCCGGTCGAGCATGCGGACATACTCGCGGAGAGCCGCTTCCCGGTCGCCTTTTTCATGGGCCGCGTTCGCAAGATTGAATGCGTCCCTGGCTTCTTGCACCAGTTCCGTCACGCTGCGGGGCTTTGCGGGACCCAACTCCTGCGCGCGCACACGAGCGGCCGGCGCAGGGCCGAAATGATGAACTTGGCGGCGTGTCGCGCATCCGGCCGCCAGAACAACCAAGACAACAGGCAATGCGCACCAGCGCGCGGATTTCAAAGTCACGGTCGCTATTCTCCAGTACGGTCACAGGCATGGGCGCTTATCAGTGCCCATGCGTATTTGTTGGAGCGGCCTCTCTTCGAGACTCCCGCCGGGCAAGCGCATAGGTTGCGATTGCCTCCGTTTGGACGCTCAAGGCGCCCGGACTCTTTTCCACAGTCGTCGTTGGGCCTAATTGGGCCTTTGCGGTTGGTGGTCCATGAACCACGGCCCAAGATGTCTTAGTATAAACCACTATACCTTGAGTGTCAACCGCAGCCATAAACCCGTGAACCACAATATTTTGTAGATATCACGCCAACGGGGAACATGGGATGGCCTTTTCCTGCGCGCCATGGTCTTTCGCGCAAGGGCGCGGCATGACTTTTCCGCTATCATACTATCTATGTATTTTCCCCCTGAAGAAAAAATGAAACTTTTCGACGTATTCCGAGTATACTATTGAAAAAACAGCGGACATGCCGGTTGGCCGGGCGCATTTTCGCCTGTCTGTTTGAACTGCGCATGGCCGCGTGTTACAATGTATCCCGGTGTCCAACAACGCGAAACAGACAATTTTTAGTGGAGGAGAACGATGAAGACAAACGCTCGTGTTACGACATTGATCATGGTCATGTGCTTGGCGGCGGTTCTGGTTCTGACCGGCGGCTGCAAAGGCAAGAAGCAACAGGCCATCAACCCTGAATTGACAACTCCGACGACGGATTCGGGCGGCGGATTGCCGGATGTGGATCAAGGCGCGCTGCAGTGGAAGCCCGCGACCGATCTGGAGAAAATCTATTTCGATTATGACAGTTACGCGCTGCGTCCGGACGCGCTCAAGTCTCTGGGTGTGAACGCGGAAAAGATGAAGGCCGATCCGGCGAACACGATGTTCCAGGTTGAAGGCCACTGCGACGAACGCGGCACGCAGGAATACAACATGGCGCTCGGCGAGAAGCGCGCGCTGGCCGTTCGCGAACACCTGATCAAACTCGGCATTGCGGGCGACCGGATTGTGACGATTTCCTACGGCAAGGAGCGTCCGGTGGCGGAAGGCCACAACGAGGCCGCCTGGAAGCAAAATCGCCGCGCCGAGTTCAACCGGGCAACCAAATAACGGCTTGCCGAAAAAAGGGCTGAGTCATGCGATCAATATGCTGGACCGTTGCGGTGGCGCTGTCGGTGGTGTTTCTCACGGCCGGGTGCGGTACGATGGGCGGCGGCCAAAAGGCCAACGCCATCTACGACACCCAGCGGCGTGTCGCCAGTCTGGACAAGCAATTGTCCGGATCGGTGGAGAAACTAAACCAGAACACGGCGGAATTGATCGCCCGGCTCGACGCGACCGATCAGCAATTGAAGTCGTTGCAGTCGCAAGTCGAGGAAAGCGCCGCGAAATCCAATCTTGTGGAGAAAAAATTGGATAACCTCACCAATTCGCTGGCGCGGTATTTCCGATCGGGCGCGATGCCTCCGCCCGCGGCGCCCGGCGGCGGCGAAATTCCACCGCCCACCGGTGAGCCGTTGGTCTACAGTCCATCGCGCGAAGCGACGCCGGCTCCGGCGCCGGGCCCGGCGGCTCCGGCGGCTCCTTTGCCTCCGCCCTCCGCAACGTCTGCGGCGTCCCCAGCGCCGGCTGCAACGCCCGCAGCCCCCATTGCCGCTGCTCCGGCCGCTCCAATCGGCACGGGGAATCCGGAAGCGGACTACACCCAGGCGCAAAAGAGTTATGCGAGCGAGAATTACAAGGCGGCCCTTGAACAGTTCGATGCGTTTCTGACGCAGTATCCGACGTCCGAGAACGCGCCCAATGCGCTGTTCTGGAAGGCGAAGGCGCTGCAAAGCCTCGAGCAGCACGAGCAGGCCATAGCCGAGTTTGAAAAACTGCGCACCAATTATCCGACGAGCGTCCGGGTTCCGTACGCGATGCTGTATCAGGCCATCTGCCAGGCCAAACTGGGCCAGACGGCGCGCGCAAGCGAACTGATGCAGGAGGTGATCCGAAATTATCCGATGACGCCCGCGGCGGATCAGGCGAAAACGGAGATCAAGAGGCTGAAACCCAATTGATTCGGGTGCGCGCATGAGAATGCGATAAACATCACGCGCGGAGCACATGCCCCGCGCGTGATGTGTCATTGGCGGTCAGATCCGCCGGAACGACTCATGGAGGAGTACCGTGGCAAACGCCAAGACCAAGCGATATTACCTCGGAATTGACGCCGGGGGGACGAAGACTTTCTGCCTTGTGGGAGACGACGAAGGCCATATCTTGGGCTTTGGGCGCGCGGGCGCGGGCAATTATGAGTGTTTCGGCGTGGAACCCGCGGCGGTTGAAAACCGCAAGGCGGTCGAAGGCGCGCTGAAGGCGGCTGGGTTGGCGCTGAAGGATATTTCCGGAATCGGCATGGGCATTGCCGGCGCCGATTTGCCCGAAGACTACGACATGCTCGAACGCGCGATCTATACCCCGTTGTTCGGGGCGATTCCACGCGTGTTCCGCAACGACTCGATGGGCGGCCTTCGCGGGGGCACGCGCAATCCCTACGGCATCGTGATTGCCTGCGGAACCGGCTGCGTGTGCGCCGGCGTGAACCGGGCCGGAAGACACACGCGTGTCGGCGGGCTCGGCGAGGAGTTTGGCGATTGGGTTTCCGGCAGCAGTATCGGCCTGCGCGGAATCCAGGCGGTCTGGCAGGCCCGCGACCGCATCATTCCACCGACGCTGCTGACACGGTTGTTCGTCGAAAAGGGCGGCTGTCGCGACGTGGACGAACTGTTTTACAAACTGTACCGCCGCGAAATGGCGCCATCGGCCTTGCAGCCGATGGCCAAACTGGTGTTCGACGCGGCGTACGAAGGCGATGCCGCGGCGTGCGAGATTCTTGAATGGGGCGGACGGTATCTTGCTAAAATGGTGTGCGCCGTGGCCGTGGCGCTTGAAATGCAGCGCGACGAATTCGAGGTGGTCATGGCGGGCAGCGTGTTCAAGGGATCGAGCCCGGTGCTGGCCGACACGATGCGAATGGACATTCACCGCGTATGTCCGTTGGCGCGCACGGTGATGCCGGTGTTCGAACCTGTCGTGGGCGCGTTGCTCATGGGAATGGAACTGGATATCGTTGTTACGGATGCTATCTATGAAACGCTTTCGCGCGAGTTACGCGAGGCTGAAAAACGATATGAAGTCAGATTTCAAGCGGAGTGAGCCATGAGACCCATTGCTGTAATTGCTGTGATTGCCATGGCCGGTGTGGCCGGCGGCGTCGTCGGATACGGCGTCTACAAGTTTTCAGCCAAACCACAAGTGGTGGTGTCGCCCGCAGCCCCAACGACGGGCAAGGAAGATCAGTTTCTCCAGGAAGCGCGCAAATTGGCCGATGCGACACCGCCTGTCCAGGAGGCGCCGGGCGCCTTGCCGCCGGTCAACGGCGATCCGACCGAAGTGCCAATCATCGCGACGGATCCCGAAGAGACGCTGGATTTCGGGGTTATCGAGACGCAAGGGATCGCCGTGCGCGAACTCAAGGTGTTGAACAAAGGGAAGGCCGGTTTGATCATTTCGCAAGTAAACACCTCATGCGGTTGCACGAAAGCCCATATTGACGAGGACAAGAAAAATATACCGCCGGGCGGCAGTTCGGTCATTACGGTTCGCGTGGACCCGAAGCAGATCTCCGGATCGGTTTCACACAAGACGCTGACCATCCTGTCCAACGATCCGGCGCGCAACCGCCTGACGGTCAATGTTATCGCCAAGATCAATCCGGAATATGTGTTGGATCCCGAAAAAGTTGAATTCGGCGAGATCGAAAAAGGGGTCATGGCCGAAAAAACCGTGATCCTTCGGCAGACCGGCGAGGAGACCATCGAACTGCTCGATATTCGTCCGCCCCTGCAACTGGCCGGACTCGAAGCGTCGTTCGTGAAGCGGCCCGAAGCGGAATGGGCCACGCCAAACCGTCCCGAATACGCGATCACGGTCCGCATGACGCCGGACGCGCCGGCCGGTCCGTTCATGGGCAATCTGAGCATTCAGACAACCTGCAAACGGATGCCCATCATGCAAATGCAAATCCGGGCGGACGTCAAGGCTTTCTATGAAGTGATGCCGCCGGGGATGCGGCAACTTCTTGTGAGCGCCGGCCCCAAACTCGGCCAAAACGTCGCGCCCTCGCCGGCCCGGGTAACCGTGAAATCGGATCGGCCGATCGAAATAGTTGATCTCAAGACTTCGACCGAGACATTGTCCGCGACATCCGCCCCGGGCGATGCCCCGAATAGTTTTGTCATCGAAGTCACGGCATCTCCCGACGCCAAGCCGGCCCGGCTGGCGGAAACGCTCACCTTTGGCGTCAAGTCGGGCGACCAAGTCTTTTATGAAAAATACAACGTGCGGGTTCTTGCGGGCCGCCCCCCGGTTCCGCCGCCCGGAACGGGCAACACACCCTCCGCGGGCATTCCCGGCGCTCCCGGCATTCCCGCGGTTCCGCAACCGCCTCAACCGCCGCCCACAGCCGCGCCGCCGCCTGCAAATCCAGGAAAGTAAGGAAGCATGGCCCGGGAAGACATGATGAGCAAACGGGACTCGCGCACAGGGAGATGACATGCGGGTAGTGGGTAGCGTGTGTTTTTGTGTCGTTGTTACGTGGAATCGGTTGCGGGGACGGCAGGAGACATAATCCATGGCGTTGTTTGGCCGAAGCGACAAAGACAAGGATGCCGGCGCGAATGGAAGCCCAACGCGGCCCGTCATGGGGCGCGAGGGGTATTGCCGGATTTGCCAAAAACGCATGATGTTCAGCCGGTGCTGGCAACGCCCGCGTCCCTTGTCCAAGTGCGAAGCCTGTGGCGTGGTGTTCGACAACCCGGCGGTTCTTTACGGGAAAACGATACCGGCCTGCCCGCGTTGCGGCGAATACCTTGAACAGCCCGGTTTCGAATATGGCATCTGCGACGGGTGTGGATCGAAGTATGAATTCGTGCAGGGCGCCAAGCCGTCGCTCTTGCCCAACCGCGCTCAACGGGCCGAAATGGACAAATACGGGCGGGCATGGACACGGGATTGATGGCGTGGACCCATGAGCAGGCGCAGGCGGTTTTGGCCGAACAGGGCCAGGAACACGTCTTGCGCTTTTGGTCCTCGCTGAATTCGGAAGAGCGCGCCGTTTTTCTGGAAGAACTGGAACAGGTGGATTTTCGTCTGGTGGGCCGCCTGATTCGAGAATGGGTGCTGAGCGAACCGCCGGAGGAGCGTTTCAGCCGCATCGAACCCATACCCCTCATTCCGAAAGTGGCCGGGGATCGTCCCGATGCCGTCGAGGCGCGGGAGGCCGGCGAAGAGGCGTTGCGCCAGGGGTGGGTGGGGCTGTTTCTCGTGGCGGGGGGCCAAGGGACGCGGCTGGGATTTGAAGGACCCAAAGGCGCCTATCCGATTGGTCCGGTGTCGAAAAAATCGTTATTTGCGTTTCACGCGGAGAAAATCCGCAATCTCCAGCGCCGTTACGGGTGCGTCCTCCCGTGGTACATCATGGTCAGCGACGCGAACGCGGACGCCACGCGCGCGTTTTTCCGGTCCCACGGCCACTTCGGACTGAACCCCGCCGATATTTTTTTCCTGAAACAACGCATGATGCCGTGCATTGACGAGAAGGGCCGTTTCATGCTGGCGGAACGTGGGCGCCTGGCCATGAATCCCAACGGCCACGGCGGATGCCTGCCCGCCATGATCGAAAACGGCGTCATCGCCGATGCCCGGCGGCGCGGCATTCGCGCGCTGAGTTATTTTCAGGTGGACAATTGGGCCGTAAAGGTCGCCGACCCCTATTTCATCGGATACCATTTCCTGCGCAACGCGGAGATGTCGTCAAAGAACCATTGGAAAAACCATGTGCGCGAAGCCGTCGGTGTTCATTGCCGGTGCGACGGCGAGTACCGCGTCATCGAATATACGGAGTTGGATCGGTATCCGCAACTGCTTGAAGTGGACGCCAACGGCCGCATGATTCACGGAGCGGGGAATCCGGCGATACATATTTTGTCTCTGGATTTTGTCGAACGGGTTGTCCGCCTTTACGATTCATTTCCCTGGCATCGCGCGCATAAAAAAATTCCGTATATTGACGAGTGCGGCGAACGCGTCAATCCGCCAAAACCCAACGGCTACAAATTTGAAACGTTCGTGTTCGATGCGCTTCGTTTCATTCGCCACGAACCGGTGGCCCTTGAAATCGCCCGCGCGGGCGAATACACACCCATCAAGCAGTTCGAGGGCGACAATAGCGTGACGTCGGCATGGCTCCGGATGGCGGAATACTGGGCCGAATGGCTCGATGCCGCGGGAAGCCCCGTGCCGAGGGACGATCAGGGACGGCCGGCCGTCCGCATCGAAATCAGTCCCGAATTTGCCCTTACCCAAGAAGAGTTTCTCGCCCGGGCGGCCGGTCGTGTGTTTCCAACCGACCGGGATTTATACATAGATCCGGAAGGAAACCTGCTCTCTGCCCCGGCGGCCCAATAACGCCAAGACGCGTGCCGCCTGTTCTTCGTCCGTCAGCGCCTTGAAGTCTGGCTCATGCTCGTGCTCGTAAACCAACCAAGGCGTTACTACATCTCCTATCGCTTGCGCGATTATTCAAGAGAACTCATTTTCATCCCCCACGGAGGAGACGTCCAAGGTCTCCTGACAACTCGTCTTCGTAATGGCAGTGGATCGGAGAGACTTGTCCGCGCCGGTTGAACATGTTTGGACAAACAATAAAGTATGAAGATAGAATTGTAACAATATTATATGGCTCCATCAAGAATTTTCAAGAATTCGATTACGATGACGAGCACAAGCATGAGCACGCGCACGCGCACGAACAGAGTGGCGGTCGGATGTATTTTGGGAATAACACGAGCATGAAGAAAAACTGGGTTGTGGGCGCTACCCGCGTCAGTGCGACGCGCCCATTTCCTGCAGACGCCGCCAGATGTAATGCGAGATGGATAAATTGGCGTCCGGCGGCAAGTCGGCGTATTTCAGACAAAGTTGGCGCATTCCGTTTTCCTGCGCGCCGGCTGCGGGGATGATTTGCACCACCTGGCATGGGATCGTGTGCAGACTTTCCCCGGGAAGCGACAAGTCCATTTCGATGGAGGTGGAAAAATCGAATGGCGCATCGGTTTCGACGAGCACGCCGCCCGCGCTGATGTTCAGCAGCGCGGCATTGTATCGCCGCACATGATCGCGATCCTTGATTTGCACGGTGAGATCCGTCGGAATGCGGCAGGTGGTCCGGTGGACACTGCGCTTGATTTCGGCGGGCCGGCGCAACACGATGCCCTCCTCGCCGGGGGTCGGCCCACGCAACACTTCCGTCGCATAATAACAGTAGCCGCCTTCGTCGTGAAATTCCATGTCCGCGCGCATTCCCTCGACCGGATAATCTTTGCCGGGAAAGGTCACACAGACGGTTTCTTCGTCCAAGGACAGCACCCGGACCAGAAAGTGCCGGTCGGTGACATACAGGAAACATTGAAGCCCTTCAGCCAGATGGCACATGCCTTCTCCGGGGACCGCTTGGCATGCGTTGGGCGCCGCCTTGTCCTTCGTCATAAATTACGATCCTCCATTGAGCGTTTGGCGCCCAGCCGAAGAAAGTCGCCGGGCGCTCACGACAACGTAACGAACAACCCGAGAATGGCGTCGTGAAACGAATCCTTCTCGATATCCAGATACAACGATTGATGAATTTCGTAAAACCGTCCCACCAACGTTCCTTCGCGATAGATGCTGTCGCGTACAAGGCTGTATTTTGCCGGACGCGGGAGCCAACACTGAATATGCGCTTTTGGCGAAGACAGGCTGAAACATCGCACGATGCGCGCGACTTCGTCGGGACCCCGGCATACGGACAAGCGGGCCGGCTGTCCTTCCATGAAGAAACTGCCCGGCGGCGCTTCCGCCCTGACTTGGATGATGTCGGTTTCTTGGGCGTCCTTGATTCGCCATGTTTCTCCGCCGGGTTCCATTTCGACGAAATACATCACGTTGCCGTCGTTGTCCGTGCAGGCATACAGGTCGCTTGGGGCCGGCAAGGGACGTCGTAGCAGCACGTGGCTGGCAAAGGGGTCTGGAATATCCGCCGCCTCGGAATCGTCGGGATTCATTGCCCGTTCGGTAAGCCCGCGGGCGCCGGCCAGCGCCCAGCGCTGTCGCACCTCGTTCAACAGCGCGCGAAGGGTGAAGGTGACAACGCCCATTCCAATCACGGCGGCCATGGCGGCGGCCCCCAGGTTTCGCGCGGCGTCCTGATCCGAAGCGACGCCGTAAACGAGAATGGCGGCCGCCTCGAATAGACACACCGTGTAGATGGCCATCAATCCGAAGGTCAACGGATGCACCAGTCGCGGCAGGGTGTAATAACAGACGGCACGCTCATATTCGGTCAGCCGGTGCACCGGCCCGTCAATCCGCGCCATGGGACTTTCTCCCTTGCCATGAATCCGATGTTGCCGCGGATCCAGAATAGAACAATCCCGCGGCGGTTACAAGAAAAACCCACAGCCCCGTCGTCCGCCTTACAACGAGGCGGTCAGTGTTTCAAGAAACAATCGGGCTTTGCGGGCTTCATCAAGAAGGGCCGGCGGTTCTCCCGGGGCAAGGCATTCGACGATCAGGGGGCCGGAGGTGAATCCGCCCTTTGCGAGCCGCGCCATGACTTTCGGAAAATCCACCTTGCCGGCGCCGGGCGTTACGCTCACGTTCTTGGGCGGAAGATAATCCTTGACGGACATGCCGACGACGATTCCGTCTACGGACGCCGCGTCGTCCACCGGATCCAGATTCCCGTCCGAGTAATAGAAAATGTTGCCGGGATCGTACCAGAGGCCGAAGTTCTTTTGCGCCACCCGGTTGATAATCGCGCGGCATTGCGGCCCGGTCGCATTCAACCCGCCGTGCGGCTTCACACTGATGCCCATTTTCTTTTCGGCGGCATAGGGACAGCACTCCGCGATGGCGTTGTAGTAGGCATCGAAGATTTTTTGATCGCCGACGCCGCCCATCATAAGATTTTCGACGCCGATGATTGCACAACAGTCAATCAATCCGCGAAGACCTTTGATGCCCGCCTCGAGCGATTCGGCGACCGGAATGTCGCCGCCGTATACCGACGCGACTTTGAGGTTGCGTTTGCGGCATTCGTCGCCAATCGCATGGGCTTCTTCCGGGGTGGTTTTCACAGAGACGACCAGGTGTGTTTCCGACTTGGTCGTCATGAGGCCCACATAACGGTAACCGGCTTCCGCGATGGCGTCGAGCGCCACGCGGTACTCGTACTTGTCCCAAGGTCGCGTGTAACAACCGATCCGCCATTTCGCCGTCTCCTGGGTTTCGTCCGCCCCGGCATCCCGGGCAACGGCCAGTCCGACGCAGCCGGCTACCGATGATTTGAGAAACATGCGACGTTTCATCTTCATGGCGATCAATCTCCTGTTCGCCCCGTGCCGGATTCACCGTCAGATGCGCAAGGGGCGTGCCTGTTTCGTTATCCCTTGTGGATTTTCCGTTTTTCCCGGTCGTACACCTGCCGCTCGCCGGTTTCAAAGGCGCGCGTTGCCATCAGAATCGCGACACCGTGCTGATATCCGGCATCTATCGAGGCGTTCGGCGTTTCGCGGCTGCGCAGGCACTTGAGCCAATTGAGGAAGTGGTCATCCGTGGGCACGTCCTCAATGGGTTTCTTTCCTCGGATGGCGCCCTTGTTCTTGCTGCCGCCTTCCGCGGTGAGAACGGGGCTGGTCCAGTTGACCATGTCGAGCGTGCCCTGGTCGCCGAGGATGCGGAAGGTGTTGCTGCCGCCGTTGCCGAAATTAGTTGAATAGGACACCATGAACCCCTCGGGATACGTCCACAATGCCTGAACATGGTCCGGGCAGGTGAATCCATACTCGTCCTTCCATGTGAAGACGCCGCCGAGACATACGGCGCTCGACGGAAATTGCGCGCCCGTGATGTAATGGACCAGATCGATATAGTGGCTGGCGAATCCCGGCACCGGTCCTCCGGAAAAGTCGAGGAATCCGTACCAGCCGGTAAACTGCACCGAACTGAAGGGGCGCATGGGACGGTCGTGGAGAAATTCTTTCCAGTCCACGTCTTCTTCCTTGGCTTCTTTCAGGTAGTGGTACCAATAGGGCTGCTCGCCGTTGCGGCATTGTTCAATCCGCCCGACTTTGCCCAAAATGCCCGTCTTGTACAATTCCCGGCACCCTGTGAAACTCGGAAGGCTCCGCAATTGGGTGCCGATCTGGCAGACCACGTTGTTGGCCTTTACGGCGTCGGCGGCTTTCTTCAGCGACTCGAGATCCATGGAGATGGGTTTCTCGCAGTAGACGTCTTTTTTGGCTTTTGCCGCCGCCTCGAGATGCAAGGTGTGGACATGATCCGGCGAGGCAATCATCACGGCATCAATGTCGTCGAGCGCCAGCACGTCGCGGTACGACACAAACGGCCTTGCCTCGCGTCCGTATTGTTCTTTGGCCTTGGCGGCGGCCATCTCGCGCCGGATTCGCCATGGATCGCAAACAGCCGTGACCTCGATGTTCTGATCCTTGGCGAACGGATATATGCCCGCCATGTGCGCGTCAAGCCCCCGGCTTCCGCAGCCGATGATGCCTATCGAAATGCGGTCGTTGGCGCCTTTGACCCGCGCGTAACTTGCCGCGCTCATGGACATGGCCACCGTTCCCACGGAAGCCGTTTTCAAAAATCCCCGCCTCGTCATATCCTTGTCCGCCATGCTGCAATCCTCCCGCCGCGTTTTGTCGCCCGGTCTGCGCGCCGCGCCCACGCGGGCTTTTCGTATTTGCGTTTCGATTCCAGAATACGCAGCCGCGCAACGCAAATCAATTTGGGCTTGCCTTCGGGACGAAACGGCCGGATCCATGATGTCCGTCTGTCCACGGTTTGGCCGGAAACCGGCCGTGGATCGAGGTCGTCCGGCGCTTATTTGCGGCGGCGGCGTTTTTTCCGCTTGCCACGCGGTTTTTCGTTGCCCGGAAGGCCCGAAGCGACAGGTTGGCTGGATTCTTCAGAGTCGGCGGCCGCTTCTTCAACGTCCGGTTCCGCTTTTTCCATCGCCTCGATTTCTTCGGGGTCGCCGTCAGCGGTTTCGGGATCGGATGCGGCATCCGGCACGGCGGCGGCTTTTTTCTTCTTGGGATCCTCGTAATTGGCGTTTTCGTAACTGAGACAACACATGAGCCGCCCGCATTGACCGCTGATCTTGGCGGGATTGAGGGAAAGATTCTGGCGCTTGGCCATCTTCATCGAAATGGGCATGAAATCCGTCAGCCACGTCGCGCAGCACAATTCGCGCCCACAGGCCGCAAAGCCGCCGACCGTCTTGGCCTTGTCGCGGACCTGGATATGCTGGAGTTCGATGCGCGCCTTGAGTTCGTGGGCCAGTTCCCGCACGAGATCGCGAAAATCCACCCGCTCTTCCGCGGTGAACCGGAAGGTGATCTTGTGGCGATCAAAGGTGTACTCGACATCCACCAGTTGCATGGAAAGATTGCGTTCGCGAATTTTCCGGGCGCAGAGTTCGAACGCCCGTTCCTCTTCCTTGAGGATTTGCTGAAAGGTCAGTTGATCGTTTGACGTGGCCCGGCGAACGACCGGCTGCGCGATGCCTTTCACCTCCTCCTCGGTGCAGTCTTCCGGCTCGGCCATGCATGTGCCGAATTCGAGACCCTGTTCGGTGCGCACAATGCACGCGTCGCCGGGGGAGAGCACAACGCCGCGCGCGGTAAACACCTGCACCCGGGTGGGCCGCCGAAGCCGCACGATTACTTTTTGCACCATATCACCGCTCCGCCATGCGACCTATTCGGACAACGCCAGAAAAAGGTCGCGCAGCACCCGTTCTTCCTTGAGGTTCCGTTCAATATACAATTTGGCCTTTTCCATGGCCGCGCATTTTTTGTCGAGTTCTTCGGTTTTCATCACGCGCAATCCGTCAATCTGATCGCGATTCAACACGCGGTGCGCGTCGCCGGTCACGTTCAGCACGAGCGCGTCGCGGTACCATGTCTGGAAAAGGAAAAGATATTCCATGATATCACGCCGGATGAGCGATTCCGCAAGGGCCAGTTGTTGTTTCTTCATCTCTTCGCGATCCTCGCGCGTCGCCTCCTTGTAGGCCTCGGAATCCATCTCGGCCTTGAGGGCGGTTTTGATTTCTTCCCGGCGCTGGTTCAGGCGATCCGCGAAATCTTCCGCCAGGGCAAGCGGATCCGCGCCCTCGGAAAGTTGCCTGGCCACCGCCACCACGACCTCGCGTTTGTCGGTATCCACGAGGTCCAGCGCGCGGGACATCTGCCCTTGCGCGACGGCGGCAATCGCCCGCGCTGTGTCGGGCGGCAGATCCCGTGTGCGTTCGAGCAATTCCGCGACGGTTTCCGGGCGAAGCGCGCCAAAGCGGATGCGCTGGCAGCGCGATCGTATCGTGGGAAGCAACAGGCCCGGCGATTCGGAAACCAGGATAAACAGGGAATTGCCCGGCGGTTCTTCGAGTGTTTTCAGGAAGTGGTTTTGCGCGGGAACACCCATGCGTTCGGCGTCCTGAATGATGAAGACCCGCCAGTCCGACTCGAAGGGGCGCAAGGTCGCCAATTCCGTCATGGAACGGACCATTTCCACGGTAATGATGCGGGACTTGCTGACGGGCGCGAGAAAAACGACGTCGGGATGGTTGCCCGCCGCGACTTTGCGGCAGGACAGGCAGGCGTCGCAGGCGTCGTTCTCGCGTTCCCGGCAATGGATTGCCTTGGCTGTTTCCACGGCGGCAAGGCGCTTGCCGACGCCGCCCGGTCCCCAAAACAGCAATCCATTGGGTATGCGCCGCCGTAACAGCATGTTGCCCAGAAGGCGCATCGAGGCATCCTGATCGCGAACGGCCTTGAGACTCATCCGCCCTCCAGCAAAGTATCGATCCGCCCGTGGATCATCGCCGCGACCGTTTCCGCGTCGCGCGTGCCGTCCACAATTTGAACGCGCCCGGGATCCCCGGACGCGATCCGCAGATATTCAGCGCGGACGCGTTCGTGAAACGCAAGCGTTTCGCGCTCGATTCGGTCGGGCGTGCCCATTCCGGCCTTGCGGGCCAAACCGAGCGAGGCGGGCACGTCTATCACGAACGTGATGTCGGGCCGCAGACCGCCCGTCGCGATCCCGTGCAATGGCTCAACCACATCGTGGCCCAGACCGCGTCCCGCGCACTGATACGCCGTCGTGGAATCGGTGAACCGGTCGCAAATGACAACCGCGCCCACCGCGAGGGCCGGTCGAATCCGTTCACCGACGTGCTGCGCGCGCGCCGCCTCGTACAGCAGGAGTTCCGTCACGGGAAGCATCGTGCCGTGGGCGGGATCGAGCAGGACGCGGCGGATCGCCTCCGCGATGGGCGTGCCGCCCGGCTCGCGTGTGCAGACCACCGCCCGGCCCCTGGCCTCCAGATAGGCACGTAAAAGCGCCGCCTGGGTGGATTTGCCGCAGCCTTCCACGCCCTCGAACGTGATAAACAGTCCTCTGGTCGGTTTCCTGGTCATGCCGGGCCCGCCTGCCGGCTTTGCGCAATCCGGCATGTCATGTTCCCACAATTTCCTCACGGGCCGCGCGGCCGGCCTTGAAGAAGGCCTCGATGGACAAGCCGTCGCCACGATCGATGGCCGCCCGTATCTGCCGCAGTTCCTCGGTGAATTCGTCCAATCCACTCAAAACGGCGGCGCGGTTTGTCAGGCAGATATCGCGCCAGACTTCCGGGCGGCTTGCCGCGATGCGGGTGAAGTCGCGAAACCCCCTGCCGGACAAGGGCTGGGCATTGGGTCCCTGCCGCACGGCGATGGTAGCCAAGGCGGCCGCGGCCACATGGGATACGTGGCTGGTCCGCGCAACAATGGCGTCATGCTCGACCGGTTCAACCTCGACAATCCGCGCCCCCACCGATTCCCAGAGATTACGGACGAGATTGCGGGCGTGATTGTCCACATGTCGGGATTTTTCCAGGACAACGACCGCGTTTTCATACAAATGTGCGAAGGCATGTTCAGGTCCGAATTTCTCCGAACCCGTCATGGGGTGGCTTCCGATGAAGCGACGGGGAACAGACCACGTCGCGTTGGCATGGGCGCAGATGGAAGCCTTGGTGCTGGCCACATCCGTAACGATCGCCGAAGGCAGCGCAATATCCCGAAGGACATCCAGCAGGGGAACAACCTGGCTGGCCGGGGTGCAAATCACGATGAGATCCGCGTCCTGAACGCCGCTGGCCAGATCCAGATGGGCCGAATCGATCGTGCCGGCCTCCAGCGCCTTGCTCAATGATTCGCGGCGGCGTCCCACGCCGCGCACCACGCCGGCCAGCCCGCGCTCCTTCAGGGCAAGGCCCAGCGATCCGCCCAACAGTCCAACGCCGATTATCGCCACCGAGTCGATGTGCATTTAATTGGATCCCTCATGTTGGGGTATCTTTTGCTTTTCTGCCCTTGCCTGTCAACTTCATCGTTATTACCAGCGGACTCAGGTCACGTTAGATCGACTCAATTTCATCTCATCGAGCATTCAAATGCTTGCCCTTGCTGGCGATCTTATCATATTCGCCTTTTCCTTGGACCCTTTGCAGCGAAGATCAAAACTGATATACTCGGAAGCATGAGCGGACAATACAAATTCTATGAGTTTTTTTCCGGGGGCGGCATGGCCCGGCTCGGTCTTGGGGGACACTGGGATTGCGTCTTCGCCAACGATGTCTGCGCGAAGAAGGCGGAAGCTTACCGTAAGGCTTTCGGAAGCACATCGGAACTTGTCGTGAGAGATATCCGCTCGATTGATCCCCGCCAACTTCCGGACGGCGCGATCTTGGCTTGGGCTTCATTTCCGTGTCAGGACTTGTCTCTCGCAGGAAAAGGCCGGGGGCTAGCCGGTGATAGAAGCAGCACATTTTGGCCTTTTTTGGACTTGATACTTGCCAAAAAAATGGCCTCTGAAGTGCCGTTGCTTGCAATTGAAAATGTTGTGGGCGCCATCACGTCGAATTACGGGAGAGATTTTGCGGCCATTTTGGGCGCCTTAAGAACGGGCGGTTACAGGTACGGCGCCCTTGTGATCGATGCACGATACTTCGTTCCGCAGTCTCGCCCACGGTTGTTTATTGTGGCCGTTGGGCAATCTGTCAACATTCCGTGCGACCTCCTTCAGGATGGCCCGCTTGAACCTTGGCACAAACCTTCATTGATTCAGGCTTGCGCAGCACTGCCAAAGCCCGTACAGGACGGACTTCTCTGGTGGCGGCTTCCCTACCCCGATGGCAAGCCCTTGCGTCTGTCGGAAGTGCTTCAAGACGATCCTGCGGGGGTGAGGTGGGATACGCCAAGCTATACGGAGTCCTTGCTAAATATGATGTCCCCGGCGAACATTCAGAAGGTCAGGGAGGCTCAGGCCACCGGTAGGCGTATGGTGGGAACTCTCTATAGGAGAACCCGATTGGACAAAGACAACGGACACCGCCAAAGAGCTGAAGTCCGTTTTGATCAGATTAGCGGTTGCTTGAGAACTCCCGCGGGCGGTTCAAGCCGCCAGACAATCCTAATCGTGGAAGGCAACAGAATAAGAAGCAGGCTTTTGAGTCCGCGAGAAGCAGCACGACTCATGGGCGTCCCGGATGCATATCCGCTTCCAGATAATTACAATGACGCGTATCAATTAATGGGTGACGGTGTCGTGGTTCCTGTAGTGTCATGGCTGAATTGCCACATCCTGCTTCCGTTGGCAAAGTCCCTGACTCGAGAGAAAGTCCTGCGCAATGGCCGAAAAGTCGCCTAATCGTATGTCGAAAGAAGGAGTGATTCCCTGTAGGCTCTTGCCGAGAGTCAAAGAGATGATTTCTTCCTATGCCAGGGACTTGCAGGCGGCGGCGCCTCGCATCGGAAGCCACGGTTTGAGTGACGGCGAGTTCTGGGATGCTGGGATATTGCATGGGGCCATCGAAAAGTTACGTGGCGTACAAGCGGCATCCACGATTTTGAAAAGGGATTTCATTGAGGAGGTTTTGACTTTTCTCAAACGCAGGCGATTGATTGCGAATTGGAATTTCTCGGGCGGTGGCGAGAGACACGATTATAGGATAGACATGCCTAACGGACGTCTCGCAATGGTAGAAGCGAAGGGTTGTCTTGACGGTAACAACACGAACATCTATGTGCGACCGCCCAATGCAGATGAGTTCTACATTTGGTCGCTCTGTCAAAATCCCGGAGCGGATCCCAAACACAACGTCTGGTCCGGTATTCATACCCGTCTTGGCGCTGAGATCATTCATAGGGCAGATAAGATAGATGCTGTGATTGTCTGGGATATGCTTTGCGGCACGACCGGCCGGCCGTGCCCGAAAATCCAAAAGGACAGTTCGCGCCAGACCCGGCTGCACAAGCGCGACGTTCCGCCTCCGTGCCTTTATATATTTCCAAGGACGCGACCGGATCCCCGAAACAACCCACAACCTCAACCTTGGAAACTGGAAGAATTGGCCTTTCTGCATGCATTGTCGAAGGCGTTTCATTGCGACGCGCAGGATGCCACGTATGTCCAGATCGAAGCCCGCAGAGAAGCGGCAGAACTGCAACGGAAGACGACACTCATCAGAGGCGGCGAGGTAGTGTGCGAGTCTCGCTGGAACTCGATCAGACGGGCGAACCCGTAGAGGAACAATGTGGATACCATTTCAAAAGAACGGCGAAGCCATACCATGAGGCAAGTCAAGTCAAGAGATACCTATCCAGAGTTGTATCTTAGGCGCAAGATTCACCGTGAGGGGTTCCGTTATAGGCTCCACAACGCGAAGCTTCCGGGGAAGCCTGACCTTGTTTTCCCTCAGTATCGGCTTGCTGTCTTCGTCAACGGTTGCTTTTGGCACGGTCATGGCTGCGCGAGGGGCAATAGGATTCCCGCAACAAATACCGCATATTGGAAAGTCAAGATAGCACGAAATCGCGAGCGAGATTTTTTGAAACAAGAGATTCTGGGGAGCCAGGGCTGGCGCGTTGTCGTCGTCTGGGAATGCAGTCTCGATACGGGGGCGCGGGATCTTTTAAGACGCCTTTGTTCGTTGCGAAAGAAACGTCAAGCGGCCAAAGAATAAATAGTGATTCTCTTCTTGAGATCGCGGGACATCAAGCCGTCATTTGCCCGACGCAATGGCCATCGCCTCGGCGAGCGTGAATCGTTTCAGATAGAGCGCGCGGCCCACAATGATTTCGTCAATGCCGTCGGGTTCGGCCGTCCGAAGCGCGCGGATGTCGTCCAGGCTGGAAATGCCGCCCGACGCCGTCACGGGAATGCGCACGGCGCGCGCAATCGCGCGCGTCGCTTCGATGTTCGGCCCGGCCATCATGCCGTCGCTCAGGATGTCCGTGTAGATGATACGCGCCGCGCCCGCCGCCTCGGCCTCCATCGCAAACGGAACCGCGTCCGTTTCGGTGATCTCCAGCCAGCCTTCGAGGCCGACCTTGCCGGCCTTGGCGTCTATGCCCACGACGATGCGCCCCGGATAGGCCTTCGCCGCCTCGCGCAGAAAAGCCGGATCGCGAAAAGCCGCAGTGCCGAGAATGGCGCGCTCGACGCCCGCGCCGAATACCGTGTGAAGGGTGTCCATGGCGCGGATCCCGCCGCCGACCTCGCATGGCACGCCGGCCGCCGCGATGGCTTTCAACTGCGGCGCGATACAACAGTGGCCCGCCTTGGCGCCGTCGAGGTCCACGATATGCACAATAGCCGCGCCCTGTTCATGCCAATGCACGGCTTGGGCAACGGGGTCTTCGCCAAACACGGTTTCCCGGCCGTAATCGCCCTGAACCAAATTGACACACAGGCCGCCGCGGATGTCCACCGCCGGCACAATTTGCATGGCTGACCTCCCACGAACGGGCGGAAGCCTTGAACCCTCCGCGTCCTTCCGTTTCCGCCTGAAAAGATCCTGACGGGCTGATGGTGCGGACGTTAGGCCTTCGGCGTGGCGCCCAACTGCGCCTTGACCACTTCCACGAGGTGATTGAACGCAACCTCGTCGGTCACCGCCAGATCGGCAAGCATTTTCCGGTTGACGTCCACGTTGGCCATCTTGAGTCCCTGCATGAACCGGCTGTAACTGACGCCGCACGCGCGGGCCGCTGCGTTGATGCGGGCAATCCACAACCGGCGGAAATCCCGCTTGCGTGCGCGGCGATCACGGTACGCGAAACACAGCGAACGCTCAACCGCCTGGCGGGCGGTTTTGTACAAACGCCGATGGCCTCCGCGGAAACCGCTGGCCATTTTCAGATATTTTTTCCGCCGGGCGCGTGACGCCGGGGCATTGGTTGCACGAGGCATGGTCTTGACTCCTTATTTTCCGAAACCGCCGGGTGGGCGGGTTGCAGACTCTATGAACGATTCAACGGGTTACGCGTAGGGCAGCAATTCCTGCGCGCGCTTGTGATCGGACGCGTCCAGCACCATCGGGCGGCGCAGTCCCCGCCGGCGCTTGGCCGATTTCGAGGTTTTGAGATGGCCACGGAACGATTTGCTCCGCTTGAACAGGCCGTTCTTGGTCCGGCGTAACCGTTTGGCCGCGCCGCGATTCGTCTTGACTTTTGGCATTGTCGCACCTCCTGATAAAACAAAAAAGGATCTCCCTGCCCTGTCCTGAAAAGGGTCCGCCGTGATTCTGTCGTGCGCCGCCGGCGTTAGGCCTGCGGCGCCGGGTGGGTCGTCGGATGGGCGCCCGCCGTCGGCGACAGAACGATGCACATGTTACGGCCTTCGAGTTTCGCCGCCGAAACGTCGCAATCCGCCTGGCTCAGGTCCTTGGTGCCTTCCACGACCCGCGCGAGGATTTCCCGTCCAAATTCCGGATGGGCCATTTCGCGGCCGCGAAACATGATTGTCACCTTGACCTTGTCGCCTTCCCGCAGGAATGCGCGCACATGATTGGTCTTCGTTTCGAAGTCGTGCACGTCAATCTTGGGGCGGTATTTGATTTCCTTGACCGTGATCGTGTGCTGATGTTTTCTGGATTCCTTGGCGCGCTTGCTTTGCTGATACCGGAATTTCCCGTAGTCCATGATGCGACATACGGGCGGCATCGCCTTGCCCGCCACTTCCACCAAGTCCAGGCCCCGTTCCTCGGCTTCCCGCAACGCGTCCGCGGGACTCATGATGCCCAGTTGGTTGCCTTCCTCGTCAATTACGCGAACCTGTCGCGCACGAATCATCTGATTCACACGGACCTTTTCCTCTTCAATCCTGGCGATTGGACGATCCTCCTCATGGGGGCACCACGCCCCGGTACTGCCTGATTGCGGCGGCCGACCACCGACACGTCCGCAATGAAAAATCGGCGGAAGACACCTGTCCTCCGCCGATGGGCGTCGCGTTCAGCGGGACAATCGCGCCCGCGTCCATGTTTCGCGAACCCGGCCGGCAAGCACGCGCGCCGCCGCCGGGTGAGAAGCAGATGCTTCTGCTTGTTGCCCGAATCCGTTCCGGGCAACCGTTATGGGCCGTATTCTATCACGCTATTTTTCCCTTGTCAACCGAACGTCTTGGCGGCTGTTCCACAATCGGCGCCCAAAGGCGTATTGAGGCTCGAAAATAGGCCTGAAAGCCAATAAAGATGCCGTTTGTTGGGCGACGCACGTCTGCGCGTTTGATCATTGTGTTCTTGATCAAAGGATGCGATGGTAAAGCGGCAAGATGCCGCTTCTACCGTAGACGCGACATCTTGCCGTGTTCCCGGCGTGCGGAGCGCATGCCGTTCTTTGCCACGCGCCGGCGCATTCCAGTAGACTTGACAGAGACATTGTGGCGAGAATGGATTGGGAAAAAAGTATGCGACATTCTTTTGAACATTTCGTGTTGGGGATGATGGTGATTGCGGCAATAGCCGCAGGGCCGGTTTCGGCGCAGACGGCGTCTTCGGCGCCGCAAGAACTCGTTACTCCGGCGTTGGTCATGGAACCCGAAACGGTGCTGATCGACCAGGAAGGCGCGGGGAAACTTTTCCGGGTGGACAACCAATGCCTGCTGGTCATGGAGGGAACTCCGGCCGAAATGGGGTTTCAGCACGGACGCCTGCTCGCGAAACAAATTCGGCATATCATCCGGGAAGGCTACATGGCCAAGGCTTTTTACGCCAAGGGATATTCCAGGGAATACATTGCCGCGCAATCCGAACGCATGGAAAAACATTTTCCCCCGGAATATATCGAGGAAATGAAGGGGCTGGTCAAGGGACTCGAGGCGGCCGGTGTGACGGACATTGCCTATGAGGATATCCGGACGGCCGTCACGCAGGCGGAAATCGCCCATCACAAGCCCAACGATCCGCCGGAATTGAATCGTCCCGGCACGGCGGCCCCGGCCGAACACTGCTCGAATTTCGCGGTGTGGGGCCAGTGGACGAAAGACGGGCGGTTGCTGCACGGGCGCAACCTGGATTGGAATATCGAGGACGGTGCGCAGGAAAACGCGGTCATTCTCGTTTGGCGGCCCAAGGGAGGCATTCCATTCATGATGCCGGGCTGGTCCGGGGGGATCGGAAGCGTCAGCGGAATGAACGCGGAGGGTATCACGATTGGGGAGATGACCTCGGTGTCCTCGGAAGAGACCTTCGACGGTCTTCCCCTGATGCTTCTGATGCGGCGGGTGCTCGAAAAGGCCGCCACGCTCGACGAGGCCGTCGCCATCATCGAGAAAGGCCCGCGCACCACGGGCTGGAATTTCATAATGGGTGATGGAAAAATTCCAAGCGCGCGGGCGCTTGAGGTGGATGCCGTCTCCTGCGGCGTGTTCGGTCCGCTCGACCCGAAGGAAACGGAGCGAACCGGGCACTGGGCGATGAAGGACGCGATCCGGCGGACAAACCACCCGATCGGCGAGGCCCAATTGCTCAAACTGGCCCTTCGATACGGCGCCCAATACGGTATTGATGCCGGAAATCTGCAGGCGGCCCTTCCCCTGCTCAAAATGCAAAACACATGGAAACGCTACGACTGGATTGGCAAGCAGATAGAGGCGCGTCCCGGAGGAATGGATGTGGCCGCGGCGGCGCAATTGCTGGCCAATCCGCCCGTTGGCGGACCGGACACCGAAACGTTGCACGCCTTGATATGCGATCCGTCGAACAAGACGGCGTACGTGGCCGTGGCCGGCGCCAATCCGCCCGTGCCGGCGCCGTTGACCCGTTTTGTTAAAATCGGGTTGGCCCAATGGTTTGCGCGATGACCGGGCCACGCCCTTTCAGGACTGAAATACAGGAGTTTTTACATGCCGTTTGGCCGATCTGAAATGCATGAGATTTTCCGGCGCACGGAAATTATCCGCCGGCCCACGTATGGAATCATCAGCGGCTACCATGAACTGCCTTACGTGTGTCTGGGCGGCGCGTGCGAACATGGATTCTCCACAACCGAAGTCCGTGGACGGGTCCACGTGTCGCCCCGTTTTGTGTTGCGGCCTTCCCGCTATAATCCGACGTACGGCGATGTGTTCGGCGAGGAAAATGTTGATTTGGAGTTGATGGGGCGCGTGTTCGGTTTTTTGGGATTTCGCGACAGGCCCGTCGAGTGCAAATCGGAATACATCACCGTGAAACATCTCAAGGAACCCGTTGAATCGGCCCTGGCGGCCACCCTGGATGAACTCGAACGCATGGAAGACATCACGACCGGCGTTATCATTACCCCGGACAGCCATTATTATCCCGTTTCCGTCGAACGGTTTATTGCCGCCATTCTGGAAGATGAATTCAACGTGTAGGGCCGGTAATCCGGCCTGAATGCCGTGGAGGATCTCTCGTCGTGAAAAGTGCGTATGAATTGGCGATGGAACGTTTGGAAAAGACCAGCGGACCCACCAAAAAACTGTCGGACGAACAAAAAGCGCGCATGGCCGAAATCGAAAAACGGTTCGAGGCCCGAATCGCGGAACAGAAACTGTCCCATGAGGACAAACTGCGTGCGGCCGGGTCGCTGGAGGACTTCAACCGTCTCAAGGCCGAACTGGCGGAGGCGATTGCCGCGTTGGAGGCGCAACGCGACAGGGAAAAGGAAATCATCTGGAATTCCGAATGAAAGCGGGTTGGGCGCGACGCTGGGGACCGTTGCTGGCCGCCGGAGCGATACTGGGCGCGTTGGCTCTCGCGGATGCCGTTATCAAGACCTCGCCGATGACGGGGTTTCGTCCTTCCGGCGCGCAATGGACAATCACGGCCCATGATGCCGGCGCTTTTTGCGCGGCCCTGTCGCAAACGCCGGAAGGGCAAGGCGCCACAAAGGCATTCAGCGAGTTTATCGGCGAATTCCAGCGAAAAACGCGGATCCAACTCGGAATACGCCCGACGATTCTGCGCTGGCGGGTCTGGATGGGCGGCCGCATGGTTGTCGCCTCCGCGCCGGAAGGCGTGGGGGTTTGTCTCCGTCCGGGCCTTTTGTTGCGCGCTGTGGATGGATGCCGGCGGCTGCTGGAAGGTCCGAGAAATCCCCCTTTTTCCTTTGCCGGGTGGCGCTATGCGTGGCGGCAGGGATTTTTGATCCTCTCGCCGTCCGAAAACTATGTGGCGGCGGTGTTGCAAGACGGCGTGGCCGTCCGGCATGAAGGGCGGCTCGACGCCCTTCATTTTCGCCATTTCGGACCGGAGGAATTTCAGGCATCGGTTCAGGCTGTGCCCGGTCTGCCGGTGTCCGGAAGCATTCGGGCGCGGATGGAGCACGCGGAGCGTCCCCTTGTGATGCCGGACAGTTGGGCCAAGCCGCCGATACTTTCCATAAGCGTCCGTAAGCCGGCCCATCTGGCCGATGCGGCCCGCGCAATGGCGCCGTGGATTGGGAAGGCCTGCCCGGACGAATGGGAAAAACTGATTGCGGACGCGTGGGACCGTTGGGACGTGCCTTCGTTGCCCGAAGGCTGGGATGACGATATCGCAGAGATATCACTGGCCTTGACGGATGTGGTAACGGCTTCCGTCTTTCCCCTCCCGGTGCTGGCATGTGTCATGCGCGGGGCAAACGCCGCCGCCGCTCATCCGCTTGCGGCGATTGCGGAAAACAGCCCCGCGTATCCGGCGGAATGGAACGGCGAGCCGGGTCTTCGTATTCCATGGATGGGCAGCGATTTCACCCTGTGCCTGGGCCGGGCCGGAAACGACTGGCTGGCTGCGACGCGCGAACCGGTCATGGCGCAATTAGCCGCGGAAACACGCGAAGGCGTTCCGAGCGAGGCTGATGCGGCTTTGCGCATATACTGGGATCGGGCCGGGTTTTTGTTGCGCCAGATTGTCCAGCATGCCCCGCAGTGGAAACTCCTCAACGCTTCCCCTATTGCCGATGTCCGCCGGTTGGATCCGGTGATCGATTTCATTTCGGGCTTGGGGCATGCCGCGTTGAACGCGCACGCCCGGAACGGAGCGCTGGCTTTCGACGGTTTTCTGACCCGGCCTGTGTCGGCGTCCGGCGGCTTGACACCCCACGAAGAGTAATGAAGGGAGAAACGGGGAGAACGGGGAGAAGGTGTTTGAAACGCGTTCTTATTGTGCCGGAAAGCCCAGTTTTTCAAGACCTTTACGTGCCGCTTCCGCCTGGGGATTGGCGGCCAGCGCATGCCGGTAGTGTGTGGCGGCTTGTTCATTTCTGCCGGCCGCGGCATAAATGGCGCCCAGATTACAGTGGGCGCTGACATGTTTCGGATCGAGTTCCGTTGCGCGGACATAGTATCGCACGCCTTCGTCAATGCGTCCGACACGGACGAGCGCATTACCGAGGTCGTTGGCGAAATCCGCGTTTTCCGGGGCATATTCCAGCGCCAGGGCATATTCGGCAATGGCCTCTTCCATCTGTCCTTTTTTCATGAGTGCGTTCGCGATGTTCCAGTGACCATACGGTTCGCGCGGATGGATTTCTATCGCCTTGCGGTAGTTTGCGATGGCCTCGTCCAGTTTGTCCTGGCCGGCCAGCAAATTCCCGATATTGTTGTAGGCGAGCGGAAATCGCGGGATCAGCCTGACGGCCTCTTGGTAATGTTTCAGGGCGTTTTCCGCATCGCCCTTGCACGCATACTGGTATCCGAGGCTGTTGTGGATGTTGCCGTCGTTCGGGCGGACCCTGAGCGCCTCTTCATAGCGGGCGATGGCCTCGTCGCGCTTGCCCTGATCGGCCAGCGCGGTGCCGAGGTTGTTCAATACGAGCACATAATCGGGCATGATCGCCAGCGCCTTTTCGTATTGCTTGATGGCTTCGTCGTAATGGCCCTGCTTGTATGCTTCGTATCCGATATTGTTGTAGACCGTCGGATTGCGCGGATCGACCGTCAGCGCGTACTGATACCACTTGATCGCTTCTTCGGATTTGCCGAGGTTGGCGTATAGAAGCCCCAGATCGTTTGGAATGTTCGAGTTTGAGGGACTGTTCTTCATCGCCTTGTGATAGAGTTCGATGGCCGTGTCATATTGCTGCCGGCGTTCCGCGAGACCCGCAAGGTTGTAATAGGCATACTCGTCCGAGGGGCGCACCTCCAGCGCCTTTCGATAACGTTCTTCCGCCTCGTCGATCCTTCCGAGGCCGGCCAGGGCGTTTCCCCAGTTGTTGAGCGCCAGTGTGAAATCCGGCGCGATGCGCAGCGCTTCCTGGAAATGCCGGATGGCCTCCTCCGGCTTGCCGATCTGCATCAGGACCAGTCCAATGTCGTTATGCGCCCGGGCGTCGTCCGGGTTGAGCCGCAGCGCCTCGTTCAGTTCCGCGACGGCCTCGTCGGTTTTGCCCTGCGCGCCGAGTTCCCGGGCAAGCAGGTAATGGACATCCTGGTTGTCGGGATTGATCGCCAGCGCGTCGCGGTACCGTTTGACCGCCTCGTCGAACTTGCCTTGCGAGGCCAGAATCCGGCCCATTTTGTTGAGCACGTACGAGAACTGCGGATCCACGCGCAAGGCCTCTTCATAATGTTTCATCGCCTCGTCAATCTTGCCGCGCTCCGCGAGGATTTCACCGAGTTCGTTATGGGCGCGCGCATCATCCGGATTCAGCCGGATGGCCTCTTCAAAGTGGGGCGCCGCCTCGTCTTTTCGCCCCTGCAGCACCAGTTCGCGGCCAAGCAGATAATGCACATCCTGATTGTTGGGATTGACCCGGAGCGCGTTTTCATACCGGGCGAGGGCCTCGTCGTAGCGGCCCTGCGCGGTCAACAGGCGCCCGAGGCGGTCGAGAACGTGTCCAAAATCGGGCGTCACGCGCAGCGCCTCGTTGTAATGCGCCTCCGCTTCCGCCAGTTTGCCCTGTTCCACCAGGAGCGCGCCCAGTTCGTTGTGCGAACGCGCGTCGTCCGGGTTGAGCCGAAGCGCCTCCTCGAAGCGCGCCATCGCCTCTTCCGTTTTGCCTTGTTCCGCGAGCATGTGCGCGATCTGGTAGTGCGGATCCTGAAACATCGGGTCTATTTGCAGGGCGCGGTTGAACTCCTCGAGCGCCGCCTCGTACTGGCCCCGTTCCGACAACAGCCGGCCCAGTTCGTAGCGCACGTATTTCAAGTTGGGATTCGCCTCGAGGCGCTTGCGATTGCGCGCAATGGCTTCCTCGCCGCGTCCCTGCCGGGACAGCATCGTGTCGAGCCGTTCGAGCACCTCGCCGTAATCCGGCGCGACGCGCAACGCCTCCTCGAAATGTTTTTCAGCTTCCTCCGTCAGGCCTTTCCGCGCGAGCAATTCGCCCAGTTCATTGTGGGCGCGCGCATCGTAGGGATTGAGTTCAAGGGCGCGCCGGTAATATTGTTCGGCTTCATCCGTCTTGCCCTGATCCTGCAAGGCTTGGGCTTGCAGGTAGTAAAGGTCTTGGAATTCCGGATCGCGCTTGAGCGCGGCGTCATAGTGTGCCGACGCCTCGGCGGTCCGCCCCGCCGCGTTGAAGAGGTTGCCCAGCCGTTGGTGCATGTAGGCCGCGGTCTGTTCCATGTCCAATAATTTCCGCGCCTCGGCGATGGCTTCGTCAATTTTCCCGATGCGGAACAACGAGTCGGCCCGTTGGTAGTGCCATCGCGCACGATCCGGCTCATACGGAATATACGAGACCGATGCCAAACCGTACAGGACCGCCAAGGCCGCCCCCGCCCCGACCGTCCGCGGCCAATGGCCTTCGCGCGCCCAATCCCCCATGCGGCGCAATCCAAACGCGCCAACGAGAAAGAAAAGCGGAATCAATGGAATCCGGGCGCGGCCATTGACGAAAAACGGGATGAATGTCGCAAAATAGACCGCGATAAACACAAGGATAAGCACGCTCATTTCCGTGCGCGTGACGCCCGCCCCGGATGCCTCGCGCGAAACCGGCTGCCGCCATTCATGCCATAAAAGCAAGGCGAGGCCGAAAAAGAAAAGAGCCGCCGCCAACGGAAATCCGGGCAGGTATTTCAATGGCGCGTAGAAGGCCTTCTCGGCCTCGACGACCTTGTTGCACGTGATTTCCTTTGGACTCCAAAACAACACGCATTTCGCGAGCGCCAGTTTGAAGGTCCGCCATTTGTGTTCCCCGATGTAGGCCAGCGTTTGCCGGGTAAAAATTTTCGACGCTTCCGAATGGGTCAGATCCGGCTTGCCCACTTCCTTGCCAAGTCCCTTGACGACGTTGTCGTAGTCCCATACCGACCAACTGCCCGTGCCTTCAAGCCGTTGCAGGTAGGGGGTCCACGGCGTCACGCCGTCGGAATCCTCGCCGTTTCCAATCAGAAAATTTTCGCCGAAGTAGGTGGCTATCGGCACGAATTCGCCGGAAGCGACATAGTTGCGCACCGTAACAGGGGCGATCGTCAGCAGGGTTACCCCCAACAGCGCGGCCCACGAGGCCGGAATGCGCGCGATCGATCCGCGCCGCCATGCGATCCACGCCATCCATGCGGCGGCAAACGGACCGAAAGCCAGAATATTCGGCCGCATCAGGGCGTAAATCCCAAAAATAAGCCCTATCACGACGGCCCAGCGGACAGTCATGCGGTCTCCCCACGCACGCAACGCGAGAAACAGGCACGGTACCAGAAAAACGAACACGACCGGATCGTTCAGTTCGCCTTCCCAGTAAATGAACCCCCAATAGGTGGCCATGAAAAAGGCGGCGATCAGCCCTTCCTTCGCGCCGTACACGCGCTTGCCCAGCCGGTATACGAGCCAGATGCTCGCGAGTCCCAGCGCGAGATTGAAAAGGCGCGGCGCAAGGTAATTACCGTTGGCCAGCCAGTAGATGGCCGCAAGCAGGTAGCCGTGTCCCGGCGGACGAAAATACGGTGTGGTCCGCATGTGCGGATCGTTGCAGCCTTCGCGCACCGACCAGTCGCCCGAAATCAACGCGCGCGCATAGTAATCCTGCACATCCGGGTCCTGTTGCGGCGCGGCGAAATCCGGCGCGTCGAGAATCACGTCCAAATACCAGACACGCAACAAGAGACCCAGCAGGAGGATTGCCGCCAGCGCAAGCCATTCGCGGCGGGACTTTCCCGCTCGCGCGGTGTCGGGTGAGGAATCTTGGCTCATAATATGAGGGTATGGTACCGATTTGGACCGCAACGCATCAAACCGGCGTCGGCGGATTCAGGTATTTTGCCGCCATGCGACAGGATATACTATATTTCGGCCGGAATGCATGATGGCGTTGTGCAAACGGGCGATGTTCCTTGCCTGCCGGCATCCTGAAGTCCCGAAGTCGAACAAGGGCCGTCCGACCGCCGCCAGACTCCACGAGGTATGGGATGGGATCTTTGCTTGATCGCGCCGAAAAGACCATTCGGCATCATGACCTGCTTGCGCCGGACGATCGGGTTCTGGTGGCGTTGTCCGGCGGACCGGATTCCGTGTGCCTTTTGCACGTTTTGCGCGCGCTGGGATACCCGACGGGCGCCGCGCATCTGGATCATTTGACGCGGCACGGGGCAAGCACGCAGGATGCGGCATGGGTCCGCGAATGGACGGCCCGCCTCGGCGTCGAGTGCCATGTCCGCGAGAGAAACGTGACGGAAGAAGCCCGTGCAATGGGGGTGTCGTTTGAAGAACACGCGCGGGCGACGCGATACGCCTTCCTTGTCGAAATTGCGCGATCCTGCGGGTACACAGCGGTCGCCACCGGCCATCACGCGGGCGATCAGGCGGAGACGGTGCTGATGCGGCTGTTGCGGGGCGCTTCGGGACGCGGCCTTTCAGGCATTCCCTATCGGCGCGAACAGAATGGCGTGCGGATTGTACGGCCGTTGCTGGATTGCCAACGCGACGCGATACTCGAATACCTCGAACATCATGGACTTGAATTCAGAATGGACGTATCGAACACCGACGAGCGCTATTTCCGCAACCGCGTCCGATGCCGTCTTCTGCCGGAATTGGCACGGGATTACAACCACAACCTGGTCGAGGCGTTGTCGCGCACGGCCGCCTTGCTCCAGGACGACGATCGGCTGCTGGGCCGCATGGCCGCGGAAGAAGCCGAGGCGTGCGGCATCCTGGACAACCGGCTGGATCGAAATCGTTTTTCGGCCATGGACCGCGCGCTGCAAGGCCGCGTGCTGTTGCTGCTGGCGTGGCGCAACGGCGCGGATTGTGACTACGGGCATATCCGCGAAGGGATCGAGTTCGTATGTAATGGCCCGACGGGCCGGCAGTGCGATCTGGGATCGGGATTCCGATTGCGGACCGGACGGCGGTTCGTCTATGTCGAATCGGACACCTGCGTCCTTGCCGAAACGGAAATTGCCTGTCCCGGCACGACTTGCGTGGGCGGACGCGCCTTCCTCGTGTCGCCCGCGAGGGCCGTCGAACCGCGCGACTGGCGGACGTATTGCACACCGGCTCGGCAGGTGTTCGACGCGGACGCGTTGCACGGACCGTTGACGGCGCGGCCGTGGCGGGCAGGCGACCGCTTCACTCCCTTCGGCATGACGGGAACCAAAAAACTCCAGGACTATTTCGTGGACGCCGGCGTGTCCGTTCCCGAACGCAACGCCCAATGGCTTTTGCTCGCGGGCGGCCGCATCGCATGGATTGTGGGACGGGCCATTGACGCCCATGTGGCCGTCACGGCGCATACGCGGCGGATTGTCGAAGTGGAGGTGTTCGATGAACGTGACGCCCTTGATTAGCCCCGAAACGATCGCGCAGCGCGTCGAGACCCTTGCGGATGCGCTGTCGCGTCGTTATGCGGGCCGCGAAATCGTGCTGCTTGTCGTGCTCAAGGGCGGCATTGTGTTCGCCGCGGACCTGATGCGCCGGATGACGATTCCCGTGCTGGTGGATTTCATCCGTGCGCGAAGTTACGAGGGGACGGCGTCGAACGGGCCGGTTGCGCTGGGCTATCTGCCCGAAACGCCGCTTGCCGGACGGGATGTCGTTGTCGTCGAGGACATCCTCGATACGGGGCGGACTTCCCAGGCGATCCTCGAATGGGTGCGGGGCCAGGGCGCGGCCAGCGCCGCCGTATGCGTGCTGCTCGACAAGCCGTCGCGCCGCCGCGTGGACATTGAAGCCGATTTCGCCGGCATGGTCATCGGCGACCATTTTGTCGTTGGCTACGGCCTGGACTACGAACAACAGGGGCGGCAGCATCCCGGCATCGGCATTCTGAATGCTGCGGATTGATCCCCGAAAGCCGGCGGGTGTTTTTTCTTGAGGGCCATGGCGGTCAAAAATAATCCCGACGCGAAGCCGCAATGCCGCAAACCTGAAATCGGCCGTTGTCGCGAAAATTTTTTCGTTGACATGGCCGAATTCAGGCGGGCTTGTAAATGACGGGACAAAAGCGTCATGCTACCGCTTTCGTGAAAAACGATGGAGGAAACCATGGATTTTGCAGCGATCATCCGCAATGTCCCGGATTTTCCAAAACCGGGGATTCAATTCAAGGATATTACGACGCTTGTGGGCAATGGCGCGGCGTTTCGGGAAATCATCGAAGGTTGGAAGGCGCGATATGCCGACCAGCGCATCACGGCCATCGTGGGCGCGGACGCGCGCGGGTTCATCTTCGGGGCGGCGCTCGCCTATGCATTGGGCATCGGGTTCGTGCCGGTGCGCAAGAAGGGCAAGTTGCCCGCGGCGACCCTCGCCGAGGACTTCGACCTCGAATACGGCAAGGACACGATTGAAATCCATCTCGACGCGCTGAAACCGGGCGACCGGGTCGTGCTGGTGGACGACCTGCTGGCGACGGGCGGGACGATGGCGGCCATGGCCGGCCTGGTGAAAAAACTCGGCGCGGAAATCGTCGAGGTGGCGTTTGTGGTGGAATTGCCGGATCTCAAAGGGCGCGAAAAACTCGCGGGGCTTCCGGTGCATGTGCTGGTGCAGTTTGAAGGAGAGTGAAGCGCGTGAAACGAAATTATCTTCCAGGAACGCAAATCGAAATCATCAACGAAGTGGAACGGGGCCGTCTGAAACACGCCCTGTTCGATTTCGACGGCACCATCAGCCTGCTGCGCGAGGGCTGGCAAAACATCATGGCGCCCGTCATGATCGAAATGATCTGCGGCAAGACCACGCCCACGCAGGACATCATTGACGAAGTGCATCGGGTTATTGACGAAACCACGGGCATCCAGACCATTTTTCAGATGCAGAAACTGGTCGAGATGGTCCGCGCGCATGGTCTGGTGCCCGAAGAGGAGATCCTCGATCCCTACGGCTACAAGGATATCTACAACGAACGCCTGATGGTCCCGGTCAATGAGCGCATCGCCCAACTGGAATCGGGCGCAATGACCGTCGAACAGGCGACCCTGCGCGGCGCGCTCGATTTTGTGCGGATGCTGCGCGACAAGGGCGTCAGGTTGTACGTGTTCAGCGGCACCGACCGCGAGGACGTCCGGAACGAGGCCGCCAAGGTCGGCGCCGCGCCCTATTTCGATGAAATCTGGGGGGCGGTGCGATCGATTGAGGAATATTCGAAGGAAAAGGTGCTCAAGGAAATTATCGCGGCGCATCAACTGCATGGCACGGAAGTCATGACGGTCGGCGACGGTCCCGTGGAAATTCGCAATGGCAAGGAAAACGGCTGCATCGCCATCGGCGTCGCCTCGAACGAGGTGGCGGGCCACGGTTGGGACGAACACAAGCGCGAACGTCTGATACGCGCCGGCGCGGATATTCTGATCCCGGACTTTGCCGAAGGCTCTGCGCTTCTGAACTATTTGTTTCCAACGTCATAGGAATCGGTATGCGCGGGTTGGCGATAGCGGCAAGTGTTCTGGTGGTTGCCGCGACGCTGTTTCTCGGCGCGCATCGAATCCGGCGCGATCCCGCGATCCCGTTCTTGTACGACCGGCACGGCGCACAATGGATTCGCATCGAAGAACCCGTGTCGCTGCAAGCGCGCTGGAACGACCTGCGCGTTCACGGCTTTCGCGCCACGTTTTCAGTTGCGGAGAAACCGGACCGGGCGGTATTGAACCTGCAAGGCATGCGCGCGGCCAGCGTGTTTCTCGACGGGGAATGCGTTCTTGACGCTCCCGGCGGATTGGAACGCTGGAAAGAAGTCCGCACGGTGGACTTGGCGCCCAGGCTTGTGCCCGGTACGCATGCGGTGCGCGTCATGGTGCTGAACCGCAACGGTCCGGCGTGCCTCATCGCGTGGTGTCCCGAACTGAATCTTTACACCGGCGCGTCGTGGGAGGCGAGCGACGACGGCAAGACATGGACGCCCGCCGTGCCCGTTTGTCGGCCCCATCGGTATGAACCCGCGCAAAACGTCAAGGCCGTTCCCGAAGTGTTCCTGCGGCGGTTGCCGATCTATGCAATGATCTTCTGCCTGGCGTTCGGATGCAGCCTCATCGTCGGCCGCGCGCCGGGCATTCGCGGATATCTGACCCCCGGAAACGTCCGTTGGTGCGTGCTCGGCGGATTCTTGGTGCTGGGCGCCAACAACCTGTGGAAACTGCCCTTGGATCTGGGTTTCGATCAGGACGGCCACTTCAAATACATCGAATATGTGGCGCGGACATGGCGCGTTCCGCTCGCGACCGAGGGCTGGCAGATGTTCCAGTCGCCGCTTTACTATCTGATAAGCGCGCCCCTGTTTCGATTGCTGGAGAGCGCGTTTCCCCTCGACACCGCGGTCCGCCTGCTTCGTATCATCCCTCTTCTCTGCGGCGCCGCCCAAATCGAATTGTGTTATCGCACAGCCCGGCGCATCTTTCCCGAACGCGGCGACTTGCAGATATTCGCGACCATTCTTGGCGGCTGGATGCCGATGAACATCTACATGTCGCAATATATCTCGAACGAGCCGCTCGCGGGGCTGCTCATCGGCTGCGTGATGTATATGACCCTTCCGCTGTTCCGGGATCCGGCGGCGTTTCGCGTTCGACAGTGCATTCCGCTCGGATTCATGATCGGATTGGCGCTATTGGCCAAAGTCACCGCGCTGCTGGTCGTATTTCCTCCGGTTCTGGGAATTGCCCGTGCCGTCTTTTCCCATGATGGGCCGGTGCGCCGCCGGGCTGAGCAAACATGCGCCGCGCTGGCGTTGCTGGCGGGTGTCGCGGGGCTGGCCGCGGGATGGTACTACGCCCGCAACTGGATTGAACTGGGACGTCCCTTTATCGGCGGCTGGGACGCCTCCCGCGGCATCGAATGGTGGCAGGATCCCGGTTACCGCACCCCGGCCCAATTGCTGGCGTTCGGCGACGCGCTCATACGGCCTGTGTTTTCGGGCATCTACAGTTTCTGGGACGGCCTCTATTCCACCGTGTGGATGGACGGCCTGCTCAGCGGCATGGCCGATCTCACCGCGACGCCCCGATGGAATTATGGGTTCGTCTTCCCCGGCATGTGGTTCGCCCTGTTGCCCTCGCTTGCGATTCTGGCCGGCGCGGCGGGCGCGCTGATCCGTCCCGGCAAATCGGCCTCGACGGGGCTTCTCCCCGCGGCGTTATGCGTCGGCCTTTTCTTGGCCGCCCTGTTGTTCCATTTTCTCACCAACCCGTTTTACTGCGCGGTCAAGGCGTTTTATGCCCTTGGCGCCTTGTCGAGCCTGGCGGTGCTCGGCGCGGCGGGATTGGGCCGGTTGTCGTCATGGAAGCACTCGCGACCCCTTGTTCACGCCCTCTTCGCCTGCTGGGCGGTTTCAGCCTGTCTGGGATTTTTCGCGGGGTGACTTGATCGGCCGTACGCTATTTTGCGCCGGTGCGCGCCAGAAGCGGTTCGATATATCCCTTTTTACCGCATGCGGACCACCGTTCCGCCCGCTTCCTTATTTCACGATAATCATTTCGTCCCGCACATTTCCTTCCATATCGTACGCGCGGTAGGTCAACCGGTTTTCCTGGCCGGTTTCGATGCCGATGACCTGGTACGTCGAAACGCGGGCGATGGTTTTCGCGGCGCAATCGGGTTCGACCAGTTCATAATATTTCGTGCCGGAAACCGCAATTACGTACACGGTGCCCTCGGCGGGTGAGGACACTTCCTTACCCGCACGCATCGGTTTGGTCCGCAGGTAGCCGTGGTCGTGTCCCTGCAGGGCCATGTCCACATGATACCGGTCGAACAGACGGCCCCATTGCTCGCGAACCTCTGCATTGTCGCGTCGAGGCGCGGAGGAATACGCCGGATGATGGAACACGGCGAATTTCCAGACGGCCTTCGACGACTTGAGTTGTTCCTCGAGCCATGGGCTTTGCGCCGCCACCGATGAATTGGAATCGAGCACGACGAAAAGCGCGTTGCCGTAATCGAACGAATACGCCCGCTCCGGCCCGATGTTCGCCGGACCATTTGTGGGCAGCGTCAACAGATCCAGATACAGGCGGGGGCCTTCGCCCCGGGGACAATCGTGATTGCCCAGCGCGGGAACGTAAGGACGGCGGTCGAACACGCCGCCCGCCGCATGAAAGAACATGTCCCATTCCTCGCGGTTGTTGCCCCGGTTTACGTTGTCGCCCGCCACCACGTAAAAGGCCGCTTCGGGATGGCGATCATAAGCCGCATGCAGCAGGCGCCCCCACGTGTCCAGCCCCAATTGAGGATCGCCCAAGTATACGAACGAAAAAGACGCGGCCGTTTGCGGCGCCGTCGTGAATTCGGACCATTCGCTCCACCCCTTTTTGTTGCCCACCCGGTAGGCATAGGATGTGCCGGGTTTCAGACCGTCCAAGACCGCCGAAAAACGATGGTTGACGGGATCGTTCGCGGTTCCCGGATCCTTGACTTCGCCGACCGTCGCGGTTATTGAGGTGTACTCGTTTTCCGGCGCGCCTTTTTCACGGAACTGGACAGCCCCTTTCTTGATTGTCGGCGCCGTCCTCCACTGAATCGCCTGGGTCGTCCGGGGATCGCCGCTCCAAGTCAGACATACTTGATCGGGCCGGGGACTTGCCGGATACGCCGTGGAGCGAACCCCTGTGTCGGCAAACGCTTGCCGGGTAATCTCGAAAAATTGCGGACCGGCCAGAATGGCCGCCGCGCTTGCCGTCGCCAACACGCCCAACCACACCAAACGATTGCGTTTCACATCCATTCTCCTTCGGGTTTGCCTCTTTGACATTTCTAGATCGTCCGCGTTTCCGAAAACGGTTTACTTGCCTTGATCCATGAGAGTACCTTGTTCTCGGAGTCGTGAACGTCCCGGAATGGCTATCTTCGTGGAACTTCTCATCCTTTTGCCTCAAGAACACAGTACTCTCAATCTTGATCCTTTGAATGCAATATACCTTACCGTCCGGAGCGGTTGACTTCAAACCCCGGCGGCGGGACGCCCCCATAAAGGGCATGCAATCAGGCTAACCACAAACGCCCTGTTTGGAATTCCCGTTGTTTCCGTGTACACTCTTCATCGGTTATGTGATTCTTCGGACAACGTCCAATCTTTTTTATCTTTATCACGTCAGACAACAGTAAACGGGTTGGGGTTTCAGGGCGGCCCTTGGCCGCAGGGAAACCGGCGGAAGCGTGGTATGTCCGCGTGATCCGAAACGACACCGTGCACGAGGCAAATGGAGCGACCATGGCGAAATCGCGAATTTTGGTGATTGACGACGAGGCGCTCATGCGCGAGTACGTCGAGGAGGCGCTCGTGCGCAGCGGTTACGAGGTGACCACCGCGACGAACGGCCGCGACGGCCTTCAACTGCTGCGCGAAAAGGGGTTCGACGCCGTCGTCACCGATCTCAAAATGACGCCGGTGGACGGGCTTGAAGTCGTGCGGCGCATCAGGGAGGAAAAACTAGATACCCGCTGCATCGTCATGACGGCCTACGGAACCATCGAGACTGCCGTGGCCGCCCTCAAGGACGGGGCCGAGGATTACATCCTCAAACCGTTCTCGCCGGACGTTCTTGAATTGGCCGTCGCGCGGGCCCTCGAACGGGGCCGGGTCGCCGAGGAAAACCGTTACCTGCGCGCGCAACTCAACCGGAATTACGACTGCAAGGCGCTGATCGGCAAAAGCGCCGCCATGCGCAAGGTTTATGCGGAAATCGAAAAGGTCGCCTCGAGCCGGGCGACCGTCCTCGTGCGCGGCGAAAGCGGCACCGGCAAGGAACTTGTCGCGCACGCGCTGCACTACAACGGACCGCGCGCTGACCGTCCGTTCATCAAGGTCAATTGCGCCGCGCTGTCCGCGGGATTGCTCGAAAGCGAACTGTTCGGCCATGAAAAGGGGGCTTTCACGGGCGCGCACGAACGGAAAATCGGCCGTTTTGAACTGGCCGACACCGGCACGCTGCTGCTCGACGAAGTGAGCGAAATCGGCCTCGAACTGCAGCCGAAACTTCTGCGGGCATTGCAGGAACGCGAATTCGAGCGGGTCGGCGGCGTCTCGTCCATCCAGGTGGACACGCGGATCGTCGCCACGTCCAACCGCAACCTCGAACTCGCCGTCGAGAAAGGCCAGTTGCGCGAGGACCTGTTCTTCCGCCTCAACGTCATCCAGATTGTGCTGCCGCCGCTACGCGAACGGAAGGACGACATCCCCCCGCTGATGGATTATTTCCTCGAACGGTACGCCCGTGAAAACGGTCGAAAAATTACGGGCTTCGCGCCGGAAACCCGCGAATTGTTTCTCGATTACGCATGGCCCGGCAACGTCCGCGAACTGCAGAACGCCATCGAGCGCGCCGTCGTGCTGGCCGCCGACAAGATTCTGCGGCCCGAACATTTTCTGCTTGGGGCCGTGCGGCGTCCCGCCGGCGAGACGGGCCTGACCCCCGGCGTCACGCTGGCCGAAACCGAAAAGCAACTCATCCTCAAAACCCTCGAATACTGCAAACAAAACCGGACGCATGCCGCGAAAGTCCTCGGCATCAGCGTCCGCACCTTGCGCAACAAACTGAAGGAATACGGGCCATAAGGAGCCGTTTATGCCGTTACAGGACCACGTCGCTTTTCGTGTTTCCGACATGGAGGCCGCACTGAACTTTTACGAGCAAACGCTCGGACTCCGGCGGCTTTCGTGCCAAACCGACGAAGACCATCACGAACGGTTCGCGTTTCTCGAACTCGACGGCGGCAATCTCGAACTTCTTCAACCGCTCGACGAATCGAACCGCCCCGTGTCCTTTGCCAAGCCCACCGTCGAAGCGCCCTACTGCCCGCACTTGGCGATCCGGACCGGTGATTTGGATGCCGTGGCAGACCGGCTTCGCGAACGCGGCGTGCCCATCGTCAAAGGCCCGCTTCAAATCCCGGGACAGGTTCGCTGGCTCTATCTCGCCGATCCCGACAACAACATCATTGAATTTGTTCAATGGCTGTAGCCCTGTCCGAAAAATGCGCGCGAAACCGGCCGCGCAAGAGGACAGTCATACAATCCGAAAGGCTGTTGCTTTCGGCCGTGCGCCCGAAGCAGCGTGTGACCATTCTTGGGAAAAATCCCGGCAAACCAAAGGAGCGGTTCAAATGATCAAGCGAATCACGATAGGGGCGTTGATTGCGGCGGCAGCCTTGTGCGCGCCGTTGCAGGCGTTGGCGCAGGACACGGTCGAATCCATCCAGAAGGACGTGTTGGCCAAGTGGGACAAGGTCAATTCGTTGACGGCCGCCATCACTGGCACGGGCGACATCAAACTCTCGCCCGAGTCGCCCACGGCGCTGCATCTCGTCGCGTCCGGAAACCTGGATTCCCTCAAAAAGGACGGCAAGACGTTTTCCCGCATCGAACTGGGCGCGGGACTGACCCCGCAGGCCAAGCCCATGGCCCGCATCCTGGCCGGTTCCGATGGCGGCGCCGCCTATGTCGAAACGGAATTCCTCGGAAAGGTCGAGTCGAAGACGGTGGATCAACTTCCGATTGCGGCGGATGCGAAAGGCCTCTTCGACATCATGAACCAGCACCTGAACCTGACCGTCATGCCGCCGGAAAAGGTGGACGACAAGGAGGCCCATGTAATCGCCGGTGAAATGAAAAACCCGGAAAAGGACATTCCCGTGTCCAAGATATTGGCCTATTTCGAAAAGGAAACCGGCATCATCCTGAAAGTGGTGGCCCTGAACATGGAAGGCCAGCCAATGGTCACGCTCGCCCTGCGGGACATCGTGTTGAACGCGCCCCTCCCCGAAGAAAAATTCCGGTACACCCCGCCCGCGCCTCCGGCGCCTAAACCCGAATCCGCCCCGGCGGCCCCGGCGGCGGAAACGGCCAAGGCGGCCCCTGCCTCCGGCGAACAAAAATAGCGGAAATAGGAAGCGCAATCCGCCGCCGTGTTTTTCACGCTATCTTCCACGGATGCGCCGTCTCCATGCCCCACGCTATACTTCCGCGGACAGGAGGACGCGCCATGATCTTGCGGGTGTTGTCGGACGAACAACTCGCGAAACTGCACGCGGTTTCGCTCGACATCCTGGCCGAAGTGGGCGTGCGGGTTCCGCACGACGAGATGCTGGCGCGGCTTGCGGATGCGGGCGCGCGTGTGGATTCCGCGAAACAGCATGTCCTTTTTCCGCCGGAGATGGTCGAGCGCTGCATCGCCTCCGCCGGCAAACAATTCACGATCTACGGGCGCGACCGATCGAAGACCGCGCAATTCGGCCATGGCACGCGCAACTACAATTCCATCGCCGGCGAGGCGCTGTGGATTGACGATGATTTCACCGAGCGGCGCTATCCGACGCTCGACGACGTGACGACCGCCGCGCGGCTCGGCGACGCGTTGCCGCGCATCAACATCGTCGGCGCGATGGCCGATCCACAGGGTATTCCGCCCGAATGCCGCTGCGTGTACGTCGCCGCCGAATTGCTCAAGAACACAACGAAGCCCGTCACGTTCTGGTTCCACGACCGCGCATCCGCGCGTTTCATTCTCGACCTGTTCGCCATCGTCGCGGGCAGCGAGGCGGACGCCATCCGGCACCCGTTCGCGTACCCGTTCCTCGAACCGATCAGTCCGTTGCGCTTTGCGCGGCACGGCATTGACCTGCTCTTCGAGACGTGCCGCTATCCACTGCCCGTGCCCATCGGCCCGATGGCCCAAGTCGGCGCGACCGGTCCCGGCGCCCTCGCCGGCACGCTCGCCCAGGAAAACGCCGAGATCCTCGCCGGGCTATGCCTCGTCCAGACCATCCGCCCCGGCACGCCCATCTGTTACGGCGGCATTCCGCACGCGTTCGACATGCGCACGATGCAACTGGTCTTCGCCGGTCCCGAACAGGCGCTCATGGCCGTCGCCATGACGCAGATGGGCAAACATTACGGCCTCCCCGTCTACATCAACGTCGGCCTGACCGACAGCAAGATCCCCGATGCCCAGGCCGGCATCGAGGCCGGGATCACGCTCGTCTGCGGCGCGCTCGCCGGGGCCGACATCTTCGGCCACCTCGGTATCTCCGGCGTGGACCTCGGCACATCCCTCCCGATGCTCGTCATGCAGCACGAAATCATCGGCTACGTCGAGCGCATCCTGCGCGGCATCGCGTTCGACGACGACGCGCTCGGCTTCGACACGATCCGAAAAGTCGGCCCCGGCGGCAACTACCTCGCCGAAGAACACACCGCCCTCCACTTCCAATCCGAACTCTGGTTCCCGCAACTGCTCGACCGCAACTTCTGGGAACCCTGGCGCGAACTCGCTCGCAAGGACATGTTGTCCCGCTGCCGCGCCATGAAAGACGAGCTGCTCGCGAACCATGCCTGCGAGCCACTGCCCGGCGACGTCCAACGCGATGTGGATCGGCTCCTCGCCGACGCGCGGCGCATTCTTACAAGCCACTGATCGTCTTCGACAGCCAATCTCGGATTCGTTGAATCCCGCGGCAACGGCGCGGGTCAGGGCGAACCGGCGGCGTAAATGCGCTCGAATTCGCGCCGGTATTGGTCGGCGATGGCCCGCGAATGGAGGATGAGCACGTTTTCGTCGTTCCGGTTTTCGGCGGCCTTTGAAAAATTGTAACTGCCCGTAACGACCACCTCGCCGTCCACCACCATGACCTTGTCGTGCATGACGTGCGGGTTGCCGTCCATGCGGACGTCCGCGCCGCATCCGCGCAGGAATTCGTCCTGCGCGCTTCGGTTGCCGGCCTGGGTCTTGTCGAAGACCGCGCGGACGCGGACGCCTTCGCGGATGCGCCCCGCCAGCGCCTTGGCGATGGGTTCGGAGGTGAACGCGAACGCGAGCACGGCCACGTCCGTCTTTGCGCCGGCGACGGTTCGCACGATGGCGGCCTGCACGCCGTCGTCCGGCGAAAAGTAACATTCGATCCGCGCGCCGTCCACCTCCACGACCGGATGGGGCGTCCGTTTTCCCTTGCCGAACCGGCGCTCGCCGAACATTTCGGTGAATTCGTCCGTGAAGTTGACGGCGAGGCGTTCCGACGCAATCAGGAGCGAATTGTTGTCGTTACGGTACATGCAGTTGTTGGTGATATTCGTCGAACCGGTCCAGACGAGGCGGTCGTCCACCACGCAGAATTTGTTGTGCATGAACGGTTCGCGCCCGTCGAACACGACGGGGATCCCCGCCTGCATGCACGCCTGCACGGCGTCGCGTTGCGCGTAATCCGAATCGGACACGATGCGCACCGCGATGCCCGCGCGGTGTCTTTCGATGAGGGCGGCGGCGACGGATTCGAGTTCGAGATCGTAGAAAGCCGCGATCACGGAACGTTTCGCGCCGGCGATCAGGCGGACCAGCGCGCGGTCAATGCTAAAAGGGTTGAGGGACTGGCAGGGCGCGAAATACACCCGGATGGCGCCGGCATCGCCGGTTTGCGCGGCATCCGTCCGCGCGCCGGGATCCCGTTCCTCCTGGATTTGGCGCGCGACGAACGATCGCCCGCGATCCAGCGCATCCGCCGCGCGTCCGCGCAGGACGGCGATCGGATGCCCCGCGATCCGGTAATGAATCAGTCCCGCCGCGCCGGCCACGACGACGATCAGCAGAACCAGCGCCACGGCGCGCAACAAACCCGCGCCGCGCGCGTCCCGCGTCATGCGCCCGTGTTTCCGGTTTGGAACGGCATCGCGCATGGGCTTCGCTTACACGAGGGCGCGCCGGCGCGCAATCCAAACGCCGCCGCACATTGCCAGCACGGCCGATAACAGCATTAGCCCCGGCATGCCCGCGGCGGGCAGGGACTCCGTAATACGCACGACGGCCGTTTCGGACGTGACGGACTGGGTGCGGTCGTCGCGAATCTGGCACGAGTAACCTGCGGCGTCGGCCAACTGCACGGAGGGGATGATGTAAGTCGGTCCGTTGGCGTTGGGGATGTCCACGCCGTTCTTGCGCCAAGTGTACCGTAGCGGCTGTACGCCGCCACCGGCCGTAACCGCCAAGGTTACGGTCTGGCCGATTTGCACCGCAACGCTTTGCGGCTGGTTTATTATGGTTAGCAGGCCGACCACCGTCAGCGTGGCCTTGCGTGAACTGTAGGTCGTCCCATGGTAGGTGGCTTCACACCAATACCGGCCGGATTGCGCCGTGTTGGTTTCAGGCAGGATCAGCATGGGCGAGTCGAACCCCACGTCGGTCACGACGCCTTGGTTGTTTTCCCATTTCCATTGAAGGACGACGGGATCCGCATGCGGTTCAAGTTCAATGGTGAACGTGAACGGTTCGCCGGCGTACACCTGCCCGCCTTCGGGCGGCGCGGCGAAACCGAAATCGTTGTTGACGACATAATAGGCCGATGCGTCGTTCGCGCACTCGTTGCCCGCGGCATCCTTGATTCCCGTGGCGCTTACGCGGATGCCGATGTTGCCGCTCGCATCGCCGTGGGAAAGCGCGACCTGGACCTTGTACGAGGGGCTTGCGCCCGAAATGGCGAACGTCGCGTATGGGGCAAGCGATCCGATCAGCGAAACGTTGCCGGCATTGAAACTGTCGTCCACGTCCTCGCTGAACGTGACGCGGAACGCGACCGAATCGGCATCCGTCGGCGACGGATCGTCGAGCGTGACCATGGCGGCGGGCGGATTGGGATCATAGAGCCGCACGAACATGGGCGACGCCGAAACGCGGTTGCCCGCGGCATCGGACGCGGCCCCCGCGAGAACCTGCGCAAAGACCGGCCCCGCGCCGGCGGGCACAAGGTCGAACGTGTAATCCGTTCCGCTGCCCTGGAGGTTCTGCACGGTGGCGTTCATCGGGGAAATGCCCTCCGCGGAAAACCCCGTGACGGGTTCGCTGAACGTGGCGCGCGCCGGAATCGGCGAGAGGCGCGTGGCGCCTTGCGCGTCGGTGCTCAGATATACGGTTGGGGGAATGCCGACGGCGCCGCTGTAGTGCGTGGCCGTGTTGACGGCGCCGAGCGGGTTGCCGCCGGCATCGGTCGCGCCCGTGACCGTAATCGTGATGTTGCCGCGATCCAGCATCTCGCCGGATCCCCATGTCAACCGATAGGTGTTTCCATAGAGCAACGCGGCCGTGTCCGGATGCGCGGCCAGCGAGCCTTTCCCTGATCCGCTCAACGTGTAATTGGCCGGCGCGGTGGCGCCGTCGCCCATGGCCGCGCTGAACACGACATCCACCATCCCGTTGTAGACAACCGTCGCCGAGACGACGCTGGTCCGCGCGAAAACGCGCGTGAATACGGTCTCCAGCGCCGCGTTTCCGTTTCCAGCGGCATCCGTTGCAATGCCTTCGGGAATGTTCGCCGTCACCAGACCTTCCGAGGCCGGCACAAGGTTGAACGTGTACGACATGCCGGTTCCGGCAAAGTTGGCGACGGAAGCGTTGCCCGTCGCGATGTCGCTGCCGGTAAAGCCGGTCACAGGTTCGCTGAAGGCCACCGAAACGGGGATGGGCGAGGCGCCCGTTGTGGCCGGCGTGGCGGACGTCAACTGGACCGTGGGAACGCTGGCCACCGCCGCCCCGGCGTCCGTGCCCGAATTCGGCGAACCGATGGGGTTGCCGGCAAGGTCGGACATGCCGCTGGCCGTTACGGTGATGTTGCCGCCCTTCACCATTTCGCCTGTGTTCCAGCCCAGACGGTAGGTGTTCAGGCCGACGAGCGTCACGGAATTGGGCGACGTGGCAAGCGATCCCTTGCCGGTTCCGGACAAGGCGTAGTTGGTGTTTGTCAACGCCGCGGCGTTCATGGCTTCGCTGAACAGGATATTGACCGCGTTGGAGGCCTGCACGGACACGCCGAGCACCGTCGGCGCGGCGCCGATCGCGCCGCCGGCGACCGTGCCGGAATTGCCGGTCGAGCCGATTGCGTTGCCCGCGGGATCTTTCACGCTCGACACGGTCACCGTGATGGAGCCGCCGTTGCGCATTTCGCCGGAGGTCCACGTCAAACGATATTTGTTGCTGCCGACATAGACCACGCCGGCCGGATAGGCGCTCAACGAGCCGAGACCCGTGCCGCTTGCGATGTAGTTCGTCGGCACGAGGGCGCCTTCCCCCAGCAGTTCGCTAAAGGTAACATCCATGCTTGAACCGGATTGAATCGCAAGCGCCGTCACCGTGGGCGCGGTTCCGATTCCCCCGCCGTAATGCGTGCCGCTGTTGTTGATGCCGGCGATCGGATTGGCGGCCGCGTCGTAAACACCCGAAACGGTCACGGTTATCGTCGCGCCGTTGACCATTTCGCCGGAAACCCATGTCAGCCGGTACTTGTTGCCGCTGCTGAGCGCGACGGATGTTGGATTCGGGGACAGGGATCCCATGCCCGGTCCCGACAAGACGTAGTTGGCGTTCGAGGTTACCCCGGCGCCCATAGCTTCCGAAAAAGTTACGTCAATCGTCTGGGCGGTTTGCGCGGCGACGGTCGTGACCCGCGGCGCGACCCCGACCGCGCCGCCCGCGTGCGTGCCGGTGTTGTACGCGCCGATGGCGTTCCCGTAGGCGTCGGACACATTCGACACGGTAATGACAATGTCCCCGCGATCAATCATCTCGCCGGATGTCCATGTCAAGCGATACTTGTTGTTGCCGGCCAGCGCGACCGAGGCGGGATTGACGGCCAGGGTGCCCTTGCCCGATCCCGAAAGCGCATAGTTGGCCGCCGTGACGACGCCGGCGCCCATCGGGCGGTTGTACGTCACGTCCACCGTCGTGCCCGACGTCACGGCCACCGTTTCGACACCGGGCGCGCCGCCCATGCCGCCCCGCGGATCCGTCGCGCTGTTGAAACCGCTCAACACATTCCCATACGCATCCAGCACGTTGGAAACCGTGATCGTGATGTCGCCGTCGGGAACCATCTCGCCGGTCGTCCATTCCAGCCGGAACCGGTTCGGGCCGACCAGGGTGACCGTCGTTGGATTGGCGGCCAGGGTGCCCTTGCCCGTACCGGAAAGGGTGTAATTGGCGGGCGAAGAGGCGCTTGCCCCCATGGCCCCGTTGTATTGCACGTCCACGTGCAGGCCGTCCACCACCTGAACCGACTGCACCGAAGCCAGCGAGCCGATGTAACCGGTCTTGGAACTGGAACCCACGGAAGTCGTTACCGTCAACGTGACGGCAAAGACGCCGGGGATCCCGTACACATGCACCGGATTCTGTTCCGGACTGGTGGCGCTGTCGCCGAAAATCCACGACCATTGCGTGATAGGAATACACGACGGCGTGACTGTCGTGTCGGTGAACTGGACCGCCAGCGCCGCGCCGCCAAACGACGGCACCGCCGTAAAATCGGCCACTGGAGCCGCCATTTCATACGCGCCCATGTCGAAGGCCGCGCCTTGCGGCCGGGTCGTCCCGGTGATGTCGGTGGCGGGCGCCCCGACGTTCGTGCCCGTATTGATGCAGGGCGAACCGCTGCCCAGCCGGAAATCGTTGACATTGGCGTCGGCAAACACCGGATTCTGGGCGATGTTTCCCGTGCCGGCCAAGCCCCCCTGCACATTGCAATAGGTCGCGTTGAGGGTCGCTCCGGTGCTGAAGATTTCACCCCCCGAATCGAAAAAAAGAATGGTGTTCAGCAACGTGACCGTCGCCCCGTCGGCATAAAGGCCGGCCCCGGCGGTGGCCTGGTTGAGCGCAAAGGTGCAATTGACCAGCGACGGCGTGCTGCCGTTGAAACTCCACATGCCGCCGCCGTTGGTGGCGACGTTGCGATACAGCAGGCAGTTCGAGAACACCGGCGATCCACCGTCGTTGTACACGCCCGCGCCGCTGAACGCGGTGTTGGAATATATTGTGCACTTCGAAAACGTGGCGGATGAGGACCGGTTGCCGATGGCCCCGCCGACGCTTGCGCTGTTGGCTGTAAACACACAATTGGACACCGTGCCGCCCGACGTGTCGCTAAAAAAGCCGCCGCCGCAGCCGTTCCACGCGCTGCCGTTGGCGTTGCCGCCGGTGATCGTGAAACCGTCGAGCGTCGAACCCGTCGTCCCCTTGACGACATGGTACGCGCGAACACCGGCCCCGCGTCCGTTCGCCCCATCAATGGTCACGACATGCGCCACCCAATTCCGCTGCGAAAGCTGCGTCTCGTATCCGCCGGCGGCCTTGCCGATAAAGCCGCCGTACACGCTGACATTGGTTTTGAGCACGAGCGATCCCGCGGCGTCCGCCGTGCGTGGCTCGTCATAAACACCCTCGGCCACCCATACGCGATCCCCGGCCGCCGCGGAGTCTATGGCTTGCTGAATCGTGGTATAAGCCGTCCCCCAACTTGTGCCGTTCTGCGTGCCCGTATTGTCTTTGTCAACATACCAAATGGCTGCGGTCGCCTGCATCGCCGCACACATTCCCGCCACCAACCCCATAACCAGATTCTTATTCGACATCCGCTGCCTCCTCGCTCCGCGAATTTCTTTTTTGATTGAAGACCGCATTACGTTCCCCCCACGCCAATCCTGCCATTCCGGATTTCGCTCCGTTGAACACAACCGCCAATAAACAAGATCCCACCCTGCCTTGTTACGCTTTGTTGGGACACAATACGGCCACTACTGCACGCTTGGCTATTTTACCACAAATCCAGCGTCTGCAAGGAAACAGAAATTGCTTGACTTCTAACGGTTACACATTCTACAATCTACCCGAAGGCTACAAATAACACACAAGGAACAAAGGCCGTGTCGCTGGCCGCCGAACTTCATTTGGATCGTCCGTTTTCGGACTTGCGCCATGAAACCCTCTTGAACATTGTGCATACGGCCGGTCTCTTTTCGGCCGTGGGCGAGGCGCTTTTTCGTCCGTTTGGCCTGACCCAGGCGCAGTTCAACGTCCTGTTTGCCCTGAAATACAAGATTGGCCCCATCACGCAGGCGGGGCTTGGCAAGCGGCTCGTGGTCAGCCGGGCCAGCATCACGTCGGTGCTCGACAAACTCGAACGCAAGCAGTTGGTCGTGCGCGAGAGCGTGTCGGGCAACCGCCGGATCTACCATGTTTCGTTGACCGCGAAAGGGCGGGCCATGATCGAGCAAGTCGAGCCGCTGTACCGCGAACGGATTCACGCGGCCTTGGCGGACCTGAGCGATGCGGAGTGCGTGAACGTCATCCGGTACATGGAGCGCATGCGGGCGCAGACGGCCAAGATGCGCGGCGGCGCGTAGTTTTCTGCGCGCATCACAACAAGGAGAGCAACGATGGTTGCGTCGAAAGGGATGCCGTCGGGCAAACCGTACAGCATGAAGGGGTTTTGGGCGTTGATTGCCACCCAGTTTCAGGGGGCGTTCAACGACAACCTGTTTCAATTCCTCATCCAGTTCACGATTTTGGGCGTATTGATCGGACCGGGCAAGACCGCCGATGAATCCACGGCGACGATGGTCACGGCGGTCTCGACGATTATTTTCAGCCTGCCGTTTCTGGTTTTCCCCGGCGTGGCAGGCGCGCTTTCCGACCGGTACAGCAAACAATTCATCGCGGTATGCGTGAAGGTCTGGGAAATCTTTATTGTCTGTTTTGGTTTCTTTGCGTTCTATTTGGAATCGCCTGCGTTCTTGTGGGTCATGCTTTTTTTCATGGCGACGCATAGCGCGTTCTTCAGTCCCGCGAAATACGGCATCCTGCCGGAAATTTTGGAAGAAAGCCAGCTTTCCTGGGGCAACGGCGTGCTTCAAATGTGGACGATTATCGCGATCATCGCCGGCACGGGCGCGGCGGGTCCGTTGCACAGCGCGCTGGGCGGCAAAACGTATCTGGCGACGTTTGTCCTGCTGTTTCTCTCCTGTGCCGGTCTGGTGATGGCCCAATACATCTCGAAACCGCCGGCCGCGAATCCGGCACAGCCCATCCGGCTCAACCCGATGCAGGGCATGATTGAACACTTCCGTATCATGAAAAAAGACCGGTGGCTGCTGTACACGGTCGTCGGCTACACCTATTTCTGGTTTGCGGGCGCCTTGCTCCGGGCAAACGTGTTCGCGTACGGCGCGGCCAATCTTCACCTTAGCGAAACGCAGATCAGCGCGGTCTTGGCGGCGCTGGCGGTCGGCATTGGCGTGGGCGCGTTGGCGGCGGGCTACTTGTCTCGTCAGAAGATCGAACTGGGTCTCGTGCCGATGGGCGTGCTGGGCATCGCGTTGTTCAGCGGCCTGCTGGCGATGCCGGACATGAGTTTTTGGACATGCCTCATCCTGCTTTTCGGCCTCGGCTGCGCATCGGGCGTGTTCGATGTGCCGCTTGCGGCGACCCTCCAGCAGCGCAGTCCAAACCATATCAAGGGCGGCATCATGGCCACGACGAACATGCTCACGTTCGTGGGCATGTTGGGCGCGGGGGCCCTGTACTGGGCGCTTACGCGGGCGGGCGTCAACACCCGGCAAGTTTTCATGCTCAATGCGGTATTTTCGCTGGCGGTCGGCTTGTATATGTGCTGGCGGCTGCCGATCCTCGTCATCCGTTTCCTGTTGTGGCTCGTCACAAACACGGTGTACCGCGTGTCGGTCATCGGACGCCCCAATTTTCCCATCACCGGCGGGGGGCTCCTCGTCGCCAACCACACCTCCTACATCGATCCGATCATGTTGCAGGCCGTGGTGGACCGTCCCATCCGCTTTCTCATGTACCGCGGCTACTATGAAATGAAGTGGATGCGGCCCATCGCGAGGATCATGAACGCCATCCCCGTCTCGGCGGCCGATTCGCCCGCGGAATTGAGGCGTTCCCTGAAAGAAGCGGCCGACACCATCAAAAACGGCGAGTTGGTGTGTGTGTTCGCCGAGGGCGAGATTACGCGAACAGGCCAGTTGCAGTCGTTTCGCAAGGGGTTTGAATTGATCATGCGCGGGATTGACGCGCCGATCATCCCGGTGCATATCGATCGGCTGTGGGGCAGCGTGTTCAGTTTTTCCGAAGGCCGGTTCTTTTGGAAGAAACCGAAGGAATTCCCGTACCGCACCACGGTCAGTTTCGGCACGCCCATGCCGGCGGACACCTCGGGCCCCGTGTTGCGTTCCATCATCCAGGAAATGGGCGCGGAGGCGTTCGCCGCGCGCAAGATGAAGCCGTGTTTGGTGGATCGCGCTTTCCTGAAGGCCGCGCGCCGACGTCCCAAACTCATGGCTATCGCCGACAGCCGATCGGGCGAACTCAGTTACTTCAAGACTTTGGCTGGTTCAATTGTGCTGGCGCGCAAACTCAGGGCCATTCTCGACAAGCAGCCGATGGTGGGCGTTCTGGTGCCGCCGTCCGTCGGCGGATGTTTGACGAACCTGGCGCTTGAATTCATGGGGCGTGTTCCCATCAACCTCAACTACACCGCTTCGGCCCAAGCCATGGAATCCTATGCGCGGCAATGCAAACTTTCGCATTGCATAACCGCCAAGGCCTTTCTGGAACGGCTGCCCGTAACCGTGCCCGGCATCCCCGTCTATCTCGAAGACATCATGAAATCCGTTACGACCGCGGATCGCGTCATCGGGGGGCTGCTGGCCAAGGCCTGTCCGGGCTGGCTGTTGGGCTTCCTGCTGGGTGCGCCCCGGCGCACGGCCGAGGATCTGGTGACCGTGATCTTTTCGAGCGGCAGCGAAGGCGATCCGAAAGGCGTCATGCTGACGCATGGCAACATCCTGCACAACGTGGATTCGCTGGCGCAGATCATCGCCCACAAGGACGGCGACGTCATGATGGCCATGCTGCCGCTGTTCCACTCCTTCGGGTTCATGGGTACGATCTGGGCGCCGCTCATCAACAACCTGTCCGTCGTCTATCATCCCACCCCGCTCGAACCGAAGGCCATCGGCAACTTGATCAAAAAATACAAGGCCGAGTTTTTCATTTCGACGCCGACGTTTCTTCAGAATTTTACGCGACGCTGCGATCCGGATGACATGAAAAGCCTGCGATACCTGCTGGTCGGCGCCGAAAAACTGACTGACCGCGTGCGCGATGCGTTCATGGAAAAATTTGGCGTCGAACCGCTCGAAGGCTACGGCGCGACCGAATGCAGCCCGGCGATTTCGAGCAATATCCCCGATTTCCACGGCGACGGCCATCACCAAATCGGCATGAAACGCGGCACGGTCGGACGTCCCATGCCCGGCATCGCGGTCCGCGTGATCGATCCCGACACCGGCGAAATCCTGGGATGCGGCCAGCCCGGACTCCTTCAAGTAAAAGGCCCCAACGTGATGAAAGGCTATCTCGGCATGCCGGAAAAAACCGCGGCGGTTTTGAAAGACGGCTGGTATTCAACCGGCGACATCGCCTCGGTTGACGAGGATGGGTTCATCACGCTGACCGACCGCCTCGCCCGGTTTAGCAAGATTGCCGGCGAGATGGTTTCGCACACCAAAATCGAGGATACCCTTCATAACCTTATCGGGCTTACCGAACAGGCGCTGGCCGTGACCGGCGTGCCCGACGCGGCCCGGGGCGAACGTTTGATCGTCATCCACACGTTGTCCGACGATCAACTCGCGCAACTCCTGCGGGCAATGGATAAATGCGAAGAACTCCCGAATTTGTGGAGACCGCGTCCAAACGCTTTCTACCGGGTCGAAGCCATCCCCGTGCTGGGCACCGGTAAAATGGACATCAAGAGCGTTAAGGCCATGGCGCGCGCCTTCGATGCCGGCGACCTCTGATCCCCGGCGATTTTACTTGGGACGATTGCCGACTGCCGCCTCCCTGTAACCTTCCTCCGCCGGGAAGGGTCCAACCAATTGGGCGCGTGGCCCCATTTTCGGCCGATGGCGACCGGAAAGGCATCACAGCGGAGAGGACATAATGACGAAAAGGACGTCATTCACGACGTGGCCGTTTTTTTACCGGTAGTGTCCTTTATGTCCTTGAAAACCTTGTGTTGACGAAGCCTTTACGGTGCTGATGGCCCCTATTTCGGTTGATTTTTGGCGGAAGTCTTTGGTTTCAGGAGTATCGGTAATGGTTGACAGTCCCGGTTCCCGCAACCCATGGTATCGCGATTCATGGGCGATTGGCACGGCCTTTTTTTTGGCGATGGTGGCTTTTGCGGCGATCTACATGGCCCGGCCGCCGTTTCCGAAGCCCGCCACCGCGCCCGCCACGGATTTTTCCGCCGAACGCGCGCTGGTCTACAACCGGGCGCTGGCCTCCGAGCCGCACCCGGCCGGTTCGGACGCCAACACAAGGGTACAGCAATACATCGTGGACACGATGAACGGACTCGGCATACCGGCAGAGCACGTGGCGAGTCCCTATGCGGGCGGACACAGCGCGGGCATGCGCAACATGGTTCTTGCGCGGCTGTACGGCACGGCCAACACCAAGGCCATCATGTTCGAGGCGCATTACGACAGCGTGCCGTACGGTCCGGGCGCGGCGGACGATTGCGCGGGCATCGCGGCCATGATCGAAATCGCGCGGGCGTTGAAGGCCGGGCCGCCGCTCCGAAACGACGTTATCTTTGTGTTTAGCGATGCGGAAGAAAGCGGCATGCTCGGCGCCAAGGCCTTCTGCGAGCATCCGTGGTTTGGCGATGTGGGGGTTTTGATCGGGTACGAAGCGCGCGGCAACCGCGGCAAGGCCTATATGTTTGAAACCGGCCCGGAAAACGGCTGGCTCGTCAGGCAACTGGCGAAATCGGGCGTGCATGCCGTAACCAGTTCCTGCATGGCCGATATCTACTACCGCCTGCCGTTTCGCGCCGACTTCGGTATTTTCAAGGAGGCGGGTCTCACGGGGTACAACATTGCGTTTATTGACAATTTCGCCCATTACCACACCAAAAACGACAATCCGGACAACCTCAGCCTGGCCAGCCTTCAGGATCTTGGCGAGTACGGCATTCGGCTCGCCCGCCATCTGGGAAATATCCCGATTGACAAGGTGAGGGCGCCGGATCTGACTTATTTCACGGTAATCGGACCCTTGTTGGCCTATTATCCGGCGACGTGGAACCATCCTTTGACGTGGATCGTCGTGGCCCTGCTTGCCACCGTGCTGATTCTGGGGTTTGTGCGGCGGCGCCTGACCCTGCCGGGGTTGCTGGCCGGCTGCCTGTTGTTTGCGGCGGCGTTGATTGTGACCTCGGCCGTCCAGATGGGATTGCTCGCCGTGCTGTATGGCCCGTCGAAACTCTTCACGCAATTGACGCGCGATCTGACCTCGCTGCCCGATATTCATTTGATTCAGCAGAACAACCTGTACGGAACAGCGTTCGCCCTGATAGGCATCGCGACCTTTGTCCTGCTGGCCGGAACGTTCATGCGCCTTGTCCGCCCGTATCATCTCGCGTCGGGCGCGCTGATGGCATGGGTGGGCCTGATGTTTCTGATCGGCGTGTTTCTGGAAGGGGGCCTTTTTATTGCCCAGTGGCCCCTGCTGTTCGCTTCGTTGGGGCTGGCATTATTGTTTCTGGACAAAAATGCCGGCGATCTTTCGCCGGCCCGGGTGGCCGTCGCTTCGCTGTTTGTCGTTCCCGCCATTGTGCTCTTTGCGCCCGCTTTTGTGGCCGCGCTTTCGTTCGTGTATATCCTTGCCAGTCCCGTGACGATTCTGATCCCGGCGCTTGTCCTCGGCTTGGCCGTTCCGCAACTGGCGATCATCACGCGCCGAAGCCGCCTCTGGCTGCCGGCGGTCTGCGCCGGAGCCGGCGGCCTACTGATAGCCGTTGGCTTGCTGAACAGCGCCCCCACGCCTCTCCGTCCCCAATTCAACTGCGTGTCGTACCGGCTCGATCTCGATGCACAACAGGCGTACTGGTACAGCAGCGACCCGGCGCCCGATGAATGGACTTCCCAGTTTTTCCCGCCCGGCGCCTCCCATGCGCCAACCGAATCCGAAAGCGACCGGGAAAAAGATCCCTTCCGGAGAATTTCATCCCGCATCCATGCCGAACTCACGATGAAAGCGCCGGCCCCCGTCGTCGAATCCCTGGGACCCGAAGCGCGGATAGTCTCCGATGCCGTTGAAAACGGGATACGCAACGTCGTGGTGCGCATCGAATCGAAACATGCCGAGTCCATGCACGTGCGCGCGGGAGAGGGCACGAAGGTGATTGCGGCGTCCATTTTCGGCAAACCGCTCGACGCCGGGGGCGATCGCTGGTATCTCAGCCTCCATGTGTTTCCCCGGGAAGGCGTGGACCTTTCCCTCGCCCTCGAACCGGACAAACCGTTTTCGCTGCAACTGATCCAGTTTTCCCACGGCTTTCACGCCATTCCCGGAATCAGGCCGCGGCCTGCCCACATGGCCTCGGAGCCGAACACTATCCGGCGGCACAAATTCATCCGCGACAGCGATGTGCATGTTGCCAAAACGGTCTTTTTTCCGCCGCAGGCCATGTGAATAAATTCGGCGTTACGTTTTCGCGATGCTGTCGCGATGCGCCCAAACTTTTTCAAAGGCGTTGCCGTACTGTTCGATCAATTCGGGCTGTTCCGACGTGAAATACGGCAGGAGCACCGCCTTGCGGTTGGCCTCCGCGCATCCGGGCAGCGAGTCCTCGGCGGGAAGCACCGGCATGTGCCGCCACCATTTCTCCTCGCTGTAAATCGGATAGGTGTGCTGCAAGCGCAGGTTGTATTCCGCGGCCTCGACGCCTTCGGCCTGTAAGGCCTTGACCGCCGCCGCGCGCGACATGCCCGCTTTTTTTTCGTCAATGAAGATGATGTTCTTCGCGTAAAACACCCGTTTGATGCCGGAGCGCACGAATTGTTCCGACACGCCGGGCAACTGCGTGATGCGATCATTGAGGCGTTTGACCTGCGCGACGCCCGCCTCGTTTTTCGCGTCGAGATCCTTCAATTGGATGCGGGCGAGAATGGCCGCGATGGGATGAATGCGCATCTTCCCGCCGAAGGCCGTGCCCTGGTATTTCTTGTAGGGGCTGTCGTCCGCGAACGTGTGGGGCAGGTCGTAGTTTCCGTAGGTGGTGGCGCGTTCGAAATCCCGCGCGTCCTTGTACATGCCGATGCCGCCCTCGATGGCCGGCAACGGCTTCGTGGTTTGCAGACTGAACCCGGCCATACGGCCCCAATTGCCGACGAGCGTGTCGTTGACCCGCGCGCCGTGCGCATGGCTGCAATCCTCCACCACCTCCAACCCGTGCTCTTTTGCGAACGCGCAGATATCGTCCATGTCGCACGGCAGGCCGTACCAGTGGACCGGCATGATTGCCCGCGTTTTTGGGGTTAGCCGGCGTTTGCAGTCTTCGAGGTCAATGTTCAGCGTCCGGGGATTCGAGTCCACGAACACCGGGACCAGATCGAAGAACCGCATGGGCACGACCGGAAACCACGTGCTGTAATCCGGCACGAGCACTTCGCTGCCCGGCGGCAAATCCAGCGCGAACAGCATCGAGGTCAGCGCGCTGGTTCCGTTGCAGTGCGCCTTTGCATACGGGCAACCGTGATACGCCTTCCATGCCTCCTCGAATTCCGCCACGGGCTTGTAGTCCGGATTGCGCAGGAGTTCCGTGACGGCCCGGATTTCCTCGTCGCCGTACAGCGGCCATTTTTGCGCATTCGGGACTGCATGGGTGACCGCCTTTGGCCCGCCGTCAATCGCCAGCGTTTCCTTCTTCGCCTGGGCGTTGGCCGCAGGACTCCCCGCGGATAAATCCGATAAATACAGACTTGCGCCCAGCGCCCCCGCCGCTTTCAGAAAACCGCGCCGCGTGTTTTGTCTCTTTGTCAAGTTCATCGCCGTTACTCCCTCGTTGATGGCCCAATCCATGGTTGGGGCCGACTTTCCACAATCGCCGGGGAATCATCATCGTACAATGATACTTTGGTTCGCAACTTCTACCGCCTTTGCGTGGAACATGCCAACGCGGAAGTCAAGCCCGTCATTGGGACAGGGCGGACGGGCCGCAGGGGAGTTCCCTTGTCAATGCCACGGTTCAGACCAGACGAAGCCGTTCGGTCCCCACAGAAGACGACAGGGAGGCATGTTCCGATACCCATTTTCAGTCGTGTTCTCTGGATTCCACCCCAAATGAGTCGCGCGGCCACATGCCAACGATCAAGAGTCAATAACGCTTATAATGTTGACAATCAGCATCTTGCGCAGATTGGTCCGGATGGGATATTCCGTGTTTTTTACTGGCACGGATTTTGCTGACTTGTTAGTGTCTCTTTGTCTAGCGGCGTGGCGTTCCGGGAGATTAAGCCGTGTAACGGGAGGACGCGGCGCGCCGAAGGCAAACATGCAACCGGGAACAGGTTTAGGAGTGCTAACAACCATGATCAAGGCGAACAAGCTGACGATGCACTACGGTCCCGTAGTGGCCTTGAGGGATGTCTCCTTCGAGGTGAACCGCGGCGAAATAGTCGGGTTGCTGGGACCGAACGGCGCCGGCAAATCAACCGCCATGAAAATCCTGACCACGTATCTGCACCCGACGAGCGGAACGGCACAGGTCGGCGGGATAGATGTGCTGGACAATCCGCTGGGCGTGCGACGAATCATTGGATACCTTCCGGAAATCCTGCCGCTCTACATGGATATGGAAGTGCGGACATATCTGGATTTCGTGGGGCGTGCGCGGGGTCTGAGCGGCGGCAAGCTGAAGCAGCGCGTGGAAGTCGTGCTTGACGAGTGCGGGCTGCGGCCGATGTACCGCAAGATCATCCGCGAATTGTCCAAGGGTTACAAACAGCGCACCGGCCTCGCCCAGGCGCTCATCCATGATCCGGACATCATCGTGCTCGACGAACCGACTTCCGGCTTGGATCCCCACCAGATTGTCGAGATCCGCCAATTGATCCGTAAACTGGCCGCGACGAAAACGGTCATTCTCTCGACGCATATCCTGCAGGAAGTCGAGGCGATGGCCGACCGCATCGTCATCATCAACCGGGGCCGCACCGTCGGCGACGGCACCATCGAGGAACTGCGGGCCCGCGCGCGCGATTTCGACCGGACCGCGATATCGCTCCAAGGCGACCGCGCCGAAATCGAGCGGATGTTGTCTGGAATGGACGGCGTGCGCAAGGTTCATTACGAGGGCGAGGTGGACGGATGTTGCTCGTTTACCGTCTACAGCCGGATTGGCTCGGAAATCTGGCGTGAACTCAACAAACTCGCGCACTCGAAGAACTGGGCGGTGCGCGAACTGGCGGTCAAGCCGCTAACGCTGGAGGAAACATTTCTGACGCTGACGGAACCGGCCAAAAAACGCGATGAAAAGGAAGGAGCGGCCGCATGAAAAACATGGTGACCATATTGCGCCGGGATCTGGGCGCGTGTTTCACGTCGCCCATCGGCTACATTTTCATGATTGTCTACGTGTTGATCAGCGTGGGCTTGTACATTACCTCGTTTTTTACCTATCCGATGGCGGATCTGCGCCCGTATTTCATGAACCTGCCCATCCTGTTGTGCGTGTTCATCCCGGCGGTGACGATGCGAATCTGGGCCGAGGAACGCAAAGAAAACACGTGGGAAATGCTGCTGACCTTTCCGATGAAGGCGCGCGAACTGGTGGTGGGCAAGTTTCTTGCCTGCCTCTTGTTTTATGCGCTGACGTTGGCGGCGACGTTCACCCTGCCGTTGATGCTTGTCGCGCTGGGCAAGCCTGACTTCGGCCCGATGGCCACCGGCTACTTCGGCACGCTGTTGCTGGGCGGATTCTTTCTGGCCATCGGCATATTCTTTTCCGGTTTCTTCAAGGACCAGATCGTGGCGTTCGTCGTGACGTTGCTGGCGTGTTTCGGCATTTTCCTGGTCGGCACCGATTTCATCGCGTCCTATCTCGACGGCATGAAACCCGGCTTGGGATCGCTGCTGAGCCAGTTGGTCGGCGTCGCGGATCATTACAACGCCTTTTCGCGCGGCGTCATCGAACTGGCCGATCTGTTGTATTTCCTGGTGTGGACGGTGTTGTTCCTGGTATTGAACGTCATGTACATCGAGGGTCGGGGACGTCCAAAGGCGAAGACGATCTTCGGCGCCGCGGTGGCCATGTGCGCCGTGATTGGCCTGTTGTTCAACTGGCTGTTGGCCGGCACGAGCCTTGCCCGCTTCGACAGCACACAGGACAAGATTTTCACCGTATGCGATGCATCGCGATCCATCCTGTCCAAAATTGATTCCCCGGTCCAGATAAAACTCTATATCACGCCGAAAGAAAAAATGCCGACCGGCATGAAGCAGTTGGAACAGCAGGTCAAGGACAAACTCGAGGAACTGCGGCTTGCGTCGAATGGAAAACTGGAATATTCGGCCGTCTATCTCGAAGTCGCGAACGTCCTGGCCGACTCGAAGCAGGGCATGGAGAGCGCGGAAGACGAAAAGGATGAAAACAAGGCCATCGAAAAACGCATGCTCGACAAGGGCGTCGAGCCGTTCTCGGTGCGCGCGATGAGCGAGGACGAAGTCACGAACAAACTCGTCTATTCGAGTATCGGCGTCGGATACAAGGACAAGAAGGAGGAAATCATTCCCCAAGTCATGCCGCAGAACGTGGACGAGCTCGAATACCGCCTCGTCAGCACCATTTACAAACTGACGCGCGAAAAAGCGCCGGTGGTCGCGCTGGTGGCCCCGAAGGAAGCCATCAACATCGATCCGCAGATGCGGCGCCTGTACGAACAGATGGGCCAGCCGGTGCCGACGTCCGAGGATCCCTTCAGCACGATTGAACAGGTCCTCGGATATGAAAAATACGAAGTGCGGCGGATTGATCTGACCGAGGACAGCAAGATGCCGGATGAGTACGACGCGCTGGTGGTCATCAACCCCCGCGAACTCAACGACCGCCAGAAATGGGAAATCAACCGCGCCCTCGTGGCTGGCAAATCGGTCGTGCTGGCCGTACAGAACTACGAATGGGATTATCGCGCGACGCGCTCCGGCACGAGCATCACAAAACGCGAAGAGAAACCGCAGATCAATGACCTGTTGAAGAATTACGGGGTTACCGTCGCGGAAGAAATCCTGATGGACGTGAACCATGTGCCGTTGACGATTCAGAGCAGCAACAATCCGCTGGCGGCGCTGCTGGGCGGCGGCCAGACGGTCAATCTGCCGATGCACGTACTGGTCAACAGCGACACCATGGCGTCGGACAACTCCATCACGAGCCGGCTGGGATCGATCTTCTACCTGTGGGGTTCGCCATTGTCGCTGGACGAGGACACCCTGAAAAAGCACGGGCTTACCGCCAAGACGCTCATGACGACAACCCCTCGTGCATGGACGGTGCCCGGCACGGAACAAGTCAGTCAGGCCACGTTTGAAAAACCGGCCAGCGGAAAGGCGTATCCGCTGATGGCCATGATTACCGGCCAGTTCCCGGATGCCTACAAGGACAAGCCCCGCCCCGCATGGCCGGAAGAGCCGCCCATGCCCGGCCAACCGCCGAAGCCGCCCAAGGAAAAAGAAGAGGAAGGCGAGGCGGCGCCGGTGACTCCGGCTCCGGGAAAATTAATCGTGATGGGTTGTGCGGAAATGTTCCGCAAGAATTTCCTGCAGGCCGGCAATCTCGACCTGTTCATGAACAGTGTTGACGCCGTAACGCTTGGCGATGAATTGGTGCATGTGCGCAGCCGGAAACCGATCGATCGCATGATTACCATGCCCGATACCACGACGCGGCGCATCTGGAAGGTCATCAATTACGCGCTGGCCCCGGCGCTTATCGCGGGCGTGGGCATCTTCACGACCATGATGCGCCGACGCGCGCGCAACGCCTACACGATGAGTTTCGGCATAACGGAAGACTGACGGACCCGCATTTCACGGAGAGTGTACAGATGAAACCGAAGAGTTTGATACCGTTGGCGATCATTGTGGCTGTCCTCGTGGGACTGGTGGCCTATAAGAAAATATCGCAACGTCCCCCATCCCTCATCGAGCAGGCCCGGCTGGTCCGGCTGCTGCCCGAAGGATTCTCGAAAGCGGACGTGGCCCGGATTGAATTGACTTCGGGCGACAAGACCGACGAGAAACTCGTGCTGACATACGACAAGGACGCGGACAAGTGGCGAGTCACGACCCATTTCAACGCGCCCGCCAAAAAGGACACGGTCGAAAAATACCTCGATGCCATTGCGAAGATGAAAGGCGAGCCCCGCGCCATGGGCGCGTCCGAGACCGCCTTGGCGGATTACAATCTGACAGAGGCGAAAGCCTTTCACGTGGCGGGATTCAAAAAAGACGGCACGGAACCCATCTTCAACCTGCTGGTGGGCAAATCCCCCGGTTACAAGGAAGTGTTCGTGCGCAAGGCCGGTTCAAACGACGTGTTTGTCGAGGAAACGAACCTGAAGCAGCAGGCCGGCATTTACGACTCCACCCCGCCGCCGGCCAAATCCGGTGAAAAACCCGAAGAAAAACCATTGCCAAAACCGGAAGCCGGCACATGGCTCGATAAGGAAATCGTGAAGGTGGATTCCGAGAAACTGACCAAGGTCGCGCTGACGCTTCCGGACAAGTCGCTCGTGTTCGAGCGCCGTGAAAAACCGAAGCCGCCCGCGGACCCGGCCAATCCGCCCGCCGAGGAGAAGAAGGACGAGCCGGCCGCGTCGAGCGAGAAAGAAAACGCCAGCGTGGTTACGCCCACGTCCACAACCGCTGCGCCCACGCCGCCCGCCGCGCCGGAAAAGCCCGAATACGAATGGGTGCTTGCTTCCGGCGGCGCCGGGATGACGCCCAAACCCAACAGTATCGAAACCTACATCAAACGTTTCTCGCCGCTTAACGCCACCGACATCGTCGATCCCGCCAAGAAGGCGGAATGGGGATTGGAATCCCCCGCGTTTACATGTGTGTTGTCGGTGGAGGGCCAGCCCGACATACGAATCGAGGGAGGGCGTCCAACGGCATCGGACAATGGCTATGTGCGCGTCGCGGACGCCAAGGAAGATATTGTCTACTCGATGGCCAAATACAGTTTCGAGCAGCTCTTCCCGAAGGGTACGGATTTCTTCGATTTGCCCACGTTTTCGTTCGACAAGAAAACGATAGACGCCATTTCCATATCGGGCGCGGCGGGCGATATCGCGCTGGCGCGCGAAGGGGAAACCCTCAAGGTTATAAAACCGGCTTGCGATTTGAAGTCCGTTACAACCGCGTTGGACAACGTCGTGAACACGCTGGCGTCGTTGCGCCCCTCCGACTATGCCGACGGCGATCCGGGGCTGGGCGATCCGGTGCGCACCCTAACCTTTACGGCCGCCGGCCAACCGCACGCCATCAAGCTTTATTCCGAAAGCAAGACCATTGAGGGGTCTTATGTGCGTGTTGACGACAAGCCCGAAATACTGGTGCTCGGCAAAGCCGATGTGGGCAAGGTGTTCCCCGCGCCCAACGATCTGTTCGAGCGCAAGTTGTTCGATTTCGATGCCGACGACGTCGCCGAAATCGCCGTGAAAACCCCGGCGCAGGAATATGTCCTGGCGCGCGAGGGAGACACATGGAAGGTCAACGTGTCCGGCGCCGTCTTTGATGCGGACAAGGAAGTCTGCGAAGACTTGGCCGAAGACTTGGCCGGGGCGCAGGGCGATCACATCCTGTTCGGACAGGCCGGCTTGTCCACTCCGGCCGACAGCACGATTCGGATAAAGCTCAAGGAAAGCGGTGAATTTACGCTTTCATGCGCGCCCGAAAAAGACGGCAAGCGGGAAGTGCAGGCTTCCGGCAAGAGTCTTGCCTTCGACATGTCCGCATCGGCCATGGATGGGCTTATGCCGGCCTTGGACAAGGTGAAAAAGCCCGAACCGCCTCCCGCGCCGACACCGGCTGAAACTCCGGCCTCCACAGCGGAACCGGCTCCTGCGGCGGAACCGGCCCCTGCGGCGGAACCGGCCGCGCCGCCCGTCGAGCAGGCGCAACCTGTGGAAATCGCACCGGCGCCGGTTGAATTGCCGGCGCCGTCCGTGGCCACGCCGCAGCCGCCCGCGGAACCTGTTGTCGTGCAGGCGACGCCACCCACGGAGTCGGCGCCCCCCGCGGAAACGCCTGAATCGAAGTAAGGAAAATTTCCCGCGGGGCAGGACCCATGCGGGGTTGAGTAATGGGCCGCGCTTCGGCGCGGCCCGTTCTTTTGGACGGAAGGCAACGGTTGAATAGGGCCTGACGTGTGATCTGCCCGCATGAGTTTCTTTGTCCGCAACTTCTGTGCATGGTACACAGAAGTTGCGGACAAAGAAATCATATCCTTGATTGAGGCATTGTGGCTGAGCCGCGTTAGGCGAGAGCGAAAACCGCTGGGTTTTGAGAACGATTACGATTACAAGGAGCACGATTACGATCACGAGACCCCGAGTTATGGGTAATACTTGCATTAGTAGAAAAGTATGTTTTTGCCCGCGGAGCCGGCCGGTTGATTCGGATCCGGGTGGATGCGATCGGTTCTTTCTTTACGGCGTCGCTTTTTTCGGTTTGTTTTACTTCGGCGGATGTGTACAATGATTGCGGCAACAGGGATGAGAACGGATCGCAGGCGAAACGTGCGGCCGTCTTGCGTTTGCGGGCGTTGCGTTGATTTGCAACTTGGAATTCCCGTTCGCCGGTTGTTGCGCTTGGCCAGGAAAACATTCCACGATGCGATTTGAATCCTATGTGGCGTTCCGGTATCTGCGCGGAAAGCGAAAGAGCCGTTTTATCAGCCTGATTTCGGTGATTTCGGTGGCGGGCGTCGCCATTGGCGTCATGGCGCTGATTGTCGTGATGAGCGTGATGACGGGTTTCGACATCGCCCTGCGCGACACGATTATCGGCAACCGATCCCATCTGACGGTCGAGGAATTCGGCACGACCATTGCCGATCCGGGCGAAGTGGCCCGGGAAATCCGCGAGATCTGCCCGGAAATTCTCGCTGCCGGTCCCGTTTCGCAAACCGAGGCCGTCATCCGCGTCCGGCATCGCGATCAGGATGAATTCGGATTCGCCTATGTGGTCGGCGTGGATGTCGCGCTCGAACAGGACATTACCGAACTAGCCGACAACCTTACGTCCAAGGGCGGGCGGCAGTTTGGCGCCGGACGCCTGCCCGGCGAGAAAGAGATCGTGCTCGGATACAAACTCGCGATGAAACTCGGAGTCCGGCCCGGCGACGAGGTCCAAGTTATCACGCCCCGCCGCAAGGTCGGCCCCATGGGCGCCATCGCCGGCAGCGGCATCTGGATGACCGTCAGCGGCATTTCGCAGGCGCAGATGGCCGATTGGGACGCCCTGTACGCGTTCGTGGACATCGCGACGATTTCGATGCTGACCGGCCGGGAAGGCGTGGACGCGGTGCATTGTCGCCTGACCGATCCGTTCATCGCGGAGCGCGTGGGAAACCGCATCGAAAAAGAACTCGGACTTCGCACCACGACATGGTATGAAAGCCAGGCGGATTTTTTCAGCGCCATCTGGCAGGAAAAAGTCGCCATGTTCATCATCCTGGCCTTCATCGTGCTCGTGGCCGCGTTCAACATCATGAGCACGCTGATCATGGTTGTCATGGAGAAACGGCACGATATCGGCATTCTGCGCACCATCGGCGTCGGCAGCCGATCGATTCTCCTGATTTTCATACTGGAAGGCCTGTTTATCGGGGTAAGCGGCACGCTATTCGGAATGATCGCCGGAACCCTGCTCGCCTATAATCTGAATCCGGTGGCGGTGTTTATCGCCCGGCTCATGAACATAGACATCTTCAACAGCCAATTCTATTACTTCGACCGGATTCCCGTGGCGATCGTCCCGCTCGACATCATGTGGATCACGGTGTCGGCGGTCATTTTGACCTTTGTTTCCACGCTGTATCCGGCATGGAGCGCCTCGCGGCTCGACCCGGTGGAGGCGTTGAGATATGAATAAAACGCTTGAATGCCGAAAACTGGTCAAAACCTATGTGGACGGCGCGCGAACACTCGAAATTTTGCGCGGTGTGGACTTGAGCGTTTATGACGGCGAGATTGTGGCCATCAGCGGTTCCTCGGGCGCGGGAAAAAGCACCTTGTTGCACCTCATCGGTACGCTGGATCGCCCCACGTCGGGTGAAATTCTTTTTCGCGACCAGCCGTTGTCCCGCCTGAGCCGCGGCGCCATCAATAAAATACGGAACAAAGAAATTGGGTTTGTGTTCCAGTTCTATCACCTTCTACCCGAATTCACCGCGATGGAAAACGTGATGATGCCCGCCTTGTGCCAGGGCGCGCGGCGTTCGGCATGCCGGTCTCGCGCGGAAGAACTACTGGAGAAGGTGGGGCTTGCCGACCGCATGACCCACAAGCCCGGACGGCTCAGCGGGGGCGAACAGCAACGGGTCGCCATCGCGCGCGCGCTGTTCAACAAGCCCGGCGTCGTGCTGGCCGACGAACCGACCGGCAACCTCGATGAACGCACCGGCGAAGGCATCACCGAACTACTCTGGAAACTGAACGAAACGGATCGCATCACCCTGCTCATCGTCACGCACGATGAGCATCTCGCGGGCCGGGCCCATCGCTGGATACACCTACATGAAGGGTTGGCCCACGTAAAAAAAGCAGGGCTTGAAGGATAGACAGGAATCCGCCTATATGCCAAGCAACCGGGAAATCCTATCCAATGCCGCGCGGCAAGCACTCGTCGTGCCGTCGTTCAACGTGCCCTACCTGCCGATGGTCGAGCCTGTCGTCCGGGCCGTCGTGGACACCGACAGTTTCGCGTTTATCGCGACGGCTCGCCTCGAATGGTACAAGTACGAGGCAAAGGGGCTTCGGCCGGTCTTCGACGCCTTTCAACAATGGAATCGGCCGGATTACGTCGCGCTGCACTTGGATCACGTGCCCGTCATTGACGAGGACAATCGCCGCGTGGATTATCGGTCCGTCCTGAAGGAGGCCCTCGAAATGGGCTATCATTCCGTGATGATTGACGGATCGCGCCTGCCCTTCGCCGAAAATATCGAGGCGACACGGGCGGCGGTCGCCTTGGCCCACGGCTACGGAGTCGCCTGCGAGGCTGAACTGGGCGCGGTCATGGGCCATGAATCCGGTCCCATGCCGCCCTACGAGGAGATCTTTGCCTCGGGCAAAGGCTTCACCGATGTGGACGAGGCGCGCCGGTTCGTCGGCGAGACCGGATGCGACTGGCTTTCCGTCGCCATCGGCAATGTGCATGGCGCCGTGTCGGAAGCCACGCGCCATCAAAAGAAGATCGAAGCGCGGCTCGATATCGCACACCTTGTCAAACTCCGGGAAGCCACCGGCCTCCCCCTTGTTCTTCATGGCGGCTCGGGCGTGCAGCGCCCCTATGTCCTGAAGGCCATCGAAAACGGTATTGCCAAGGTCAATGTGTGTACCGAAATCCGGCAACCCTATGAAAAGGCCCTGTCTGAAACCAACGATCTTGCCAAAGCCCAAGAGGCCTGCTACGAACGGACCCGATGGGTCATTGCCGACTATTTTGGCATTGCCGGTACTCGGCGACAATTGTTCAATTCCTGAATCAGGCCTTTGGCCCTTCTGCCAGCGCGCACTGTCCAAGCGATTGTCGTGAAATAGGTTAGCCGGTCCTCTCCCATATTTGAAATTCATGGTATAATTAGTTTGGAAAAAGGATCTTTCATTGGTTTTTTCAAATTTATACATAGGCAAGGAGAATCCAGAACGGGGAGGATAGTGCGTTGCGTGCGGGATGTATGGCTGTATCGGCGGGGATTGCGCTGTTTGCGGCTGTATGTGGGGGGGATTCCATCTCGCTGGGCCATGAAAATTACGATAACGTCTACATTGCGGAGACGCCTTCCAATTATCTGGTGTGCTTCCCGGAAACGGGCCGGATTATGTCTGTTTCCAAAGCCGATATCCGATCCGAAAACGTTTACATGGAATCCGATCGCGACAAAAGGCGGGCGCTTTATGAACAATGGGCGGCAAAGCGAAAAGAAATCAACGGCTATTCTTCCGTGCCAGTCGCCGTCGTTCAATCAGAGGAATCAACGCCATCCGAAACCCAGGAAGACGATCCGGCAGGGAAGAGCAAGAAAATCCATCGGATAGCCAGTACGCCGCCCCGGTATTACAGTCCGGAGGAGGCCGCCCAGCAAGCGCGCGAAGACGATCTCAAGGCCCAGCACCAAGCCATGATCGAGGCACAACGCCGTCAAAGGGAAGCCGCCAAGAACCGGATGTTGAACAACCGCCAGGTCTATACTTCCGAACACGCGCGGGGTGGTTCCGTTCAATGGAACAATACCGCGCAATGGAACAACGGCGGGCGTTTCGGATACTGACCGGAAAAAGTCACCAATGAAGAAAGTCGTGATTTTCGACGCGGGGGGGCGAATCGGGCGCCCACCGGGGATGTTCACATCCTAACGCGGTGCAGCCGCAATGCCTCAATCAAGGGCATGATTTCTTTGTCCGCAACTTCTGGGCATCACACACAGAAGTTGCGGACAAAGAAACTAAATCACAGCTAATCCACCAGCCCTGCTGGTGAAAATCCATCAGGTTCCACCGTGCCGGCGGCATTTTTTGTGCTCGTAATCGTGCTCGTAATCATGCTCGTAATTGCGCTCAACCCCCGGCGATTTTCGCGCTCTTCAATTGATTGGATCGTTTGATTGGATCGTTGTCCCAGACTTACTTGTTGTTTTTTTTGCAAGGGGGCATCATAATGTCCCTGTTTTTGGAGTTTGATCAAGATGGGCAATAAAAAGAGGCGAGGATCGACGTATGCATTTTTCCTGGTATTGTTGCTTGTGTGCGGTGCGCGGGCACAGACGGATATTGATCAGAGCCGGCGGACGGCCATCGTCCAAGCCATTGAAAAGGCCGCGCCGGCCGTCGTCTCCGTAAATGTCGTTCAGGTTCGGGCCGAACGAGTGGCCAATCCGGTGCTGCGCGATTTCTGGGATCTTTTCTATTCGTGGGAACCGCAATACCGGCTTCGCAAACGCCAGTTGAATTCCGTGGGGAGCGGCTTCATTTTCGACGCGCGGGGCTATATCCTGACTAATTACCACGTAATCGAGGATGCCGATGCGGTCGCGTCGGTCACGCTGGCCGACGGACGCGTGCTCGATGCCGAAGTGGTCGGCGCGGACAAGCGGACCGACGTGGCCGTCTTGCGGGTCAAGGCTGCCGGTCTGCCGTGTTGCAGTCTAGGCACATCAAGGGATCTGCTCATCGGCGAATGGGTCATCGCGGTCGGCAATCCCTTCGGCACCCTGATGAAAGATCCCCAGCCCACGGTCAGCGTCGGCGTCGTGTCCGCCAATCATCGCCGGATCAGCCCCAGCGTCGGCGAGGGCGAGCGCCTGTACCAGGACATGATCCAGACCGACGCGGCCATCAATCCCGGCAACAGCGGAGGCCCCTTGGTCAATGCCAAGGGCGAGGTTGTCGGCGTCAACACCATGATTTTCAGTCCGAGCGGCGGCAGCGTGGGGCTGGGCTTCGCGCTGCCCATAGACCGCGTGCGGCGCGTGGCCGACGAACTCATCCAGCATGGCCGCCGCCGGGATCCGTGGGCCGGATTCAAGGTCGAGGATGTCGGCAATCTCCGCCCCGATTTTCATGAACAACTGGGCGTTCAGACGGAAACGGGCAGTATCGTGGTTAATATCCTAACCACTTCTCCCGCGTACGAGGCGGGACTTCGCCCTGGCGACGTCATCGTCCGCATCAACGGCGAAGCCGTGACCTCCTCGTCGGACATAGATTTCGCCCTCTGGAACATGTTCGTGGGCGACACCGCGACGCTTGTCATCAACCGGCGCGGCGCCGAACGGACGTTGCGGTTTCCAATCGTCGAGTTGTCGCGATAAGACGGGTTATTCATGATCCTCCGAACCGGCGGTCATAACGTCCGATAATGCGGGGGCCTTCGATGGTGGCCATCCACGGTTTGGGAGACGGGTAGGCGGCCCATGCGACGTGCCCATCCATGTACAACACATTCATGCCCGCCGGCACGTGGCATGATCCGGCGATCTGGCCCGTCAAATGATCCCACATGACGGGAATCTCGGTCTGGGCTGAACTTGTCGCGGCGGGATCGTTGATATCGGTGACCAAAAAACGTTCAATGCCTTCACGGATCCGGTAGTAGGTGTCGCCTCCCCCGATTTGGGTGCCCGCAAAGGCGGCGGATACCTTGAAATCCTGATCCGACACGGCGCCTTGGCTTGCGACGTTCGCGGCGGCCAGTTCGGCCCATGGCGTGCCGTTGTAGTCGGCGTCCTCGAATCGTCCGCCCGGACCGCTGCCGGCGGTTCCATCTTTGGGGCCGAGCACGTTCACGGATTCCATGATTACCCAACCCACGTAATTGTAAGGGGATTTGATGAGTTCTTCCGGTTCGATGACGCCGTTGTTGTTCCCGGAAGAAAGGGCGCCGCGGCGAACCCCGATGTCGTATCGTTCGAGCGGCGACCGGCTGGCCGTGGATGGACACCAGACCACCGTGAGGTCCGTGAGGTATTCGGGATAGACGGCCGGGCCGCTGAAGATCATCGTGTCGGAGAGGCGGCCGAAGATGTCACGTACCATCCGTTGCGGAAAACGATTTCCGTTGGATTCGTTCGCGTACATCTTGAAAACCAGTCCCAGTTGTTTCAGATTGTTTGCGCACGAGGACCGGCGGGCGGCTTCCCGAGCGCGGGACAGCGCCGGCAACAGGATCGCGGCCAAAATCCCGATAATGGCAATCACCACAAGCAGTTCTATCAGTGTAAAACCGTGCTTTTTCGACATGTCCAGTGGGTCTCTCCATGAAAACAAACGGATTTGCAAGGCCTAATAATGTCCATAGGTTTTGGAAAAATCAACCTGCACAACGGCCCTAGTTCAAACAACGGTCGGCGGAATCACATTCCAATCACCGTATGCCCGCCGGTTTTTTTGCACAAATACTTGCCAAAACGTATGCATACAAGGCATGATAAGAATAGGAAACAACGCGGCGGCGGAGCCGAAGCCATGGTTTTTTCGGTAGTCATCCATCAAAAAGAAGAAGGCGGATACGTTGGGCAGTGCCGCGAACTGCCCGAAATCGTGGGCACGGGCGCCACCATTGACGAGTGCTGTACCAATGTCCGCCAAGCCTTTATCGCCTATTTTCAGGAACACGGCATGGCGGCGATCGAGTCACTTTCGCGGCAAGAAGAAGGATCCTTCCGCGGCCATGTCGGCTTCTTCAGTCTCAACTGAACGTTGCAATTTTTTCCTTTCATTCGGCCGGATTGGGATAGCGGCGCTTATTTCAACCCAAGGCGTCCGATGGCTTGAACTTCGCGCACCCAACAGCGATGCGGAGGAAATTCCACCGGTTACGGAAACGGGCGCACGGCTCGCCCGGTTGCTGGAAGCCTATGTTGCGGGGGAGTGTGTGGATTTTGACGACATTCCGCTGGACCTTATGGGGACGCCATTCCAGCGTGCGGTGTGGGAGGGCGCCCGGACGATTCCCTGGGGCGCAACCGAAAGCTATGCGGGACTGGCGGCGCGCATCGGCCGCCCGAAGGCTCAGCGGGCCGTCGGACGGGCGCTGGGCGCCAATCCCGTCCCGATACTGGTTCCTTGTCACCGAATTCTTGCCGCACAGGGCCGTCTGGGCGGCTTTTCCGCCGGCTTGCATTGGAAACAAGCGCTTCTCCGCATCGAAGGCCATGCCGTGGCCCTTTGAAACAGGTTGAACGGCGATGACACAACGACCCGCAAAGAACACGGCTAGGTGATTTCCTCGTAAAGGAGCGAAAGGGCGTTTGCAAAATGATCGAGCGTGAAACGATCCGATACGCGTTTGCGTGCGGCCACGGACAATTCGCGGCGGAGATCATCCGATTCGAGGAGCCGGCGCAGCGCGTCCGAGAGTGATGCAAAGTCGTTGGGCTGGCAGAGGAGGCCGGCATCGCCGATGATTTCGGGAATGGCGCCGCTCGACGCGCCGATGACGGGTGTGCCGCAGGCCATTGCCTCAATCAATGACATGCCGAATTGTTCCTGCCATTCGGGCGTCGCGATGCTGGGCAGGACGAACGCGTCCGCGGAACGGAACGCGGCGGGCATCCGGCGATAGGGCAGCGATCCCGCGAACACACAGTGCGCGGCAAGGTCGAGCCGCGCGATCGATGCTTCTATGCGTTCCCGGCCCGGCCCCGAACCGACCATCAGAAGCCGGATCGGTCGTCCGCCCGGTGTGCGATCCGTCAACTCGCGCAGGGCCATGAGCAGGAAGTCCAGTCCCTTGCGCGGCAGAAACCAGCCGACGAACAGGACGACCAAATCGCCGTCGTCCAATCCGAACGCCGCGCGTTCGGACGGCCCGGGGCAAAACAAATCCGCGTCCACGCCGGGCGGCACATACACGATGCGCGATGAGTCCGCCCCTTCGATGAGCAGCATGCGCCGCGAGCGTTCCGTGTGCACGATAAAGCGGTCCGTTTCCCGGAGAGCGCGGCGCTTGACGGCGAGGCGTTCTTCGGTCTGCTCGTTGTTGAATGGAATGTTGTCCCAGACCATCACCGCCAAGGGGATATCGAACCGGCGTCGCGCTTCAAGGGCTTCGGCGGTCCAGTCCGTGAACAATTCCCAGGACTGGATGGCGTCAAATCCTTGCAGGCGTTCCGCGAACGGTCGTATGCGTGGTTCACGGCGGGCATAACGTTCCCGTAGCGCATGCAGGAACGAAGCGGGTCCTTGCTGCGTGTCGAAATGCAGAGGTTCGCAATGAAACGGCGACTCTTCATCATCACGCTCGTCGAATCGCCGCTGGATTTCGGATTCGGCTCGGAACACGGTGATTTCGGGGGCGCCGCGCAATCGCCGATATCCGCGGAAATGCCACGGGGTGTGGCGATTGCCAATCAGCAGCGCGAGTTTCACCGGCCGCCTCCCCAGAAATGGCGCACGAGGAACGCCCGCGCCGCCTCGCGATCCTTCGGAATGTCGAGATGACGTTCGCGGCATTTCGCCTCGTATTCGTCCAATGTGCAGATGACGACCGCGGGATTGCCGGCCACGACCGTGTTCGGCGGGACGTCTTTCGTGACGACGCTGCATGCGCCGACGATGGCGTTGGGTCCAATGACGACCCGGGGGAGAATGGTGGCCCGGACGCCAATCTGGCAATTGTCGCGAATTTCGATCGTGCCGAATCCGGTCAGTGACTCGTACTTGTCCTGAAACGGCCAGTTCAGATCGTGATTGACAAAAGTCACGTCGTTTGAAATGCAGACGTGGTTGCCGATGCGGATCAACCATGGTTCCGTGCCGAAGTGGGCCGTGTAAATCCGGCAGCGTTCGCCGATTTGGACGCCCATGTCGCGCAGCGTGCGGATGACGGTTTCCTGCGAGCCGTACCGGAGTTTTAGTTTTTGTAGGAGGCGACCGATGTTCATCCGGCGATCCTATTCGTCAAACTCGCAGGGCAGACCCTGGAAAATCCATTTGCGGTCAATTTCAAGCACGCGGGGGCGCCGCTGCAGCACCGCTTCGATTTTCGGGAAGTGCATGAACCGCTGCTTGCTCTGGTGGTAGCGGCTAATCACGTGGAGGTAGAGCATGAGGCGGGCGGTGCGCAACTGGCGCGGCGTCGAGTAGTACACCGTCATGCCCCGCTCGATGGCGTGTTGAAACCGGTCGTGGAGCGCCTGCGGGCGCTTGGCGGCGATTTCCGACCATTCAAAGAGATCCATTTCGGGCATGCCTGCCGTTCCCTGCGCGGCCTGCCGCTCGAATTCCGCGTCGAGACGTTCGTACAACGCCACGATCTTGTCGAACCAATGCAGAATCGCGCGGTAGCCTTCGTCCGCCAGATCAATTTCGATGTGCGCCTCGTCTATGTTGGCCAGCGTCTGCCGCGCCAGGTATCGTTCGCGCTCCTCGTTGGCGTCGGGAACCATGCGAACGCGGGCCTTTTCCGCCGCCTCGCCGTAGTTGAAACTTTCAAGAATGGTGGCGATGCTGAATTTCGTGCGTGAATGCAGCGCCGACTCCTTCAGGAGGGGCACGGCCAGCGCATCTTTTTCGATCGCGGCGTCGAGCGAGGGTTCCGCCGCGAACAGGTCCGCCTTCCAATCGAGCCAGATGTCGTGGAACAACCCGCGCAACAGCCGCCCGCATCCGCGCGGGTCCGCGCTGAATGCCTTGCCGACGAGTTCGGCGAACCGCCGGCGCAGACGCCAGCCGGTCCGTTTCAGAATGTCATGTTCAAACAGATAGCGCAATACCAGCAGCCGGTCAATGGCGAGAAAGGCGGCGTCTTCCGAAAGGCCCGAATTCGCAATGATGGACTCGCGCCAATAATGGCACCACTCGTGCAAATGCCGGGCGGCTTCGGTGCGCGGCGGACGGCGGAGTTGTTCGAGCGAACCGCTGTCTATGTCCGCCTGCCGAAGGGGATCGGCCATGTCGCGGCGGAATTCGGCGGGCGTGTCCGCGCGCATCAGCAACTCGTCGGTGCGGGCGTCGTAGAAATAGGATCGGTACAGATCCGTTATGAAAGCGTAATCCACGTTGATCGCGCGCGTTTCGTTGACGAGCAGCCGGGTTGTTTCACAAAAATCCAGCCCGCGTTTCGCGAGGGATCCGGGAGGCTCAATCGCGCCCGGCATCACGAAATGCGCGGCCACGGCGGTCTGCGCTCCGCTGCGTAACAGATACGACGCGGAACCGACATGCGCCAGCACCGGCTTCGACTCGATGGGCGCCACCGTCCGCCAGCCCAACAGGTTCAGCAGTTGTTGCGCGAACCGGTGCTGATCCTCCTTGGTGTTGTCGGCCAACTTGCCCCACCACGACTCACACAGTTTGGCGATTTCCTGCGAGGTTTCCATCAGGGGACCCCTTGTCCTTTCCGTACCTCATAACCCGCGGCTTCAATCCGCCGCCAAATTACATCTTCACGGCGTCCCAGCAGATCCACGCCGTCCACCAGATAAAGATCCAGGGACGACGCGCGCTCCGCGGTAAGCCGCATGAACTCATCCACGGACATCACCTCTATCGAATACCCCGGCAGGCTCACCGCCGGCGGACGCCCCGACGAGGTAACCACGAGCAGTTTGTTCTCCTGTGGGTTCAAGAAAGCCAGTCGAACCGACTCGTCCAGCGCCAGCAATCCCCGCGCCCGTTCCTCGTCGCTGGCGGTCTTCAAGAACAAACCCCGGAATTCAGGAAACAGCGGACATTGCATGTCCACCTGATAATACACCCGATTGCCCTCGGTACGGCGATACAACAACCCCGACGATGCGAGACGATCCACTTCGCGCTGGACCGCGCGAATGGGAAGGCCCGTGGCCGACTCAATCTGGCGTTGATAATAGGCCCGAAGGGGGTCTAGCATGAAAAGTCGCAAAACGATAACACGCGCGCTAGATGAAAAAACAGCCAGTAACGCCGTATTGGGCTTTGTCTGACTATTTTTAGTAGTCGGCATGGGTCAGATTATTTGTATATAGATTCTAAAAAAGAGTTGATAAAACCGATTTATTGCTTATATCTTATTTAATTTTCAGAATTTATATACAAAATAACGTCAATAAAGTCAAGAAATAAAATGCTTTGCCTATAATTTTGGAGATGGCGGAACTTAGGGGGGCGGGAATCGAAAACGTCAAAGGAAAAAGGACGAAAAGGACGAAAAGGACAAAAAGGACTTCTTGCGCAGGGGGTGGCGCCGCGCAAGCGAGTTGATCCTTGCAATCAATCCAAGGGATTTCTTGCGCAGGGGTACTGTCCCTTACGTCCTTGTTGTCCCTTATATCCTTGCGCATCTTTGCGCATCGGGTCTTGGGCGCCGCCCAACCGGCGAACACCGCCGAATCCCGATAGTCCCAGGACAGTTGCCCTCCCGATTTATTGCCGTTGAATGTTCAACGCGGCTTCCGTCTTCTTGTTTGCGGGTTGGGTATGATACCATTCTTCTCCTGTTGGAATGGAGTGGTCGATCGGCATGCAAACCATGACAGAGGGCGGAGAATCTCTTTCGTTGAACGAGGCTCAGCGGGTGGCCGTGACGGCGCCGGACGGTCCCGCGCTGGTGCTGGCGGGGGCGGGATCGGGCAAGACGCGCGTGATCGTCGAGCGTATTGTGTGGCTGGTCGAAGAGCGCGGCGTGGATCCGCGCCACATTCTTGCGGTGACGTTTACAAACCGCGCGGCGGGGGAAATGAAGACGCGTGTGGCTTCGCGGATTGGGGGCGATCGCGCGGCCTGCTGGGTGGGCACCTTCCACTCGTTCGGACTCTACCTGCTCCGGCGCGAAATGGAGAAACTGGGCCGTCCGCGGATGTTTACGGTGTTCGACGACGCCGATCAACTTTCGCTCATGAAACGTCTGATCAAGGGATTGCCGGCGCATTACGCGAAGGTGACTCCGCGCGAGGCGCTGCAATGGATCAGCCGGCTCAAGCAGGACGTCGAAGAACCGGACATGGCCGAAACGTGCGCCACGGACGAGGACGAAACGTGCCGTGCCTTGTGGGTGCAATACCACGAGGCGTTGTTGCGCGCGTCGGCGGTTGATTTCGACGATCTGCTGGTGTTGCCGGTCCGGCTGCTCGAAGGCGACGCCGAGACGTGTGCTCGGTACCGGCGTCGCTTTCGATACATACTGGTTGACGAATACCAGGACACGAACCGCGCGCAGTACCGGCTGGCAAAATGCCTGTCGGGCGAAGGCGGCAACCTGTACGCCGTGGGCGACGAGGATCAGAGCATCTATTCGTGGCGCGGGGCGGATATCCGCAACATTCTCGAATTCGACCGGGATTTTCCCGGCGCGCGCATTTACCGGCTCGAACAGAATTACCGCAGCACGATGCCGATCCTGCACACCGCGAACGCCGTGGTCGTTCATAATCGCAACCGGCTCGGCAAGACGCTGTGGACGCTTCGGAAATCCGGCGAACCCGTGCGCCTGCACGTAGCCGAAGACGGCGAGAAAGAGGCGTTTTTCGTGGCCAAGGACATTGCCGCGCACAAGGAGAACGGCGACGCCACCGCCGTCCTGTACCGCACGAACGGCCAGCAGCGCGTGCTGGAAGACGAACTGCGCGCAAAAGGGATTCGTTATGTTGTTGTTGGGGGGATACAGTTTTATGAACGCAAGGAAGTCAAAGATCTGCTGGCGTATTTGCGGTTGATCGCGAATCCGGCCGACGACGAGGCGTTTCGCCGCGCCATCAATACGCCGCCGCGCGGCCTCGGCGCGACCACGCTTGAACATCTCGAAACCTATGCCAAACAACGCGGCGTTCCGCTGTTGTCGGTCTTGCGTGAAATCGAACACGATCAGACGCTTCGGTCAAGGGCGCGGACGGCGGCGGTGGAATTTGTCCACATGCTGGACGATCTGGCGCAACAAGCCGCGGCCGGACCGATTCTGCCGCTTGTCGAGAAAATCATCGAAACGATTGATTACCGCTCGTTCGTTGAACACAGCGACGAAAAAGATCAGCGGGACCGGATCGAAATCGTGGATGAATTCCTTGCCTCCTGCAAAGCCTTCGACGATCGTGGCGGCGGCGGCCTTGTCGAATTTCTGCAGCAGACTGCGTTGGCGTCGGATACGGACGGGTACGATCCGTCCGCGCCGGCGGTAGCGCTGATGACCTGCCATGCGGCCAAGGGCCTTGAGTTCGATTCGGTATACTTGGTAGGGTTGGAGGAAGGATTGCTGCCGCATGCGCTCTCGGCGTATTCGGAACAGGGCATTGAAGAAGAGCGGCGCCTGTGTTACGTGGCGATGACGCGCGCGCGCAAACGCCTGACGCTGACGGCCGCGCGCTACCGGGTTGTGTACGGCGAATCCGGCCTGCGCGAATTGTCGCGGTTTGTGCGCGAAATACCGGCGGACGTCCTGCACGTCGTGGGCGAGGAAGAACTGCGGCGGATGGCGCCGGCGTTGCCCGCCGGACGAGCCGAGCCGGCCGTCCGGGGCGGCCTGAAGATGGGCACCATTGTTCGCCATGCAAAATTCGGCATTGGCCGCGTCGAATACACGGCGGGCACGGGTAAAAATCTCAAGGTGCGGGTACGATTCCAATCGGGCCGGGTAAGCACGCTCATGGCAAGCCAGGCGCCGCTGGAAATTCTCGAGGAGAAAAGAAGGTGACACTCGACGAACTGAGAACCGCGATTGACGAACTGGATTCGCGCATTCTGGAATTGCTGAGCGAACGCGCAAAACGGGCGCTGGAGATTGCCGAAATCAAGCGGTCCACGCAATCCGCCTATTATGTGCCCGAGCGCGAGAAGGCGGTGTTCGAACGCCTGCGCGCGCTCAACCGGGGACCGTTGCCCGATTCCGCCATCCGGGTGATTTATCGCGAGGTGATGAGTGCGATCCGTTCGCTGGAGAAAAACATTTCGGTTGCGTATCTGGGACCGAACGACACGTTCAGCCACATGGCGGCGCTTCGCGTGTTCGGCGTGACGGCCGATTACCACCCGCTGCCGACGGTGGCCGACATCTTCACGGAAGTCGAGCGCAAGCGGATTGACTACGGCCTTGTGCCCGTCGAGAGTTCGATGGGGGGCGGCGTCCACGACACGCTCGACCGGTTCATTTCATCGGATTTGAAGATTGTCAACGAGGTCCTATTGCGCATCACGCAGAACCTGTTGTCCAACAGCCCGATGGACAAAATCGAGCGCGTGTATTCCAAGGACAACGCGTTTATCCAATGCCGGAACTGGCTGCGGGTAAATCTGCCGAATGCGAAACTGATTGACGTGTCAAGCACGGCCGAGGCGGCGCGCATCGCCTCGCAGGAAGCAGGGGCCGCCGCGGTGGCCAGCGCCCTGGCCGCCAAGACCTACAATGTGGACATTCTCGTGCCGTCCATTGAGGATTCCCCCAACAACTACACGCGCTTTTTTGTCATGGGTCGGCAACTCGCCAAACCGACCGGTAAAGACAAGACCTCCATTCTGATATCCATCAAGGATCGCCCCGGCGCGTTGTACTCGCTGCTGACGCCGTTCAATCAGTCGGACGTCAATCTTACGCGCATCGAATCGCGCCCCTCGCGCCGGAAGGCATGGGAATACGTCTTTTTCATCGATCTTATCGGGCATATTGACGATCCCCGGATTAGCGAGGTCCTCGAAAAGGTTCATGAATATTGTGTGGAACTCAAGGTCCTGGGTTCCTATCCCCAGGGCGATGTCGAGGAGTGACCCATGAGCACGATCACGGTGCTGACCCTTGTGCCCAATGCGGGCGACCGGCTGCCGCGATGTCTCGAAAGCGTGCAATGGGCCGACGACATCTTCTGCGTGGTGGATCCGGCCACAACGGACGGATCGGATGAGGTGGCGCGCCGATACACGTCCCACGTGGTGACGCATGAGTTCATCAACCATGCCGCGCAGGAAAACTGGGCCCTCGAACAGATCCAGACCGAATGGACGCTGATCCTCGACGCGGACGAATGGGTCACGGAAGAATTGGCCTCGCGCATCCGCCAAATCATTCGGGATCCGGCCAGCCATGATCTGTATTACATCCGCCGGTTGTCCTATTTTCTTGGCCGGCAGATCAGGCATTGCGGGTGGGATCGCGACTATAACAGCCGCCTGTTCCGTACCCGAAAGGGCCGCAACACGGAATGCCGCGCACATCCGCGCATCGTTGTGGATGGAACGGTCGGACGCATTCACGAACCCATGCTCCACGACGCCTACCGCAGTTTCCCCGAGTTTTTCCGGACGCTGACCCGGTACACCACCTGGGGCGCGCAGGACGCCTACGAGCGCGGTCGGCGCGCCGGCGTGGTGCATTTGACGCTGCGCCCGTTCTGGCGGTTCTTTTCGATGTACGTGCTGCGGCGGGGCTTTCTTGACGGCTATCATGGCCTGATCCTTTCGGCGCTGTATGGCGTGTCGGTTTTTGTCAAATACGCCAAATTGTGGTATATCGAACGCTTGGCCCGCGAGAACCGGTGCGCACCCGGTGAAATACCCGATCCCGATGCGCCGACGCGTCCGGAAGGTTTCAAGCAGTAGAAATTCGCCTAAAACGGCTGGTATACTTTTCACGAATGGTGGGAGTCCGTATAGACCATTGAAACCGTGTTGCAAAGGAGGTGAATTGCATGGCGGAAAGCGTGAACGTCGAAGAGACCGTATGCCGCATTATTCGCGAGCGTCTCGACAAAAAACCGGAAGAGGTAACGCTGGAAGCGCGCTTTATCGAGGATTTGGGCGCCGATTCGCTGGATGTCACCGAATTGCTCATGTCGCTCGAGGAAGAATTCAACATTGACATAGACGACGAGGCGAACAAGATCGAAACGGTCGGCGACGCGATCAAATACATCTCTTCGAAAATGAGCCAGTAGGAAAAACACCGCGTCCGCTGGGGCGCTGCGTATAGATGGAATGCGGTTGTTCCATTATGGGTAATGAATGAAATGAAAACGCTTGCCGGCGGGATCTCCGCCGGCAAGCGTCTTTGGTTTTATGGCGCCGTTTGCGCGCCGTGCGAGGGTATTGAAAGAATAGGGCGATCCACGCGGAGATGGCGGCCGGGCCGCTTCAGGAGAATATATTTGGCACAACCGAGATTGACAGGCGACTGGGACACGGGGATGTCCCCGCCGGTTTCCGCTGATGCGAACGATTCCGTACGCGCCGATCAATTGCGCGCGCTGGCGGAACGCATCGGAATGCCGATCAAGGACTATGTTCTGCTCAACCGCGCCTTGACGCACGCGTCGGTTTCGGCGGAAACGACGGAGCGGATCCACAATTATGAATCGTTGGAATTTTTGGGTGATGCGGTGTTGGGTCTTGCCATCGCGCATTGCCTGTATGAACGGATCCCTGACCGCACGCCGGGGGAATACAGCCGTATCCGGGCGGGCGTTGTCAACCGGCGTTGCCTGGCCCAAATAGCACGGCGACTTGGGATTGCTTCCGCGATACGGCTCGGCAAGGGCGAGGAACTGGCCGGGGGGCGCCAGCGCGCGTCCCTGCTTGCGGATTGCCTTGAAGCCATGATCGGGGCGTTATTCTTGGATCGCGGCTGGGCCGCTGCGCTCGAGTTCGTGGCGCGCGTGTTCGAGCCGGAACTTGTCCGCGAATTGGCCTCGGATCGAATCTGGGATTTCAAGTCGCGGCTTCAAAATTACTGCCAAGGCCGGCATCTGCCCCTTCCTGTGTTCACGATTGTCCAGTCGGAAGGCCCCGATCACCGCAAGCAGTTCGAGGTGGAAGTTTCGCTGGGGGGCGAGCCCGCAGGCCGGGGCCGCGGGTTGAGCAAGAAGGAAGCCGAACAGAACGCCGCCCGCGCCGCCTTGGCGCGCGAAGGCCTCGACACCGGCTGATTATCGCGACGCAAGATCGGCGAAACAGGCGTCCAAAATGGCGATGGCGTCGTCCACCTGCGACGGGGCAACCGTCAGCGGCGGTGTCAACGTGAGGATGTTTCCCATCGTGATCTTGAAACTCAAGCCCTTTTCCAATGCGCGGTACATGATCCATTCCGCCTCGGCGGATGCGCGCGAGCGCAATCCGCGGTTTGCGGTCAATTCCACGCCGATCAAAAGGCCGAGTCCGCGCACGTCGCCGATAATCGCATGGCGCGCCTGCAATTCGCGCAGCCGCTCGATCGCGTACCCGCCGATCGCCGCCGCGCGATCGATTAGCCCGTCCTCAATCAGGCAGTCCAACGTGGCCAGTCCCGCCGCGCAGGCCACCGGATTCTTTTCGTGCGTGTAGTGTCCGATCGCGCGGTCGGGCGCGATATCGAGACCCTCGCGCGCAATGAGCGCGGCGAGGGGGAATATGCCGCCGCCGAGGCCTTTGCCGATGCAAAGCATGTCGGGCACGATCCCGTAATGTTCGCAGGCGAACATCTTTCCGGTGCGTCCGAGACAGGTTGGGATTTCATCGAGAATCAACAGCGCGCCGTGCCGGTCGCATGCGGCGCGGACCCGTTCCCAATATGCTTTCGGTGGGATGAACGGCGTGCTACGGACCGTTTCCGCGATGACGGCCGCCACATCCCCTTCCTTTTCGAGCACGTATTCGATGTAGTCCGCGCATTTGAGGTTGCACCGGCCCTCGTCGCGGCAGAAGGGGCAATGCGCCGGGTCGGGGGGCGGCACATGTTCCGTGCCGGGAAGGAGCGGCCCGGCGTCTTTCCGGAAAATGGCCTCGCCGCCGATCGAAATGGCGTCGAGCGACGCGCCGTGGAACGAATCCCACAACGAAATCGTTTTATGGCGGCCCGTCGCCATTCGGGCAAGTTTCAGGGCCATGCCGATGACCGCGGCGCCGCCGGGCGCAAACAGCACCTTGCCGGGGGGGTTGGGCGCCAGTTCGGCCAAGCGCCGGGCCAAGGCGATGGCCGGCATGTTGGTGTAGCGCCTTGTGCAAAACGACAACGCGTCGAGTTGCGCCTTGATCGCCTCGATGACCCGACGGTTGCCGAATCCCACCTGGTGCACGTTGTTGCCGTGGAAATCGAGATACCGGCGGCCCTCCAAATCCTCGATGTACGCGCCGTCGCAGGCCCGCAACACGTTCAGGCACGGGGTCGAAAGCGACTGCCGTAGAAAATACCGTTCGTCTTCCGCCAGCCAGCGCCGCGTCTCTTCCCCGATATGTTCGCGCATCCACGCTTCGCGCAACGGCGAAATGTTCAGATCGCCTTCCGAACGCAGGGCGTCGTCGTTCATGCCGCGCAATCTCCTTCGCATTCAACCACCAAGCCATTGACGACAGGGATGTCATGGACGGGATGGACTGCAACAGTGTTTTGCTTTTCGGGCGAAGTTCTCCGGGGCCGCATGGTCCACCTCGTCCACCGCGATAGATCCGCTTTAGCCTGCCGATTCCAAGTGTAAAGGGGCGAGGGACAAACTGTCCAATCGGCGCCCCGCCGGCTGAAAAGGGGGGAGCGGCGGGCCTTGGGCACCCGCCGCTCAATGCGGGATGTGTCTGAAACCTGTTCCGTGCTTGTTGGCGCAAGAGTGTCACGGTCTTGAGACTACTGCTGAAACCATAGGGCTGCGGTATCTGGTCTCAGTCACTCAGAGTGTGTGTATTTTTCGGGGTCTGGGCTGTATTGAGAGTCAGGAACTCTCGACCCCATACACACCATCGTTTCAGACACCGAGCGCATTCTAACACAATATATGGTGGTTGTCAAGTAAAATTTCTCAAGGTGTTCTTTTGAAAAGTAGGGACTTGCGACTATAGATTGTAGTCAATTTGGATTTATTGCCCCATATATGGAAATACCGGGTATTGGGGAGAAAACGAGAGAAAATCTGGAAACACAATATCTTGTAGCCATACCCAAATACAGGGAATTGACCAAGACTCTTGCGAGTACCGAGTTCTTGAGGCATGAAGATGAGAAATTCCACGGAGATAGCCATTCCGGGCCATTTCATGTTAGAGCAGGCATCGGGATTTTGTGTGAAAATTGAAAAGGGCCGCTTTGTAGCGCCGATTTCTAAAACGGTATGTCATATCCGGGGAAGCAACGCGCGCCGATTGCCTCATGCAGACCCGGCCAGCAGTTCCATCCGGCCGCGTGCGGGGTGAAGCAGGCCGAGAAGGAGCCGGATCGTCGTGGTCTTCCCGACGCCATTCGGCCCCAGGAATTCACAGATTTATCCCCGGCGAACATTCAAATCGAGATCGGCAATCCCGATCGGGTCGCCATAGCTCGTCGTCAGTCCGAAAATGGCAATGGCGGAATCCCTTCGACCCTTTCCGACGCGCCAACAACACGCGCCGATTGCGCCGGGAGAAATGCTATAACATTGCGCCTTATGGCGCAACCCCGCGGCATTTGCCGTTGTTTCGGCCTCGATTGGGATCTTCCCGTATTACATGCGCCAGCAGGTTCAAAATCCCTCGAAGGCCTGCCGAAAAAAGCCATAGACTTCGTGTTGGGTCGGTTCGCCCGGCTGGTTTTTAAAACGGGAGCGGTCGGAAAAGATGTCTTCGGCAAAGCCGCGCAAGGCGGATTCCCCGACGCCGGCGTCTTTTGCGGCGCTCGACAAGCGAAGCCGCTGGAAGAGGTCGCGAAGGGCTTCGGCGACGGCATGCCGCGCGGCATCCGGCACTGGGTCCGCCGGATATCCGAGCGCGCCGGCTATCGCGGAGACCTTGTGTGGCTCGACATCCGCATTGTACTGGAACAGTGGGGCAAGCAGCAGGGCGTTCGCCAGCCCGTGCGCGACCCCGAAATGCAGCGTGAAGTAGTAACCCATGCCATGGACGAGCGTGGTTCCGCTTTGTGCGATGACGCATCCGGACAGCATCGCCGCATACAGCATCCAGCCGCGCGCTTCGAGATTGCCCGGATCTTCGGCGGAACGGGGCAGCCATTCGCGGACAATCCGGCAGACGGCCAGCGCGAGTTCGTCGCCCAAGGGCGTGGCGCGTTTCGACACCATGCCTTCCATGGCCTGGCTGAGGGCGTCGAGGCCCGTGTTGATCGTCACGTGCCGGGGCATGTGCGTCGCAAGGGTGGGATCGAGCAGCGCCACGGCGGGGAAAAGGCCGCGAATCGTCCGCTTGCAGCGCGCGGCGGAATCCACAATCACGGCATAGGGCGTCGTTTCGCTGCCGGTTCCGGCCGTGGTGGGAATGGCGACGATGGGAAGCGGAGGCCGCCCGAAGGATCCCGCCGCGAGATAGGTCGCGCAAGGTTCCGGATTGCGTGCAAGGCCCGCGATGGCTTTGGCCGCGTCAATGGCGCTGCCGCCGCCGATGGCTACGACACAGTCGCAGCCGCTGGAACGACAGCGTTCGGCCCCCTCGTCGCATTGCCGGTCCGTCGGATTTTCGGCGACGCCCTCGAATACATTGGCCTCCGGGCATTGCGCCATCGCCCGGTCAAGCGCGCCGCTTGCCCGCGCGGAATGTTGTCCTGTCACGATCAGCGGCTTGTGCCCAATGGATTTCATCTGATCGCCCAGTGTATCCAAGGATCCCGCGCCGAACACGATTTCGGTGGGCATCCAATAACGAAACGGATTCACAGCCTGTCTGCTCGCTCCTGCATTTCCGCCAACACGTTTCGGCTTTGTCCTTCGGCGCCCCGAAGCGCGGCCATGGCCTTTTGTCCGGCTTCGGAATCCGGGTCCAAGTCATGCGCCTGTTTCCACGCCGTCTTGGCCTCCGACAATCTACCGCATCGAAACAGCGTGTGTCCAAGATAGGTGGCCGCAAGCGCGCACCGGGGATCCTCGGTCAGCGCTTCGCGAAAGCGGTCTTCGGCGCCCGCGAAGTCGCCCGCGTTGTAGCAGGCGCGGCCCGCGCGAAGCAGGGCGCGTGCGCGACGGCGGCGGTCCGCCGACTCCGGCGCCTCGAACGTCTTGGCCCATTTGCGCGCATCGTCCCGCATTCCCTCCAAGGCTGTTGGCAGGCTTTCGCGTCCCATCGCCACGCGCTTGGCGCGGACCCACAGGTTTTTGAACAATAGAACGGTGTATCGAACGGAACTCGCACCCATTTCAAACCCCTTTCTTCTTTTCCTCACCTTCTAATTATACATCCGAGGCGCGGCGGGCCGCAATGGGATCGAGATGGCTTTGATAGGAAACTATCCCGATCGGGAAAACGATCCCTTCCTGCCGGGAATCTTCCCGGGCACGTTCGCCCCTGGACGCGCCGCAACGCGCCAAGAATTGTAGGCGCAATGCCTTATCATCCGTTTTGCTCACCGCGGCCGACCGCACGCCGCCCTAACCTGAATTCAGGTCTTGCCAACGGCCCAAGGAAGGGAAGGAATGGCCCTTGCGTATATTTCTTGCCCCGGACCGGCCACAGGACGGTAAAACTGGATTCTCGCCGGACCGGTCAATAGAATGAAATCGGCAATGGGCGCCATGGGCAGGTGGAAAAGAAAGGAATGGAGTGATGCAGAAAGCGCTTATCATTGAATCGAACGGATCCGGCAAAGAGAAGCTGGACGCCATGCTGGCCGATGGCTGGACGGTTGTATCCATCACCGCCAACCACGGTAAAAGTTACAACGATTTTCTGATTATTCTTGAAAAGAAATAACGCAGCCGACTATCGGTTGAATCGTCCGTTTCTTGGTCCGCTACTTCCGTGCATGGCGCGCAGACATTGCGTACCCTGAAATCATACCCTTGAGAGGCATTGCGGTTGAACCGCTTTGGGATGGCACATGCCCGTGCAGGGCGTCCGGCCTGTCCAAACGCGATGAAAACGGTTCTTTTCCGTGAAGGAGGCGGCAACCATGCGGCGGCGGTCATTTCTGATGGGTGCGGGAACGGCGGCGGGAAGCGCATGGGCCGGAATCGGCGATCCGCGGCCGGAACCGCGATCCGCGCGGGCGCGCCGGGGAGGAAATACCGAAATGCGGGAGGACGCGCTGGCCGAACTGCCCAGTTTTTGCTCGCATGAACATTGGGGCAGCGTGGACGCCATTGGAATGTTGCCGGAAGGATTCCGGGCGGATGTGGAATGCGGCGCTTTGCCGAAACGTCCGGCGGATCTTTTCGACATCCTGCTCGATCCGTATTTTCGGGGCCAGTTGGCCGCGTCGGGCGGCGAAGTGGACCATCTGCCGCGTCCGGCCGGTCTGGCGGATTTTCGCGCATGGGCTGCGGAATCGCCCGAAGACGCCTTTGCCGCACTGGATCCCCTGATCGAACGGCATAGGGCGACGGGCGCCTTCCAGTGCATCCGGCACGGCCTGCGTCTCTTGTACGGTCAGGACATCGCCGACAGGAAGCGCGTGGATTTACATGGCCTGAACCGAGCGATTGCGGAACGGTACGGGCGCTTGTTCGATTGGTACGACGAGGCGCGCACACGCCTCGGTTTCAGCGGCCTGATCCGGCCCGTGCATCCCGAATATTATTGGCGCATGAGATCGCCGGCATCGGCGCACGAACTGAAACGATGCCGGACGGTTGTGCGGATCGATCCGTTTTTGCATATGTGGCCCGCGGAATGTCCGCGTCGCGATGCGCTTGCGGAATTGACCGGCATCGATCCCGTGGATGCGGCGTCATGGCGCGCCTTTCTCGAAAAAATCATGAACAGGGCGGCGGAACACGGCGCGGTGGGCGTCAAACAACTTCAGGCCTACGGTCGTTCGCTCGATTACCCGCCGCGGGACGACGCCCGAATTCGATGGCGTGGCGATCTCGCGCCGGACGAGGCACACGCCTTCAAAGACTGGATGGTCCATGCGTGCTGCGAACAGGCCGAAGCGCGCGGATGGCCGCATCAGATTCATGTCGGCACCCATAACCTGCCGCAGTCTTCGCCGTTGCCGCTGGCGGACATGGCGAAACGATATCCCAAGATGAAATTGGTCCTGCTGCACAACTGGCCGTTCATCAGGGAAAGCGGCTGGCTGGCGCGACACCATGCCAACGTGTACCTCGACACTTGTTGGCTGCCGGTGCTCAATCCGGCCTTCTATCGCGGGGCCTTGACGGAGTGGATGGGTTATGTGCCCGCCCACAAAATTCTTTGCGGCCATGACGCCACTTCGATTGAAATGGCCGCGGGATCGGCCCTGTTCGTGCGAAACATTTTGACCGAAGTGTTGCGGCTTCATGCAAACGAGAATCATCTTTCCGCGAAACAAGCCAAACGGATCGCCGCGGGTTTCATGCACGAAAACGCCGCCCGGTTGTATGGGTTATCGTCGCCCGATATTTCAACACCGGCGTCATAACGGGCCGATGCCCGTTTCCGCGCCTTTTGACCACAACATATTGCGCATCCGCACAACCTGTGCTACAATCCACAGCCGGAGATGATGCGCGGGCGCGTGATTAGGGATCATGCGCGGGCGTGCGATTGGTGGTCGCGTGCAAGCACGCGATTGGAGGTGGTCATGATGCGCTTCGGCAGACGGAACAAGAGCAGGCTCATTCCCATGCGTACCGACGTAAGCGAGCCGCTTCCCGACAGTTTGGGGCCGGTCGCTTCGGAAGAACGCAACGCGTTGCTGTCCGGCAATGCCGCCCACGGCCCCATGGATGTTCCAGACGATCCGCCGCTGCCGCCATCCATGGGTGATCCGACCCAACGGTTGGTCACGGCCTTGGGACGATTTCACCGCTATGTGGCGAAGGGACAGTCCGGCGCCTCGCAGGAATACTGGTCGGACGATTGCATGGATCAATTGGGCGTGGCCATCGAGATCGCGCTTTCACAAAACTGGATGAACATTGTGGAGGCGTTGACGGATGTGGCGCGCATACTCCATTCCTATGAAAATGTTGGAATGGCCCGATCGTGCGTGCCGTTCCTAAATGAAAGTTACGAGATCCTTTCCCTCATGGCCGGCGATCTGATCGTGAACAATGTCCGTTCGGGCGTCATGGACAAATGGCGGGAACGTTACCGGCGCGCGGTGGCGGATTTGTCCGCGGCCGGCCTGACGCTGGTTCAAGATGAAGAGGACGAATCCGAATCTTCCCCGCAGGGCCGGGTCATTCCGTTTGAAACCGCGGCGCCGGCGTCCGCGGCGTCCCAAACGCCGCCTGTAACGGATTCGTTTCTTCCCTTCATGGACTTTTCACAGGATGAGGCGGCGGAAGAACCGGCCGACCAGTCTCCGTTGCCCAGTTTTCCGTCCGACGAAATGCCTACCCTCGAACCGGCGGCCCAAGATCGGACGCCGGAAGCGACAACGCCCGTCGAGGAAGGGGCGCCTGAATCCGAAATCCCCGGAGGCGAGAGGCCGGGTCGGGAATCTGCCCAGAAAGAACCACCGCCGCGTAAAAAATCGCTCAAGGATGATCCGGATACGGCCTCGTTGCTGGACGCGCTGTCGAATGAATTGGCCCGTTTGGACAAGGCGCTGGCGGGCGGTTTGGCGCTTCGACTCGATGTCGTTTGCCGTCAGGTGGCCGCGCTTGAGCAACGCGCCGGCGCGCTGGGATTCGAAGTGTCCCAATCGTTGTGTGCCCTGATGACGTCGCTTTGCGCGCAAACCCAGGAGCGTCCCGAAGCGGGTTATGAACATTTTCTGGACATGGCCTACGCGTTCTGCGAGGCCTATGTCGAGGCCAGCCTGAATTCCGAGAGTGTTGCCGTTACCACATGGCGGGCGGATGTCGAAGACATGCTAAAACCGTCTTCCTTGAAAGTGACTGCATCTCCGGGCGTTGCCGGGCCTTCCGAAGGCGCGCCCGAATCGCTGCTCGAAACGGCGCAACAGGCGGTGGCGCGCGGAGACATGTCGGGCGCGAAGGCACTGGCGCTTCAGGCCGTGGCGCAACTGGCTCGGACCGAGGCCGCCAAGGCGGAAGCGCGCGTGCAGGACGCGGAGCAGAAACTGCGGCAGGCCAGCGAGGCGATCGATCGCGCCCGAGCCCTGGTGAAAAAAGCCGAACAGGATGTGACCGTGGCGGAGAATCGTGTGTCAGGCGGTGAGGCCGAGCTGGCCGATCTGCGCAACCATGCCATTCAATGCGCCGAACAGGTCAACGGGATTGAGCGCCGCATCGCCGAAATTGATGAACAGATTCGGGCCCTTCAGGCCGCGCGCACGCTTGAGGAAAGCCGCTTTGCAGAGGCGGGCGCGGCGCTCGAGGCCGCGCGCGACGCCGAAAGCCGCGGCAATGCCGAGCTCCGGGCCCTGCAGGAAGCCGAAGACGCCGCGCGCGAGCGCCTCGAAGACGCACGACAGCAGGTGAAAGATCAACAGCGTAAACGACAGGAATGCGAGGCGGCGTTGATGCGTAGCCGCGAAACGCTGACGAAACACCGTGCGTCCCTCGCCGATATCGAACGAACGGTTGCGCAACTGGGCGAGGATGAAACACGCGGCGGCGCGGAATCGGACGGCATGTTGTTCTAGCGCCTTGAATCGCGAAACCCGATGGCCGTTTTATGGCATGTTGAACCGCAAGCATGGCGGCGCATGGTTTCGACCGGGTGGAGAGGTAAAAAAACGCCGGACGCGCAGGGCGCCCGGATGCAATCAAGAGCCTTGGACGGAATGGCCCGCCTGAAAAAAAGCGACGTTTGTCGAGGACGGGACTCGGGGAGGAAACGGTGCGTAGAAAAGGCGAAGTGATCGGCGCGGTGGATTTCGGTTCGCGCGAGGTTCGCGTGTTGATTGCGCGCCGCGACCGCGACGGATCCATCCGAATCGTGGGACACGGCGTGGAGCCGTCGCGCGGCTGCATCTCGCAAGGCGTGATCCAGGATCTTGCCGCCGCGCGGGCGGCGCTCAAGCGGGCGCTGGCCGCCGCCGAAAAAGAGGCGCAAGTAACCCTCCATTCGCTGTTCAGCGCGATCAACGGGCGCAACGTCGAAACATTCATCTGCGAGGGAAACGTCAAACTTGAACGCGGGGTTGTCGAGAGCGCCCATCTCGGCGAGGCGATCGATATCGCGTCGCGCGATATCCTTGCGCCCGGCAAACATGTCACCTCTTCGATTACCGCCCAGGAATGGTATGTGGACGAACTGCCCGTGGCCGATCCCATCGGCATCCACGGGCAGGTCCTCAAGACACGCGTCCATTTCGCGCGCATCCCGTCCGTCATCACGGACAATCTGATCCATTGCATCGAATCGCTGGGCCGGCGTCTCGAAGACCTCGTTTTTACCCCGCTGGCCAGCGCGCAGGGCTGCCTCACGCGCGAGGAAATGGAAGTCGGCGTGGGGGTTCTCGACATGGGCCGCTCGACCACGGGCCTTGCGTTGTACCGGAACCACCGTATTCTCGCGACGCAGTGTTTCGAGTGGGGCGGTTACCACATCACGCGCGATTTGGCCGCGCGCCTCCACATCTCGTTCGAGGAGGCGGACGATCTCGTGATGTCCTACGGCATTTCACCCGATCGCATCCGCGCCGGCATCCAGGGCGAAGAGGAAGACGATTTCACCGCCGGCAAGGACAATCCCCAGCACCCCGTCAAATTACGATCCGTCGTGCAGGGCATGCCGTCCATCGTGGATCGCCAGGAACTCGAATACGTGGTCCACGAGCGGGCGCGCGAACTCTACACGAAAGTCCGCCAATACCTGAAGGCGCGCGGCCTTGCCGTAAACCTTGTCAGCGGCATGGTGCTGACCGGCGGCGCCATCGGGATCAAAAACGCGATCGATCTGGCGCAGGCCGTCTTCCAGGTGCCGTGCCGCGTCGGAACGCCCGAAGGCATCGAGGGGCTTCCCCAGGCCGTGTGTGCGCCGTCGTTCAGCGCCGTTTCCGGCGTCATCCGGCACGGTTTCGTTTACCGCAGCGCCGCGGAAAGCGGCCGCCTCGAAGCCGCTAACACCAATCCTTCCGCCGCGCGCCGGATGATCGCATGGTTTCTCAAAACGTTCTTTTGAACATAAGAGTGCCGAATTCCCGGGCCTGTTTCAGTCTGAAATCTCCCATGGCATGGCTTTTTTACCGATAGAACGGGTTATGATGTTGCATTGAAGCGCCGCTCATGGGGCGCCCGCATGGCAGATACAAAGGCGAATGTGTGGGACAGGCTGTCCAGCCTGTCCACGCACGGACAGGGCCCGGCTTCGAAAAAGACAGACGGGACAGTCTGCCCTTGGAGTTTTTTCCGTTTCAGATCGGACGAATGAGACGGCGTTCGACACCAAGTTCCGGAGGGATGTAAGGCTCTGATCATTCGACGACAAAGTAACGCCTGGCCGTATAGGTTTGGCCGAACATGTCGCGAGTGCGGACTTCCAGCGTGTGCGGGCCGGGCGCGAGAGGGTCCGGCAGGTTCGCGCGCCACAAATGGGGTGTGTCGGCGGGTTTGGGGAAGCGGCGGAAAACGTCCTCGAACTCGTTCAGCGTTTTGCGGATGAATGCGTCGTCAATTTCCTTCGCTCCCCTGGCTTCGGCCCATTTGCGGACAATGAACTCCTGCCGGCCGTACAACGCGCAATAATAGGGGTCTTTGCCCGTGAAGGATTGCATCGGCGTCCATGCGCCCGCACCGTCCACGCGCATCTCGACGGTCGAGCGCGACGAACCGGCGAAAACATTGACAACGGGCTGTGTCGCGCGAAGGTTTGCAGCCGCGATTCGGCCGGGAAGCGAAATGCTCATCTGATAATCCGGCGGGCGCTGGGCCGCGCGGAATTCGACGGCATATTTCGTCCCGTCGAACGAGACGATCGAATAGCCGTTCGGGGCGCCGTCGGACATGGTGGTTTCCGGAATGCCGGTCTCGCCGAAGAATCCGCCCCACCAGCTTCCGCAGGCGGTGGCATTGATCAAATGGTGATGCGGCGTGGATTGCGGCCAGCCGTGTGCGTGTCCGAGGAATACATGCTCCTGCCGGTGTGTGTGCGCGGAGATCGAGAAGGTATGCGGAAAATCCTTGAGCAGTTCGTACAGGGCTGTGCGGTCGTCGAGATAATGGATGGGAATGTGCATGAGGAGAACGATTAGGCGATCCGGCGACACGTGGGCGAGATCGTTCTTGACGAAGGCCAGTTGCCGTTCGCCGAGACCGCCGCGATATTCCTCCCGGCCGGCCTCGTGGCGGATGTCGTTGAGCACGATGAAATGGACCTTGCCGTAATTGAATGCGTAGTACGGCGGGCCAAAGACCCGCTCGAAGGCGTCGTCCGTGTTTTCCGGCGTGGGCGCGTCGTGATGGTGGTCGTGATTGCCGGGCACGTAGCGCCACGGGATATCCATGCGGCTCATCATGGCTACGAGCGGCTCGAACACCGACAGGTCGTTGAACACAATGTCGCCTAGCGTAACGCCGAAGGCCGCGTCCGTGCCCGCAAGGTCTTCAAGCAAATCGTGCGCGACGAATTCGACCTCCTCGATGTTGCGGGATTGCGTGTCGCCGAAACAGATCATGCGGAATCGCGCGCTTTCCTTCTGACGCCGCAGCGGAAAATCGATCGAGGCGGGCAACGGGCCGGTCGGCGCGACACCGGCGTATTTCATGGCCGGCGAACCCTTCGGCTTGTGGATGTAATAGAACCGCGGGATGTTGTTGCCGGGTCCGGTGGGAGTGGTCCAGCCGGCGGGCTTGACGACAAAGAAGGTCGTGTCGTCGGTTGCGGATAGGCGGTACTGTCCGCCCGCGCCGGTCTTGACAATGTCCACGCCGTTCGAGACAAGCACATTTGGAAGGCCCTTCTCGCCGGGATCGCGCATCCCGTTTCCATTTCGATCGTTGTAGACAACCCCAACCGCCTCGATTCCGTGGGCGCCGGCACAGGCCAGCGCCGCGCAAGCGATCGCGATTGAACACGTAAACATTCGTCGTTTCACGATTCCGGTTCCTTTTTCATTTTCCCATGGTGCGATCGTCATGGACGAAATGGCAAACAAGACAAAACCTTGCTGCTGAACGGCGAGGCTGATTCCTTCTTGCCACTTGTCTATGAATCAGCACGGCCCCGAGGATTTGTGCCGATGTACACAACCCTACCTCCGGGCCGTTGTCGTTCATGGATGTTATTGCATTTCGCGCAGGGCAAGCGGCGGGGCCAGGATCTCCGACAGGACAATGGCGCGGCGCAAATCCGCCTTGTCCTTGAAAAGCCAGGGATTGGCGATGGGCCTGACGCTTGCATCCGCCGCGCGGGCTGCCTTGATAAGTTGACCGGCCTCCAGCGGTTTGACCACGGTGGGCGTCGCCGGTTTTGGCGGCGGCGGCACGGCGACCTTAGGAGGCACGGGGGGGGTTGGTTTTTGAATGAGCGGCTGCATGCGCGGCCGGGTTTCATCGTCATCCGGGATTCGCGGCGCGGCGGGACGCGGTGTTTGGGGGGTTGCGGTCTGTTGCGCCACCGGGAATTGCATTTGCCGGGGTTTGGCCGGCGGCGGCGCGACGGTCACGGGCCGTGGTGTTGGCCGGCGCACCGGCGCTGGTGTTGGCGCGGGAACGGATTCCGCCTTCGCCCGTTTGGATTCGGTGGATTGGGCGGGCTTGGCGGTGGGCACGGGACGGTCCCTGTCGCCATAGAGCATGCGCCGAATCGGTTCCGGCAAATCCTCGGGTTCGATGGACGGCGCATCCGGCCATTCTTCTTCGCCCTCTTTCTTCTTGCTTTCTTGGAGTTTTCCGAGAATGCTGACGATGGCGATCGCAAGAAAAATGACGATGCCCAGCCAGTCCCCGGCCGCGGGCGCGGGAATCGTGCCCGGGGACCGGAGACGTGAGGTGCTTGTCGTATGCTTTTTAGGCACTGGGCGTTCCTTCGCCCGGCTTGGCGTCGGGCTTCGCGATGGCTTGGCGCATGTCGGTGTCGGACATCAGGTTTTTGAGCCGGTAATAATCCATGACGCCTAGGTTGCCGCTGCGGAACGCCTCGGCGATCGCGCGGGGAACCTGTGCTTCGGCTTCGACCACGCGGGCCCGCATTTCGACAACCTGTGCCTGCATTTCCTGTTCGCGGGCGCGGGCCATGGCGCGGCGTTCCTCCGCGCGGGCCTGGGCAATTTGCTTGTCGGCCTCGGCCTGCATGATTTGGAGTTGCGCGCCGATGTTCTCGCCGACATCCACATCCGCGATGTCAATCGAAAGAATCTCGAACGCGGTGCCGGCGTCGAGTCCGCGCGCCAACACGGTTTTGGAAATGGTGTCGGGATTTTCGAGCACGCGCTTGTGCGATTCGGACGAGCCGATGGTCGTCACGATGCCTTCGCCGACGCGCGCGATGATGGTTTCCTCGGTGGCGCCGCCGACCAGCGTGTTGATGTTTGTGCGAACCGTCACACGGGCCTTGGCCTTCAACTGGATGCCGTCCATGGCGACCGCCGCGACCACGGGCGCGCCCTTGGAGGGATCGGGACAGTCAATGACCTTGGGGCGCACGGAGGTCTGCACCGCGTCGAGGACGTCGCGCCCCGCGAGATCGATCGCCGTCGCCCGCTGGAAAGTCAGGGGAATGTTGGCCTTGTTGGCCGCGATCAGCGCCTGGACGACGCGGACCACGTTGCCGCCGGCGAGGTAGTGTGTTTCAAGTTCGTTGGTTGAAATATTGAGGCCCGCCTTGACGGCCATGATGCGGCTGTCCACTATTACCGACGGGTTGACCTTTCGCAGGCTCATTCCAACCAGGCTCGCGAGGCCCACGCTCGCGCCGGACAAGAGCGCGCGCAGCCAAAGGCGGAAGAAGGTGATGATGACCACCGCCAGCACGAGGATGACGACAACAACCCCCAATCCAAGTATGCCCACTATCAGGTTCATGTTCATCGGTGTCTCCTCCTTTTCGGTTCGGAGGACGCCCATGCCGTCCACACGGACGGTCAGGCATCCACCTGTTCGACCACCACGCGGCTACCGCTGGTTTCAATTACACGGATCCGGGCGCCCTTGTCAATAAACGCGCCGTCGGATACGGCGTCAATGCGTTTTCCGTTGAGCAGAATGGTTCCCGCGGGCCGCAGCGCCGTGCAGACCTCGCCTGTGGCCCCCACCAGGGAACGGTCGGTTTCGCTGGCCACCCATCCGGCTTCCGCCTGCTGGCTGCTTTCAAGAATGAATCGCTTTCCAGCCCGCGTGCGCGCGAGGATATACATGCCAATCATGATGGCGACGAATACGCCGGCCGCCTCGCCTAGGATGAAGAAGAGCGTATAGTCCGGATGATGGTAACAGGCCATCACGCAGCTGGCCGTCACGAGTGTGCCGCCCAGAATACCGCAGATCATGCCGGGCACGATGAATTCCGCCAGAATAAGAATCAAGCCGGCGCCGTACAATACAAGTACCCATGCTGTCATCGGGCCGAATCCTCGCTGGTGCTTTCGAGCAACGCTATCAACTGTCCGCATTCGATGCGAATGCTTTGCAAAACCTTCATTTTGTCTGCGGGATCCTTCGGATCGGCATCGGGTATTTCCTCGAAGGTGTCCAACAGGGCGTGGCCGTCCGGATAGAGTTTCCGGGCCTGTTCGAGCATCTTGTTGTAACGCCGTGCAAATGGCGTGCAGGTGTAGTATCCCGAACCCTGGTGCTGGATGATCTGCATGTCCTGCAGCATCTGGTTGATCATCCGAACGAGCGACTGCCGCAAATCCATCAGGCTGCCTCCTCCGATTTTTCGACCACGTAACGGTTGCCATCCACCTGCACAATCACAATGGGCGTGCCGGGGGGGATGTATTCGCCTCGCGCCACCACTTGGAACGAAGTCTCGCCGAAACGTCCGCGTCCAGACGGGCGCAGCATTGTGACGGCGATGCCCCGCAGGCCGACTGCGGCTTGGCTGTCCGCCGTTTGCACGACATATCCCGCCGCCGGCTCTTGGACGTGTTGCTGTACGAAGCGTCCGTACAAGGGGGTATGCGGAAACAGTTTCCACATTACGTATACCAGCAACGCGAAGGTCGTTCCCGCCACCGTCAAGGAAATGGCCGCGCCGCGCAGGCGATCGTATTCCCAACTATACGTGGGAATCGTCACGCCGGTCAGCGACATGTAAATGCCCGCCAAGACGCAAATGATGCCGACCCCGCCGAAAACCGTCGTGCCGGGTATCAGGAACACTTCAGCCAAAATCAACGCGATGCCCGCCGCGACCAGCAGCACGTCCAGCCATTCGGCGATGCCGATAATCACATGGGCGCCGAAAAACAGCGCCAAGCAGGACAGCCCAATGAGACCGGCCCAGCCCAGTCCGGGCGTCTTGAGTTCGACATACAACCCGCCCACGCCGAACATGAGCAGCAACCCCGCCACCACCGGATTCGTCAGCCAGCGAAAGATGCGTTCCGCCCATGTCGGCGTGATCCGAAGGATTTCCGCCTCCTCCTTGCCGATATGGCGCAACACGTCGTCCAGCGAGTTCGCCACAAGCGGAATGAGCCCGTTGTCGAGCGCCTCGTTCGGCGTGAGCGTCAACAACTTGCCTGCCGGCAGGAGGATGGTTTCCCCGGGTTCCAGATCGGGGGCCTTGCCGCCTTCCTCGGTGTAGACGGCGGTGATTTCCTTCCGTCCGTCCTCGCCGGCCTTCATGCGCAGTTCGATGTCTTTGTCCACCATCGCCTCGCCGAGCGCGGGATTGCGCCGGGTGCTTTCGGCGAGGGCGCGCATCTTGGCGCGCATGTAGGAGACTTCCTTTTCGCCCAACGGCGTCATACCTTCCGGCGTGACGGTGACGGGCGTGGCCGCGCCGATGTTCGATCCCGGGGCCATGACGATTGTCGTGCAGGCGAAACTGATCAGCGCGCCCGCGGAGATCGCGCCCATTCCCTGGATGTAGGCGACGGTCGGGCAGGATGCCTTCGCGATGCTTTGGGTCACGCGGACCGCCGCATCCACCAGCCCCCCCGGCGTGTCGATCTCAAATACCAGCGCATCGGCCTCCGCGGCTTCGCGGACGGCACGATCGACCACTGCCGCCACGCCGTCGTCAATCATGCCCGTAATCGGGCACACCACCACTCGGGCGGCCTGCGCGGCCGACGACACCAACAGCCCAAGAAGGAGAAGCGCCCGCATCGTATGCCTTTCCTGTTGCCGTTTGCCGATTATAACCTGCCTCCGGGCAATCCGCAATCGTGATTCGTTACGGTTTGACCGGCAATCCCGACACGATGGATTCGTTTGCGGCGATGGTCACGTTGAAGGTCTTCAACGCGTCCGCGTAGGTGGATTTGATGCGCGTGCGCTTGCCCGTGCGCACGGCCTCGATGAACACCTTGTCTTCCTCCTCGTACATGTTGACCCGCGCCTGATACTCGGTCGTCTTGCCGGCCTCGTGCACGGTGACCGTCCCCCCGGCAATTTTGAACGTCGCCTCCGGCGTAACGATGGTCAGCGTGACGCCCCCGCCGTAATTGCACACGCACGAGGAGGTCACCGTCGCCGATCCGCCGTTTTTCAGGCGCATCGTCACCGCGCTGCTGTCGTGGACGTTGTAATTCTCGACCTTCGTCATGCAGCCCGTCGAGGCGACCGCGTAGACCTCGGATACCTCCCCGCACAGATAACGCATCAGGTCGAACATGTGCGTCGTTTGTTCCACCGCCTGCCCGCCGCTTTTGTCCATACGCCGCCACCACCACACGCCGGGCATGCCGCCGTTCCATGTGCCGATGACCAGCGACACCGGCTTGCCGTTCAGCAACTGCCGGGCGGTCTGGATGGTGTCGTAATAACGGAAACAGTAGCCCACGCTCGAAATGATCTTGGCCTTGCGAATTGCCGCGTCCACGCGTTTCGCCGTCTCGCGATCCGTCGCAATCGGCTTCTCGATGAAAAGGTGGATGCCCCGTTCGGCGGCGGCTTCTTCCATGCCGCAATGCGCATAGGGCGGCACCGCCACATACACCGCGTTCGGCTTTACCTTGTCGTACATGGCCTCGTATTCGGTGAACGCCTCGCCGCCGAAACGCGACGCCGCCGATTCGGCGCGATCCTTGATGATGTCGCAATGCCCCACCATCTTGACTCCGCTCATCGCGCTCAAATGCCGGTAATGTTCCTGCATGATGCCGCCGCAACCCACGAACGCCAGCTTGACCATGGTCCCCGCTCCTCTCCGTGTTGGCCGTACGCCGGACGCCAAGTCTTCCGCAACCCAGGACCGCCCGGACCAAACGACAATTCGTATATTCTAGCAAACGCGGGCCGTTTTACAAACAAACGAATCGCCGCGATCAGCGCAGCAGGCGGAGGATGGCGCGCGCCTCGGTTTCAATCTTGTCCACCAGCGCCTGCGCGCGCCGGGGGGAACGAAGGTCGCCGCCCGTGCGCTTCTTGCGGCTGAGAAAACGATCGGCTCCTTCCCCCGTCATGCCTTCCTGCCAGCGCAAATGCTTGAGCATCCGGACCGTTTCGATGTCGGCGGGCATGTAATACCGGCGGTTGTTTCGGTCGCGTTTCGGGCGCAGGTGCTGCGATTGTTTTTCCCATTGCCGGAGCACATGAACGGCGACCCCGGTCAGTTCGCTGACCTCCGAAATCGAATAACGGCGATCGGCAATATCGTTCATCGCCACGTTCTCCTTTTCTGGACAATGCCCTGCGCTGTTTTGAGCGCCTCGGGATCCCTTTACGCCTTCCCGCATTCACACGGCTTCATGGCCGCATGTCCTGTTTCCATCAGCCCATGATGGGCTTCTCGAATTCAAGCCCACAATAAAGGCATTTCCAATGTTTTGAATTGGAAATGCGCCCACACCGCGGACACTTCAGCGGCCCGTTGGTCATCGCGCCGTCTTCGACGCCGTCGCGCAGGTCCACTTCGACAATCTTCTTTTCGAGATCCGCGTCGGTCAGGTTCATGCGCTCGCGGGCGAGTTCCCAAAGCGCCTGATTCAAGAGCGACAGCCGCGCGATGCGGAATTCGAGTTCGCGAACCGTCCGCGCCAATTCCGGATCCCGTGCGGCGGCCTGCGTTTTCATGACGGGTTCGCCGCCCATTGTTCCGCCTTTCCACAATATGCCCATGAGTCACGTCCTTTGTGGCCGCTATGTCCGCCAACCGCGCGGACGAAATAACGCCTTATTTCGAAAAATGAGTCCGGTCGTCGAGTCCTTCACCGAGCCAGGCGCGGGTGGGGAAAAGAAGTATGCCGACGCCAATTGAAGCGCCCCACAGAATGAACGAGGCGCCCAGATTCCCGGCAAGAATCGCATGGACAAGTCCAAGAACGCCGGACGAATCGGCCACGGCCATGCATACAATCGTGATGCGCAATTTGTCCGCAAGCGTCCTTCCGGATCGCGCCGTCATCATGCCGCGCAGCGGCAGCGCCGACAAGGCCGACAAAACTCCCATTGCGCCCAACAGTATGCCCAATTTCATGGCAAGGTCCGGTTCGACAATCGGCTTGAGAATGCCCAGATGCACCAGCGCGATCCCCATGACGGCGTACACGCCGACGGATCCCAGCATCGCGGCGGCAATCATCTGAACAACCTGGGGGCTGGGCGCTTTCACCGCATTCGGTTCCATGACCTCTATCCTATCGGTTTCGGTTCATGTCTTCCAGCAGATCGGCGAACGTGCCCAACGAAAAGCCCCGTTCGCGGACGTAGCGGAACGTCATGTCGAGCATGCGCATGTCCGGGTCGAACCGGTTCAGGCTCCACGGATGCCAGATTAAACTTACCAGCGGCATTTCATCCACAACGGCCTTGTCTATGAACGGCTTGTTGTTGTACGCGAATTCTTCTTCCGGCGTCTCGATGTAACGGGGCGGAATGGTTTCGGGCATTGCGGGCGGAAACAAACCGATCCGCACGGGACCGCAGTCATTATTGCCCTTGAGAAGATTCTCGTGCCAGCCGCACGGCGGAAACTCCCAGAGGTCCGGGTAGCCTTCCTCCGCGTAGGTGAACGGACGCACGAGCAGCGCCGGCAGCGACCATGACGGCCCCCAAGCCAGCGAACTCACATACCGGTATTTCGCTTCCGCCAGCAGACGCAACGCCTCCGGCGCGCTTTTCATGCCGTCAACGAAACTGACCGGCGCGCGAAACCCAACCACCTCGCGTCCGAAAGCGTCCTCGATCCGCCGCTTGCTGTCCACGATCTCGCGCGGGAATTGTTCGACCGGTCCCGCCTTGCCGAATTCCGGCGTGTCGCGCAGCACCATGTGCGTGTACGAATGGCTCGCGATCTCGAACAGCGGGTTGTCCTTCAATAGCGCGACATATTCCGCCTCATTCGCATCCAACAACTGCGCCACGATGAAAAACGTCGCCGGCGCCGCGTGCTTCTCATGCATGCGCACGATCCGCCGTACCGCCTCCAAACACGCCGGACTCTCCGTATCGTACGCGGCAACGTAATTCAGGGACAGACTACGAATTTCCTTGGGGTGTGGCATCTGCGTCCTTTCGTTTGGGCTTGCGGCCTCGCTTCTTGGGACGGAGCGTACGCTGGAGTAGGTCTTGAAGTCGATCAATGAAGGCTGGCGGGCCACAGGGTCGTCCGGTATGGGTATTTTGACGAATAGCGGTAATAATGGTGTCATTTTCTGTTATGGACAACCACTCGGACCAATTATCTATCACGCCAGGTGGCGGAAAATCGGATGCCAACAAAGGGTCACGGCGGAGGCCGCAATGAGCCGCTGCACTCGACCATTCGTATGCCTCAGCCCGTTCAATCATTCCCGCTCGGACAGGATTTTGCTCAATGTAGCGCGTCGCTGCCCACAGGTGCGCATCGTCCAGCGGGCTCGAGTAGAACCTTCCCTGCCATACATGCCCGCTCAGTCCCGTGCGGCTGTTGAAGCGCAACGCGTACACCGTGTGCGCGTCGCGCAACGCCAATCCCAACGACTCCTCGCGTTCCGGCACCACAATGAGGTGGATGTGGTTGCTCATCAGGCAATAGGCCCACACCGAAAGCCCGTACCGCGACGCATACTTGCCCAACAACGCCAAATACGCCTCGCGATCCGTATCCGTCACAAAGACATCCGATCTACGGTTGCCCCGCTGCGTCACGTGATGCGGAAACCCGGGCACTACCACTCGTCCAACCCGACTCATGATCCCCAGCCTAGCCGAATCTGCCCCGACCTGTCAATGAAATTCGTAGTCTGTCCCTGAAATCACAGCCATTTCGCGGCATTGGAATCGGGTGTGCAGTAGGCCGCAAGGACCTTGTTGATGCCTTTGGCGATGTTGCGGCAGTCGCGGGGGGTGTGCCATTGGTTTAGGTTGACGCTGATCACGCGATCGAAGAGGTCGTCGGCGACGGGGCAGTCCCCACGTGCATACGTCACTTTTCCGCCGACGTCCGTGTAGTGCTTGCAGGTGTACACGCATTCCGGCCCGTGGGGTCCCGCCTGCATCGTAATGGGGAACATGTATGAGTAGATGTGCCAATCCGGTGTATCGGAGCGCCCGCGCATCCCACACGACACGCCTTCCGCGCGCAGGGCCTCGACGATTTTCGCGCCCAATTCGATCGTTTCCGGGTAGAACCGCAGCAGGTAACCGACATCGCCCGCGGGGTCGTTGAGTTTCTGCGGCACGATTTCCTTGAAAGTCTTGAGTTCGCGCAGGATGCGCATCTTGACGGCGTTCGACCGTTTGACGGTGGCGGGCATCCGTTTCAACTGCACCACGTCTACCGCCGCTTCGAGTTCGGACATGCGGTAATTCGTCCCGCAGAAGATCTCGTTGTCGTAGCGCGGCGGCGCGAAACGGTCCGGTCTCCACAAGCCGCCGCACTCGGCGACTTGGTTGGCGCGCTCCCACAAGCGTTTGTCGTTCGTGACGATTAGCCCGCCTTCTCCGCCGCCGACGATCTTGTAGCACGAGATGCTGAAGCATCCGAGGTCGCCGAACGTGCCGATGCGCTTGCCCTTGAACGTTCCGCCGCACGATTGCGCGCAATCCTCGACGACGCGCAACTTGTGTTTGCGCGCGATGCGCATGATCGCGCCCATGTCGCACACGGTTCCCATAACATGCGTCGGCGCGATGGCTACCGTCCGGTTCGTGATGCGTGATTCGATTTTCTTCGGATCGATCGATAGGGAGTCGTCCACGTCGCAGAAAACCGGCACGCCTTTCGCCGTCACCACCGCCGCCGCCGTCGCGTAGAAACCGATGGCCGGGCAGATCACTTCCGTACCCGGTCCAACGCCTGCCGCCACGAACGCGCTGTGCAGCGCCGCTGTGCCGGAACTGACGCCGATCGCGTATTTCACGCCAAAGACCGCGCGCGCGACGCGTTCGAAGGCTTGGACCTTCGATTCCTTGAGTCCGGAGTAGTAGTTTCCGAGGAAAGGACCGCCGCCGAGGTCTTCCTTCTCGACCGCCTTGCGGATGGCATCGAGCGTCTTCGTCGAAAATCCGAAACGCTCCGCGACCGACATGAACTCTTCGATGCCGATCTTCGGTTCGCCCTTGCCCTCGATTTGCGTCACGGCCTTCATGCTGCCGTGCAGCGCCAGTTGTTGTTCCGCGCGCGAATTGCTCATAGTCCGCATCCTCGACGGTTTTGGTTTACGTCCACTCCTCTTCCCAAAGTATACGGTTGCTTCGGCGTCCATGCACCCTTGCCGTTTGCCGTCTCGGCATGCGTCCACCGGGCAAGATTTTCATGTTTCCCAGTCGGTGAAGCGGCGGCGCATGAGGAGGTAGAGGAAAAAGGGGCCGCCGAAAAGGGTCGTCACGATGCCGATAGGTGTTTCGCCGGGAAGGATTTTGCGCGCGAGGATGTCGCAGAAACAGAGGAATCCGCCTCCGGCGACGATGCTCGCGGGCATGAGCAGCCGGTGGCGCGATCCCGTCAGGCTGCGCACGGCGTGCGGCACGATCAATCCGATGAAACCAATCGGGCCGACTACCGACACGACGATCCCGGTCATGAGCGAACTGACGCCGAACGTGATCACTTGCAGCCGTTTGACGTTTACGCCTCGCCCTTCGGCCAAATCCGCGCCGAAACCGAGTTGGTCGAGTTTCGCGGCCTGCGCCCAGAGGATGATCAGGCACGGGGTCACGCCGAGGAACAAAGTCGCGACGGGCCGGTAGCCCAGCACGTCCACCCCGCCCATCAGCCAGCGGTCCATTGTGACCAGCCGTTCCGGATCCGCGAGATAGCGCATCAGCAGGATGCCGGAATTAGCGAGCATGCCCATCGTCACGCCGCCGAGGAGCAAGACGGACGGCGACACGCGATCCTTGCGCGCGGCAAGCAGGTAGACGATCAGGATGTCGGCCTCGGCAAAGAGAAACGCGAAGAGTTGCACCGCCGGAATTCCGAGCCACGCGCGCGGCATGCCGTAGCCCGCCACGAGCACGGTCGCGGTCCATGCGCCGAGTGCGCCCGCGCTCGCTACGCCCAGCGTGTACGGTTCCGCGAGCGGATTGCGCAGCATGGCCTGAAACGCGCAGCCGGCCAGCGCCAAACCCGCGCCCACGATCAGCGCGGCGAGGGTCCGCGGCAAACGCTGCTGGACGAGTATGCCGAGCATCGGGGATTCGGCGGGCGATGCGCCGCTGCGCCATTCATGCCATGCCTGGCCGAACGAAATGGTCTCGGCGCCAATCAGCAGGCTGAGGAAGATCGTCGCCGCGCTTGCGAGCACGATGCCCAGAAGAATCGTCGAATGTGCGCGGCGGACCATCATGAGTCCCTTTCCATGCGTGATGGCGTTTCGGCCCATACCAGCGGCGTGCCCGTGCCGGGATGCGCCACGACGCGGATGGCCGCGCCATAAGCATCCGACAACGTCTCCGCCGTCAGCACTTCCCCGGGGGGGCCCGCCGCGACGACGTCGCGTCCTTTCGCCAGCAGCACGAGCCGGTCGCAGAATCGCGCCGCCAGATTCAGATCGTGCGTGACGGCCGCGATGCCGTAGCCCCTGCGCGCCAGCCGTTCGAGGAGCGCGAATATTTCGATCTGGTGGTGGATGTCCAGCGCGGAAGTCGGCTCGTCGAGCAGCAGGAGGTCCGGTTCCTGCGCGAGAATGCTTGCCAGCAGCACACGTTGCCGTTCGCCGCCCGACAGCGTCATGAAGTCGCGCGCGCGGAGTTCCTCTGTTTCCGTGGCGTGGAGGCACCTTTCGACAACCTCTTTGTCGCGGGGCCGCATCGCGCCGAATCCCTCGAGGTGCGGATAGCGTCCGAGGCACACGACCTCGAAGACGCTCAGCGTAAAGGCCGGATTGACGGCTTGCGGAAGGAAGGCAATCACCCGCGCGCGTTCGCGTCTGCCGAAGGACGCCAAGACGCGCCCGTCGAGCGTCACGCGTCCGGCCTTGGGCTTCAACAGGCCGCACAGCACGCGCAGCAGCGTGCTCTTTCCCGAACCGTTCGGCCCGGCAAATCCCACTAGTTCGCCGCTGCGCACCGTCACCTCAAGCCGGGTAAACACGGGTCTCTCGCGGTCGTAGGCGCAGGCCACCGATTCGGCTGAAAGCGTGCGCGTCATGATGTGGGAATCGTCGCCTCCGGATGGATGTGCCGCGCAAGGATGCGCGCGATTTCGCCGACACGCGGCCCCGGACGCAACGCATGCGACTCGTGGATCAGATGCACCCGCCCGTTTCGCACGGCGGGCAGCGAGGGCAGTTGCCGCCAATCGTCCGTGAATTTCGCTTGTTCGGATTCGTCGAGGTTCTCGCCGGCGTGAAATTCGAGGATGACGTCCGGCGCGCGGACAACGATGGTTTCCTTCGACGCGGTGAAATAGTTTGAAGGGCCATCCGCATAAACGTTTTCGCCGCCCGCGCAATCCACCAGTTCCGAAACGAACGAGGTCCGGTTCGCCGTGTACAGGCTGTTCAGCGTGTGGTCCGGGCGCGTGGTGATGATCAACACCTTCGGACGCGGCAACCCCTTGACCGCGTTGCGTACGGCGTCCAGTTCGTTTTGGATGCGCGCGCGCAGCGCATCGGCTTCCGGCGCGCAGTTCAACGCCTTGCCGATCGTTTCGATCCCGGCTTCAATGGATGCGAGGCTGTCCATGTTGACGTTCAACAGCGGCAGGCCCTTCATCTCCGCGTACTCGGTCACTTTACGGTTGCGCCCCGGCACGATCAACAATTCCGGCGACAGCGTGGAAATCTTCTCTAGATTCGGATCCAGATACCCGCCGACGCGCGGCAGCGCGGCTGTTTCCGGCGGATAGTCATCGAACGACCCGACGGCAATCACGCGAGATCCTTGGCCAAGCGCAAACACGGTCTCCGTCAGGTGCGGCGCCATTGTGATGAGGCCCTTGCGGGGCATGGGCGCCGACGGCGACCAACCGCAGCTTGTCGCAAACAACGAGAGGCCGACTGCAAATGCCCCGCAACCGACCCGGCCTGTTCGTATTACCCGACGCAATGTGCGTCCTTTCACATTACTTTACTATATCAGTTTGGCAAGGCGGCTCTTGACCTCATCCATGAAACGGCCGATGAGCGTCTGCACGAACACGTTGATGTCCAGCGAAGGGTCTTCGATCAACGGCGTCAGGTCCATGCCGAAGGTGAGTCCGGTCGTTTCGTCGGTGCCGTGCGACGCATGGTAGGTCGCATGCGCCTTGCGCCGGCCCATCGTGGCGAGGTCGTACCGTTTGCCGCCGGCCACCTGCGAATCGAACACGCCTAGCAAGGCCGCCTGCAAGTTCTCGTGTCCGGAACAGTCGAACGGGACCTTGTCCTCGTCGGTCATCCAATCGAGGTCGCGCCAGACCTCGCAGCCATATAATTTCTTCGGGCGGATATCGGCGGGCAGCGAACGGATCGCCTCAATCAATTTGACGGCGACGCCGACGTGTGTGTCGTGCTTGTCGGCGAGATTGTGCGTATAGACGATTTCCGGCCGCGCCGTTTTCAGCAAGATCGCCAAGTCTTCGACGGGCGCCTTGCTTGCCGGATCCTTGATCGCGCCGCTGCCGTAATCGAGCAGCGCCTGTGCCGCATATTCGCCGACAACGGCGGCCTTCTTCTGCTCTTTGCGGCGCACCACGCGCATGTCCTCGTCCGTATAGTTCTTGTACACATCGTCGCGCGGCGACCCGCTGCCGTTGGTTACAACCACGCCCGTGAACCATTGGTCCGGCCGCTGGAAACACGCGAGGATTCCCGCGTACGCCATGATTTCGAGGTCGTCTTGGTGCGCGCCGACCGCCATGTGCGTCGTCCGCGCCAAGGCTTCCTCCTCCGGCAATCCATCCGGAATGAACAACTCCGCGGTGTCCAACTTGAACTTCATAAAATCCTCCGTTTCTTTTGGATGCATGCAATCATTGTAGCGCCGGTAGGCTCGCCGCGGCGATAGATTGCCCGACACGGCGGCTTTTTTCGTCTGGCAACTGGATATTGACCTTCGATGCAATCTCCGGAAATTCGGCGCGCAGCACTTCGTTCGCGCCATCGAGGATGATCTGTCCGCCGCTGCCCGAGGTGCACCGTCCCAGGATCAGCACATGTTTCAGTTCGTAGAAGTCGGCATAGTGCGCGATTCCGTAGCCCATGTAATAACCCATGCTGCGCCAGATGTCGCGCGCGCCGGCATGGCCGGCTTCGAGTTTGTCCTGCACGAGTTTCAGTTTGTCGGCGTCCGTCAGGTCTTTCGGGATGTCGATGCCGGCCTTGGGGGCAAGCCGGAAAACGCACTGCTGTGAGAAGTACAACGCGCCCACGCCGCGATCGCCGGACCATTCGTCCACGGGCGCGTCGGGACTGTAATCCACCGGGCAAAACGCGAGTTCGTTGAGCCAGCCCGTGATGTTGCCATCCATCGTCACGTATCCGCCGGCCTCGCTCGAACCGAGCGCCACGCCCAGCACCCCGTTGTCCTCGAGCGACATCGAACCGGCCAGGGCCGTCACTTCGCCGTCGTTGACCACCTCGAGCGGCACGCCCAACTCGTCACGTATCCGTAGAAACATGTTCCGGATTTCGCCGAAACGATCCTTCGGGATACCGCGGAACAGCGACGCGATCATCGGGCGGTTGTTGATGTAGACGCCCGCCGAACTGCCGCCGATTGCGTCCACGCGCGGCATCTTCGCCGCCGCCGTCTTCAAGGCCGTCATGATCTCATTGTAGTGGTAGGCCGGATCGCTGTTCTTGCGCGGCTCCCAGACGACCTCCTCGCTGTAAATCGCCTCGCCGTTCACGACCGCCGACACCTTGCGGTCCGACGCGCCCAAATCGAAACCGATGCGGTATCCGTCCAAATGGCGCCCGAGCGGTTGCGTGGTTTCCTTTTCGCGCGGGGCCTCGACCGGCGTGCACCATTTCACCTCGAAGGTGTGCTCGTACACGTCCTCGCCCATGAAATGGCAATCAAACTCATGCGCACCGCCCGGCGCGTAGTCTTTCGCGAGGAAATCGGCGATGAATTTCGGCCCGCCGACATACACGCGCCAGCCGCCCCGCTGCCACAATAGGAATTTCACGAGCCGTTCGGCATAGCGCAGATCCGCTTCCGCGCGCGGGTGACCTTCCGGAAACACCCGTGTGTCGAAACGCGATATCGAGCCATCGGACCGTTCCAACGCCAGCACGAGCGGCACGCCCGCGCCCGATTCGTCCACTTCCCTCAGAAATGCCCGGTTCGCCAATACCGCCGGACGAAAGCCCTCGTCCAACGGCGGCATAAAACGCGGCGCAACAAGTCTGAATGCATCCTTCATTGGCCAATCCTTTCCGTTGCAAACTCCTGCACCCGCTTTTCATTCGCGGGCGCTTGACGACTAACGAGAGTAGGCGCCCACAACCCGGTTTCTCGTGCGCGTGCTTGTTGCCGCACTTAGACCCCGCGATTTTCGCACTTGCTAAATCACGGAAATTCAATTGGTTGCACAAATTATCCAAGACTATCTGGTTGTTTTTTATAGAAGCCGGATTCTAAGTTACTATAACATAGGGATTCACACATGAAAAAATGCTGACGCGGGTATCACCCGCAGCCCAATTTCTCTTCGTGCTTGTCGTCATGCGCGTAATCGTGCTCGTAATCGCACTCAAAGCCCCGCGATTGTTACCTTCGCTGGATCAACGCTAATCCACCAGTTCTGCTGGAGAGAATCCACCAGGATCCACCGTTCCGGCGGCATTTCTTGTGCGCGTTATCGTAATGGCAGTTGATCGGAGGGACTTGTCCGCGCCGGTTGAGTTCATTGACTCGATTATGATTACGAGCACGAGTACGAGTACGATTACGCGTACGATGACGATCGGGATGTTCACAATGCGGATATTGAAGAAGATTGCGCTGGGCTTGGCGGTGTTGGCGTTGATAGCCGCGGCGGGCGTTGTTCTGATGGTGGGGCCGTGGCCGCTGTACTCGGATTCCCGTTATCAACAGTCCGGGTATTTCAAGAAGGCTCTGGCGGCCATTGACGCCGCGGCGGAAGAGACGCATCAGGGAAACGCCGCGGGGCCGTTGCAGGCGGGTTGGGCGGAACGGGAAATCACGCCGCCCATCGGTCACCCCATGGCGGGTTACGGGACACGTCCCAACAATAAACGCTCGACAGGGGTGCTCGAACCGCTGTATGTTCGGGTTCTGGCGCTGAACGATGGGACGAACACGGTGGTGCTGGTGGGTTCGGACATGCTTCAGACCCTGCCGAACTTGCTGGCGCTGGTCGAGGCGCGGATCTCGAAGACGGTTTCCTTGACGAATCGCAATGTCATGTATACGAGCAGCCATACGCACAGCGGCCCGGGCGGGCTTGCGCCGGGGCTGGCGGCCAAGGAATCCTACGGAGAATATCATCCTGAATACCTCACGTTTCTGGCGGACCGATTCGCTGAATCTATTGAGGAAGCCGTGAAAACGATGGCCCCGGCGCGATTGGCCCACGGTTCGGTGGACGTGCCGGAGTATATCCGCAATCGGACACGCAAAGGCCCGGTGGACTCCACGTTGAACATCGCCGTTGCGGAGAAGATCGAGGGCGGGCAACGCCTATATGTCGCGCGCTATTCCGCACACGGCACCGCTTACGGCGAGGAAATGCTGCAACTGAACAACGACTGGGCCGGCGCTTTTCAACGCGCAGTCAAGGAAAAGACCGGCTCCGCGCTGCTCTACATGGGCGGCGCGGTGGGATCGATGTGCCCGAATCCGCCGGGACCTCCCCTGCCAAAACCCTGGACGCCGGAGTTGGAGAAGGCCTTCGAGAACGACATCGAAAGCGAGATGGTCAAACAGGGCAAGAAGACGTTGGAGGAACTCCTTCGAGATCAACAGGCGCGAGTCGAGGCCATGGGCACGGCGATGGCCGATCGCTTGATTGCCGCCGCGAAAGACCTCCGAATCGAAGAGCGTGCCGACGTGGTGTCGGTCGAATGCTTCTATACGCCGCCTCCCGCACAGGTCCGCATGTTCTCGCCGAAGTGGCGATTGTCCCCGTTCGCCTTCAATCTGCTGGGCGTGCCGACTACGGGCAGGCTTCAGGCTGCACGCATCGGATCGATGTTCCTGATTGGAATGCCCTACGACCTGAGCGGTGAAATAAGCATGGCCTGGCAACAATGGGCGCGCGAACACGGTGCGGATTTGTGGGTAACGAGTTTCTCCGGTGCGTATCTCGGTTATCTTTCCCCGGACAAGTACTACCACGAAATCGGTGAGGATCTTCATTACAATCAGAACTACGAGATCGGTCAAATGAACTGGTTCGGGCCGAACCAGGAAGCCTATGCGACCGACCTGTTTCACTACGTGTTTGAACGCATGGCAAACCTGGAGCATAAGGCGACGGCGCTATGATCGGCGGCGCTCGACATTGATTTATCCTCATCTCTGTCCAAATGGCGGCTTGCAGAAAGCCATTTTGAGTAAATAAACAACGTTTTTCCGGGAAAGCGTTCTTGGGACACCTTTTCTTTGCGATGAAGAAGAAGTGTTCCCGATCAATCGTATTTTGGACCGCTCTGACATGCGGATTTGAGTTCAGAATCGCCTGGCTCGAATATCCGTGCCCTGTTTTCCATCTGCGACTATCTGCGTCATCTGTGGATCATGTGATTTTCCGCAGATGACGCAGATAGTCGCAGCTATCGAACCGATGAACGGAATAAAGAGGTAAAACGTGGCTCCTTGCGGTCTTGTGGTTTTTTTCAATTCTTTTGGACAGCAATGATTTATCCTGTACGTCTTCGACTCCCTACTGGGATTGCCGGCCCCATGAGATACTCGGAAACCAGGAAGGAAGAAGCGGATTTTTTCGACCTCTTGACAAGTATTCTATAAATCGGATATACTCCTAAATAGGAATTATTCTTGATATGAATATCCGTGCGAAAACAGACGAACGAATGCGAGCATTCGAGGAAACATGCAAACGACTGGGGCTGAAAGTCACCCATCAACGAATGGAGATATTTCAAGCGGTGGCATCGACCGAAGAGCATCCCGACGCTCTGTTCGTCTATCGTCGTGTGAAGAAACGGATTCCCGCCATCTCGCTGGATACGGTGTACCGCAACCTCAAACTGCTTGCGGAACACGGACTGATTTCCATCCTGGGCATGAGCCGGGAAAACCTTCGTTTCGATGGCAACATGGCGCCGCACCATCATTTTTCTTGCATGAAGTGCGGCAGGATTTCCGACTTCGTGTCGGAGAAAGTCGCTGGATTGGAATTTCCTTCGGAAGCCAAGGCGTTCGGTACGCCCTTGTCGCTTCATGTGGAGGTGAAGGGAATATGCGTCGCTTGCCAGAAGAAGATAAAGCGGAAGTAGACCGAGTTGACCGCGTAGAAAGAACGCGTGAAAACGCAATGATCCAGAAAGGAGAATTGCAATGGAGAGAAAAGGGGAGTAGGCAACAAGCGCCGCAATCCTCGAGGTTATTCTTGTTGCGTTGATAGGAATAACGGGAGCACAGGAACCACCGGGCCAAGTGCCGGCTTGTCCTGTAAAGAAGTGCGATAGCAACACGAAAGGAGATGCTATGAGTAACGACAGCAAGTGCCCGATAACAGGCAAGACGAGTACGACCGGTAGCGGCACAACGAACCAGGACTGGTGGCCGAACCAGTTGAACCTGGATGTTCTGCACCAGCGTTCCGCCAAGTCCAATCCCATGGGTGAGGAATTCAATTATGCGGAAGAGTTCAAGAGCCTTGACCTGGAGGCCGTAAAGAAGGATCTCCGCGAACTGATGACGAAGTCGCAGGACTGGTGGCCGGCGGACTTCGGGCATTATGGGCCATTGTTTATCCGTATGGCCTGGCACAGTGCGGGCACCTACCGAGTCAGCGACGGGCGCGGCGGCGGGGGTAACGGGAGCCAGCGTTTTGCGCCCCTGAATAGTTGGCCCGACAATGCGAATCTGGACAAGGCGCGCCGACTGATCTGGCCAATCAAGCAGAAATACGGCCGTAAGATTTCCTGGGCCGATTTGATGATCCTTGCTGGTAATGTCGCCTTGGAATCAATGGGCTTCAAAACCTTCGGATTTGCGGGCGGGCGTGAAGACATCTGGGAACCGGAAAAGGACATCTACTGGGGCTCCGAAGGAAAGTGGCTGGAAGACAAGCGCCACTCGGACGACCGGACGCTTGAGAATCCGCTGGCAGCCGTGCAGATGGGCCTGATTTACGTCAATCCGGAAGGCCCGAACGGCAACCCGGACCCGGTCGCGGCAGCGCATGATATCCGGCAGACCTTCGCCCGAATGGGGATGAACGACGTGGAAACGGTGGCCCTCATCGCGGGCGGTCACACCTTTGGCAAGTGCCACGGCGCCGGTGACGTAAAACATGTAGGGCCGGAACCCGAAGCGGCGGGTATCGAGGAACAGGGTCTCGGCTGGAAAAACAGCTTTGGCACGGGTAAAGGCGCCGATACGATCACCAGCGGCCTTGAGGTCACCTGGACCACCACGCCCACGAAGTGGAGCAGTAACTTCTTCTGGAACCTGTTCGGCTATGAATGGGAATTGACGAAGAGTCCGGCTGGCGCCCACCAGTGGATACCAAAAGGCGGTGCAGGCGCCGGTACCGTTCCAGATGCCCATGATTCGTCCAAACGTCACGCACCCGCCATGTTGACCACGGACCTCGCATTGCGCTTTGATCCGGCCTATGAGAAAATCTCCCGGCGATTTATGGAAAACCCCGATGAGTTCGCCGACGCATTCGCGCGGGCATGGTTCAAGTTGACGCACCGCGACATGGGCCCGCGCGCACGATATCTTGGCCCCGAGGTCCCGGCGGAAGAATTGATTTGGCAAGATCCCATCCCTGCCGTCAATCACCCGCTGATTGATGCGGCGGATATCGCCTCCCTCAAGGACAAGATCCTGGCTTCGGGCCTCTCCGTATCGGAGATGGTTTCGACCGCATGGGCGTCGGCTTCCACTTTCCGCGGCTCCGATAAGCGAGGCGGCGCCAATGGCGCCCGCATTCGGCTGGCGCCGCAAAAGGACTGGGAAGTCAACCAGCCTGCCCAGCTTGCGAAGGTGCTCAGGACTTTGGAAGGCATCCAGGGTGCATTCAACAGCGCGCAGTCCGATGGCAAGAAGGTATCGCTGGCCGATCTGATCGTTCTCGCTGGCTGTGTGGGCGTCGAGCGGGCAGCCAAGAACGCGGGGTGTGCCGTGGAAATTCCCTTCACGCCGGGACGCATGGATGCATCCCAAGAGCAAACCGATGCGGCCTCTTTCGCCGTGCTCGAACCAAAAGCGGACGGCTTCCGCAACTACCAAAAAGCCCGCTATGCCGTGCCGGCCGAGGAACTGCTCGTTGACAAGGCGCAATTGCTGACCCTGACCGCGCCCGAAATGACGGTGCTCGTGGGCGGCATGCGCGTCCTGAAGACTAACGTTGGAGGTTCTCCGCACGGTGTTTTCACCAAGCGGCCGGAATCGCTGACCAATGACTTCTTCGTGAATCTGCTCGACATGCGTACGGTGTGGAAGGCAACCGCGGAAGACCATGGCGTGTTCGAGGGTCGGGACCGCACAACGGGTGCGGTCAAATGGACCGCTACGCGTGTCGATCTAATCTTCGGTTCGAATTCCCAACTCCGGGCGTTGGCCGAAGTATATGCATGCGAGGATTCTCAGGAAAAATTTGTGCAGGATTTCGTGGCGGCATGGAACAAGGTCATGAACCTCGACCGTTTCGACCTCGTGTGATCGCAAAGCAAACGCAGTGCAAGAGCGATCATGGTTGGCCGGAAAAAACGGGCGCATATTGCGAGTGCGCCCGCTTCATCCATATAATGGTCATCAGGAATAGCCGATTAGGATTTGGGATTAGTGGGATTAGGAGGAGAAACGCTCCATGCATGAGAAGAGCATTACGTTATTGAATCAAGCGATTGCCGACGAACTAAGCGCCGTTCACCAGTACATGTACTTCCATTTCCGCTGCGACGACCAAGGACTGGACCTGTTGGCAAATCTTTTCCGACGTACCGCCATTGAGGAAATGCTGCACATCGAGCGCCTCGCGGAACGCGCGCTGTTTCTCAAGGGCGAGGTCGAATTGCACGCTTCGGCTGAGGTCAAGAAAATCAGGGACGTGCGAGAGATGCTGATGACGGCGACCAAGATGGAAGAAGAAGCGATCTTGGCATACAACCGTTTCGCCAATGAGTGCTCTGCGAACGCGGACTCGATGTCCAAGAAACTTTTCGAAGATCTAGTGATGGACGAGGAACGACACTACGACCAGTTCGACACGGAACTGGGCAATCTCGGCCAATACGGAGAAAGCTACCTCGCGCTTCAATCCATCGAACGCAGCAAGACGATTGCCGCCGCCCCAGGGCCGACGGCGCCGCCTGCCTGATCGTTCGAGGAAATCGGTTGTGGCCTCTGCCCGGTCCTCTTGTGCAGGACTCGCAAAGATGACCCCGCCCGTGAACGCCAGCAGGAAATGGGCGTGGATTCGGAAAGGACCAAGGCGCCTACGTAACCGACCCGTTTCACCACGCATTTGATTGCATGACACGAAGCGTGTCTTGATGGCGCGAATCCGGAGGAATCTGTGTCTTGCTTTGGCCGGTGTCTTATTGACGCTTTTGCCACGTTCAGGCGTAGTAGCCCTATGGCTCCTCCGGACAAGCGCCGAATTGGGTTCGGCTTACAATATGAAGCGGTTCGCTTCCGTTATTTTTGTTGAGGGTCTTACGCCAGGGTCTATCGGATTGTCGGAATTGGGCTTTATCCCACTGGTGGCCACCGTCCGACAAGGACCGCGCACGAGCCAGCGCCAGAGGAATGCCTGCGCCCGAGGACATGTTCTTTGCCCAAGACTTCGAAGGCCGGAATATCTTCGCCATTCCCTCGCGCCAAGTGGTCGTGGTACGCTTGGGGCTTGCGTACTTTGCTGCTACTATTCGGTACGATTCCCTTCCGGACATTCTGGCGGCGCAGCCCATGCCTGATTGAACTGGCGTAATGTCCACGGCGCAGAATTTTATTGGATTGTCACCTCGAAAGCCCCGCCCAAGCGCCTGTCAGTCATGTATCATGCTGCACCGACTTCATGCGCGGGCCAAACACTGACTGTACGCCATGTTGTAAAAATCTCTTCAGGAAAACCGCATACAGATATTCGCGTGGATCGGCCGGGGATTCGGCGTCACGCCTCGAGTGATAGCATGAAAACCTCGACGGGTTCATACGCGCCGTGCAGGTAAAGGGCCTCCCGCAATATGCCGGCGGAAGCAAAGCCGGTCGCCTCGAGAAACGCGCGCAATCCCCGTTCGCGCGCGGACACGGGCAGCAGTACGCGGCGCAGAACCTGCCGGCCCGCGGCTTCCTTGAGCAATGCGCGGAACCCTTTGCGGATGCTTTCGGAGGCGTAATCCTTTTCGTCGTGCATGTACAGCCACGCCGTGGCGGCGCCGGGCAGGCGCTCAGGCCGGATTTTCAACAGGCCGAACGCTTCGCCGTTCTTGCGGACAAGCACCCATTCCTGTTCGAGGGGATTGGGGTGCAGCGAGTCCATTTCGCGGTCATACTGGGTGCCGAGCATCACCCCGCTCTCATTGAACAGAAAATACGCCGATTCGTTCCAGTTTTCCCAGCGGGTCAGCAGGGGCGCGTCCGCTTCCGCGATGGGCCGCACGCCGATGGTCATGGTCAACGCCGCGCGCGCCATGGTGAACAGCGACGGTTTTTCCTGTTTTCCGAGGCCGCCGTAAATTCGGTCGAAATGAACGCCCGCCGCCACAAGTTGCTGGAAGATGGCAATGGCGGCGCCCATCCATGCGCGTTGCGCGTCGCACCAGGGTTCATGCGGACGGCGATACGATCCCGTCAGCGCGTGATGCACGACAACGCTTCCGCCGCCGCACAACCGCCGGGCCCAGCAGCGAATGCAGGGCGCGGTGGTCAATGATCCGACATCGTCGAAACGCTTGACGGCATCCTCGTCCATTGTGCCGTCGTCCAGGGAACCCAGCCGGAATTCGCCGATGCCCGCCAGCCCCGCGCAGGGATAGATGCCGCCATCCGCGTCCACGGCCAGTTCGTTCGTGCCGGCCGGGTCGCAGCGGCTGACGGGCGTTCCCGTGTAGATCCGGTGGAACAGCCAGGCTATCGGATCCAGGCGAAAATAGCGATGCTGCATCAGACGCTGGACGTAATAATCGGCGCACTGCCCAAGTCCCGCGACGACAGCCGCCGGATCAATCGCCGGATTCGCCGCATACATCGCGTCGAGATCCAGTTCGATATGACGAAATCCGGCCTCATCGAGTTCTTTCACCACGTTCCCGAATTCCGGGTGATTCGGGCGGACAATGAACTGGCCGCTTACCCCTTCGGTGGACGGCTGGATCAATTTCGCGATGCGGCCCAGCGCCGCACCGGGAACCTGCGCCAGCTCACGCGCCAACGAGGCGGCGTCCGTATCCTCGAATCGCATCCGAACGCCAAAGGCGTGCCCTTCAAGCGTTTTCGGCGTCTTGGCGGGCGAAAAACCGTCCATGCGGACCGATGCTGCAAATTTCTTGCCCGCCAGCCGGGCCATCTTGATCGCCTGCGCGCAAAGTGCCCCGATCAGTTCGGGATGGCGTAGCGATCCGCGCACGCGAAATTCCAGTTCGAGATCTTTCTGCGCCCCGGAACGATTCAACAAAAGAGCGACCGCTTCACGGGCGCGTTCCCGCAGGTCCGCCGGCGCGGCGGCCGTGCCGCGTCCGAACCACGCGCGGCGCGCGGTGTCTTCGGGCGGCGCGTCCCCCAAAAACACCACCAGGCGTTTCAGGCCACGCTCCACCTCAAACGCCTTGAGCACGTCCGCCGCCTTGGGCGGCGTAAGGATGGATTTCGTGGCGCGAAGCCACTCCAGTTCCCCGATGACCTCCGACAATTCCCTGCGGTCATACCGGTCCTCCAGCGCGTGGAACACCGCGTTTACGCTCGATTCGGGATAAAGGCCAAGCACATCCCACGAAATCGCGTCACACTCGAAACAGAAACACGTCTCCGGATCGAGGGCAAAATGTTTCCCGCCGTATTCGAATCGGTGCAGAAGGGGAATAGGCCGCATCAATACGCCCCCAGCGTGCCCTTGGTCCGGCTGTGGTTCTCGAGCACCTTGAAGCAGAAAATGCCGATGAACGTCCACGCGATGCTGTTGACGACCAGAAAATAAAACGACGGATGGGCAAACACCGATTCGAAGATCATTTCGCCGGACGCATCCATGACATGCTGGTTCTGGATCAGCACATACTTGAGGCAGATGGCCGCGTCGGTAATTGGAAGGGCATGCGCGAATAACTGCGCCACCGTGAACCACTGGTTGATCTTGTCCGTCGCGAAAATGGCCCACCCGAAAAGACACATGCGGATGATCACGGCCACCTGCCCGGTCTGTTTGAAAACAAGGACCAGTCCCCCCACCATGAAGCCGAATCCAACCAAGTTGAAGTAGGTCAGGGCCAACAGGACCGCCGTCGGAACAAGGTCGGCGTGCAACGTGCCCTGGACGCTCTTCGATATCAGCCAGATCATCAGCGAAGACGTGAGGATGTTCGAGACGGAACTGACCGCGGACCGCGCCATGAAATTCGTCACGAGACCGTGCGGGCTCATGCAGAGTTGTTCGAGCTGACCGCTTTGCGCAAGTTCCTGAAGCCCCTGCGTGAACAGGCCGACCACCCCGAACGCGAACATTCCGATGATGAAGCCCAGCGCCCAGTTGGTCGCATCCTGGCCCGCGCCTAGTTTCGACGCGGCCTGGCCGACCGCCTGCCCCTTGTACATCATCCCGAGGACGAGCATCAGCAGCATGCTGTAACCGATGATCATACCCGTGACCGTACGGAACCAATACCGGCGCATGATGATGAACGTCCGCGCCAATTCGGCCTTCATAACCAGGAAAAAGCCCATCGAAAACCTTTCACTCTTCAGGATTAGCCGTTTGGACTCGGTAGTCGTAAGTTGCAGGATGACAGACACCCTTTCGCATTCGCGTGTCCGCAGACGGCACGAATCTTACCCGCTACGCCGTTTCTCAACCTTGCATTGCGCCTTCCACGTGACATACCGACTCCCAACTGTTTCCACCTTCTAACTTCTAACTTCTAACTCCTAACTCCTAACTCCTAACTCCTAACTCCTAACTCCTAACTCCTTCTTCTCCGGCGCCCGCGTCAGACGCAGGAAGACGTTCTCAAGGGTCTGCTGGCGTTGCGACACGGATCGAAGACGCAGTCCCAGTTCCTGAAGGCGTCGCATTGTGGCGTACAGGGCCTCCGATCGCGCTTCGATCTCCGCATCCACCGACACCACAATCAACGGGTCGTCGCCGTTTGTTTCAACAGACACGCCCCGGACTTGGGGGATGGCGTCGAGCGCCCCGGACTCCGGTGCGCGGTCCACGCGAAATTCGAATACCTGGTCCGAAAAATAATCGAGAAGTTCCGCCGTCGGTTTGCAGGCGACCAGCTCTCCGTGATTGATAATACCGATGCGATCGCAAATCTCCTGCGCGACGTGCATGTCGTGCGTGGTCACCAGGACGCACTTGCCCTGCGTGCGCGTCATCTCGAAGATCTTGTCCTTGATGTTTCGGCTGCTCTGAACGTCGAGCCCCGTCGTGGGTTCGTCGAGCAGAATGACCGGCGGATCCGCGATGAGCGCGATGCAAATGGCCAGTTTCTGCTTTTCCCCGCGCGACAGTTGCCGGACCTGAATGTTCATTTTTTCCTTGAGGCCGATGAATTGCAGCAATTCCGCCGCGCGCGCGCGCAACACGTGCCCCTTGACGTTCTTGAGATTGCCGTAGTAGATGAGATTTTCCATCGGCGTCAGCGGCCAGATGCTCGTGCGCGTGCCTTCGAGCACCACTCCCACTTTTTTGAGGATTTGCAGGCGTTTGCGCTCGACATCCATCCCGTCCACGAACACGCGGCCCTTGTCGGGCCGGACCAGCCCGGATACCATTTTCACGGTGGTCGTCTTGCCCGCCCCGTTGGGGCCAAGCAGGCCGAAGATTTCGCCGGGCTTGATGCCAAAAGCGATGCCGCGGGCGGCATGCACGGACTGTTTCTTGTGCAGCACGCGGCGGCCCGTTTCCGGATCGTTCTGAAAAAAATGATGCGTATAGAACGTCTTGTCAACGTGATCGATCTCGACCAAATACGGTTGTGTCATGATTGCTCCATGGCGCGGGCCGGACCGGGAATCGTCCGGACGTATTCAAAACATGCGACTCCGCGCAGGCCGGCGCCCGCCAGCAGCACCGCCGCGCGATGGCCAGCCCGGTACTCACGCTCGATTTCAGCCAGTCCCTCGCCGCCGCAGGCTTCCGCATGCGCCCATTCCTCCAAAAAGGCTATTTCGATGTTGCGGACCGCATGCACCACGATGACGAGGATGAGGCTGCCGGTCCAATAATACAATGCGCCCAACAGGACGGCGAACAGAAAAAATTCCGCCGATTGTCCCGGCGGATTTTTGAAAAAGTGCTCGTGAACGATGCAAAAAGCGATCGCCACAACCACAACGGCCATCCACGGTGAACCCGTCAGGGCGGCAAGCGCCGGCTGCGCGCTGACCCGGTACATCATTTCCTCGGCGACGCTGATGGCGATGTACTGCATCAGGACCGCGGGATTTTCGACGATAAAAGACCATAGCGGATGAAGATCAACCAGGTGCAGCGCGGCCTCGCGCACCGACGCCTGTGTAATCAGAAGACTTGCGCCGAAAACCAAATGGCCTATCAGCACCCCCATGCCGATGTCCAACGGCGAAACCAGTCGCCGGCTGAAAATGCCGTGTTCCACCCCGATCACACAGGCGAGGGCAAAAAGACCCAGTTGAAGATACCCGGCCAGAACCCGGCCGGGGGTATGCGGTTTCAGCGCCGACAGACAGGTCACGACAAATGGCGGGGACGAAAAACAGACCGGGTACAATTCCGGATGGACGGGGTCGGTGATGCCGGCGCGCCGCCGGTTGCGGTACACGGAATACGCGACATGCAGCGACAGCAGCACGAGAAAGGCCGCGGCAAGGACGCTCACGACAAGTTCTCCGGCGCGGGTTCGGATGATCGGTGATCGTCAACCATGGACGACATCAGGTTTTCGATGGAACGCGCATGCTTCGCCTTGAACGCCTCGAATTCGGAACGAAGCAGGCCGTAACCGTATACATCGTGCAACTGGCCGTCCCTAGCCACATGTTTCGGCAACACCAGTTCGCGCACCGCGCCGGACTTTTCGAAAATGCGCCACGACCGTTCGTTGAACGCGTAAATAAACGCGCCAACCCGATGCAGGTTGAGTTCCTCGAAACAATACTCCATCGCACGCACGAAAGCGACGGCCGCGACCAGCCGGTTGCGCAAATGTTTCTGGCCGATATAGAGGTCGAGGGTACAGGCGCGGTTTCGCCAACTGATGTTCTGAAGCGACAGCATGCCGATGGGACCGTATTCCTCGGAGTCAATTACAAGATAAATTGCGCCCGGCACGGTTTGCCCCGCGGAACGCCCAAGCATCTGCACGATGGTCTCGCGGATTTGGCGGGGCGAACGGGCCGGATCGCCGTACAGAAACTGCGTGAAATCCGGATCTTCCATCCAGCCGACGACCGTGTCCAGATCCTCGCGCTCGGCACGGCGAAGGAAGGTTTTGCTCTTGACTGCCATGATGTACCTCAGACCGGGGATGCGCCGTTGGTTCGGAACAGCGAAAATGCCTCGATATTGTGCCAGCCCCCGCCCCAAAAGACAATTTCGCGCTGAATCCCGTTACTTTGAAAACCGTGGTTCAAAAGGAACCGCCGCAACGAGGATTCGGTGTCCAGCGCGTAGGCAATCAATTTGCCGAGTTTCAGTCGAACGAAGGCGTATTGCACCAGAAACGCAAAGGCCTCTTCGGCCAACGGCGTGTCGAAATGGCCGTCCTCATGAAACATCAGGACCGTTTCCATGAAACTGGCTTCAAGATTGACGCCCCGCAGCGAACAAAACCCGCGCACCACGCCCGCCTTGTCCTCCACGGCATACAACATGCTGCGGCCCATCTCCTTTTGGTTCATGACTTCCCGGATCTCGTCGCGGGTGGGAATGATGAACTCGCGCCGCCCATCCAGGAGACAGCATCGGGGACGCGACGGATCGTAAAGCCCCAACAACGCGGATGCGTCATCGGGCTCCGCCGACCGGATTACCGCATGTTGGCCCAATATCACGCGACAACGCGCCTCCGATATCCTGGCTCTCCATTCCCCCTGTCATTCCACCGTCGTATGAAATCAAGAAAAACGCCGGGACTCAACCCGCCTTCGTCCCGGCCAGATCAAAACACAATCACTCGATTAGATGGCGATCTCGTTCTTTTTCTGGTAGACAAAATCGGACCAGACCCGCCACATTCCGTTCCAAAAATCGGTTATCGCATAGGCTCTGCCTGGCGCATGCCAAGCGCCAAAACCTTTGGATGCTGCCGAAACCCGTCCAATATGTTTCATCGCGGATCTCCGAATTGCCTGGCGGAAGGCCTATTACCCCGCCGCTTCCTTCTTGATGTCCGTGCGCCAAAACGCATCCAATTGCTCACGGAATAGATCCCACCATTCCGCCAATGTATCCGCCCGTCCGGCTTGTACGGCGGTAATGCGTGCCACATGTCTCATTGCGTCCATCCTCCTTGCTCCCTATTTTACGTGCAAACACCTCTTCATGGCAAGCGGAAATCATCCCCTTGCCTCAGATCCTGTCAACCACGCAAAGTCCATCAGCCGGTTGGAGAGAAGAAGCCTCTCTCCAACCGTCTGATGTCAAAAAGGAGTTTCTGGCTGTAATGGACTACTTCTTGCCTTCGCCTTCGCCTTCGCCTTCGCCTTCACTCGGCACCAAGCCATTCAGGATGTCCCACAGGCTTACCGCCTTCGCGACCGATACCTTCTTTACGTGCTTCATTTCGTTTCTCCCTTGTGTTTACGCTTCTTCTTCCTACTTTATCGGCATTGCAACCTCGCCGCCGACATACAAAACGCGAAATAACCAGCCGGTTCTTCCCGGTCATTACGGGAAATTGGGGATGTCGTCGTCGGATCCCGCAAATTTCGGCTGTTGCGCCTTGAGCGGCATGGCCGCCGTAAGCAGCGGTTGCGCCGCCGACAACAGCGCTATCAGGAACTGAACGACCACTGTCGCCGTGCCCATCGTCGAGGAACCTGGCGCAGGAACCCGCGAAATTACCTGCAAATGCTTCATCGCCATCGCCTCCTATCAGAGTCAATGTGCTTACGCGGTTTGTTCCTTTTCCATTGCCACAACCAACGGCTTCACCGCCTGCAGAATGGCAATCAGAAAAGATATGATCAACTCTGCGGTGTTGCTTTCGGTCGTTGTTCCGCGCGCAGGCGCCCGGGAAATTACGTGTACATGCTTCATGGTTTTCATCTCCAAATGGTTGTTGAATGTCAAGACCGCTTTTCTTACGACTTGTCCAGCAAGGGAAGGATTCCCTTGAGCAACGCCACGATAAATGCCAACACGGCCGTTTCGAGCGCCACTTTATTCTGAACCTCCTCCGGAATATTTGTGTTCGATGTTGCAATTGCCGGCATGCGTGAGATCATATTCACATGTTTCACCGCGCTGCCACCTCCGTTTTCATCGGGCTGCAATCCCGCCTCGGGGCCACATACCAAATGTCTTGTGGCACAATAGTTTGAAACGCGATCCCAACCACAACGTGTTGTATATTACTGGAATTTTCCTCTCTTGTCAAGCATTTACCGCTTTGTGCCGGGCACGATGCCGAAAATTCCTTGTCTCGCGCATCCTACACCAATCACGCATTCAAATCAAGTCTGCTGCGCAGCGTTCCGAACATAATACCTTTCGCCGTCCCGGATGTTACACACAGGCGCCAATCCGTTTGGGTACGACACAAACGGGCGCGCCTTTTTTCCGTGGGAACGAAAAGATGCAAGTCGTTATCCCTTGATGCCGGTCATTTTGATGCCTTCGATGAACTGTCGCTGCGCGAAAAAGAACAAGACAACGATGGGGCAGGTCATCAGGGCCGAAGCGGCCATAAGGCGTCCGTATTGCACCTCGTATTGTCCTTGAAACATCGCCAGTCCAAGCGAGAGCGTATACCGGGTTTCGTCCAGCAGGTAGATCAACGGCCCGACAAAATCGTTCCATGCGCCGAGAAACGAAAACAATCCCACCACCGCCAGCGCCGGCACGGAGAGCGGCATCACCACCCGCCACCAGATGGCAATCTCGCCGTGTCCGTCCACGCGCGCGGCATCGAGCAGATCGCGCGGCACGGTCATGAAGAACTGGCGCAGCATGAAAATGTAAAACGCGTTGCCGAACAATGCCGGCACGGTCAACGGCAGAAACGAGTCAATCCAGCCGAGACGCCGGAAGAAAAGAAAAATCGGAATCATCATGGTTTGCGCGGGCACCATCATTGTCGCCAGCATCGCGTAAAACAATAGATTACGTCCGGGCCACCGCGTGTGCGCGAAACCGTAGGCCACCATGGCCGAGGCCAGCACGTTGCCCGCGACGACGAACGCGCACACATACAGCGTGTTGCACAGAAACTGCCAGAACTGGAACGGGGAATCCGGCAGGAATAGTTCGCGTACATGTTCGAGCGTCGGCGTGAACACCCATACCGGAGGAAACTGTTTCAGCAGCGCGTTGGGCTTCACTGCGCTCGTCAGCAGCCACACGAAGGGAAACAGGAACACGAGCGACAGCGCCAAGGCCAGCGCATGGGTCGTGAATCCGCCGCGTTTCATTCCGAGCCGCCCCCTTCATAGTACACATAGCGGCCTGTCGTCCGGAATACGAACGCCGTGATGACGCCGATGATCGCGAACAGGATCCACGCCATCGCGGACGCATAGCCCAGCCGGAAATACTCGAACGCGTTCTGGAACAAATACAGGCAGTAAAACAGCGTCGAAACGCCCGGCTGGCCGCCCTTGGTCATGATGAAGGCCTGCGTGAACACTTGCAGCGCGCCGATCAGCCCCATCACCAGCGTGAAGAACAGGATCGGCGAAACCATCGGCAGCGTGATGTGCCACACCTTCTGCGCGGCATTCGCGCCGTCCAGGTCCGCGACCTCGTACAGGGTCTGCGGCACATCTTGCAGCGCCGCGAGGTACAGGACCATCGTGCCGCCCACGCCCCACACGCTCATCAACACCAGCGCCGGCTTGGCCCATTTCGGACTCTGGAGCCAGTTGGGCGGCGCGAGATGCGCCCCGAACGCGTGATTCAGCATGTCGCAAACCGGCTGCAGGGCCCAGTTGAGATACCCGTACTGGGAATTGAAAATCCACACCCAAAGGACCGATGCCGCCACAATCGGAACGATCGAAGGCAAAAAAAAGATCGTGCGGAACACGGGACGCGCCACAATCCGGCGGTTCAGCAGCAACGCGAGCATAAACGCCACCGTCATACCCAGCGGCACCGAAAAAACCGTAAAAAACGCCGTATTCCAGAGCGAGGTCCAGAACAGGCGATCCTGCGCCAGCCGCTTGAAATTTTCAAGGCCAATCCATCGCGGCGCATTGAAAATATCGTAGTCGGTGAAACTGAACAGAAACGAGGCCAGCAGTGGAATCAGCGTCAGCCCCAGGAAGCCGATCAGGTACGGCGAGACGAAGAATAGCCCCGCGAACAATTCTTGTCTGCGCCTGCGCGTCATAACCCTTCCTTCAAACCGTTTTTCGAGTGGCGCGGATTATACACAACCCCCGCGGGACGAACCAAAAGGCCCGGCGCAGGCGGTTTCAGGGGCGCTGGAGGAAGCGGGCGCATGAGGGTCTTTTTTTGTTGGTTGAAAATCACTTGGCGCAAACCGTACTTTGGGAAATACTATTTCGCGGATTTGTATTGCAGACTACCCGCCAAGGAGACCGATGCGCTGGGCAAAATGGAAAATTGTCTTGGGGGCGCTTCTTTGGGCGCCGGTCGTGGCGCTGCTGCTGGAGGCCGCCGTTGTGGCCGGGGATCGTTGGGTTCAACGCTTCAATCCGTACATTTTGTTGCGGGATGGGAGGCCGCTGTCGCGATTGAATCCCTATGTGCTGGCCAATGGAAACAATCTGTCGAAATTCCTGCCGAACAATCGGGCACAGCCCGCATTGAAGAAGAGCGCCTCGTCAATTGGCTGGGAAGATTGGAACAATCAACGCCCAATCGCCGCCGACTGGGAAATCCCGGTGAAAAACGAAAGTCTGGAACAAAAAGAGCGCCGGCGATCGCACTTTCTTCAACTGAATCACGAGGAGCGCATGTCCTTTGCCCGAACGCAAAGCGAAACGGTGCTGAAGTATTCCGCAAGCGGAATGCTGGAAACAGTCTACGACGACCTGTTGGTGACGTTGCGCGTTCGGAAATCCCTTCCCGTCGTTTCGCCTATTCGCCTCGACGACTTGGCCGCGCTTGCAAATCGGGCGCTGCGCGACGGCGCACCGGTGTCCGCATCCCTGGCAACCGTTCCGCCCGCAAGGCCCTATGCCGTCGAAATGTATGGCCTGCCCGACAGGGACAAGAAATCCGCGTATGTGTTTGCCCCGCTGCGATTGCTTTACACCGACGCAGACCTCTGCGTCCCGGAAACATCCATGTATGAAACCTATCAGGTCCGGTACAAAAGGGGACTTCGCGGTTCCCGGCCCGGCGAGTACCCGGAACAGAATTTCGAGACCAACCGCTATGGGTTTCGCGCGCCCGACGTTGCCGTGCCGAAACCGGTCGGAACGTTCCGCATTTTGTGCATCGGCGGCTCGACCACAGTGGAGGGTCCATCGAACGATCTGACTTATCCGGCGATCCTCGAAGGAGAATTGCGCGGGAGGTTTCCCGGAAAGGCCATCGAGGTCCTGAATTGCGGCATTGAAGGCATCGGCACATCGAATCATTTTCTGCTTCTGCCCGATTACCTGGAACTGCAGCCCGATCTGGTCATTGCATACGAAGGGGTCAACGATGTGGGGCGCGACCTCCAGTTTGTCGGCGAATTGGAAAAACCGCGCGCACTGCATATCGCGGCACGGTCGCGTTTCGTCTGGCGTTTCGGCCAGCGCCTGTACCGGACCGGCGAAGACGCCATGCGCCGTAAAATCAGGGATCTGACCATCGCCAACATGGAAATGCTCCGCCGGATTTTTGCCCGCAACGGCATTCGGTTTGCCCTGTGCAGCATTGCGCATCCCCATTTCCCGCTTCCGTGCGCGCAACGCCAATATTACGACCGGACATGCAATTACACGTCGGCCAATTACTGCGCCTTGATGGACCTGTCGAACGACGAGATCCGGCTGTTCTGCCGCGACAGAAACCTGTTCCATATTCCCGTTTACGAGAGCCTGGAAAACGTTCCACCGGTCGAGTACCTCGGCGACACCTGCCACATGAACGGCAAAGGCATACGATGGAAGGCGGAAATCGTCGCCGCCGCCCTTGTGGATTACATTGCCCCTGCCATCGAGGCCCTTCCCCCGGTATCTTGATCCCGCCGGGTTGCCGTATGAGTCCGAACGGAACGAAACGCCGGCCCGGACGTTTTGCCCGGGCCGGCGTCATCACCTCAAAGCATGGATTCACGCGAGTTGCGGGACTTCAAAGCCTTTGCGATACTCGCGCTTGTCGAGTTTGTTGGCGTCGGCATCCTTGAACTGTTCCGTTTTGGGATCGAATTCGAGCGAACGGCCCAGGCGGTACGCGATATTGGCGATGTGGATATGGGCACAGGAGGTGTGCGAAACCTCCTCGTTCGCGTAATTGTCCTCCGGCTTGCGCGTGCGGATGGCCTTCAGCCAGTTGCCCCACTTGCCGTCCGTGGGGCCTTCCGGTTGATCAACCGGAATGGGCTTGTCCTGATAGTCGAAGAAGCCGATGCCGCGCACGTAATAGCCCTTGCTTCCGAAGAAACTGTTGCCGCAGGCGTCGCCTTCCTTTCCGTCCTTCGTCGTGCCCTCCTTGTATGAACCCTGATTGCGCACTTCAAAGGTCATGATTGAGCCGTCCTCGTAGGTGAACACGGTGGCCATTGTGTTGGGGGTTTCACCCTGATCTTTCCACCAGTAACGTCCGCCGGCGCTGTGGACTTTCACCGGAAGGCCGCGGTTGTGTCCCCAGCATGCCACGTCCATTTCATGCACGCCCTGGTTTCCAATCTCGCCGTTGCCGTATTCCCAGCACCAGTGCCAGTTGTAGTGGACGTACAGCCCCGGTCCCGCCTGCTTCACCACGCCCGGACCGGAATCGTCCTTCACGAGAAAGTCGTGATCGACCGACGGACCCTGCCACAGCGTCCAGTCGAGGTAGTCGGGCGCCGGACCCGGCTTGCCAAAGCCGATCGGGCCGCGGTTGCCGTTCTTGTAGACATATCCGCGTGAATGTGAAATCTCTCCGATGAACCCTTCGTGAATCAACCGGATGTCGCGCAACAGCGTTCCATTCGACCGGGACTGCGTGCCGTGCATGACCACGCGCCCGTTTTTCTTCGCGGCGGCGATAACCTGACGGCCCTCGTAGATGCTGTGCGACATGGGTTTTTCGATATACGCGTCCTTGCCGGCCTGGCACGCCCATACGGCGATGAGCGAATGCCAGTGGTTCGGCGTGGCCGTCGTGACGGCGTCTATGTCCTTCGCCGCCATGACCTCCCGAACATCCTTGTAGAGTTTCGGGGCCTTTTTCGTGGCGCCCTCGACCATTTTCCCGCTCGATTCGAGCACTTTCGCGTCCACGTCGCACAAGGCGACCACTTCCGCGTCGTTTCGTTTCATCAAATCCGAGATATGGCTCCGGCCCTGGCCTCGAATTCCGATGCAGCACACGCGGATGCGATCGTTTGCGCCGAACACCTTGCCCTTTGCCATCGTTCCCGCCACGATTACCGCCGAGGCCGTGGAACCCAAGAATTGCCTGCGTGACATTGCCATGGTTCATTTCTCCTTGGACGATTATTCGCCGTTCCTGCCCATTTCGACCCGAAACCGGCCGTGCAAGTTTCAACCGGTGATCGTTTATTGTGCTGAATTTTCCGGACAAACGCAAGAGCCCGCGGAGCAAATTCCACGGATTTCATGCCCCCGTTTCTTTGGGCGTTTTTTTCGCGCGCGCCCGCTTGACGGGCCGTCCCTTTTCCTTCAATTCCGCATAGGCGGGGCAGGCCGCCTCGACTTTGCGATCCCATTCGGCGTCGGGCGCCAAAATCTCCGCCTCGTCGAGGAACGTAACGACCATGGCCGCCGAGGCGCAGGGATCGAACACGGCCGACTTGGCAAAATAGCCCATCAACAACCCCGTGGCGAACAGCGCGAAATGCGCAACGCTCCACGAGGCCGGCGTTGACCATGCCAGCATGCCGAGCGGGATCAGGCACACGACGGCCACCGACAGGCCAAAGGCATACCCCAGCCATGTCAGGGTGATGGCCCGGCTCAGCATGGATTTCCAGCATTGGCAATAGATCAGAATGGCGGCGCGCAGGGACTCGTGGACATTGTCGTTGCGGGTGTGAAACGCATACGCGGCAAAAGCCTCCTCGATGTAGCCCACGCTCAGATCGGCCACATGCCAGGCAAACCGCGAACCGCCCTCGAGACCCGGTACAGGCAACACCGCCGAGGAGTCGAACAGGTTGCGATCCAAGGATCGCATCGTTTCCCGGATGATGCGGCGCGCGTTCAGCAGACCCGCCAGCCCGCCGAAATAGTGCAATACGCGGCCCTCGGCCCATTTGACCTGCGAAATGCCCCCCGGCAAATGGCCTTCCGTGGCCAATTCGGTCAAAATGGCCACATGGCCGATCCGGCGGCGATACAGTAGATACACGCTGACGAATCCGCCCATGCCGATCAGCAGCGCTATGCCCGCCGACCCGATGAACAAGGTCCAGAACGCGATGGCCCCGAACACCCCGCCCACGATGGCCAGCATCCACAAATAACAGAACAAACCCAGGCACAGCGCGCCGTACACCGCCGCGCGGTGAACCGCGTAGGGCATGGCGCCGCGCACCAATGACCACGCCCGGCGAAGTGGAAAATCCATGGTTGTGTGTTCTCCCTTGTTTTCGGCATTCTATCACAGGAATCGCCAGGGAAGTACACAGGAGAAATGGACATGGCGCGGATCGTCCGGGTGTTGCGAAAAGTCGGGGTGGTCGTGTTTCTCGCCGCCTTGTGCGCCGTCATGGCCGCCCGGCAGCCCGAATTCCTCTCGATGGACAACATCAAAGACGTGCTCGTCCAGATTTCCGGCATCGCCATTGCGGCGGTCGGCATGACGCTCGTGATCCTGACGGCGGGGATCGATCTTTCCGTCGGCAGCGTCCTGGCCTTGTCCGGATGCGCCGGATCGCTCGCGGGACTCCGGTGCGCCGAATTCGGCCCGGCATGGATGGGCGTCTCGGTCGGCTTTGCGGCCGCCATTGCGACCGGCGCGGTCTGCGGCCTGCTGAACGGCCTGATGGTCACGAAGATTCCGCTCACGCCGTTCATCGCGACGCTCGGCGTGATGGGCGTCGCCCGCGGCATGGCCTATTACATCAGCCACAGTTCGCCGGTGCAGGTCACCGCCGGCATGCGCGCCATCGCGCTCGCGCGGCCATTGGGCATCCCGTTTCCCATCATCCTCATGCTGGCCATCTATGCGATCGGCTGGCTCGCGCTGAGGCACACCCGCTTCGGGCGCAACGTCTACGCCATCGGCGGCAACGAGGAATCCGCCCGCCTGAGCGGCATCCGCATTCACACAACCAAGATTCTCGTCTACACGTTGACCGGCGCGCTGGCGGCCGTCAGCGGGCTGATTGTCGCCGGACGCCTCGCATGGATGATGCCGCAGGAGGGCGACGGATTCGAACTCGATGTCATCGCAGCGGTCGTCATCGGCGGCACGAGTCTCGCCGGCGGGCAGGGAAACGTCCTTGGCACACTGCTGGGCGCGTTGATCATGGGCGTCGTGCGCAACGGACTCAACCTCGCCGCCGTGGACTACAACGTGCAAAAGGTCGTCATCGGCGGCATCATCATCGCGGCCGTGGCGGTGGATGTCCTCGCAAGACGCCTCGGGCGCGCCGGCAACAAATAGTTGAAAACGTTTTTGCCCTTCTTGTAGAGGATGGAGAGTTACAGCCATAAACGGGAGACTTTTATGCGGAACCTTTTGTCATTGATCATCATTATTGTGGGGATAGTCTTGCTGGCCGGTTGCGGCAAACCCGGTTCCACGCTGCCCGCGGCGGACGCGCCGGGCAAGCCAATCGTCGTCGGATTCGTCTCGCCCGCGTTGACCAGCACGTTCCACGTCACACTGATCGAAGCGGCCCGGAAAGAGGGCGAAAAACTCGGCTGGAAGGTCGAGTCGCTGGCGCCCGATCGTGAAACCAATTTCGCCGCGCAGGTGGACATGGTCCAGGCGCTCGTGCGCCGCAAGGTGAACGCCATTTCGATTTGCGCGATCAACGACAGCGCCATCATGGGCGCCGTCGAACAGGCCAACGCCGCCGGCATCCCCGTGTTCGTGCACAACTCGCTCATGCCGCTCGCCGGCGGAAAAGTCGAGGCCTACATCGGCTACGACCAGCAGAAGGCCGGACGACTCTGCGGCGAATATGCCGCCGAACTCCTCAAGAAAAAACACGGCGATTACACGGGCAAAGTGTATCTGCTGCTTGGCATTCCGGGCATGCACACCACGGAACGTTCCACCGGCTTCCTGTCGGCAATCGGGGCGCACCCCGCCATCGAGGTCGTCGCGAAGACCCCCGCGAACTGGGAACGCCAGCAGGCCATGAATGTCGCCGCCGCCGCCCTCAAGGCCACGCCGGATATCGATCTCTTCTTCGCATGTTCGGACGCGATGGCGCAAGGCGCGGCCCAAGCCGCCCGCGAGGCCGGCAAATCCGTCTTTACCATCGGCATTGACGGCAATCCCGATACTCTCAAAGACATCAAGGACGGTGTCGTGACTGCTTCCTGCGCCGTGTACCCCGGCGAAATGGGCCGCATCACCCTGGAAACGATCCGCCGGCGCATCGAAGGCCAACCCATCCCGCCCAAAGTCGAAACGCCCATCCAAATCATTGATCAGACGAATGTGGACGAACTGTTGCAACCCTGACAGCCGGTTGTACAAGTGTGGCCGGTTGCCGGAATGGCGCGCCGGTCTGCCGGCTTCCGCGGACGCTGAAATGCACATCGGTTTTGAACGCGCCACGATTTGCGTTACCGGACGTATTGGCTTATCGTGATAAATTGACTGGAACATGGAGGCGGGAGGACCTCGTTATGGACAGGATGGACCGACGACAGTTTTTGGCGCGCACGGGCGCGGCGGCATGGGCTGCGGGCGCCGTGTCAACATTTTCGATCAACGCGGCGGGCGCGAACCAAAGAATCCGCATCGGCGTGATGGGTGCGGGCGGACGCGGCACGCAGTTGGCGGAATGGTTTGCGCAACGCCCGGACGTGCAGGTGGTGTATGTAGCCGATCCGGATAAGGCGCGCCGCGATATGTGCGTCGAGCGCATCAAGAAGATCGCGAAACGGAAACCGAAGAGCATACCGGATTTCCGGAAGATGTTGGACGACAAGCGGGTGGATGCCATCATCAACGCGACGCCGGACCATTGGCATGTCCTCGGATCGATCCTGGCTTGCCAGGCGGGCAAGGACGTCTACCTGGAAAAGCCGCTCTCGCACAACATGTGGGAAGGCCGCAAACTCGTCGAGGCGGTGCGAAAATACAAGCGCATTTTGCAGGTGGGCACGCAGAACCGAAGCGCGCACTACTGTCATGCGGCGCGTGAATTCCTGCAATCGAAAGACTTCGGCGACATTCACTTCATGCGCGTGATGAACAGCAAGCCGCGCAACACCATCGGCAAACTACCGGACACGGACGTGCCGGAGGGCATTGACTACGACATGTGGCTCGGTCCCGCGCCGATGCGCCCGTTCAACATGAACCATTTCCACTACAACTGGCACTGGTTCTGGGCCTATTCGGGCGGCGACATCATCAACGACGGCGTACACCAAATAGACATCACGCGATGGATGTCGGGGCAGACGTATCCGGTGTCCGTTTATTCGACCGGCGGCCTGCACCACTTCGACGACGACCAGGAAACGCCGGACACGCATGTCGTCAATTGGGACTTCGGCAAGATGACCATCGTGTTCGAGCAGACGCTGTGGTCGCCCTACGAAAAAAAAGTGCCGATGCCGATACGCGAAGGCGAGGGATTCCCGAACTGGATGTTCACCGGCACGCGCATCGAGATCAGCGGCACGAAATGCTTCATGAACCTTGCCCGGCACGGCGGCGGCTGGCAGGCCTACGACAAGGATTGGAACGTCGTCAAGGAAATGCGCGGCGCCTTTTCGGAATCCAACGCGGACCACATCGAAAACTTTCTCGATTGCATTCGCACGCGCAAGGAACCGAACGCGCCGGTCGAGGAGGGCCATCTCTCGACGGCGTGGTGCCATTACGGGAACATCGCCTATCGTACCGGCCGCAAGTTGTTCATCAATCCGGCGACGGAAGGTTTCGTGAACGACGCCGAGGCCGACGCCCTGCTCAAGCGCGCCTACCGCGCGCCGTGGGTCGTGCCCGAACAAGTGTAAAAAAGACTCATTCGTATGTCGGTGAAGACGATTTCGGCGTCCAGGCGGACGAACTCGTGACGCTGCTCGACGAAATCTTCGAGGACCCGGACGCGAAAGCCGTCGTGTTCAGCCAATGGCTGCGCACACACGATTTGATTGTGCGCCGGATTGGCGGCCATGGAAGACACTCCCGCCGGACCGCCGCCGGTTTCGCGTGAAGAGGCATGGAACGCTTGCATCAGCACGGGCGCCTCGTTCCTCAAGTCGCTTGGGGATGCGCTGGCTGCCGCGCCGCCGGAAAACAAGGCGGATTTTCTTTCGCGCATGCTGCCGGTTGAGCATGACGAAAAGACGGGCAGGTCCTACGTCAAGTTGCCCATGCCCGAACCGGCTGTGCTGAACGCCGCTCTGGGCGCGCTTACATCGCTGGTGGAACGTCTTGCGAGGCCGTGATTACAGGCCCAGGGCTTCGCGGGCGGTTTGGATGTAGCGGGGGCCGTCCGCCCACGCGGGATCGCACGCCAAGGCGCGTTCGAAACAGTCGATCGCGCGATCCCATTCCTTTGCGTCGGCATGAAGCACGCCGAGGTTGCGCCAGGCATCAGCAAGACCGGGGTCAATCTTGACAGCCAATTCGAATGCGCGCCGCGCCTCGGCGCCCCTCCGCATGAGATAAAGAGCCGAACCCAGATCCTTGATCAGGGCCGCGTTCGACGGCGCGAGTGCGACGGCTTGCCGGTACGCTTGCGCCGCGCACGCATAGTCGCCGAGTTCGGCGTACTGGTTGCCCAGTTCCGCGTGGACATTGGGATCGTCCGGCGTCTCCGCCGCCTTGGCCAGCCCCAGGCGCAAATACATCTCCTGTTTGGCGCGAATGCGCTCCGGTGGTTTTGCGAACGGATAATGATGAATCGGCACATCGCACAACACAGCCACAATGCCTTGCGCCTCGAGGGAACGGTTCACGAGTTCATGGACCCGTCCCTCGAAACGTGCGCCGATTCCGTTGGGAAAAAGGCGCACCTTGACGCTGGGATGCCATCCGGCGAAACCGCGAGCCAGGGGTTCTCCCGGCGCACAGGGCACGAATCCCGCCAAGTGGGATTGGTTCGTGTAATTGCGCGTGACGAAGCGATAACAGCGGTCACGCGGTCCATCCGCCAGCGCGCGTATCGCGGGAAGGTCAACCGCCTCGATTCGCTCGTCGGCGTCAATGACGAAAATCCAGTCCCCCGTGCACGTTTCGATCGCGGCATTGCGCGCCGTGGCAAAATCCTCTTGCCACGGGACATGTTGAACGCGGGCGCCGTATTGGCGTGCGATGGCCGGCGTCTCGTCGCGCGACCCGGTGTCCACCAGGCAAATTTCGTCTATCCATCCGGTAAGACGCTCAAGGCATTCGGGCAGTTGATCCGCCTCATCCTTCGCGATGATGGCCGCCGAGATGGCCGGGCGCTTCACTCAGTAAGGATCTCCCTCGGTTTCGGTATGATCGAGCAAGGCGGGCTTGGCGGATTTTGGCGGGGTATGGCCTTGGGGAGCGCGCACGGCGCCGGCGGCGATCAATGCGTGCAACGTCTCCTCGTCCACCATTTCGCCGCTGGTAACCAATCGTGTCGAACCGTTGACCGTCACGCCGTATTGCCGGACCGGACCGCCGCGGCGCTGGTAAATGCTGCCTTTGAGCATCATGTCGAAATCAATGCGATACAACGGGGTCCGTTCGGATGGGGACGATACCTCGGATGGCCGCGCAGCGGGATTCATGCCGCCGTCCCGCCGGCCGCCGAACAAAAAGCCAAGTAACCGCTTCATTTGTCTGAACATGCTCGCAGCCTTCCGTGGCCGCGTCCTTCATGGGTCATTGTGCCGCAGGCGCGGGCTTGGGCGGATTGGATTGGATGGCCGCCGCCGCGTTTTTACGTCCTATTACCGCATCATGGGCCTCTTTGGCCGCATTTCGTATGGCTTCGTTCGGGCCGTTGGCCGCCAGTTCGGCCACAATGGTTTCCGAACTTGGATCGGCCAGGACAGCCAACGCGGCCAATGCGGCCAGTTTGGCCTCCTCATCGAAATCACCCGATCGCACTATGTCATGGAACACGCCCAGGCTGTCGGTGGCCGGCACGGAAGCCAGCAGCGTCAGGATATCCTGTTTCTCGGCAAGGCTCGTGCCGGGCTGCGAAAAGAATTCTATGAGTTCCTTGCGGCCCTGCGGGGATCGCACCGCCAGCGCCCGAAGCGCCTGAAAACGCACTTGGTGATCGGCATCGGCCTTGAGTTGCGCCAGCGCCGCGTCAATTTCGGCCCCGGCCAGGTTGGTCAGGAGTTTCGTGGCGCAGACCCGCGTGGTAACGTCGTTCTCGGGTTTGGTCATCGGCAACAACCGTCCCGACGCGTCTTTGTCCAAAACAGGAACAAGACTGATGGCCGCCAACGCCTTGGCGCGCGGACTCGATGCCTTGTCGGCAAGAGTATCGTAAATCGGTTGCAGCGCCTCAGGACCGAATTCGGCCAGTTTTTTGGCCGCCATGGTTCCTTCCACCAAATTCGGTTTTTCGGCGCTGGCCGTTTTGGCCGCCTCTTGCCACATGGCCAATGCTTCTTCCTTGGATTTCGGCGTGGAAGGATCCGTTGTCGAGGCGACCGGTTCCATGGGCGCTGGCGCCGGCGCGGCTTCCGCGGGCGTCGGTGCGGCTTCCGCGGGCGTCGGTGCGGCTTCCGCGGGCGTTGCCGCCGGCGCGGGCGCCGGCGCGGGCGTTACCGCCGGCGCGGCGCTTGGCGTTTCAATGGGCACGGGCACGGGCGCCGGCGCCACGGGCGCGGGCGGGGGCGGCGCCGGAGGCGGCGCTTGGGGCGCCGGCGCGGGACCCCAACAACCGATCATTACACACAGTGCAACGGCCAATGCGGCCACACCCACAATCGAAACGCGTTCCATCTTGCACATAGGGTTTCTCCCTTCGGGACTTGCGCCGAAGAACGGTTCTGTTTTCAACGGCTACCGTACATCATCAGTATATCACAATCGAAATTGGCAAAGTCTATCCGCGTTTTGCCAATACATTCTTTTCGTATTTCCGGACTTCGTCCAGCCACGCCAGACCCGGCGGCACGTCCTGTCTGACGCAATAATAATCCCATACCGCGCCGAACGGCATCATCTTCAACTCTTCCAGCAGGGCCAGCCGGCCCGTATAGTCGCCCGACCGCTCCGCCTGCCTCAGCCGATCCGTGGGTTCGAGCAACGCGATCAGCAAGGCCTTGGCCATTGCGCGCGTGCCCGTGACCCACGCCGCCACGCGATTGATGCTCGCGTCGAAGAAATCAAGCCCGATATGCACGCGATCCAAGAAGCCATGCCGAACGATTTCCTCCGCAATTGCGCGCAAATCGTCCGACAATATAACGACGTGATCGCTGTCCCAGCGGACACCCCGGCTGACGTGCAGCAGCAGTTCGTTCACATACAGCAGGATGGACGAAATCTTGTCCGCAATGCCTTCCGTGGGATGGAAATGGCCCGCGTCGAGGGTCAGCAGCACGCCCTTTTGGACTGCGTATCCAAGATAAAACTCGTGGGAACCCACCACATAACTTTCGGAGCCGATTCCAAACAGTTTGCTTTCGACCGCGTCCAGGTTGAATCGCGGGTCTATCGGTCTTGCAAAGATCGCGTCGAGCGATTGCCGCAGCAACTCGCGGGGTGTTTTGCGATCGGCGGGAATGTCCTTGAATCCGTCCGGTATCCACACATTCGTGACGCACGGCGTCCCCAGCGCCCGCCCGATGGCTTCGCCGATGATCCGGCATGCGATGCAATGGTCCACCCAGAATTTTCGGATGCCGTCGTCGTAGTTTGACAAAGTAAAACCGCTGTCGGCCTTGGGGTGACCGAAACAGGTCGGGTTGAAATCCATTCCGATCCCGCGCGCTTTCGCCCAATCGATCCATCCCGCGAAATGCTTCGGTTCCAATGCGTCACGATCCACCTTCGTCCCGCCGGTTTCGGCATACATGGCGTGCAGGTTGATCCGCTTCTTGCCGGGAATGAGGCCGGCCGCCTTCTCGAAATCCGTCCGGAGTTCGTCCGGCGTGCGCGCCTTGCCCGGATAATTTCCCGTGGCTTGGATGCCGCCCCCTGAAAGGGCGTCAAGGTTCTCGAACCCGCCGACATCGTCGCCCTGCCAGCAATGCAGCGAAATCGGGATTTCCGAGAGAATCCCGAGGGCCTTTTCGGTATCCACGTCCAATGCCGCATAGGCTTCTTGCGCATGCAAGTAGCCGGCCTCGACATGCTTGTCGCTCATTTTCGCCATACCCGAATCTCCAAACCTCCAAATGGTGTTGGATTTATTATAGCCCATTTTCGCCGATAGCCGCCAAGAGGGTGTTTGCCCGTGGAGTCCTTTTCCCGCTCTTTCCCGCTATACGCCGAATTGCCGCATGTGGTGTTCAAAATGCAAGCCGTGCATAACGGCCCATCCATCAACGCCGATGGGGCCGAACAGGGGATGCGGCATGGGTTCGAGTTCGCCCGCCTGAACCAGGGCCAGATATTCCTCGAGGACGGCGTGCAGTGTTTCGAGATCGCCGCGTTGCGCGTATTTCGGATACACGGGCCCGGAAGCATTGCGCGGAATCCGTATGATGCCGTGTGCGAGCAGCGGATAAATCACATTCCGGAGAAACCAGTTGCTCTTGTCGGGCAGCCGGCCCAACCGGCCCATGGAATACCGCACCGTGTCGGCAAGGTGTTCGAGCATTTCGCCGGACGTCATGCGACCCCATGCCGGGGGCGAGTCCGCCCGGAGTTTTTTCAGGCGCGCAACGGCCTCTTCGACGTAATCGTGATCGAAACTAATCATAACGGCATTTCAATCCCCGCACATTTCCGAATGCTGTTCCTTTCGTGTCAATAGTACCAAAACGGGCGCGCACAAAGGCAGAAGCCCCGATCATTTCCTTGACGCACCGCGGAATTGGCCCTATACTCGCAACGTACACCAAGTTTACGGGAGCGGCACGACATGAATATTCGGAAAACCATGGCATGTGTTGTTTTGGCGGCGATGTCCGGCTTTGGAAACGGGGCGGGGGCGGCGCCGGTCCATGGGGAGATTTTCGATTGGCGGCAGCCCAGCGGCGAAACGATCCAGGTTCGCGTATGGGGCGACGAATATTACCGGATCGTCGAATCGCTGGATGGCTATACGGTCGTGCTCGATCCCGTCTCGGGCGCGGCATGCTATGCCGAATTGTCCGCGGACGGCGCGCGACTGCTTTCGACGGGTATCCCTGCGTCGGAATCGTATCCGGGCAAGGCGAATGTGCGTCCGCATCTGCGAGCCGACCCGGCGGTTGTCCGCGCGCAGGTGCGGGCGGCGCGGGCCCGGGCGCGCATGGAGCAATTGACCGCCATCAAAGACGGCGGCGATCCGCCGTGGCGCGGCAACACGCGCGGCCTTTGTCTGCTGGTGGATTTTTCGGATCAGCCCGCAACGATTCCGGCCAACGAAATCGATCGTTTCTGTAACCAGCCGGGCTATTCGGGCAACGCCAACAACGGTTCCGTCCGCGACTACTTTTACGAGGTGTCCAACGGGTTGCTGACCTACACAAATTATGTCTCGCCGGCCTATCACCGGGCCAGCCAGCCGAAATCGTACTACGACGATCCGAACGACGACGACAATCTCAAGGCGAAGGAACTGGTATACGAAATCCTGCAGGCGCTGGAGGACGGCGGTTTCGATTTCAGCGAATACGGCAACGGCGACAACATCGTTGACGCGCTGAACATTTTCTATGCGGGTACCCGGCAGAGTCCGTGGTCGAAAGGGTTATGGCCGCATTCCGGCACACTGGTGCCGCCTTTCCAGGCCGACGGCATGGCCTGTGCCGCCTATCAGATCACCAATATCGGGTCCAGCCTCTACATCGGCACATTCTGCCACGAAAACGGGCATATGATATGCCGGTGGCCGGATTTGTACGATTACACCTATTTTTCGACCGGAGTGGGCAATTTCTGTCTCATGAGTTACGGCGGCCCCGACCGGAACCCGGTTCACCCTTGCGCGTACCTCAAGGATCTTGCGGGCTGGACGACCACCCTGGTGTTTCCGGTGGGACCCGAGGACCTATCGCTGACGTCGGGAACCAACGTGGTCTACAAACTGCCCCATCCGGAGAAGGCAAACGAGTATTATCTGATCGAGAACCGCCAAAAGACGGGGCGCGACGCCGGATTGCCCGACGCGGGGCTTGCGATATGGCATTGCGACACCCAAGGCAGCAACGATTACCATGAGCAATTGCCGAACAAACACTTTGAAGTGACGCTGGTCCAGGCGGACGGGCGATGGGACTTGGAGAACGATCGCAATTACGGGGATTCGACCGATCTCTGGAAAGCGCCCCTCCACACCCTTTGCGGTCCCGAATCGGATCCCAATACCTCGTGGTGGGACGGATCGCCTTCGTATCTGCGTGTGTCGGCGATAGGCGCGTCCGCATCCACGATGCCGTTCCGTTTTCGGGGAATCGGCGGCAAGGAGGTGGACACGGACGGCGACGGCATTTCCGATTACGACGAAACGCGCGACCTCGATTCCGCAACACCCGGCATCCAAAATCCGTTCGATCCCGAAGATCCCGACGTGGTGGGCAACAACGGATTGATCGGCCCCGACGGCATTCCGGACGGCGACAACGACTGGGACGGCGATGGACTGTCCAACGCGGATGAATTTCGCTTCGACACCAATCCGTTCGACGCGGCCAGCGGATTGCCCGCCGCGGCTGGACTGTTGCTCGCCTTGGCCGTTCTGGCCATTGCGAATTATGCGCGGCTGCGGGGCGTGGTTTCGTCGTATCAATCCAAATCTTGACGCGCGGGCCGGAAGATTGGCACTATTGACGGCAACTGTTGTGATACGTTTGAGTTTAGGGCTGACCAAAACAACCCGGGCATAGGAGGGAGTACCATGGCCAAGAAAAAAGTCAACGTGGCGCTGATTGGCGCGCAATTCATGGGCAAGACCCACAGCAACGCATGGCGGAAAGTCGGCATGTTTTTCGACCTGCCCGTCGAACCCGTCATGAAGGTGTTGTGCGGAAAGTTTCCGGAAGAACTTGCCGTGGCGGACAAGTACGGCTGGCAGGAAACCAGCCTCGACTGGGAAGCCGTCGTGAACCGGCCCGACATTGACATCGTGGACGTGTGTACGCCGAACTTCCTGCATCCACCCATTGCGATTGCCGCCGCGAAGGCCGGCAAGGCGGTTATTTGCGAGAAACCCCTCGCCAACACGCTCGGCGAGGCGGTGGATATGTTGAAGGCCGTGAACAAGGCGGGGGTAAAACACATGTGCGGGTTCTCGTACCGGTTCGCGCCGGCGGTGGGGACCATCAAGAAAATGATCGCCGGTGGTGAATTGGGAAAAATCTTTCATTTCCGCGCCGCGTACCAGCAGGACTGGATCGTGGACCCGAACTTCCCGATGGTGTGGCGTCTGAAAAAGAAACACACGGGCAGCGGCGCGCTCGGCGACATCGGCGCGCACATCGTGGATCTCTGCCAATATCTCGTCGGTGACGTGTCCGAAGTCTGCGCCGCCATGCAGACCTTCATCAAGAAGCGTTTCGTGTCCGAATCCGACACGGGCATTTCCGGCAAGTCGGGCGAGAAGCGCACGGGCAAGATGGACGAGGTGGACGTGGACGACGCGGCGGTTTTCTTGGGCCGCATCAAGGGCGCCGACACGCTGGCGACTTTCGAGGCCACCCGATTTGCCCCGGGCCGCCGAAACTACAACAGCATCGAAATCTACGGCAGCGAAGGCTCCGTGCTCTGGAACCAGGAAGACATGAACGTGTTCCATTATTTCAGCCGGAAGGATCCCGGAACGCTTCAGGGCTTCCGCCGCATTCACGCGACCGATCCCGGCCATCCCTACACGTCCGCATGGTGGCCGACGGGCCATATCATCGGCTACGAGCACCTGTTCGTGCATGAGATATACGATTTCCTGAGCCATCTCGGCTCGAAGAAGGCGCCGTATTCGACCTTCGAGGACGCCGTGAAGTGCCAGAAGGTGCTCGATGCCGTCGAAAAGTCCGCAATTACGAAGAAATGGCAACCGGTGAAATAGTCACCATCACGAATTGGGAGGAAACGACATGAAACTCGGCTGTTTGACCGCGATGTTCAGCGCAAAATCGCTGAAGGAAACGCTCGACATCCTGCGCCCGCTCGGCCTGCAAGCCGTCGAACTCGGCGCGGGCAACTACCCCGGTTCAGCCCACATTGACGTGAAGGGATTGCTGGCGTCCGACGCGAAATGCAGGGAATTCAAGGCGCTGCTGGGCGGCGAAGGCCTCGAAATCAGTGCATTGAGTTGCCACGGCAATTGCCTGCACCCCGACAAGGCGTTCGCGGCGGCGAACATTGCGGTGCAGACGGACGCGATTCGGCTCGCGGAAAAACTCGGCGTCAAGACCGTCATTGATTTCTCCGGCTGCCCGGGTTCCGAGGAAAACTCGACGAAGCCGAACTGGGTCACCTGTGCATGGCCGCCCGACTATCTCGAAATTCTCGATTGGCAGTGGAACAAAAAAGTGATTCCGTTCTGGAGCAAGCAGGCGAAGTTCGCCGCCGATCACGGCGTCCGCATCGCCTTCGAAATGCATCCCGGTTTCGTCGTGTACAACACCGACACGCTGCTCAAACTGCGCAAGGCCTGCGGCGCGAACCTCGGCGCGAACCTCGATCCGAGCCACTTGTTCTGGCAGGGCATGGAACCCATCGCCGTGGCGCGTAAACTCGGCAAGGCCATCTTCCACGTCCACGCGAAGGACTCGAAGGTGGACCCGTTCAACACGGCCGTCAACGGCGTGCTGGACACCAAACATTACGGCGACGAGATCAACCGATCGTGGATCTTCCGCACCTGCGGCTACGGTCATTCGATGGAGTGGTGGAACGATTTCGTGTCCACCCTGCGCATGGTCGGTTACGACGGCGTGATCAGCATCGAACACGAAGACAGCCTCATGTCCAACATGGAAGGCCTCAAGAAGGCTGTGGCCTTCTTCAAGCAGGTCCTCGTCTTCGAAAAACCCAGCGCCATTACATGGGCATGACGCACGCCCGTCGGCCGGCACGATAAAAGGCGCGGCAAACGAAAGGACATAGAAGGAGGCATGGGACACAAAGGGCCGTGATAGGCGTCCTTTGTGTCCCTGCAGTCCTTTGAGTTTTATGCCCGGGAAAGTCTTTCTCAATCACAACCGCCGAACCCGGGGTGGAGGATATTGCCCGTGAAAAAAGTGGAAGCAATCATCAAACCGCACAAACTCGAGGAGGTCAAATCGGCGCTCATGGCCGCGGGCATCCAAGGGATGACGGTCTCGGAAGTCAAGGGGTTTGGACGGCAGAAGGGACACAAGGAACTGTATCGCGGCGCGGAATATTATGTCGAATTCCTGCCCAAGGTAAAGGTCGAAATGGTCATCGTGGACGAAGACGTCGAGAATGTCGTCAAGACGATCGTCAAGGCCGCCGCGACGGGCCAAATTGGCGATGGTAAGGTTTTTGTGTCTCCCATCGAGGAAGCCGTGCGCATCCGCACCGGGGAATCCGGCGAGGGTGCGATAGAATAACCGCTACCCGAAGAAGATAAGGGTGATTAGGCCGAAGAGGGGAATGAGAATCAGGCCGCTGTAAATCATGTATCCGAAAAAGGAAGGCATCCTGATCCCGCGGCTCTCGGCGATGCTTTTCACGAGGAAATTGGGGCCGTTGCCGATGTAGGTGTTCGCGCCCATGAACACGGCCCCGCAGGCAATGGCGACCAGATGGGGATTCGGGATGACGCCGGTGGCGGTCGTCACGTTGGACAGCATCGGCACATCGAGGTGGCGCAGGCTGCCCGCCAATTCGAAAAAGACGGCATAGGTGGGCGCATTGTCGAGAAAGCTCGACAATCCGCCCGTGACCCAGAAAAATTGCAGCGGCGTGGTCACGCCTAATGACGCGCCTTCGATCTTCAGAATTTCGATCGGCGCCTGCATCGTGATGAATATGCCGATAAACAAGGCGCCCACTTCGCCGATGGCCGTGAAATTGAAATGGTTTTCGGCGTGAATGCGGCGGGGAGTCAGGGCAAGGGAAATGCCCGTGAGGGCAAGTTGGACGATTTCGCGCAGATACCACTGCGGAAGGATCCATTGCGTGAACGGCAGACGCTGGCCGGGCGCCAGGATCCCCACCGCCAGCACGACGCCGCCCAGCAGCACGAGGTTGCGTTTGCCGTGGAGGCGAAACGCGTACCGACGGGACTCGTCACGGGCAATGTCTTCCGGACGTTCTTTTCGGTAGGCCAGCGTATCCATCGCAAAATACAGCGCGAGCAAAAGTCCCGTGGCGAACAGCCAATGCGGAAACAGATGAAGCGTCCAGAGAAACGGCACGCCTCGCAGATAGCCAAGGAAAAGCGGCGGATCGCCGACGGGCAGCAAAGCGCCCCCGATGTTGCTGACGAGAAAAATAAAGAAAATGACGGTATGGACGACATGTTTGCGCTCGCTGTTGGTTTGCAGCAGCGGGCGAATCAGCAGCATTGAGGCGCCGGTCGTCCCGATGAAACTGGCCAGCAAGGCTCCCAAAAGCAGGAACCCGCAGTTGCTCAATGGCCGCGCGGGAATGTCGCCCGTCAGCCGGATGCCGCCGCTGATCGTGTAGAGACTGAACAGGAGCACGATGAAGGGAATGTAGTCGGCGACAACGGCATGGTGAAGCATTTCGAGCAACGATTCCATGCCGGGGCGGGCATGACCGAACCCTCTGTCGCGCAGAAGATAATACGCGCAGACCACGGTCGCCAACGACAAGGACACGATAAGTTTGTTTCCGTTGGGTTCCCACCAATGGGAAACACGCGGCAACAGCGGCAACAAGCCGATGGCCAGAAGCAGGCATGCAAACGGAAGAACCCAAAGCAGGTGCGGGGCCGCGGAAGCGGGGGCGGCGCCATCCGCAAACGCGGCGCCGAAGAACAAAAATCCCGACAACGCGACAAAAACGCCGAAAGCCGCCGGAGAAAAAAAACAGGAAAAAGCGCGGGGTGTTCCCCGGAAAGCGGGAGTGGGGGGGAGAAGGGTAGGATAGGGCGCATGTGTGCGCAATCGAAACGGAGCCGGCAAGTCGTGAACCTCAAACCCCGTCATTTGATAAAGTCCGGAATCGTCACGTTGATGGTTTGCGGTTGGCCGTTTCGCAAGATACCGACCTGGAAAGATCGGATGTTCTTGTATTTTTCAATCAATGCGGGGATTTTGTTTGGATCGAAACGATCGCCGTTCACCGATACCAGCACGTCGTTGTCCTTGAAGCCCAGCATGGCGGCCGGCAGAAACGACGAGGCGTTCTTCATGGCGATTCCCGCAAAGTTGCCGTTGGCGTCCCGGTACGGCGCCAGCCCGAGCGATTGCACGATGGGATCGTCCATGTACTTGGCGATTTCGGGGGGCAACGGCATGTTGTCCATGGTGCGTGGCGCAGGCCGCACAGCGGCTTGCGGGGGCGGCGCCGAAGGACCTGGCGCTTCCAACGGAGGTTCTTCCTTCGGAATATCGCCGAGGTTTCCCTTGGCCGCGACGACGGGTGTGTCCTTTCGGGGTTTTATGGGAAAGCATTTCCGGCACGGCAGATAACCCTGCGCCTGCGCGTCCTTCAACATGAGGGATCGCCGCGCGGATTTATCCAGCAGGACGCAATCCGCCTTGTGAAACTCCTTGTCATCCGTATCAACGAACACTGCCCCGCCGGAGGGAAGATCCGATGCGTCGGCGGGGGCGGACACGGATTGCTCCGCCCGTTCCTTTCGGGCATCGCCCCGGAAATCCCACGGCGCCAGGGGCGCAGCATCCGCCCAAAGGCCTTTCTTGCCGGCGCGCGCCGCGGCCATCAATCCGGGGATCGCCGAATCCACGGCGGGGTAACGATCATAGGCCCACGCATAGCCTTCAGCGGCTAGTTCCCTGTTCAGCACGCGCCCATCACCAAAACGAACAACGGCCAAGGGCCGTTCCAAGGCGTCCTTGCCGAACAGTTCGATTTGGACGTCCTTGTCCAACACGAGCGATGCCGTAAAATCGCGCGCCTCCTTGCCGAAGGACTGGGCCGGTTCCGGACAGTCAATATCCGCGAGTCGAATGGTTTCAAGCGTTTCGCCATGAGAAAAGGACAGGAGGTCGCCTTCGACCACCGCCGTGATTCGGCCCGGCACGGATTCGCCGGCGGCAATAAGCGCCGCGGCGCACGCCAACGCCCAAATTCCATACACATGCGGCCATCCATTCATCATGTCCGCTCCTCTTGTTGCTCGCTTTTGGATCGTACCCCTTTTATGTCCGGTTTGACAACCCGGCGGCGGGGGTATACGATGAAGGCTCTGCAATCGGGCGGAGAGCGGACCCGAATCGTACAAAACAGACAGGAGAAAAGCCATGAAGAGACTTATTGTTGGACTGTTGACGGTTGGCCTCGTGATAATGGTTGTGGCAGGATGCGCCAGCACGGGCGGCGAAGCCAAGGGGCCGTCGGATGCGGAACTGTTGAACAAGGCGGTGGCCGACTGGAAAGCGGCGGGCATCGCCAAAAACATGGACGCGTTGATCGCCTGCTATTCGGACGGTTTTCAGCATTACGAATACGGCGACAAGGCCGGGTTGCAGCAATTCCTGAAAGACGCCCTTTCGATGGGGTACCTGGAAGGCGTCGAGATTGACGAGACGAAAGCCCAGACCACGATAACGAAAGACGCGGCGGTGGTCGCGCCCATCGCCATGAAAGCCGCCTTCGGGGAGGCCGCCATCAGCCTGAACTTCAAGAAAGAAGCCGCGGGCTGGAAAATTGTGTCCATGGACGTCGAAATGAACTGACGCGCCGCCCTGAAATGTTTGAGGATGACGTTCCCTTCGTCATTCGTTTTCATGGCGCAACAAAACAGACCAAAGCCTTGGCCGTCCGCGCACGATTGACCGAGCCGCCAGTCGCCGGGCAGGAAAAAGGAGTTGGTTTATCATCGAAAACCGTCACGTTTATATGGAAACCGAGACCGGGAGATCCATTTTGCCTGCTTTTCAAATTACTTTCCATATCCACAACGCCGAGGAATGCCGGATCTTCCCCGGTCGTCCCGCGGGATGTTGCGCATGTTGACCCAGGCACTTGATTTTGCGCGGGGCAACCAGGCGCGTTTTTTGGATGAATTCAAGGAACTGTTGCGAATTCCCTGCATTTCGACGCTGCCGGACCGCCGTGACGACGTGCGCCGCGCGGCGGAATGGCTGGCGGACGAACTGCGCCGGCTGGGCATCGAAAAGGCGGAGGTCCTGAAAACGCCCGGCCATCCGATCGTTCATGGCGAATGGCTGCACGCGCCCGGCAAGCCCACTGTGCTCGTATACGGCCATTACGATGTGCAGCCCGTGGATCCGCTGGACGAGTGGGTTTCCGATCCGTTCGATCCGGTGGAGCGCGACGGCAATCTGTATGCGCGCGGCGCGTCGGATATGAAAGGTTCGATCGTAGCCTTTCTAAAGGCGGTTGAGTCCTTGCGTGCGTCGGATGGACTGCCGATCAATCTTCGTTTCCTCTTCGAGGGCGAAGAGGAAATCGGATCGCCGAACCTGCCGGATTTCATTTCCAACAACCGAGACATGCTCGGCGCGGATGTCGCGCTCAACTGCGACGGTCAAATCCTTCGTCCCGATCTGCCGTCGCTTACCTATGCCTTGCGCGGCCTGGCTTATTTCGAAATCGAGATTGTCGGGCCGAAACAGGACCTTCATTCCGGCATGTTCGGCGGCGCGGTGCATAATCCCGCGCAAGTACTGTGCGAACTGATCGCCGGCATGCACGACGCGGACAACCGCGTCACGCTGCCCGGGTTCTATGATCGCGTGCGGCCGCTGGACGACGAGGAACGGGCCGCCTTGGCCGGCAATCCGGTTACCGACGAAGATTGGAAAGCCTTGGCCGGCGTCAAGGCCCTGTGGGGCGAGAAAGGGTACACCGCCACGGAATGCACGGGGGCGCGGCCGACCCTTGAAGTCAACGGCATCATCAGCGGATTCACGGGCGAGGGCGCGAAGACCGTCTTGCCGGCGCGGGCCATGGCCAAGGTGTCCACGCGACTCGTGGCGGATCAGGATCCGGCCGCGATCCATGGGCAACTCTGCGCGTACCTGCGCGCCCACGCGCCCGAAACGGTCTCGTGGGAAGTCCGCGAACTTTCGCACGGCGACGGCGCCATCATGGACCGCCGTTCACCGTTCATGCAGGCCGCGGTCCGGGCATTGCGCGAGACGTTTGGAACCGGGCCGGTTTTCAAGCGCGAGGGAGGCAGCGTGCCGGTTGTCGCGATGATGCAGAAACAACTCGGATTCGATTCGATCATGATGGGATTCGGGTTGCCCGACGACAATATCCACGCGCCGAATGAAAAGCAGCATCTGCCAACGTGGCGCAGGGGTATCGAAGCCTACATCCGCTTCCTGTCGGCGCTTGCAGAGTAAGGAGACGTATCCATGAAACGCGCCGTTTCGCGATGGATGGCGGTTGCGGGCGTGAACGCCGTTGCGTTGCTGATCGTTGTTTTCGCATTCGATCGCCTGTTCGATTTCGGGCGCGCATTGTCCCCTTTCGGCGAGCCATTCCACAAGTACACGATCCTCAAAAATGCGCCGATAAACGACGCCAGCCTCCTGCGGGCGCACAATCCACATCCGACGCGCGGATGGACGCCCATGCCCAACCTGACGCGCATGGACGCCGGGTTCGTGACGAACGGCAGGGGGTTTCGCTCAATGCGCGAATACGCGCATCGGCCCGAAGCCTTTACCGTGATGATTGTGGGCGATTCGTTCACCTTTGGAACGGACGCGGAAAGCGAGGAAGACGTGTGGCCGGCGGCGCTCGAACAGATCGATGGCCGTTTGCACGTGCTGAATTTCGGTGTCGGCGGCTACGGTGTCGATCAGATGTATCTCACGATTCGTGAATCAATCGTTGAATATAAGCCTCACCTCGTGATCCTTGCGTACATAGACGAAGACCTCCAGCGAAGCATGTTCGGTTTTTACTTTTACAAAAAACCCAAGTTCGTTTGGCGGGACGATGAGTTGGTGTTGACGAATACCCCGATCGGCGCCCCCGAAGAGGTCTACGCCGAACTGAGGCGGCAGTATGGCGTCTTCCCCTATTGGCGGCTCTGGAAAGAAGATCGCGCCTTCAGGGAATGGCTCGGTTCAGAGGACAGCATGCGCGAAATATGGCGGCTCAACGAGAGAATTGTGCGGGAAGCGGCGGCATGCGCCCAAAAGCACGGCGCCGATTTCCTGTTGGTCCATTTGACGCAGGGTCTCGGACTCAATCCCGCCTTTTACGGTCCGGGATACAAGGATTTCCTCTCCGATCTCTTGTCCAGGGTACCCCTTCCGCACCTCGAAACCCGTGATGCTTTTCTGAAAGCGGGGAAAGAATGGACGCTGGGCCACTACAAAGGCCCCGAGGCGCGTTTCGTCGCGCAACTGGTCTGGGGGCGCATCCAGGAAATGGAATCTTGGAGGCGGTTTGCGCGGACAACCGGCCCCTCCGGTTCATAACGTAAAGGGAGACGTCTTATTCTTTTTTGGGCGTGCGGCCTATTTTACAGGTGACGGCCATGCCGTCGCCTTTTTCGTCGGAAGCGCGCACAATGACGGTTTCATATTCCGGACTGGACTGAACATAGTCCAGATAGTCCTTCATAGCCTCCGCCGATTTGATGGCATTGTCGGCGACTATCACGGCGCCGTCCTTGAGCCGGGATTCGACCATCTTGAAGTACTTGAAATAGTCCTTCTTGACCGCGTCGAGAAAGACGAAATCAAAATCGCCCTCCAAGGCGGGCAGGGTTTTCAAGGCATCGCCCTCGATGCACGTTACCGATTTTGCCAGGCCCATTTTCTCCACGTTTTCGCGGCAGATCTTGACCATTTCCGGCGCGATTTCAAGGGTATAAAGATGTCCGCCGGTGCGTTCGAACGCGAGGCCCATGTTGATGGCGCCGTATCCGGTGGCCGACCCCACCTCGACGCCCCGCTGTGCGTGCCGGCTTTCCACAAGAATGCGCAACAGCATCGCGTCGCCCGGCGTCGTGTTGAGGCCGGTGCGGGGAAATCTCGCCAGAAAATCCTGTCGCTCCGCGTCGGTGGGCTGTTTCGTTTCGGCGGCCACGGCGGCAAAGGCCCCAACGATCAGCGCGGCGCCGATATATGCAAATTTGTACATGACCGTCTCCTCTTATTGACGTCGGAATGCCGAAACACTCCCTTCGATTATCCGGACCGTGTCGTGGGATCCCGCCGATCTTTCCACGCCTTTCCGAGGGTAATGCCGTGTGCGACAAGCGGGTCTTGCGCCAGACCGTTCCGGGCCATCTTTTCGGCAATCCACGATTCAAGCGTGCGTTCCATCTCCCGCGCGGTCTCGGGATCGGTTTCCGCAATGTTGTGCAACTCCCGCGGGTCGGCGGCAAGGTCGTACAATTCCCGCGACGGCGTCCGGTAAAAATCGTCCTCGCGCGCAAGGATGAACTTGTGGGTTTTCGTTCGCAGCGACCACTTCATCTGCCAAGTGCATTCTTGGCTGACGGCAAACTCGCGCACGGGCTTGGAGGAATCCTCGCGCAGCATGGCGGCAAGGCTCTCGCCCTCCATGGCGCCGGGCGCCGGCACGCCGCACAAGTCGAGAATGGTGGGCGCAAGATCCATGTGCCCCACGATATGCGGCACACGTTTCGGCGCAAAACGGGGATGCCGCACAATCAACGGCACGTGCAGGTTGCCGTCGTAAAGCCCGTGATGGTCGAAAAAGACCTTGTGGCGAAACATCAACTCGCCATGGTCGCTCGTCAGAATCACCACGGTATCGTCGGCAATGCCGAGGGACTCGACGGTTTTGAGCAGTTTGGCGATGCCTTCGTCGCAAAACCGGATTTCGGCATCGTACAGCGCCTCGAGATAGGCCGCGTCGGTAATGGAACCGCCGAGTTTGGCAAACCACGTTTCCTGCCATGTCCGCCCCAACGGATGATCCATGAGGCCGTCAAGCGTGTGATTGTCCGGCGCGTGCGGATCGCCCGAGTAGAAAAGGTTTCGGTAGGCGCGCGGCGGCAGGTAGGGCGTGTGCGGGTCCCAGTAATGAACCATCATGAAGAACCGCTCTTTGGCATGAGCCTTGAGCCATGGAATCGCGCGTCGGTTGATCTCGCGGTTGTCGCAATTGATGCTCAATGCCCGGCGGCGGGTCGGGTCGATATAAAACTCATAACCCTGCGAGAAACCGAAGCGCCATTCGCCGAGGTTGTCGATCGCGCAGGTCGTGTAGCCGTTTTTCTGCAGCAACGACGGCAGCCACGGCGCGGTCCGCGGGATCGCGCGTTCGCCGCCGTGCGCCACGATGCCGTGCGTGATGGGATATTGCCCCGTGTTCATCGTGGTGAAGGAGGGATGCGTTGGAATGGCCGGGGCGATCATCGCATCAAACACAACCCCGCCCGCGGCCCATTCGTCAATGTGCGGCGACGTGTTGCGCGAATAGCCGTAACACCCCAGGTGATCCGCCCGAAGCGTATCCACCACAATCAATAAAACGTTCACATCAACCATCCTCGGCCATACGCGGATCATACTCGACGCGTGGGGGGCTTTCCAGCACACGGCATCAGGAGCGACGCCAAGGGGGAAAGGATCTTTTTCGTGCATTCATATCGCCCGCCGTATCGCCGGCCAAGCCTATCGCCGAATTCCGGACGACGCGCTGTCCTCACGTTTTCACAAGGACGACTATACCGCCGCAGCGGACTTCTTGGCGTCGAGGTAGGCGTGGATGGACTTGGCGGCCCGCTTTCCGGCGCCCATGGCCTCGATGACGGTTGCCGCGCCGGTCACGATATCGCCGCCGGCGTACACACCGGGCAGGCTGGTCGCGCAGGTCTCCGGATCGGCCACGATATTGCCCCACTTGTTGAGTTCGAGACCCTTGGTGTTGCTGGTCAGGAGCGGATTGGCGACCGTGCCGAGCGCGGGAATGGCCATGTCGCATTCGAGAATGAATTCCGAACCGGGCACAGGCACGGGGCGGCGGCGTCCGGAGGCGTCCGGCTCGCCGAGTTCCATCTTGATGCACTCCATGCCGCAAACATGGTTCTTCTCGTCGCCGATGATGCGAACCGGCGCCGTCAACAGGCGGAAAACGACGCCTTCCTCTTTCGCGTTTTCGACCTCCTCGGCCCGGGCGGGGATTTCCTGGTCGGAACGGCGGTAGACGATGGTGACACGCTTGGCGCCAAGGCGCAACGAGGTGCGCGCGGCGTCCATCGCGACGTTGCCGGCCCCGATGACGGCGACGTTCTCGCCGACGACCACGGGCGTGTCGTAATCGGACCGGTAGGCTTTCATCAGGTTGACGCGCGTCAGGAGTTCGTTCGCGCTAAGGACGCCGATGAGATTTTCGCCGGGAATATTCAGGAACATGGGCGCGCCCGCGCCGACGGCGATGAACGCGGCCTCGAATCCCTGCGCAAACAGTTCGGCAATCGTAATGGACTTGCCGATAATCATGTCGAGTTCAATCTTGACGCCGAGGCTCTTCACATAGGCGACCTCGCGATCGACTATCACCTTCGGCAGACGGAATTCGGGGATTCCGTAGCGAAGCACGCCGCCGGTGTCGTGAAAGGCCTCGAAAATCGTCACATCGTATCCCATGCGCGCGAGGTCGCCCGCGCAGGTCAACCCGCCCGGCCCGCAGCCGATCACGGCCACCTTGCGGTGATTCGGCGGCGCGATGTTCGGCACGACAGGCGCATGGAGCGCTTCCCAATCCGCCGCAAAACGTTCGAGCCGCCCAATGGTGACCGGCGTCGAACTCCGAGCGAGGACACAGGTTTTTTCACATTGGTTTTCCTGGGGACAGACGCGCCCGCAAATCGCGGGCAGGTTGTTCTTCTCCTTCAGAATGAACGCGGCCCGTGCAAAATCGCGTTCCTGGATGGCTTGGATAAATCCGGGAATATTCACCTCGACGGGGCACCCCTTCATGCACGAGGGCCGTTTACACAAACGGCACCGCAAAGCCTCGGCCACGGCACGTTCCTCGGTATATCCTTCGTTGACCTCGTCGAAACTCCCGCGACGGTGCGCCATCTTGCCGATGGCGTTCGCGACCAGCGAGACGCTCTCCTTCTCGAAATCCAAAGGGGTCTTGCGTCGGCCGTTTTCGATCGCAATCGCCGCGGCTTCCAGTTTGCAAACGTGGCCGGGATCGTATGCCGGGGCCGGCTCCTCGACGGCTTTGCGCTCCAGGGAGCGATAGGCGCCCTGCCGCGCCATCAACTCGTCGAAATCTACTTCCGCGCCGTCGAATTCCGGGCCGTCCACGCACGCATACTTGGTCTTGCCCCCCACGGTGACGCGGCAACCGCCGCACATTCCCGTGCCATCCACCATGATGGGGTTGAGGCTGACCACGACCGGCAGGTTGTATTTCTTGCAGCAATTCACGACCGCCTTCATGTGCGGCACGGGGCCGATCGCGATGACTTCATCAAACTTCTCGCCTTTTTGGATCAATTCCTCGAGGATCTGCGTCGCGAATCCTTTCCGGCCCGACGAACCGTCATCCGTGATGTAATAGGTTTCGTCGCTGGCGGCCTCGACGCGATCCTGCCAGAAGAACAGCGATTTGTTCCGCGCGCCGATGATCGAAATGACTCGGTTGCCCGCGGCCTTGGCCGCCTTGGTCTGCGGATACATCGGCGCGACGCCGAGCCCGCCCGAAACACAACAGATGGTTTTTCCACCCTCGTGAAACTCGCGATCCTTGCCCAGCGGTCCCACGACATCCGCAAACGCCTCGCCGACCTTGAACCCGCCTAATTTGATCGTGCCCTTGCCGACTTCCTGCAGCACCAGCGTGATGGTGCCGGCCTTGGCGTCGCTGTCCGCAATGGTCAGCGGAATCCGTTCCCCCTTTTCATCGCTTCGCACCAGCACGAAATTGCCCGGTTTCGCCGTCCGGGCGATATGCGGCGCCTCGACCTCGAATGCCTTTACCTTGTCCGCCAGAACTTCGGCCTTGCAAATCGTAAACATACTGCACCTGCTCCTTTGGTAAGCGTTTTCCGGAGGGCAATACCCAATGCGGAACTACGCACCGTATTATAGGACGCATTGAAAGACGGATCAAAACATGGCATTTTCATGGACGTTACGGAGACGATTGAACAACACACCCGCCCTTTCCCGTGCCCCTTGTCGTCATCAGACAACGAAAATCCCTCCCCTTCAGGATATCCTGAAACACAACGGTATACCCTTTGAAACATCATGTTGCTGGGAAGGGATCGCCTCGGCGTTTCTTCGCAAACCATGGTGCGCTTTTGGATTGCCTGCACCGGCCAGCCGGTTCGGTATATACTGCATCTGTAGGAAATGACATGGCAGCCGGGGTGTGTTGTGGAATATTTTCATTGGCCGGACGCGTCGAACGGAAAAGGACATGCACGATATGCACGGATTGATGGCGGGCGCATGGGTGGCGGGTTGTGTGTTGCTGGCGGCGCCGGTGACGAACCAAGGAGTCGAGACGACTGGGTGGAAGGCCGGTGTCGCGCGCGCCGACATCACGCCGGGCGAACCGGTGTGGATGGCCGGTTACGCCTCGCGGACGCACGAGGCGGACGGCACACTGTTGACGCTGTTCGTAAAGGCGCTGGCGATCGAAGACGCATCGGGCCGGAAAGCCCTCATCGTAACAAGCGACACCCTCGGTTTTCCCCGGGACCTTGCGGAACGCGTCCGCGGACGGCTGAAAGCGTCCCTCGGCCTTGAACGCGAGCAGGTTGTTCTATGCGGTTCGCATACCCATAGCGGGCCGGTGCTGCGCGATTCGCTGTCGGCGATTTATCCGTTGAACGGCGCGCACGTCGAGGCCATCGAACGGTATTCGGTTCAATTCGAGGATCGCGTCGTCGAATGCGCCGCCGCGGCCTTCGACGCGCTGGCGCCGGCGCGCCTGTCTTCCGCGAACGGCGTTGCGCGGTTTGCGGTGAACCGACGGAATAACCGCGAAGCGGAAATACTCGACACGCACGATCTCAAGGGGCCCGTGGACCACGCGGTTCCCGTGCTCAGGGTGGATCGCGCGGACGGCGGCCTTTTGGCGGTTCTGTTCGGGTACGCGTGCCACGCGACCACGCTCGACATCTACCAATGGTCGGGCGATTATCCGGGATTTGCCCAGGCGGAGTTGGAGGCGGCGCATCCCGGCGCGACCGCGCTGTTCTTCGCGGGTTGCGGCGCGGACCAGAATCCCCTGCCGCGCCGCACCGTCGCCCTGGCCCGGCAATACGGACGCGAATTGGCGGCTGCGGTCGAACGTGTGTTGGAAGATCCAATGACGCCGATCGATGGCCGGCTCGACCTGAAGCAGACGGAAGTCGAGTTGGCGCTGGCGCCGGCGCCTTCGCGCGATCACTGGGCGGAACTGGCGGCGGGCAGTTCCTGGCAGGCCGCCGCCGCCAAGGCGTTTCTGGCGGATCTCGATGCGGGCAAATCGCTTCCCTCGTCGTATGTGTATCCGATCCATGTCTGGCGTTTGGGCGGCCTGACGATGGTGGCGCTTGGAGGAGAGGTCGTGGTGGATTATGCCGTCGCGATCAAAAAGGAACTGGGCCGCGATGTTTTTGTCATGGGATACTGCAATGATGTCATGGCCTACATTCCGTCGGAACGCATCCTGAAGGAAGGGGGATACGAGGGCGGATCGGCGCAAATGGCCTACGGACTGCCAAGCCCGTGGGCGGAAGGCATCGAATCGCGCATCTTGAATGCTGTTTATGAACTCGCGAAGAGCGATCCGCCCGTCAAATAAGGCGTCCGCCGTCACAGGCAATAATGGCGCCGGTGGTGTAACTGGACGCGTCCGACGCGAGATAGATGGCGGCGCCGACCATCTCGGACGGTTGCGCATGGCGTCCCATCGGCAAATCGCGCACGAAGATCTGGTAGATTTCGGGCGTGTCAATCAACACGCGCGCAAATTTCGTTTCCGTCAAGCCGGGACAGATCGCGTTGCACCGGACCCCGGCGCCGCCCAGTTCCTTCGCGAAGACCTTCGTCATCGAAATCACGGCGGCCTTCGTCATCGCGTAGACGCCCTGGAGCGGCGCGGGCGATACGCCCACGATTGACGCGATGTTGATGATCGAGCCGCTGCCCTGCGCGACCATCATGCGCGCCGCATGCTGGCTCATCAGGAAATATCCCTTGACGTTGACTTCGAACGTCTTGTCGAAAACCGATTCCGAAGCGTCAATGACAGGCCCGAAATAGGGATTCGTCGCGGCATTGTTGACCAGCACGTCAATCCGACCGAATTCGGATTGTACACGATCGAAGAGCGCCGCGATCTGATCGGGCCTGCCCGTGTGGCACGAAACGGCCAGCGCGCGGCCGCCGCCATCGTTAATGGCCTGGGCAACCGGTTCAAGCCCCGGCATGTTGCGCGCCGCCAGCACCACCGTGGCGCCGTATTCCGCCATTCCGCGCGCGATGGATTCGCCGATTCCCCGGCTCGCGCCCGTAATTACCGCTACTTTGTCCTTCAAACTGAAATCCGCTATCGGCATGTCGGCTTCCTCCGTGGGTTCGATGCCAGCCCTGCAACGATAAGCGCAAACGCGCGCCATGTCAACCGCGCAAACCGATCCGACCGATCCGACTGAACACATTCGGGAAGTGGCATTGCCGGGCCCAAACGTTGTAACGTATGCAGCCGGTGCGCCGTGTGGCGCGAAAAGGATATCGGCAACGTGCTCCGGGTGGAGCACATAAGCAGGAAGGTAGGAGATTATGGCGGAAAAAAGCGTGGGCACCGAGTCGTTGGCAATGAAGGTGGAAAAAAAATACGAGGGCAAGAAATTCCGCGTGGCCTTCATCGGGTGCGGCGGGATTTGCCAGACGCACATGGCGGCGTTACGCCAAATGCCCGACGTCGAAGTGGTCGCGGGCGTGGATATTCTGCCCGAACGGCTGAAACAGTTTCAGGAACGTTGGGGCGTGACGAAACTGTACAAGGACTGGAAGAAGATGTTGAAGGAGGTCAAGCCCGACGGTGTAAGCATCTGCACGCCCAACGGCGTCCATGCGGCCCCGGCCATTGACGCCGCCAACGCGGGCTGCCACGTGATCTCCGAAAAACCGATGGCGATGAATCCCGCCGAGTGCGAGAAAATGATCGCCGCCGCGAAGAAGAACAAAGTGAAACTCACGATTGGATTCCAGTACCGTTACCATCCGCACACGCAGTTTCTCAAGCGCGCGCGCGACAACGGCGAATTCGGCGACATCATGTTCGTGAAATGCCAGGCATTGCGCCGGCGCGGCATTCCAAACTGGGGCGTGTTCGGACAGAAGAAACTCCAGGGCGGCGGGCCGATGATTGACATCGGCGTGCACGTCATTGAAATGGCGCACTATTTCATGGGGTCGCCGAAACCCGTCGCGGCATCCGGCAACACATGGACCTATATGGGCAACAAGCCATCGAAGGTTGTGTGCCCCTGGCCGAATTGGGACTACAAAACCTATACGGTCGAGGATCTCGCCATCGGCCAGATCCGTTTCGACAACGGCGCGATTCTGCAAATCGAAGCCAGCTTCGTCGCCCACATCGAAAAGGATGTCTGGAATTTCAGTTTTATGGGCACCAAAGGCGGCGGCAACTGGGATCCCCCGGCATTGTTCAGCGATCATCACGACACGATGATCAACAGTTCGCCGTATTTCGTGGGCGATCAGACCTCGTTCGACACGCTCTTTACGATCAAACTGCGCAACTGGATTGATGGATGCACGAAAAACACACCGCTCGAGGCGCCCGGCGAAGCGGGCCTTGCCGTCCAGAAAATGCTCGACGGCGTCTATCGTTCCGCAGCCGCCGGCAGGGAAGTGACCATCAAATAACCCTGTGTGAACGGCCGGGGACTGTCCGATGCGGGGGTGGTCCCCGGCTGGCGATATGGAGGCCGGGCCGCGCTATGAAGCCGGTTCCGGCCTCGGATATTCACGCACCAGCACATGCGTAATCACGCCGTCGTTGTCCGATGCGCCTGAATCGGCCGCAACGCCAATGCGCCCCCACCACAACACTTTCCCGGCCAACCCAATGCATTTTGCGTTGTGCTCCCACAATTCGATGCGCGTGGGCTTTCCACACGAGGCAATCAATCCGGCCAGATCCGTAATCTTGCCGGAAGCAAAATTTTTCACGTCCTTCCCTTGCAAAGGTCCTGTAAATCCCATCGCCTGCCGCGGCAGTACAAGCGTTTTGACCATGCGATCGCGTGGAACGCCACCCAGCGGATCGCCGCCGTCCATCGCGCGCATGGCCCGGCCCGTGTCGCGTTCCATCGCGTTCCATTCTTCCGCGACGGCGTTGCCCACGCATTCGTCCGCGGTTCCTGTATCGGAACTCGGCGTGGCGCCGTCCCACGGGGTCATAAACACCACAAACCGGTACGGGCGCTCCCGTTCCGCCGGATAGAAATTCACGATTTCCAGATATTTGTCGGGCACGGGACCCGGCGGAACGGGCAACGGTGCATTGGCTTCCGCCTCCGCCGCCAGCATGGCCTTGTGCCGGTGCACTCCAACGGCGACGATCGCGAAGATCAGGCAAAGGATTAGAATCCCCGCAACGACATACCCCTTCCACCAAGAGGAAGGAACCTCCGACACGAAATTTTCCGATATGCTTTGCGAATGCGAAGCTCGCTGCGAGGACAGAGAAGTAGGCTGAAGCGAGTTACGGGAGCCATCGTCGCTGCTTGTTGCGGCAGGGGGCGGCGGCTTCGGGGCGTTCCCGCCATGCAACCCCTCCATCTGCTCGATTCGGACACGATCGGCAATCCGGACCGAAAGTTTCGCCGTCAGACGGCGGCCCGATTCACTCGTATGGGAAGAGAGCCGGTCGCAAACCGAACTGGCCTCGGTCAGACGTCCAAGCGCCAGCAGACACAAGCCGCGATAGTACAAGACGTGCTTGCTGTCCGGACGGTCGCGCTGAAGTTCGTCAAGCAAGCGCAGCGATTCTTCGTATCGCCCCTCCTTGTAGAGTTCCGTCGCGACAAGATAATCGCGCTGGGCATCTCCCGACCGCATGGGCTGATTCCTCCGCAATCACAATCGTTCATGGTATAAAATCTCCACTTTCCATTATACCGGAAAAATCGTAAGAATGAAAAATAATGAGAACAACACGATGGCCAAGCATCTTGAGCGAATAAAGAATATTATCCGAATTATGATAAATAACAGGATCCATTTTCCGTCATGATGACTACTCCTTGAGCATAATCTTCATGTCCGAATCGCCGGGCCACAACGACAGTTCATGTTTGGGTCCCCCCTCGTAGTCCACATCGGCGACCAGTGCCTTGAAGCGGAAACTTGAACCGGTTTCAAGGGCCAGCGGTTGGACAAGGCGCTTTGGAAAGGCCATTTCATAAAGGGTTCGGTCCTTTTCCCGGCGGACGGCCAGCGGCACATCTTTGTTGACCGTTTCGGCGGACAGGCCTTCGCTGTAATACAAAAAGACTTCAGGGCCGTTTTTCGTGAGGGAGACTCCCCACGCATGGCGATCGATGCCGAATTCGATGGCGTCGGCCAGCCAGACGATGTCGCCGCCATAGGGTTGATAATGCGCATTGTCGGTGATTTCAAAGGCGATGTACAGATGATCCGCGTCCCACATCGCGCGGCATTTTCCACTTAAATCGCCGGGATCGTATGCGCCCTCGGCAAATCCCAACGGATACGCGAGCGCAATAGGCGCGGCGGCATTCCATTCGTCCAATACGCCGTCCACACGGATTGCATCGGCCGCCTTTACGGCTTCCGCGACCGGTACAAGGGGCATCTCGCGAACAACGTCCAGCGGTTCGCCAAACGAGGTGTTGGCGTAACGGGTCCTGAACGAAGGCACGGGATGCCGCACGGCTTCCGGCGTGTCCGCGGCAACGTGAAACGCAAGCGCGATTTCCCCGCTTGCAGCGACGGTGTAATCCCGCGAAGTCGGTTCGACCTTCCAGCCTTGCGGGATTTCCCATGCGAGGGAGGAATCGAAGGGTTTGTCGAAGGGATTCAGGATCCGAACGGTCACTTCGCGATCAAAAGACTGCCCTTGGGAAACCGGTTGATCGTCGCAGGCCACAAGCCGGTGTGTGATGTCGAAGACTTCGGCGGCCCGGTCGTTTGTCGCAACGTCCGGCGGAAGCACTGCGCCCGGTTTGATGACCGACCAGCCCACGTGTTCGCCGCGCACGCGCACAAGCAAGTAATGATTGAATCCGCCCTTCCATTCCGGGCCTTTTCCGAAAGAAGCCGCGCCCGCCGCGACGACATAATGGACGCCGTCGCGGATGCCGAAGTAGCGGTAGCCATGCTGGTGTCCCGCGAAGACCGCGCGAACGGGGTGGCCGCGCATAAGTTCCGCCAGATAGTTCCAGCGCCGTTCCCACGCCCGGTCCGCGAGGCGGGGATCGTCGTAATCCATGAAATAGGGTTGATGGATAAACACGAAGATGTTGGCCGCCTTCGCGGTTTCCAGTTCATGCTTGAACCACGCCGTTTGCGCGTCCGAAAGGCGGTCGAGCGCGTCCACCTCCTCGCTGTTCAGCACGATGAACCGCGAATTTCCGCATGAGAACGCATAATGCGCGGGGCCCATGCGTTCGTTCCAGATTTTTTCGCTGGCGGCGTCCGAAATGTCATGGTTGCCCGGCGCTGAAAAATAGGGGGGCCGGCATTCCGCGATGGTGCGTTCGAAAAGGTCCCACTGAACGGGAAGATTGTCGGCCGAACCGCCGAGAACCAGATCCCCCACTTCAATCACAAAAGCCGGTTCGAGGATGTTCCATTCGCGAATCATCTGCTTGAACACGTCCGTCTGGAAGGCCAGTTGTCTGTTCGAGTGGGAATCGCCCGTCACGATGAAATCGAAGGAATTCGGCGCGACCGGCGGCGTTTTTTCGAGCAACGCCAGCGATTTCGCGATGATGGGTTCCGCAGGGGAGGCAAACGGAACCGCCGCCAGGCCGGCCAACATCACAACCATGCCCAACACACAATATCTGGCCATCATGAGACTCCTCTTTTTCACGGTCGCATGCGTTTTGCCGCGACGTCCAAGGCGGTCCAAGCGTTTCATGTATCGTAACACAGCGCAGGACCGGCGCTCATGCGCAAACATGCTGCACGCCCGCCTCTTGACGGTACGGCGCTTCGCTGGTAGACTCCGCCCCGTAATGCGCCCTGTATAATGGATGGGAAAAAGGCGCGCGAAGACGGACATGAACAAGCGCCGTTCTTCGCGCCTGCCGGATCTGCATGATGACGCTCGACGATCCCGTGGAATCGCTTTCCGGCATCGGCCCGAAGACGGCCGCTCTGCTGGGAAACTTGGGTGTTGCAACCCTCCGCGATCTCTTGTTTTACATGCCGCGCGACTACCAGGACCGCACGCGGATCTCGCGCATCGCGGATGCGCGGGAAGGCGAAACCATCACCATCGCAGCCGAAACCGTTCGCGCGCGGCAAGTCCGGCTGCGCGGGCGGCTGTCCATGGCGGTCGCGACGTTGCGCGACGAGTCGGGCGAAATGCAGGCCACATGGTTCGGGCGCGGATTTTTGGCCCAAACCTTCAAGCCGGGCACGCACGCGCTGTTCACGGGAACCGTCGGACAGTACAAGGGGCCCTGCCTGAAAAATCCGGACTATGAATTGCTGTCCGGCGACGAGGAGGACCGGCTCAACACGGGCCGCATCGTGCCGATTTACCGGCTCACGGAAAAAGTGACGCAGCGCATGCTGCGCCGCTGGATGGCCCTGGCGCTGGATCAACTCCTGGATGATCTCGACGAGACGCTGCCCGCGGAATCGCTCGAAACCTACCGGTTTCCGCCCATTCGCGCCGCCATGCGCGCCATTCATTTCCCGAATACGTTCGATGATGTGCCCGCCGCGCGCGAACGCTTCGCCTACGAGGAACTGCTCGGCATCCAGCTTGGCGTGCAGTGTTCGCGCCTGGCGCACCGGCACGAAATCAAGGCCAACATCCATGTCGTCAACGGGCCGAGGCTGCAGGCGCTTCGCGCGGCGCTGCCCTTTGCGTTGACTACGGCGCAGGCGCGCGCCATCGCGGACATCCTCGGCGATATGGCGTCGCCACGGCCCATGACGCGCCTGATCCAGGGCGATGTCGGCTGCGGCAAGACGATTGTCGCCCTTCACGCCGTCGCGGCGGCGGCGGATGGCGGGTTCCAGACGGCGATCATGGCGCCCACGGAAATTCTCGCCGAACAGCACTATCTCACATTGCGCCGCGCGCTCGACCCGCTCGGGATCACGGTCGTGCAACTCACCGGATCCATGTGCAGTCCGGCCCGGATCCGCAAACGCATCGCGCGCGGCGAGGCGCAGGTAATCGTGGGTACGCAGGCTCTTGTGCAGGAAAAAACAGTGTTTCAACGGTTGGGTCTCGTCATCGTGGACGAACAACACCGTTTCGGTGTGTGCCAGCGCGCCGCGCTGGCGGCCAAGGGCGAGTATCCCGACGTGCTTCACACGACGGCGACGCCCATTCCCCGCACGCTCGCCATGACCGTCTACGGCGGCATGGACATCACCGTGATTGACGAGTTGCCCCCGGGACGTCTGCCCGTCAAAACAAGGCGAATACCCTCCGACAAGATACCGGATCTGTACGCCCACGTCGTCGAACAGGCCCGGCAGGGCTTCCAAGCCTACATCATCTGTCCCCTTGTGGATGAATCCGAGAAACGGAACTTGATCGCCGTCAAATCCCATTTTGAGCAATTGTCCCGCGGCCCGTTGTCCGGCGTGCGGACCGCGCTCCTGCATGGACGGCTCGACGCCCGGGAAAAAGATGACATCATGCTCCGGTTCAAGGACGGCGAAATTGATGTCCTTTTCAGCACAACGGTGATCGAGGTCGGCGTGGATGTGCCGAATGCGACGATCATGATCATCGAAGACGCCGGCCAGTTCGGAGTCACCCAGTTGCATCAATTGCGCGGGCGCGTCGGACGCGGCGCGGCACAGTCGTATTGCTTTCTGCTCGGCACGCCCAAGACGGACGACGGCATCCGCCGCCTCGAAATCCTCTGTGCGACGACGAACGGGTTTGAAATTGCGGAGCAGGATCTGCTCCTGCGCGGTCCGGGCGAATTCCAAGGCGTTCGGCAGGCGGGTCTCAGCGACCTCCGCGTGGCCGATCTTGTCCGCGACACGCGCCTGCTCGACGCCGCCCAGCGCGACGCGCAGCGCATCCTGGCGCGCGATCCCGATCTCGCCTCGTCGGAATTGCGTTATCTTGCCGCCGCCGCGCGCCGCTTCGGACATTTTGTCGCATAAGGCGCCGGAGCCATGCGCCTGCCCCCATAAACCCGTTCCATTTCTTTGTCCGCAACTTCTGTGCATGGAGCGCAGAAATGATGAACCCGGAAATCATACCCTTGATGGAGACTTCGCGGCCGATCCGCCTTGGGAGCCTTCCTCAAGCCACCGGATTTACTGGTGGCGACTGACTCTCCGGAATTATCAGGCCTTATGGGCATTTCATTGGACGTATCCGAAACTTTGCGGGGGGGCGGTGAAGGCGTTCGCCGTGATTTCCTCGGTTGTGCCGGATTCGCGGTCGCCGGACAACGTGGCCTCGGTCATGATGCGGACGGACGACGGCTTCATGCCGGCCATGCGGATCCTGACGTCTCGATCCGATTGATTGACCCAGAACAGGGTCTTGCCAATCTTCGCGGCGAGAACGTGCGGCGCGCCGTCGGATTCGCAGACGTAGACCTTGTCGCCGGCTTCGGTCAGGCGTGAAAACGCCGCCCATGCATGATAGACGGGCCGCACCTGCCAGTTCCGGTCCTTGAAGTTCCACAGACCGTAGTTCATGAACCCGTTGCCGGGATAGTAGACTTCGCTCAAGCACCAGATCGAAAACCCCGACACGCCCCGGTTCAGCGCATCGAGGACGAGCGCCTGCGTCCATACCGCGTAGCGATACTCCTCCATGAGGGGATTTTCGAGCGTGCCGGATCGGTTGTCCTGAAATCCGAATTCGGCCAGGACGAAAGGCTTGTCCACGCGGTTTTCCCGCATCAGCGCGAACCGCGCATCGAGGAAAAAGGGAACGAGCCCGCGGTCGGCGAAGGGCACGTAGCGGTGCGACGCGAAGAGGTCCGCCGTGGCCGCATATTCGCTGTTTTCCACGCATTGCCGGAACCACGCGAGACCGCTGGTGTCGTCGCTGCCGATCACGCGAATGGCGAGGCCGCGCCGCGCGCATTCGTCCTTGACGAGCCGGTGCAGCTGGACGTACTCGTCGAAGGTCTGCCCGAGCGCAAGCCATGATCCGTTCGGTTCGTTGGTCAGCGTCCATTCCTGGACGCAGGTGTAACCCTTGACGCGGATCAGGTGTTCGAACAGCGAGACGATGGCGCGGGCGGCTTTCGGCAGGTCCGTGAAGGGCCTGTGCATGCCCCATTCGACGCCGACCACGTTCACGCACGCGCCGATTTCCTGATAGAGGTCGAGCGTCCGGTAATGGCTTTGCATGTTCGGACTGTCGAAGGTGAAGGTTTCCCAATCGTCCTTCGGGCACCAGTCGCGGTACCAGAAAAACATGCGCACCCAGTCCGGGTCCATCCACCGGATGCGGCCTTCGCGAATGGCGCAGTCGTCCGGCGTCACGCCGTGTGCGGCATTTTCCGGATTGTAAAACCAGCCGTCGTCTTCCGCGCCGAATCCCTTGAAAGTTTGGCAGGCGCGCTTGCGCGTGACCGTAATCGTGACGGGGCCCGACAAGGGCTTCGGCGTGATGTTGCCGGTGCATGCCAGCGACGCGCCGGTAAAATTCGCCTCGCCTGCGCCGTTGAGAATCAGACACCAGCGAACCGTGACCGCGTCCGGCGGGGCCACGCTTGTTACGGCAAGACGCGTCCAAACGCCTTCCGGCGATGCCGCTTCGGTCTGGTTGAAACACAGGCGTTTTCCCGCCGCGTCGTGGAATTCGATCGCGCCGTAAACGCCATATCCTTTGTTGACGCCGCGCGGCAGCGCATCCACGCGCGCCTCGAACACGTCGCCGGGTCGCGCGGGCCGCTCCTGGTACAGCGCGGGAAAACCGATGGCCGCTTCCGACGAGACGGCGATGCGGCCGGCGGTCTTGCCGTCTTCCATGACGGCGGCGGCCTGAATTTCAGCCGGCCAGTTTCCCTTTTGCCAGCCGGTCAATTCATTCGAGAACGAGGGGTTTTCGAGCAGGTTGCCGCCAGCCGCCGAAATCTGGTCAAGAAAAAGGAGAGGAGGGACTAGGGCGGTGATGATCGGGATTGACATGTTTTTTCTCCAAATTCAAAGAATGTTTGTTTCAAAAGGACATTTTTTGAAAATCAGCTGATTCTCGTGCTGTTTGCTCCCTGTGTTGTTTCCATTGTCCCCTTCCTCTCCTCATCTTCATTTCTTGCGCATAACAAGGAATCGGCATCCAGGATAATTACCCCGGATTTTCGAGCATTTCTTCTTTGATGCGCCCGACGGCGCCGGAGAGCAGGACGCGGTAGACTTCGGGATTGCGCAGGCGCTTGAATTCGTCGGGGAGGCGGGCAATCTGATCGAGGACCCGGCCGCGAATGGATTGAATCGGGGGCGTTTGCGCCGTGCGCCGCCCGTTTTCGAAGACGGTTTGGAACAGATCCTCGCATCGCCGCGCTTCGGCCAGCCGGACGGTGATGTGCGGATGGATCCGATGACGCCCCGCGACCGTTCCGTCCGGCGCGGGCGATGGTTCGTCGGAGAGACAGATTATGTCGCCGCAAGGATGGCCTTCCGCGTCCTCATAACGCACAAGGCGCTTCCGTCCGGGATCGGTCGCCTTTTCAATGTTCGAGGAAATCTTGATGCGGGGCATCCATTCGCCGTCGTGACGGACGGCGACGAGTTTGTAGACGCCGTTCAGGGACGGTGAATCGCGGGACGTGATCAGATGGGTGCCGACGCCCCACGCGTTGATCTTCGCGCCCTGCCGCTTGAGGTCCGCGATGAGGTCTTCCTCGAGATCGTTCGACGCGACGATAAGGGGATTGTCAAGCCCCGCTTCGATCATCATCCGGTACGCCGTCTTGCTGAGTTTGGCGAGGTCGCCCGAATCGAGCCGGATGGCCGGGCGCGTCTCGATCCCCTGTTCGTGCAGTTCGCGGAACACGCGTATGGCGTTCGGCACGCCGCTGGCGATCGTGTCGTAGGTGTCCACCAGCAACACGAGCCGTCCGGGATAATGCCGCGCGAAGGCGCGAAACGCCTCGAGTTCGCTCGGAAAACTCATTACCCAACTGTGCGCGTGCGTGCCGGAAACCGGAATGCCGTAGACCTTCCCGGCCAGCACGTTCGACGTGGACGTGCAGCCGCCGATATAGGCGGCCCGGCTGCCGCTCAGTCCGCCGTCGGGACCGTGTGCGCGGCGCAGGCCGAATTCGAGCACCGGATCGCCGTTGGCGGCAAGACAGACCCGCGCCGCCTTGGTGGCGATCAACGTCTGGTAGTTCAGGATGTTCAACAGCGCCGTTTCGATCAACTGGGTTTCAAAGATTGTGCCGGATACTTGAACGATGGGTTCGTGGGGAAACACGAGTGTTCCTTCCGGAACGGCCTGCACGGTGCACTGCGGCTTGAAGCGCCGGAGAAAGTCCAGAAAATCCGCGTCGAACATTCCCAGCGATCCCAGATACGCCACGTCGTCTTCTTCGAACGACAGATGCTCGAGGTAGTCCAGAAACGGTCCCAGACCCGCCGCGACCGCAAATCCGGCATGCGGGGGCAGGTTGCGGAAGAAATAATCGAAGGTGACTTCTTGGTCGGCGCGTCCCTCCTTGAGATACCCGGCCATCATGGTCAATTCATAGAGATCGGTGAGCAGGGCAAGGCCTTTGCGTTCAAACCATGCCTGGGGCGCGCTCATTGCGTCAGATCCCCTGACCAGCATATCTTGATGCCGGCCCGGCGCATCTCCTCGACGGCGGCGGTGACGGAGCCTTCGGGAAAGTTGACGCCCCGGCATGCGTTTTCGACCAGAAAGACGTCGAATCCTGCCGCGAGACCGTCCAGCGCCGTGTGTTTCACGCAGTAGTCCGTGGCAAGACCGCACACGAAGATCCGGGTAACGCCGCGCTGCCGTAATTCGTCCGCGAGCGGCGGGGTTCCCTGGAATCCGCTATAGGCTTCCTGGTCCGGATCCGTGCCCTTGTTGACGATGATCGCGTCAACGGGAACGCGTAGATCGCCGTGGAATTCGGCGCCCGGCGAATTCGCCCGGCAATGTTCCGGCCAGCTGCCGTCCGTGAATTCGGGCGGATCGCCGAAACTGCAATGATTGTGCGGGTGCCAGTCCCGCGTGAAGACCACCAGATCGAAGCGCCTGAGCAACAGGTTGATGATGGGGACAACGTGGTGGCCCTCGTCAACCGGCAATGCGCCGCCGGGGCAAAAATCGTTTTGAACGTCCACTACAATCAGCGCATCCGTTGGCAGTATAGTCATGTGCGTATCCTCGCAAGAAAGGCCGCTGTACGGAAAGCATTTTACCGCAAGAAGTGTTACCGTTACAGCGCCTATCAATCCGGCGGCGCGGCGGCGCCCGTCGGCAGGTAAATGGAAGGAGAAAAACCGTGACGCGAAACCACGATTCCGTTATTACCGTTGATTGCCATTACATGTCGCCCGAACACGCGGCATCGTATCTGTTGATTGAAGAAGGGCGCGCGGCGTTCATAGACAACAACACGGCGCATGCCATTCCGCACCTGTTCGCCGCGTTGTCCGAACACGGACTCCGCCCGGAAGATGTGCGATACATCATCGTGACGCACCTGCATCTCGATCACGCGGGGGCGACATCCGCCCTCGTCCGGCGATGTCCGAACGCGACCGTCGTGGCGCATCCGCGCGGACTCCGCCACCTGGTTGCGCCGGACCGCCTGATTGCCGCGGTCAAGGCCGTCTACGGCGAGGCGGAATACCACCGCCTGTACGGCGAGATCCTGCCCATTGACGAAAGCCGGATACGCACGATGGAGGACGGGGAAGTGCTTGAATTTGGACGTCGTTCACTGCGGTTTATGCATACGCGCGGCCATTCGAACCATCACGTGTGCATTCACGATTCCCTGAGCAACGGCGTGTTCACGGGCGACACCTTCGGCGTCGAGTACAAGTCCAGCCGCCCCACGAAACGCCCCTTCCTGCTCTGTTCGTCCGCGCCGCCCGATTTCGATCCCGAAGCCGCTCGGGCAAGCGTCGAACGCATCGTGGCCACGGGCGCGGATCGCGTCTATCTGGCCCATTTCGGCGAACTGGGCAACGTGCGCGAATCGGCGCAAAGCATCCTCGCGTCCATTGGGCACATGGAGGCGATCCTGCGCGAGGCCGCCGCCGGCGATCTCGTTGGCGAGGCATTGCTGAAATTTTGCGAAGAAAAAATCCACGCGGCCATCGCACGCCACGCGGAAGAATGCGGCACGATTTTCAGTCCCGAAGACGAACACCTGATCGGGACGGACGCCCGCATAGACGCGCAAGGCATTGCGCTATGCGCGGAGCGTCTTCGGAAACAAAGGGTGATTACGTAGCCGGCGTTTCGGTCGGAAACAGAAAATCGGCGATGCCGGTGATGATATCGAAAAGTTTGCCCAACACCATGAGAAACTGGCCGATAATCGTCGCGATCATCGAAATCTGCATGGTCACATCAAACAAATCCCACATAAAACTCCTCCTTGTTCAATAGCGCCATTATCCGTCCCATGCCCCCAAAAGTCAAGATGGATGTTGGCGCATTTTCATCCGAAGTCGGCAGCCGAATGAGGTGTTTTCATCCAAGCGGTGGACGGGATAACCCGGCATTTTTTGGATATGCAATTTTTTCGCGGTACAATTACCGGCATGGAGGATGTTGCCGGATATGAGCGAGACGGCCGTTGTGGAGGCTGAAAGCCGCCCGAAAATATTGATCATTGACGATGAACCGTTGAACCTGCGCATCGTGGAGGCCATGTTGAAGCCGCTGGGTTACGAATGCTTGACGGCATCGGACGGCGCCACGGCCCTTGCGAAGGCGCGGGAATGGAATCCAGACTGTATCTTGCTGGACGTCATGATGCCGGACATGGACGGGTTTGAGACGGCCCGGCGGTTGAGGCAGGCCGGCGCGACAAACCACACACCCATCGTGATGGTGACCGCGCTGCAGGAAGTCGAGGCGCGCGTCAAGGGACTCGAAGCCGGCGCGGACGATTTTCTGGCGAAACCGGTGGACAAGACGGAACTTCGGGCGCGGGTCCATTCGCTGGTCAAACTCAAGCGATATCACGACCAACTCGAGAACCAGCAAAAGGCGCTCGAGGAAGCCGTGGCCCGGCAGACGGAACAACTGCGCCGGATGTTGCAGGATTTGCAGCAGGCCTCGCTCGATTCGATTGTGCGCCTCGCCCGCGCGTCCGAATACAAAGACGAGGACACGGGCATGCACATCCAGCGGATGAGCCATTATGCCGCGGCCATCGCGCGCAAGATGGGATTGCCCGACGAGGAAGTCAACAACATTCTCTATGCGGCGCCGATGCACGACATCGGCAAGATCGGCATTCCCGACAGCATCTTGCTCAAGCCCGACCGGCTCACGGATGCCGAATGGGACGTGATGAAACAGCACACGGTCATCGGGGCGTGCATTCTGGAGGGGTCGAAATCGCCTTTGGTCGAACTGGGGCGTATTATCGCCCTGACCCATCACGAGAAGTGGGACGGATCGGGGTATCCTCTGGGGTTGAGCGGCAAGGAAATTCCGCTGGCGGGGCGCATCGCGGCCTTGTCGGACGTGTTCGACGCCCTTGTTTGCAGGAGACCATACAAGGATCCCGTTTCGATCGAGGAAACGTGCAAAATGATGGAAACGGGGCGCAACAAGCATTTCGATCCCGATGTTCTGGATGCGTTCCTGTCCACCATGGACGAAATCAACGCCATTCGGAACCGGTATCGCGAACATAATGGATGAGAGGCGGCACAGGGCATGAAAGCGCTTATCGTGGACGATGTGCAGGCAAACTGCCGGATGCTGAAGGGCTTGCTTGCGCCGTTCGGCGTTTGTGAGGTGGCCACCACGGGACGCGAAGCCGTGGTCGCGTTCCAGCGCGCATGGAATGCCGGCGAACCGTTCCATCTGATCTGCCTCGACATCATGCTGCCGGACCTTGACGGCCTCAAGGTGCTGGAAGTCATCCGAAAAATGGAAGACGCCATGCACGTAACCGACGATCAGCGCATTCGGGCCGTCATGATTTCCGCGGCGGGCGATTTTGACCACCAGGCTCGCGCGCGCACCCTGCATTGCGACGGCTACTTGCAGAAACCCATTTTCCGGAAAGACCTGATCGCCGTGCTCAAGCAAACGCATCTCATCGAGGAAGACGCGCCGCCTACCGGCGAGACGGTGCACTCGCACCCAAAGAAACCCTCTACGCCGGCCTGAACCGGCAGCAAGGGGTTCATCGGCTGCTGGTCATCGAAATCATGATGGCGCTGGCCATTGGATTGGCCGGATCCAAGGTGCCGGGGGTCACTTGCGCGTTGACCTTGCGGGTCTGGTATCCGGTCTTGGTCAGCGTGATTTCGACATCCACGACGGGTAGGCTGGGGAAGTAGAAGACGCCGTTGAGGATGCCGGAGGTCCCGGTCTTCGTCGAACCGAGGAGGGAACCGTTGTCTTTTCTGCGTACCTCGACCGCCACGTTGCCGATGGGATCAGTGGTCGCCGCATCGGTCACATAGCCGAGCAGGAATCCGGTGGCGCCCGCTTCGCCGGTTCGTATCGTGGCGCTGAGAGAGGCCGAATAGAAACGGTCCGCCGTGACGTTGCTCAACAACACGATCAGTTCGGAGGGTCCCGTGGCGCCGTTGAAGTCGTCGTAGATCACCCGGGCGTTTTCGGGGGACAATTCGACGCCTTCCTTGCCGTTTTCGCACACCAGCACCTTCATGCTGTTGCCGTCGGCATCGGGGGTCCATGCAAAGGCGTCGAGCGTCAAATCCAATTCGCCGTAGACGCTCTGGGCGGTCAGGATCAACGCGCGGGTCGAAAGGGGCGGGATGTTGTCGAGCATGGGCACGGAGCGATAGGAGATTTCTTGGGCGAGGTTTGCCTGTGAAATGACCACGTCGGTCACGGCGTTCGGCGAGAAACGGTCGAGATTCAACTGGTACGGCTGGCGCGCGAATCCGTCCGGGTCGAGCGCATCGGTCGGGCGCAGAAAACTGGTCCATTCGTTTGCCGTGCCGGCGGAGGGATTGTCGTAGGCCCGGCCGCGCGCGTAGTTCCAATAAACGTCCGCCAAGGTCAGGGCGGGGCCGAAGGCGCGCTTGAAGGCCAATTCCAAACCCCGGTTGGCCGCGAGGGTTGCGTCGCGGAAGGACGGTATCGCCGTCTGGTTGGCCAAGGCGCTTTCGTTGGTGCGGATGAGTTCCAGAACGCCTTCATAGGAATCGGCCAGAAACGCCAGCACTTGGGCGGCGGCTGTGTCGGGCGTCGAAGGTGCCGAGGATAAGCCCCGCAGGAGGTAGAACAGGAAATCCTGCGCCGCGTATGAATACGCGGGCGACGAGGCGGCAAAGGGCGCGAACAAGGGTTCGTCGAGCATGGCGAATTCGTTGTGGCCCATGGATCGCGGTATGAAATACAGGCCTTGCCGGACGTTCGAGGCCAGTTGTCCCAGAAATGCCGCCAGACCATCGCAATAGGCTTGGCTGAAGGGGATGGCGCGGGCGCGACCGGAAGAGTCCAAATCGGAGGGGCTGGCCGCCTTCACGATGGGGAAATCGTATCCGCGGTAAATTGCGCGGAAGAGTTCCTGCGCAAAGGCGTTGGCAAAGTCGAGTTCCTGTCTGCGATCGGCCAGCAAGGGCAGCGCGTCATCCTCGATGGCTTCGGCGTTTTTCTTGCAAATGGCTATCAACTGTTCGGGATCGATCACGATCCCGCCGTAGGGCGACACCGCAAACGGCACATCGGCCAGCCGTGGAAAGCGGCTGCGCGGCGGGTCGTTGAACGGGTGCAGAATCAGCGAGAGCGCATTGTTCGCGCCGGCGCAGAGACGGGGCGCGATAAACCCGGCGTCGCGGCACCATGCGTGAATGCGGTTGATGGCCGCACGGATATCGGCCTGCGTGGATGCCACCGCGCCGTCCGAGAAGTTTCGATTGTCATAGGGAAGCGGGTCCGCAATTGTACCCACGCGCAACGCCGTGGCTGCCTGAAGCATTTGGGGCGTGTAGGAAACCCGCCACACGCCCGAAGGCCACGTGTAACTGGTCGTCTCCTTGGCCGGTGGCGGCTGCACCGCGATCTCTTCTTCCTGCGCCGCGGGACGCAACGCCACCGCATAGATGGCCGTGCGGGGCAGCCCTGTCACGCAAATCCGGACGGCGTCGCCGTCCACTTCGCCGAGGATCGGGATCGTGCTGCCGTCGTCCTGGCGGGCAAGCACCTGCAAAAGGGGGCTTTTCCGGCTTGCTGAGGGAACCATCGCCAGCGTGTAAATGAACCGCATGACGATGGGCTTGTCCGGATGGAGCGACAGCGCTTCCGGCCGGTTGTGGTTGATGGCGACCGGCGTCGAGACAATCCGTTCGCCCGCCGCCGCGTCCACCTTGGGCGCGGTTTCGGTCTTGGCAATGCCCAATACCACCGGCGCATCCAGCGCGGCCGGCGGCACTTGCAGCCTGACGCCTTCGGCCTGCAAGGAACCGCCCGCGACGCCCACCTGCGCCACCGTGCCCGGCTCGGCTACGGTGATGTAACGGGCGAAGGTGGCCCGGCGCGTGCCCACGGCCGTCGTCACGGACAACGACACCGAATAGGCGCCCGGCGCATAGTAAATATGACTGGGGTTCCGAAGGGTGCTCGTCGAGCCGTCGCCGAATTCCCAGAACCACGAGCGAATTTGGGAAATGCCCGGCTGCGATGTGTCCGTAAACTGGACGGCCAACGGCGGGCTGCCCGATGCGGGCGATGCCGTAAAGGACGGTTGGGGCGCTCCCCGATCGTCCGGGGGACATCCCGCCAGACCGACAACCACCAGCGACAAGGCCAGCACGACCCGGCAAGCGGAAACGCGCTTCATGAAAAACCCCTCCCAATCTACTTGCAACGGTTCATCCGGGCATACCACACCCGCCTAAGCGTTTCACTCCACTGGCGCTTAGTGTGCGCGATGCACGTTTGAAAAGTCAATAGGGCCGCCCGGCGGCCCGGCAGTCTGGCCGCTCGGCCCATGCGGAGCGACCCAGGCGGTTTTGGAAAGAAAAGACCGCGTATCCGCGTGGTGCAATCGTCCGGTTTGCACGATATAATGTACGCAAACAAGGATCCGTCCCGAAAGACGGCGCTTTGCTTATTGTGGTCTGAAACAGCCAAGGGAGAACCTGCCATGCCGAAGATTGCGATGATTGGCGCGGGAAGCATCGTTTTCTGCAAGACGCTGATGATGGATATTCTGGCGACGCCGTCGTTGGCGAACAGCGAGTTTCGCCTGATGAGCCGCACGATGCCGAAACTCGAACGCATCAAGAAGTTCGCGGACAAGGTTATCGCCGAAAACAAACTCAAGGCGTCGGTGTCGGTCACGTTGGACCGGCGCGAGGCGCTCAAAGGCGCGGATTATGTTATCGCGATGCTGCAGGTGGGCGGGGTGGACGCCTTCGAACTCGACTACCAGATTCCGATGAAATACGGGGTGGACCAGTGCATCGGCGACACGATGGGGCCGGGAGGCGTGTTTCGGGCGCTGCGGACGATTCCCGTGATGCTGGATCTCGTCCGCGACGTCCAGGAATTGTGCCCGAACGCCTACATCCTCAATTACGTCAACCCGATGGCCATCGTATGCTGGGCATTGGGTACGGTCCCCGGCGCAAAGTTCATCGGCCTGTGCCACGGCGTACAAACCACGCTCGATCTCATCTCGCGCTATGTCGGCGTGGACAAGAAGCAGATTGACTACCTGTGCGCGGGGATCAACCACATGGCGTGGTTTCTCAAACTCGAACACCAGGGCAAGGATCTCTACCCGCTGTTCAAGGCGAATTGCGAAAAACCGGAGTACTACATCAACGAAAAGGTGCGTATCGAAACCATGCGCCACTTCGGCTATTTTATGACGGAGAGCACCGGCCATCTCTCCGAGTATTTGCCGTGGTTCCGAAAGAACCAAAAGGCGCTCGACCTGTACTGCGACGAACCGGCCTTCGGGGGCGAGACGGGCGCGTATTACAAGTGGTGCCGCCTCATCGCCGACAATCTCGAAAACACGGACATGTTGGCCGATGAACCGACCGCCCTTAAACCGCGCAGCGTCGAGTACTGCTCGTACATCCTCGAAGCCCTCGAAACCGGCGTGCCGTTCAAACTCCAGGGCAACGTCCGGAACGAAGGTTACATCGCGAACTTGCCGCATGGTTGTTGCGTCGAGGTGCCGGTGTTCGTGGACAAGATGGGATTGCACCCGACATTCGTCGGCAACCTGCCCCCGCAACTTGCCGCGCTCAATCAGAGCAACATCACCGTGCAGGGTCTCGCTGTCGAGGCCGCCATGACCGGCGATCCCGAACTCGTCGTTGCCGCCTGTGCGATGGACCCGCTCGCCTCCGCCGTGCTTACGCTGAAGGAAGGGCGCGACATGGCCGCCGAAATGCTCGAGGCCGAACGAAAATGGCTTCCGCAGTTCGAAGGCAAGACCATCCGTCCGACGCCCACAATTTCGACCCCGCCCGGCACGCCGCATGTGGACGTCCCCCTCGACCCGGCCCTCGCGGTCGTCCATCGTTTCGGCGAACTCGCGAACAAGGCGGGCGGATAAAGCGCGCGGCGTTCATGGAACGGGCGCGCCGAGCGATAGGCGCGGGGCCGGGCCGAACCGGCGCACCGACACGATTTGTTGCGGGGACATTGCCGTTTTCCTGCGGATATGAATTATGAGATTTTAAAGTGATACTTTAGATTTCTCATATTTTATAATGGCCGATTCAGTTGTGCGGAATGTCAGTTTCCCCCTTTATTTACAGTATTTTTCAGGCGAGATCGTCCATCAATGCGCGTGGATTTTTTCTGCAAATAAATACCTATTGCAAAGATGCGGGAGGCGCGCGGTGTCCGGTTTCATTTCCCAGGGCGCACATAAAAAATATTTTGAGTGTTTTAAAGTAATGGTTTATAATTCTCAATATGCGATACATGGCCCGAATACTGGAAGACGAACTGAAGAAAACATTGCGTCACTTTCCCGCGGCGATCCTTACGGGTCCGCGCGGGGCGGGAAAGACGTCATTGCTGCGCCATTTGTTTCCGAAGGCGTCCTATGTGCTGGTGGAGGATCCGGACGTTATCGCGCGCGTGCGTTCGGACCCCAACGGTTTTCTCGACGATCTGAAGCCGCCGGTTATTCTGGACGAGATTCAGAACGTTCCGGAACTTTTCGGTTACATACGTTCGCGGATTGATCTTCATCCCCGCCGGTTCGGATCGTGGCTGATCACGGGATCGCAGGAAGCGTCGTTGATGAAAGGCGTGGCGGAATCCATGGCCGGGCGTGCGGCGATGTTCCATTTGCTGCCGTTTTCAGTGCGGGAAACGGAAAAGGTGACCTTGTTTCGCGGCGGGTTTCCGGAAGTGCTGGACCGGCCCGCCGTGGCGGATACCTGGTTTCGTTCGTACATCCATACTTATCTGGAACGCGATGTGCGGGCGATTAGCTCGATTCGGGATCTTGCGACGTTTCGCCGTTTTCTCGCGTTGCTGGCCAGCCGTTGCGGCCAGATCCTCAACAAGACGGATTTGGCGGGGCCGTTGGGCGTATCCGTTCCGACCATCAGCGAATGGCTGCGCATACTGGAAGTGACGGGCCAGATTATTCTGGTGCCGCCATTTTACGAAAACTTTGGCAAACGTCTGGTCAAGTCGCCGAAGGTCTATTTTGTGGATTCGGGGCTGGCGTGTCATCTGCTGGGCATTGAAACGGAAAAGGCGCTGAAAGCCTCCGTGTTCCTGGGTCCGATTTTCGAGGGATTCGTCGCGTCGGAAATCATCAAGAGCCAGATTCACGCGGGCAAGGCCAAGGCGCTGTATTATTTTCGCGATCAGCAGGGGCTTGAAGTGGATTTCCTTGTGCCCCAGGGCGACAACCGGTTGGCGCTCTTGGAAGCCAAGGCGTCCCGGACGCCCGTGCCCGACATGGCGAAGTCGATCCTTCGCCTCACGAAAAACATCCGCCAATACGCCGTGGCGGGCTATGTCGTGTGCCGGCCCTCCGCGTCGAAGGCGTTTCGGACGTTATGTCCGGGCGTGCAAGTCGTCGCGCCGGATCGTCTGGCCGACGTGATTGGTTCGTGCCCATCCGCGCGGCGGCAGGCCGGTTGATGCTTGCCGGGACAAAAAGGCCATAGCGCCGTTTGTGGCGTGCGTCGCGGATCCTCGAGCGTGTTTCACAAACCCTGGAACAGGCTATCCCGCCTGTCCCTTGCGACTTTTGAAACACGCTCTCATTGCTGTCCAAAAGAATTGTAAAAAACCACAAAACCTCAAGGAGCCATGTTTTACCTTTTTATTCCGTTCATCGGTTCGATATCTGCGACTATCTGCGTCATCTGCGGAAAATCACATGATCCACAGATGACGCAGATACACGCAGAGGGGAAACAGGACACGAATGTCCGGGCCAGGCGATTCCAAACTCGAATCCGCATGGCAGAGCGGTCCAAAAATACGATTGATCGGGGACACTTCTTCTTCATCGCGACGAAGAGGTGTCCCAAGAACGCTTTCCCGGAAAAACGTTGTCTATTTACTCAAAATGGCTTTCTGCAAGCCGCCGTTTGGACAGAGATGACACGCTCTATTGCATTTTCAGGGTTCCGGCAAGATCGTGCAGGGCGGCAATAATGGATATGATCGCGTCGCGTGCTTCCGGGCATTTCGACACCGAAGGCAGGAGCGCGGTATACGCCGCGATCTGGCCGAGAAGACAATCCGCCAGAAACCCGCACAGGTAATGGATTGAAAGATAGTTGAGTTCGGCAATGCGGCGGGGATAAGGCCCGACGCGTGGAACGCCGCCCAAGGATTCGATAAGCCGGGCGATATGTTCGGATTCCTGCCGGTCGAAGTCCGCCACGGCCTGGATGCGCTGGACCAGACGCTGATTTTCGGGTGCGACATACGGGCTTGCCTCGAGAATATATTCGGCCAGCGAATGGTAGCGATCCATGAAAACGCGGTTGAGCGCATCGAGGGTGGCTTGGGGTGTGGTGGCGGTTGCTTCGTCGAGCATAAACGGGCTTCCTTATCCACCCGCCGCAAGGCGGATGATCGCCAGCACGGGCGAAAAATGCAGCAGGACGACGGTTGGCACGGCGAGACCAAGGGCATAGACGCGGTCCCATGCGTTCTCTTCGACGGCGTTTTCTTCCGGCGCTTCAAAGGCCATCGCGCGCATGATGGTCATGTAGTAATAAAGCGACACGGCGCTGTTGAGCACGCCGATGACGGCGATGGTGAAGTAGAACAGGGCCATCGGGGTGAGGAGACCGGTTGCCGGCATATGGCCGAGACCGGCCGCAATAACCACCTTGAAGATCATGAACTTGCCGACAAATCCGGCGGTGGGCGGCAGTCCGGTCAACGCAATCAGGAAGATGAACATCGTGGTTGCGAGCACGGGCGACCGCGACGCCATGCCGCGAAACGCGCCGATGTCGGAACGTCCCGCGCGATTGATAACGGCCATCGCGACCCAGAACGCGCCGAGGTTCATGAACAGGTAAACAAACAGGTAAAACAGGATGGCCTCGATGGCGTCAGCCCGGTAGACGGTCAGGCCCAGCAACAGGTAGCCGGCGTGCGCAATCGAGGAATACGCGAGCAGTCGCTTGACGTCGGTCTGGCGGATGGCGGCCAGATTGCCGAAGGTCATCGTCACTACGGCGAGAATGCCGAACAGGATGGGCAGGATGTCCGCGCCCATGCCGCCCGTGCCGCCGGCGGTGAAAAAGGGCAGCATTATGCGCAACAACGCCCCGAAACCGGCCGTTTTCGACACGACGGCGAGGAAGGCCGTAACGGGCGTGGGGGCGCCCTGGTAGACATCCGGACACCAGAAATGGAACGGGACCATGGCGCACTTGAAGCCTACGCCCGCCAGAATCAGCGCGAGCACCAGCAGGATGCCGAGCGGGTTTACGAGGCCGGCGGCGGCCATGCGGACCAGCTCGGCCCCCCCCGCGCCGAGCGACAAGGTACCGGTCAATCCGTACCAGTAACTGATTCCGAAAAGCATCACGCCGGACGCGACCGCGCCGTACACGAGGTACTTGAGGCTTGCCTCGGCGGACAGCCGGTTGTGTTTATCGGAACCGGCCAGCACATAGGATCCAATCGAAAGCGTTTCCATGCCGATTATGAACAGGACAAAGTGATCCGATGCGACGAGAAACATCGCGCCCATCAGACCACCGAGGATCAACGAAAAATACTCGCCGTGCCGGAAGGATTCGAGTTCGCGGCTGCGCAGTGAGAACAGGATGACGCCCGCCGTGCCAATCAGCAGAATCGCGTTGAAGACCGTGCCCGCTTGATCGTGCACGAACATGCCGCGGAAGGTTGCGCCGGTGGAGGCGGATGGCGCAAAACGGGCGACGAGCAAAAGAAAGGCGAGCATCGTGCCGCCCAGTGCTATGCCGCCGCAAACGCGCCGGCTGGAACGCAGCGGCACGAGTAGATCGGCCACGACGACCGCGCAGATCGTCGCCGCGACCACGATGTGCGGCAGGACGGCATTGCCGTGTCCCGCCAGTTCACGCCAAGTCATGGGATTCATAGCGATCGGATCACTTTTCCTTTTGGGCTGTCCGGTATTGCCGGAGAAATTCATACACGGCCGGCAACAACGAAATGATGATGATGGCGATGATAACCAGTGAAAAATGGTCTTTCACGACGGGCGCATTGGCGAAGAAATAGCCGCCGAGCGTCAACAGAAAAACCCAAAGCAACGCGCCAACGACGTTGTATGTGAGAAACTTGCCATAGGTCATGCTGCCCACGCCCGCGACGAACGGCGCGAACGTCCGCACGATGGGCACGAAGCGCGCGATGATAATCGTCTCGGCGCCGTACCGTTCGAAGAACTCATGCGTGCGGTCGAGATGTTTCTGGTTGATGAACCGGATTTTCTCGCCACGCACCAGGCGCGGCCCCACAAAATGGCCAACCCAGTAATTGACCGTGTCGCCGATGATGGCGGCGGCCGTCAGCAAGAACAACAGGCCCACGACATTGAGCGATCCCAGGGAAGCAAAAACGCCCGCCGCGAACAACAGCGAATCGCCGGGCAGGAATGGCGTCACCACCAGCCCGGTCTCGCAGAAAATGATGACGAAGAGGATCAAGTAGGTGAATGCGCCGTAATTTTCGATGATTGTGGCGAGATGCTTGTCGAGATGCAGAAAAACGCTTATCGCCGTTTGAATCAACTCTATCATGTCTCAGTTGCCTTTCAGATGGCCGTTTACAACGCCACGAACAACCGCATGAACACATCCGTCGAGGAGGCGTATACATTCAACACAAGCATCGGCAGGATGCCGAACACAATGCACAAAACGCCCAAGGGCGCGATGGCGATGAATTCCCACCGGTTGCAATCGGGATACCCCTCGTATTCCGGCTTGGCTTTGCCGAGATAGACACGCTGCATGGTCCACAGGATATAGCCCGCGGTCAGCAGCAAACCGACGGTCGAACAGGCCGCCAGCCATGGACTATACCGGAACGTGCCGAGCAAGACCATGACCTCGCCGATAAAGCCCACCAGCGAGGGCAGGCCGAGCGACGCGAAGAACCCCACCACGGCCAGCGCGAAATACACCGGCATGTGCGTGCCGAGGCCGCCGAGCCGCGCAATGTCGCGATGATGGGCGCGATCGTAGATCACGCCGACGAGCATGAACATCATTGCCGAGGACAGGCCGTGGGCGAACATCTGGAAGATCGCGCCGTTGACCGCCTCGGTTTTGAGAATGGCGATGCCGAGCAGGACGTAGCCCATGTGGCTGACGGATGAATAGGCGACGAGTCGCTTGAAGTCGCTCTGGCCAAGCGCGCACAACGCGCCGTAAATGATATTGACCACGCCCAGCACGGCGAGGAACCACATCACGCCGGGCATACTGGCCACATCGGGCAGCAGCGGCCAGTTCAACCGCAGGAAGCCGTACCCGCCCATTTTCAGCAGGACGCCGGCCAGAATGACGGAGATGGCTGTCGGCGCCTCCACATGCGCGTCGGGCAACCAGGTATGGAACGGGAAAATCGGAACCTTGATCGCGAATCCGATGAACAATCCCCAGAACAAAAGGTACTGGAAGAGCGTCGGCCCGCCGGCCACGTGGAACGGCTGGCGCGCGACGAGTTCAGGGATATTGAAGGCGTACTGGGCTTGGCCCATCGAGGACATCTTGAAATAGTAGGCGAGCATGACGAGCAGGATCAGCACCGAGCCGAGCAGGGTGTAGATGAAGAACTTGATGGCGGCGTATTCCTTGCGCGGACCGCCCCAAATGCCGATGAGGAAATACATCGGCAGCAGCATGACCTCCCAAAAAACGTAGAAGAGGAAGAAGTCGAGCGCCATGAACACGCCCATCATGCCCGTGACCAGCAACATGTAAAGAACGTAGAATGCCTTGACCTGCTTCACGACCGAAAACGCGCTGAAGGTTGCAAGGAACGACAGCAGGCCGGTCAGCACGATGAGCATGACCGACAAGCCGTCCACCCCGAGGCGGTAGTAGATGTTGTACGCCGTGATCCAGGGGATTTCGATCAGGGTGCGGGCGTCATACGCGGCAAGCGCGCCGCCGGTCTTGATGGCGGCGGCGTCGAAGATCCACCAAAGGTACAGCGTCAGCAGGAACACGATACCCGTTGTAGCCGCGGCGATGGCGCGAATCAGGCCCGGCCGCCCGTTTGGCGCGAGCAGCATGACGACGGCGCCCGCAAGCGGCAGAAATGTTATTAACGTTAGCAACGACTTGTCCATGATGACGAATCAAGCCTTCCTTGTTCTTTGTGTGAGAAAAGGGGATGAGGGGATAATGGGGATGAAATGGAGATTCATTCCGATTCTATCCTCCGAAAGTCCGCCTTTTCGTCCGCGAAATTCACCAATATTGCAGTCCGGCAACCTGTTGCTTTCAGGTATGAGCGGACTTGTGCGTAATGTGATTTTCCAAGAGCCTCTACCGTTTTAAGTTCCACAATGACTGTGCCTTCGACAAGCATATCGAGTCTATGCAAGCCCACTTCCTCGCCTTCATAGAAGATCGAAACGGACTTTTCCGTTTCTACACGCAATCCACGTCTTTGTAGTTCGATCCGGAGCGCATTCCGGTAGATGCTTTCCAGAAAACCCGGGCCTAATTTCGAATGGACGGCGATGATCGCGCCAATAATCTCCCTGGTGAGAGTATCGGTCTTCGAGTCCATCTCCGTAATCCCCGTTATCTCCATATCTCCTTTTTTTACACACGTCGCGTTCATGGCTGCCAGTATCCGTAGAACGCATACGCACACACACTCGATATGATCAACAGGCCGAGCACGGTCAACATGAGATATTGCCGCACGTAGCCTGTTTGGGATTGATTGACTTGGCGGCCCATGTAGGCTGTGGTTTGCGCGGAGCCGTTGACAAACCAGCCGTCCACCACGATTCGGTCGAAGATTTCGGTGAGGTAGGACCACGCCCAGCCGCACCAGCCGGCCAGATTGACAATGCCGTCAATGATGAGGCGGTCGAAAGTGGCGGAGATTACGGCCAGCGCACGCGTGGTCATGACGAAACACGCCATATACGCCTCGTCGAGATAATACTTGTTCCAGAGAATCCGGTGCGCAAGGCTGCAACGTTGTGCCACGCGACCGGGATCGAGCAGCGTCTTGCCGTCTTTGCGTTGCAGGTAGAATGCGGCGCCCAAGAGAATTCCGGCCAGCGCAAGGCAGGTCGAAAGGCCCATGGCCATGTAATGCGCCTTGTGGCGGGCCTCGGCTTCCGGACTGTGTTCGCCGGCATGCGCATCGCCGAGCGGATCGCCATGCGCTTCGCTCGAAGCGGCGTGCGGCGTTTCCGCGTCATGCGACTGCTGGACAACGCTGTCCATGAGCGGCGTTGTGAAACCGGCTTCGCGTAAGCCGCGCACCTGCTCGACGCCGGATTTCGCCGGATTCATCGCGCCGAACCATCCGCCCATCCCGCCGCCCACGACCGCGAGCGTTCCAAGCACGATCAGCGGGATGAGCATGGGCAGCGGCGATTCGTGCGCGTGGTCGTAGGCGTGATGGTCTCGCGGCTTGCCGGTAAAGGTCAGGAAGAACTGGCGGAACATGTAGAAGGCCGTCAGGAACACCGTGGAAAATCCCGCCACGACGAGGAACCAATGGCCGTTGAGCATGGCAAAAGCGAGCACGTCGGCGAGAATCGCGTCCTTGCTCCAGAATCCGGAAAAGCCGGGGAATCCCGCCAGCGCCAGCGTCGCGAGGAGATAGCAAACCGTCGTGATGGGCATTTTTCTGCGCAGGCCGCCGTATTTGCTCATGGACTGTTCGTGGTGCATCGCGTGGATGACCGCGCCCGCGCCGAGAAACAGGCCGGCCTTGAAGAAGGCGTGCGTCGTGAGATGGAACAATCCCGACACATAACCGCCGACGCCGAGCGCAAGGATCATATAGCCGAGTTGACTGACTGTCGAGTAGGCGAGGACTTTCTTGATGTCGTCCTGCACGAGCGCAATCGTCGCGGCAAACAACGCCGTGAATCCGCCTATATACGCGATAAACAGCAGCGTGGGCGGATCGAACACCGGCAACAAGCGGCCGGTCAGGTACACGCCCGCGGCCACCATCGTAGCGGCATGGATCAGCGCGCTGACGGGCGTTGGGCCTTCCATCGCGTCGGGCAGCCAGACATGCAGCGGGAATTGCGCGCTCTTGCCCATCGCGCCGAAGAACAGGCCGAGGCCGGCAATCGTCCGCCATGCGCCCGACAGGCCGCCCTGCTCGACCGCCGCGAACAGATCGCCGTATTGCAGCGATCCCACCTGCAGGTAGCACACCATGATACCGATGAACATGCCCACGTCGCCCAGGCGCGTCGTGATGAAGGCCTTGATGGCGGCGTCGGACGCGGACTTCTTCTCGAACCAGTGGCCGATGAGTATGTAGGACGTCAATCCAACAAGTTCCCAGAACATATACAGATACAGCAGGTTGTTCGCAAGGACGAGTCCGAGCATGGACACGGTGAAGAGCAATAGGCCGGCGAAGTAACGCCCGTATCGGACGTCGCCTTCCATGTATTTCGTCGAGAACAGATGCACGAGAAAACTGACCAGCGTGACAACGACGAGCATGACGGCGGTAAGCCGGTCAATCAGGATGCCGCCGAGCACGGCCTTGTTGACTTCCATCGGCAGCCACGCGAACGAAAGGTTCACGAAGACCGGGCGCGGATCGCTCCACGCGCGCCAGAAGACGTACAGCGACAATCCGAGCGCCAGCCCCATGACGCTCGTGGCGATGAAATCGCCGCGCCGGGGCAGGCGCTTGTTGAACAGGCCCAGCACGACGAACGAAACCAGCGGGAGCGCGAAGATCGCCAGGCCGCATTTCAGCATCGTGTGGTCCATGCGTTAGAGCCTCATCCGGTTGGCTTTGTCCACTTCGACGGATCCGAAGTTGAAATACAGGTTCAGAAGAATGGCCAGCGCCACGGCGGCCTCGCAGGCCGCCAAGACGATGATGAAGATGCCCATCATCGGTCCGGCCATTGAAGTGTCGTTTGTGGCGGATTGCCCGAATCGCCAGAACGCCATGAAATTGAGGATCGCCGCGTTCAGGATCAGTTCGAGGCCGATCAGGATGCCGATGGCGTTCCGGCGCGCCATGCAGGCCGTCAGGCCGAGCGCGAAGAGGATCGCCGCCGCAGTCAGATACCAAAGCAGTCCGACCGGCTGTGTCGAGGAAAATCCGGCGGAGGTCAGCAGGGTTGTATTCATCGCTCGCGCCTCCTGACGAGGTAGGCCGCTCCAACAAGGCATAGGAGCAGCGTCATACCCGCGACCTCAAAAGGCAGCAGGTAGGTTGTCAGCAGCGCATGGCCGATGGGCCGCACGTCGCCGACAGGCGGGTTCTGAATCGGCCCGGCACGCCATGGCACGGTCCAGATTAGATGCGCCAGCACGACAAAGAGCGCCGCGCTGAGCGTGCCGGCCAGCAGATAGAGCCAGTGGGTGTCTTTCGGGTCGCGCTGCATCGGACGCGCGGTGAGCAATATGCCGAACATGAGCAACACAAGAATGCCGCCGACGTAAATGATGACCTGCGTGACCGCGAGGAAACTGGAGCCGAGCAGGACGTAATACCCGGCCATGCCGAGCAGCGTGAAAAACAACGAAAATGCGGCCACGACGATGCTTCGGCTCAGCGCGGCGACCGCGCCGGACCCCAGCACCAGCAGGGTGATCATCCAGAACGCGATGTTCGGGCCCTGCCAGATCGCGACGGTTTGGATGGCCGTGTCCGTGTTCATTGTTCCGGTTGCTCCTGCGCGTTTCGTTCCGCCTCTTCGCGCGCCTTGCGTTCGGCTTCTTCCCTTGCTTTTCGTTCCGCTTCCTTTTTGGCCTGCGCCTCCTTGCGTTCGGCTTCCTTGCGCGCGAGAAGCGCCTTGAATTCGTCCATTTCCTCTTGCGATTTGGGACGGGCAAAATGCCGCAGGCAATCCCCGCGCGAACCGCACGCAAGGTTGTATTTTTCCGAAAGGGCCAGCGCGTTGAACGGGCACGCCTCCGCGCACAAATTGCAGAAAAGGCAGCGCGCATAGTCAATGTCGAATTGCAGCAGCATCACGTCGCGGCCCCGGCCCAGCAGATCGATGCCGATGCAGTCCACGGGACACGCGCGCGCGCATGCGCGGCAACCGGTGCATTTCGACTCGTCGTACACATGCACGCCCCGGTGGCCCGGCGGGATGACCGGCTTTTCCTCCGGATAGCGCATCGTGACTTTCTTGCCAAAGAAGTATTCGATGGTGATCTTCATCCCGGCATACGTGGTGTATATCCCCGCCCAGATATCGGCGAAGTATTGCGCCACGGGATTTTTCTTTTCCGCCGTCTTCATGGAAACACCACCACCTGGATCGCCGCCCACGTCGCGCAGACAAGACCGATAGGCAGCAACACCTTCAAGCACAAGTACATGACCTGGTCAATGCGGATGCGCGGCAAGGTCCAGCGCACCCAAATCATCACGAAATACAGGCCGAAGGCCTTGAGAAACATGTTGATTACGCCGACGATCTCGTACGCGGCAATCGTCAGCCCGAGTCTGCTGAAAGCCGTGCCGGCCAGCGTGGCGGCAAACACTTCGAGGGACGCCGCCACCGACAACCCGCCGCCGGCTTGCGCATGAATCGCATCCAGCCACGCGTTGAAAAACGCCGCGTTTTCCGGCAAGGCCGGGCGTGGAATCGGTCCGTGCCAGCCGCCTAGGAACAGGATCGCCGCCAGCGCGCACACAACGTACATTGCCGCGTACTCGGACATGAAGAAAAAGGCGAAACGCAGACCGGAGTATTCGGTATGGTAGCCCGCCACCAGTTCGCTTTCCGCCTCGGGCAGGTCGAAAGGCGCCCGTTTCGTTCCGGCCAGCCCCGCGATGTAGAACATGAAAAAGGCCACGAACGCCGCGGGCGAACGGAAAATCGCCCAGCCGAGTATCCACGGCCCTTGCGATTGCCACGCGACGATTTCGCCGAGATTCAATGAACCGGCCAGGAAGATGACGACGAGCACGCACAGGCCCATCGGAATTTCGTAGGACAGCATCTGCGCGGCGAGGCGCATGCCGCCGTAGAGCGACCACTTGCTGCCCGGTCCCCAGCCGGCCATCAGGATGCCGATGACTTCGATGGCCTGGAAAGCCAGCACGAAATAGAGCCCCAGCTGCATGTTGGTCAGCACGATGCGTTCGCTGAACGGAAGCACCGCGAAGGGAAGCATCGCGCCAAGGAACACCAGGATCGGCGCGGCCGTAAACAGACTCCAGTTCGCCGCCGACGGCATGATGTCCTCTTTGGCGAGTAGTTTGATGGCGTCGGCGAGTGGCTGCAGAATGCCCAACGGCCCCACGCGGTTCGGACCAAGCCGCACCTGGATGAATCCGGCGATGCGCCGTTCGCCGTAGGTCCACACCAACGCCATGATCGCCATGAAAGCAACGATGATCCCGCCGCCCACGAGGTACGCCAGCACAAACGGCAGCCATGACGGGACGTGCAGCAACGGCGGAAACAACGCGCCCGCGCCCGACTCATGGAATGTCTGGATTACATCGTTCATCGGTCCACTTCACCCAACACGATATCGATCGAACCGATAATCGCGACCACGTCCGCCAACAACACGTCGCGGCAAACCGCGTCGGTTATGCACAGGTTGCAGAACGACGGCGCGCGCGACTTGACGCGCAACGCCTTCGATGAACCGTCGGCGACCACGTAAAATCCCAATTCGCCGCGCGGATTTTCGCACGGAACATACGCCTCGCCTTCGGGTAGATCGAACGAACGGCCCACTTTCTCGAAAAACGGCCCTTCGGGCAGGCCGTCGAGCGCCTGTTCGACAATCTTGCAGCTTTCCATCATCTCGACCATGCGGACCCAGTAACGGTCCCAGCAGTCGCCGGTCGTTCCCATGGCGCCTTCGCCCACCGGCACGTCGAACGAGAAATGTTCGTAGCCGCAGTAGGGATGCGCCTTCCGCAAGTCGAACGCGACCCCGCTGCCGCGCAGGCACGGCCCGGTCAAGCCGTAGGCGATGGCCTGTTCGCGCGGAATCACGCCCACATTGGCCGTGCGCTTGACGAAGATCTGGTTCTTGCTGAGCAGGGTGTTGTATTCCGGCCATACCTTGCGCATCTGCACGAGGAAGGCGCGGATGTCGGCGGCGATTTCCGGCGTCATGTCGCGCGCGACGCCGCCGATGCGGGGGTAATGGTAGAGCAGGCGTCCGCCGCTGATCTTTTCAAAGATGGAAAGGATCATTTCGCGTTCGCGAAATCCGTACAGGAAGGGCGTGAACGCGCCGAGGTCGAGCGCATACGTGCCGAACGCCAGCAAATGCGACGCGATACGGTTCAATTCCGCCATGATCACACGCAGATACGATGCGCGATCCGGCACCGCAAAGCCGCCGAGTTTTTCCACGGCAAGACAGAACGGCAGCGGATTGTTCATCGAACCGAGATAATCCATGCGGTCCGTGTACGGGATGACCTTCGCATAATCGAGCGATTCGGCGATTTTTTCAAAGCAGCGGTGCAGGAAGCCGATTTGCGGCCACGTCCGCCGGACCATCTCGCCGTCGGTTTGCACAATGAGCCGCAACACGCCGTGCGTGGAGGGATGCTGCGGGCCCATGTTGATGAGCAGTTCTTCCGTCCTCAGCGAGTCGGCGTATTCTCTCGTGGTTTCGTGGGTCATCTATGCGTTGGTCAACCCATGATATTCCGTCGGCGCCTGGTAATCCTTGCGCAACGGGTATCCTTCCCAGTCGTCCGGCAGCAGAATGCGTGTCAATTCGGGATGGTTTTCATAAACAATTCCCATCATGTCGAATGCCTCGCGTTCATGCCATTCGGCGGACGCCCATACCGAAGACACGGACGGCACGCGGGGCGTCTCGCGGTCCACATCCACGCGCAACACAAGCGAATGGGAATGCTGGTACGAATAAAGATGATAGACCGACGACAATTGGGCGCCCCGGTCCACCGTGGAAATCAGGCGCAGGAAATCGAACCGCGTCGCGTCGTGGTCCCGCAGAAAACGGCACACGTCCGCGAGGCCTTCCGCAGCCACGACGATGAAGGCGTCACCGCGTTCCGGCGTCCGAAGTTCGCCAACGAGGCGATCGAATCGTTCGCGCAGCAGCGCGTGAATGGACTGAATATCCACGGCCTATGCGGTCTCCTTGCTGTAACGTTTGATCAACGGGCGCTCCTGCGCGATTTTCTGTTGCAGCCAGAGCAGCGCGTCAATCAGCGCCTCGGGCCGCGGCGGACACCCCGGCACATACACGTCCACCGGCAGGAACCGGTCTATGCCCTTGACCACATGATAACCGTGCACCGAATAGGGGCCGCCGCCTATCGTGCAGGCGCCCATCGCCATCACATATTTGGGCTCCGGCATCTGATCGAACAGGCGCTTCACGCGCGGGGCCATCTTGTGCGTGACCGTGCCGGCCACGATCATCAGGTCGGCCTGTCGCGGGGTCGGACGAAACGCCCCCGCGCCGAAACGGTCGAGGTCGTATTTTGCCGCGCCGACGGCCATCATCTCGATGGCGCAGCAGGCCAACCCGAACGTCAGCGGCCACAGCGCATTCGCGCGCGACCAGTTGATCGCCGCGTCGAGCGGCGCCACCAGCACCGACATTCCTTCCGATTTCGTTTGTTTCAAATAATGCAGGTAGCGCGTCAGATCGCGCGGATCGCGGACCGCCTCGGCGAACAACTCCTCGGGCGTTTTCTTGCGATCGTCAGCCACGGGCCTGCTCTCCGGATTCTGCCTTCCACGTCTCGCCGATCCAGTCCAAGTTGCCGTTGGCCCATTCGTAGGCCAAGCCAAGTGCGAGCACGCCCAGGAACACGAGCACCCCTATCAACGCGGCAAAGGCCATGCCCGCGCCCGCGAATTCACGCAGAACCAGCGCGGCGGGAACCAGCACGACGACTTCCACATCGAACAGGAGGTAGACGAGCGCCACCGTGTAAAAACGGCTGTTGTAGCGAATCCACGCCGAGCCGATGGTGGGTTCGCCGCACTCGTAGATGCGGCGCTTGTCGGGCGTCGGGCGGCTCAAGCGAACCAGCCATCCAAAAAGGAGACTCCCGACGACAAAGACGAAGCCTAGGGCCAAAAAGACCAACACCGATGCAAATTCAATATACATGAAACACAACGACCCAACCAGAATGTTCACTGCCAACAACGAGACGCTTCCACGCCATGGGCGGACTTCGGACACACGCCCTGCCGCCCAACCGCCAGCCGCAGCGCGAAAGGCCGGGGCGAGTCCTTCAGACATCAGGACCTGATAGGGTTTCGCGATTATGCCATGCGTTTCTTTGCAAAGTCAAAAGGACGCGGGGCGCACAAGAATCGATGCCGGCCGCGGCGGGAAGAATCCAAAAACCGCGAATGAACGCAAAGGTTTTCCACAAAGTCGGCCGTTGTCATGGCGGGAGAGAAAATATTATTCACGTTCATTCGTGGATTTTCGCGGATTTCCTGCGTCCGTCAATGAGGTGCATGATGGCGAGATAGGGATGGCGGCGAAGCATGCGCGGACCGGAATACCGCATTACCTCCGTGATGCGATGGCGCATGGATTCGCGGTAACAGTGAACCGGGCATTCCCGGCAGGGCGGCTTGTCGTCGCGGAACATGCACCGGTCGAGGCGTTCGTTCGCGTACGCAATCAACTCGCGGCAGTCGTTGCAAAGGCCGTTCGCCGGCGCATGGCAATCGCGGCAGTACAGCGCAATCATTTCGACGATGGTCCGCCGCTCGCGGCGCAACCGTTTCGAGTCGCCGTTCTTCGGGTGCATTAGGCCAATTTCAGGCGGCGGGAAGCCAGCGCCATCGCCAGCAGCAGAAGGATCGCGGCATCCGCGGCGCCGCCGCGCATGCCGGACGACGGAATCGGCGCGATGGCGCCGCCGCCGGCGCATCCGCCTCCCGGCCCCGATCCCTTGACGAGGGCCATGGTCATCGTGCCCACGCTGCCGCTGGGAACGAGTCCCTTCTGCTTCAGGGTAACGTAGCCCGGGGCCTGGGCGGTAAACTCGTGTTCGCCGGGTTCCAGCGAGGCGAAAATGTAGACGCCTGCATTGTTTTGCGTGACCGGGGAAGCGGGACCGGGCGACGCGAAGACCTGTGCGTTGCCGATCGGCGCGGAGGTCGCGCTGTCCACGACCAGTATGGCCATGGATCCGTCAACGAGGCCTTTGACCTGAATCGATCCGTTGACGCTCGACGGCGCGTTCGGCGCGTCGTAACGCGGTGTAAAACCATAGGGATCGGTCAGGGCGGCGTCGCTGGCGCGAAGCGGCACGGACATGCCCCCGCCGCCGGACTTGGGCGCCATGAACCGGACGTAAGCCGCCGTGACGGGTTCCTTCGAGGCGATCGCCCCGCCGCCCGCGATGGCCACGTGCACGAACCCCTTGTTGCGCTCGGAAACCGTTCTGGAACCGGTCCATGCCAGTTTGAATCCGGCCTCCGCGAGTTCCTCGCCCAGCTCTACCGATTGCAGCGACAGTCCGAGGGCGCCGGCGGGAAACGTAACGTCAAACGAGCACCCGGCGGCCTGCGGCGCATTCTCGATGTACACGGGCACGGCGATTTCCGATCCCGTCTCGGCTTCGACGTTTCCGATGCGGACCAGCGGTTGCTCGCCTTCGCTTTTTTCCGGCGCGGCGAACGAATCCCATGCGGACTCGCTGCTCTTGGATATGGGATCCGGCCATAAATCGCGCACGTGCAACCGCCGCAACAGCAGCACGGCATCCGCCTGATCCACGGAATTATCGAGGTTGATGTCGGCGACCTGCCATGTACACGGGTCCGGCTCCGGCACGCCGCCCGCAGCAATTTGGAGGATATATTCCGCGTCGTCTTCCGTAATCCTGCCGTCCAAATTCGCGTCGCCGTGCGCCGCGCAAAGCCCGTCGCTGCACAGCAGGCCATCGTCCAGATCGAGCGTGATGGGTTTGAGCGCGCCATCATACAATCGCACGCCTTGTAACAAAGGCTGATCCCTAATGAACGACAGCGGGCCGCAGGCGGTTTCTCCCGCAAGGAGCGCTTCGGAAGGGGTAATCACAACGTAAAACAAGGTTCCCGCACCGTACAGCGGCAAACTGGACAATCCGGCGGCAATGATCCGAAGTTCAATAATTTCATTGTCCAAAACGGAAGCATTTCGCGCAAAGAGAAATCCTCCCATAAGGCCGCTTGGATACACGGCAATACTGTCGGCGCTGTCGATCAGATTGCGTGGCAAATGGACGGCCACCTGAATGCCATAGGTTGAAATGTCGTAGGCGCACTGGGTCGCAATGGGAATCGCAATTCGGGGCGATCCGTCGGCGGGCGACTGAAACCGGTAAATGCCCCCCTGATTCGCGTAGATATCGGGGAAATAGACCCGCAGCCGTTGGCCGTGCACGGGCGGCATGCTGGGTTCGGAACGTTCGCTGACGGCGTCGCCCGCGCCGACGGCCTCGATGACATAACAGTAAAGGCGATCCTTTTCGATTCCCGTGTCCACGAACTCGGTCTTGGAAACGGGGCTGTTCCCGTTGACCCGGACCGGATCGCCCACCGGCGTCGCGGTTTCCGCGTCCGCGACCTCCTGCCGGTAGACATGGTAGCCCCTGAGATCGTATTCGTGATTGGCCCGCCATTCAATATAGGCGTTACGCGGACCGCCCCGCGCAAACGGACGGGCCGGACGCGATGGCGGCGATATTCCGGTGGCCAGATCGGACGGTTCGGACAGGGCTGTTGCGGCCCACAACACCGCAACGATGCCTGCCCACGATCCGATCTTCAACATCCCTGCCGCATCCAATTCAAAAACGGCCCCTGCGTTGTTTTCCTTGGCATATAGAATACCACAGACCGGCGGCCGGCGGCCAGTCGTTTCTGGATAACGCGTCAAAAATCGAGCGTAAGCATCCAGTAGGCGTAGTCGGCGTCGCGGCTGTTTCGCCCCGCGTCAAAGGCATTGCCGAACGCGTGCGTGAAATTGCCGTCGCCCAGCGCGGCGCCGGAAAACAGGTGGCCGTAGTAGAGTTGAACAAGGAGATTCGGGTTGAATGAATACCGGACGGTTGTGTCGAGGTGGAATCCGAGGTGGTCCGAGGAGTGCAGCGGCCGCCACGACCGATCGACCCATAACTGTTGCCCGCGCACCGTCACTTGCACCTTTTCCAGCGGCGCGAAGTTCATGCCGGCGCGCAGTTGGACGAAATTCGACATGTTGCCGTTGTCTTGCAGCACGGGACAATAATTCAGAACGGAAAACAGGCGATTGAAGGAAGGACCCATGACGAATCGCCCGCCGCCGAGGTCTTCGATTTCTCCCCCCTCGAAATACAGGCCGCCCGCGAAAATGCGCGGTTTCCAGGCGGCATCGAAGGAATAGCCGATCTCGCCGTCGAAACCCAGATTGTTCCAGCGTTCGCCTTGGGGCGGCGCGCCGGCAAGACGGTTCACCGAGGCGAAGGCCAGCGCTTGGCCATCCGCCGGACCGAACTGAAAGGCCGCCTCGACGTCGTAATCGAAACCTTCCATTCTGCCCCAGAAACGCGCGCCGACGGTGTTCAGCACGGTGGGCTCGTACAGGTCCGGCGCACCGGAAAAAATCGCGTCCGCCCGGCGGGCGTCGCGCAGCAACAAATAGTACAGCGACGCATGGGCGGCGTCGCTTTTGGCATACGTGGCGTACACCCCGTAAAACGCGCTGTCGCCGTCCTTTTCTTCGGGGCTGGACTCCGCCAATTGGGCCATCCATACATCAATCGTCACTTTGTCAACAGGCGTAAAGGTGGCGCGAAGGGCATCGAACGAGAAACGCTGCACCGGCGACGAATGATCGGAAATCAGGAGTTGCTTGCCGAAGGTCATGCATTGGCGGCCAATGCGCAGACGCAAAGGAAGTCCGAACGTGTCGTTGGTTTCCACGTACCCCTGCAGAAGACTGGCGTTGAGACGGGGATCGCCGCCGGGGCGCGCGTCAATACCGCCCAGGTAATCGCTCCGAAACCCGTCGCCCCAGAAATGATACGCGTAGAACTCGACAAACGCCGAAACGCCACCGGTAAAATCCGCGCGCGCGTGCCACGAGGTGGCCTGTTCAACAGAGGTCCAATCATTCGTTTCGTCCCACGCGTATAGGCTGGGAAAACCGTTGTGCAATACGGCGGCCCTGGATTCGTTGAAGGTGTTGTGGATCCAACGCCCGCGAATTACGATCCGCCCGCCCGTTTGCACGTTTTGCAAATCGGCCCGCGCCATTCCCGTCAAGCCTGCGACCATCGCAAGCAGCACGGCCTTGCGCGCCGTAACCCTCCATGAACCCGAATTCGTCATTGGAACGCCGGGCCTTCGCTCAATCCGTGGACGAAATGGACTTTGTGGACCCGGTGGATTTCTTCCGTATGGCGAAGCGCCTTGCGGGTTTCTATCGTCCACAACGTCCATCTCTTCCATGGGATAGGGTGATTTCCTTTGATTTCCACTGCCGGATTTGGGTTCGTGAAACCGCCGGATTTGGAAAAAACCAGGCGGAGCCTGCACGAGCGCTCCGCCTGGCCGCTTTCAACAAGGACGGTCGCGATTCAGTATACTAAAATTTAACCTGCGTGTCGAAATACAGGTAATCGGCATCCCGGTCGTTGAGCGTCGGACGGCTCAAGCCGTTGTGGAAAATCCAGTTGCCGTCGGTCAGGCCGTCCTCCTTGAACAGGTGCTCCCAACCGATCCGGAGCCACAGGTCGGCGCTGTATTGGTACCGCACCCAGACATGGGACATCGTGCCGATGCCGTCGTCGGCGTTGTCAATGGCGTCCACGATGCCGAAATAGGCCAGGCTCAATCCCGTGCTGATGGCCTTGGTCGCATTGGCGGTAAGCCCGCCGCGCACCTGCCAGAAATTGGTCATGGCGCTGGCGCCGTCGCGAATGTCGAGAATCGAGGAATACCACTGGCCGGAGAACAGGCGGTTGAACGAAAGATCGTCGTCGGTGTTCGGATTGTCCTCGCCGCCGAAGTAGGCGCCGCCGGACCAACCCGGCCGAGCGGCCGGGTTAGTCGATGAGGAGTTCGGATTGTCCTCGCCGCCGAAGTAGGCGCCGCCGACGAATACGCGCGGCTTGCAGTTCGCGTCGAACGTGTAACCCAACTCCACGTCGCCGGCAAAGGCGTTGTAGTCAAGGTCGTGTTTGAAGATGGCCGAGGCCTGCTCGGATTCGCCGAACTGGTAAGCGAGTTCAACATTGTAGTCGAAGCCGCTTCCCGCGCCCCACACCCGCAGGGCCGGGGTGTGCAGATGGCTTACGCCGGGCGTGCGGCCGTCGCGGATGTAAACCCAGTAGGGCGAAACATTGAACCAATCGCACGCGTTGTAGGTGGCGTACAAGCCGTAGTAGTCCACATCGCCGTCTTCCTCGTTGGGCGAATTGTCCGCCAACTTGGACATCCAGCCGTCAAGCGTGAATTTCCCTTCCTTGTACGTCAGCCGGAGGGCATCGTAGGAATACCACATCGTGGGCGAGGTCTGGCTGCCCAGGAGCCATGCCTTGGCGAAGGTCAACTCTTGGCGTCCAACACGCAGACGGAGCGGCGCGCCGAACAACTCTTCCACATTGATATAGGCCTGGTGAATCGCCACGTCGTCGGTGGGACGGCTGTCCAAACCCGTAAGATAATTGGACCGGAAATCTTCACCCCAACGATTATACGAATGAAACTGAATGAACGCCGACACATTGTCCGTGAAATCCGCGTTGACATGGAGCGCCGTCAACTGCTCGACGTATTTCAACCCCGTGTCGTTCCAATCGTCCCACCAGCGGCCGCGCATGCGCAATTCGCCGCCGACCGTCACATTCTGCAGGTCGGCATACGCCATGCCCATCAACCCAATCGCCAACACAAACACCGCCACTTTACGCATTACTCTCCCTCCATTATCCATTTGTTCATTTTTCAAACCCACCACGATCCGATTTCCATCTTGTTCTCAGTACCACCACAATCGTTTGTACGCAAACAAGTTGCATAGTATATTCCAAACTTCCATGGAAAGTCAAAGCGCCACGTTGTGAAAAAATAAACAACCAAGGCCTTTTATTCGGGCGCTTCGGCAAGGATTTGCACTCCCGCGCTTGTGCCGAGACGATCCGCGCCGGCATCGAGCATCGCGCATGCGTCCGCATAGGTGCGAATCCCGCCCGCAGCCTTGACGCCCAGTTTGCGTCCAACCGTCTGCCGCAACAAACGGACGTCTTCAACCGTTGCGCCGCCGGACCCAAACCCGGTCGAGGTCTTTACAAACGCGGCGCCGGCGCGCATGCACATTTCGCAAACCGCCACTTTTTCCGCGTCGTCCAGATAGCAGGTTTCCATGATGACCTTGACCGGCGTTTTGCCCGCGGCATGGACGACGGATGCGATTTCCTTTTCGACGAATTGCGGGTATCCCGATTTCAGGGCGCCGATGTTGATGACCATGTCAATTTCGGTGGCGCCATTCGCGATGGCTTCGCGCGTTTCTTCGACTTTGACATGCGCCGTCGTGGCGCCAAGGGGAAAGCCGATCGTCGGATCTACGCCGATGCCGGAGCCCGCAAGCCGTTGCGCGCAAAAAGCTGTCCAGACCGGGTTGACGGCGACCGCCGCGAAGCCGCATTCGATCGCCGCATCGCACAACGCCACGATATCGGGACGCGCCGCGTCGGCCCGCAACAGGGTATGATCAATCAGGCGCGCCAGTTGAATCCGTGTCATCGAAGGCTCCTCTTGTTTGAGGCATTGCGGCTGCACCGTGTTAGGGAAAGCCGCCGATTGGAAAACACAGCGCGTTTCCTTTGACGCTTTTCAAGCACGGGGAGCGATTTCGCCCGGCCGATCACACATTATCCGGCACAACGAACGGTTCGCGATAGATCCGCTTCACGAATGCGTTGGCCTCTTCGGCATGATCGCCGGTGAACGTTTCCGTTTTGGCGTCGTAAGTGAGTTTGGGACCGAGGATAAAGGGTTTCGCCTTGAGATCCACGGCGTTGCCATGGAGTTGTTCGACCATGCTTTCGAGAGTGTTCAGGGCGTCCTCATGCTGCTTGACGCTCTCGCGGACTTCCTCGACGGAAGCCGCCTTGCCGACGCGGAACGCGATATTGGCCTGGTGGCACAAGACTGTGCTCATGTGGCCGATTTCGATTTCGGCGGCCAGCGACTTGTTGCTGCCTTCGCGTATGGCGTTGATGAAATTGGCGTCGTGTCCCGAACCGCCGGTGCCCTTGTATTGCTTGATCTGCTTTCCGTCCTTGTCGAAGGCCTTGCCGCCGCCGCGCGCGATGTTGATATAACCGTTTTCGCACATCAGATAGTTGCCGCCGCGCGACTTGAGATACACCGCGCCCTGATCGCCGCCCTTCTTCGGATCCTTCATGTTGCGGATGTCAATGACGATCTTCGTGCCGCGGTGTTCCATCAGGCACATGTGCATGTTCGGCGTTTCGCCGTCGTCGTCCCACCAGCGGTTGCCCGCGGCGATCGCGTTGCCGGGCACGTCGTCCCATCCGAGCAGATGGCGCAAGTCGTCGAGATAATGCACGCCCCAGTTGCCCATCTCGCCCGTGCCCCAGTCCCACTGCCAATGCCAGTCGTAATGGAATTCCTTGCGCATGATGGGGGCCATCGGCGCGGGTCCCGCCCATAGGTTGTAGTCCACGGTTTCGGGCGGCGGCTGGGGGCCGTCCACCTTGCCGATCGGATCGCGCGCGTCGAGCTTGCTGCAATGCGCCCACAACACCTTGCCGTACATGCCCGACTGAATGTCTTTCGCGCATTCCTGCACGGCCGGGCACGAGCGCTGCTGCGTGCCGGTCTGCACGATGCGGTTGTACTTCCGCGCCGCCTCGACCATTTTGCGGCCTTCCCAGATGCAATGGCTGACAGGCTTCTCGACATAGGCGTGCTTGCCGGCTTGGAACGCCATGATGGCCGCAAGACAATGCCAATGGTCCGGTGTGGCGATGACCACGGCGTCAATATCCTTCATTTCGATTAGGCGGCGCAGATCCTGGTGTTTTGCGATTTTATCCCCGGCCTTTTCCATGCGCGCCTTGTCGGCATCGCAGACGGCCAGGATCTCCACGTTTGGAATCTTGCCAAAATCGGCGAGATGCGCGCCGCCCTTGCCGCCCAGCCCGATAATGCCGATGTTCACGCGATCGTTCGCGCCCAGCACCCGCCCCGGGAACAGCGAAAACGCCGCACCGGCCGCCGCCGTGCCCGCCAAAAACCGCCGTCTGGAAAACGTACCCTTCTTCATCATTCATTCTCCTCGTGTCAAACTGTAAACCTCGTGCGCCGGACGTATTCGGCCCGTGTCGGCGCCGCCAACCGCCCCCTATAGTAACACGAAGCCCCGGAATGGATGAAACGCGGCCAACGTCGTGCCGCGGCGTCAGTACGGCAGCGAAGACACCGATTTGGCGACCATGGCGAAGGCGACCGAGAGCATGCCGATCAGTCCGACGCCACACGCATATCCCGCTGCGAGGACCGGTGTGTAACGCCGCCATGTTTCGGCGCCGTAGCGAGGCTCGAAGACACGGCGTCCGATGATTGCGCCGGCGAACATGGGTATCGCGGCGTTGGGAATCGCGCCGAGTCCGCCAATGAGACCGTAAAAGAACAGCGGCGGGAGACCGGCAACGGTGGTGATACCGAGCATGAGGAATCCAAAACCAATGCCGCCGAGGATGAAGGGCAGGCGAATAGACTGCACGAGCCACGAGTTTTCGCCGGTCGTGGCGGTCATGAACAGGCATTGGTATGTGGCCTGGAGCGGCCACATTTTCGCGGTGAACGGATACGTCGCCGAGGGGATGGACTCGATGTGCCAAAAGAACGCCCAGAAGATGTAACTGGCCACAAGGCAGATGGGCAGCATAAACAGTTCCACTTTCACGAGACTCGAAAACTTTGTCCGCGTCAGCGTGAGTTCGCGGAACATCTGCGTGGTCGGGCCGTAGTCGGCCAAGGGCAGCGGCGCGAACCAGATGTCCACACCGCGGTAGCCGCTGAGGATGAGGCTGCCTTCGCGCAGGAACGGAAACGCGACGGGACTGCCGGTGAGGCCGATCATGCGGGCGCTGACGTACGAGATGGCGGGCGTGATCACGAGCGCGTACGCGAGGAGCATCGCCATTGGAAAGGTGTCCTGCTTGAGCAGAACGCGGCACAGGACGATGCTCGCCGTGCTGGCGGCGACGTAGACGAGGATGCACCAGCGCAGACGGATGTCGCCGCGGCCTTTGGGCGGTTCGAGCAGGCTGCCTTCGGAGATGTCGCGTTTCGTCAGCAAGGCCTGAAAGACTTTGTAGACGCCGATGATCGCCACGCAGAGCGACGCGCCGATGCCGATGCTCATCCAGAAATCGAAATCCACGGCCAGTTTCGTCGGGATCAGCGACATGCCCGGTTTCCAATGCGGGAGCATGCCCATTTTCTGCAGGATGGGATTGGCGACGAAGGCCGATGCCACCGCGGCGACGAACGTTCCCGCGACCATCGCAAACGGCAGCACCATGCCGAAGATCACCGCGCCGAGGTCGAGGCTGACGCCCGCCAGCGCCGCCGGCAAGACATGATGCGCGCTTTCCGTCATGTCCACGAAGGGGATTGGAATGACCTGCAAGGTCTTTGAAAACAGCACGCCGGTAAAACCCGGAATGCCGACGTATACGCCGCCGAAGACCAGCCCGATGGCCGCGCCGACGCTGAACACGTTCCATCGCCACGTCTCTTTCTTCGCGGTGGTTTCGGCAAGCGCCGTGGCGCCTTCCGCCGCGATGGGCGCGAGCGGGAACGCGAGTTTTTCCACATCGGCGGTAATACGACAGAGCATGTAGCCGGTCGTCAACGCCGTGGCCCGGCCCATAATCCAAAGGAATGTCGTCAGCATGACCGGGATATACCACGGCTGGGCGAGGAGGTTGCGCCCGGCAATCGCGGCGTCGGTCCGGTGCGGGACGATCCATTCGGGGAAGTAATCCGCAATGCCGAAGCCAATCGCCTGCGGACTTTGGACGAGGTACTGGTTCCAGATCAGCCCCCCGAACGGACCGCCCGTCATCGCAAGCGCCGCGGCCATGTAATAAAGAATATAGACTTCCTGGCGTTTGAGCGTTGTAAACGAGCGCCGCGCCATTTCGGTGAAGAGGATAATCGTGACCCATTGTGCGGCGGGACCGAGTCCGGACCCGGCGACAAGGCCAAGGTAAATGGTTCCGGGCATCATTACGAAACCGACGAAGATCGCGCCGATCATCGTCCGAATCGAAAATCCGTCCCGGAACTCGAGGTCTTCCCGCAATGGTTCGCTAACGATCATACAAAGATCCAAGGGGTTTGGGGTTTGGGGTGCGAGTGATTTGAAAGTTGAGATTTGCGAAGGGACGCACGCGCACGCGCACGAACAAGGCGATGATATAGCAGGGAATTATCATGCCAACGCGAACTCCTTTCCCCTCGAGACATAATCCGCGCGCGCCTGCGGGGTCAAGTTGCGCCATACGAGAAACTGGCTGCGAATCGCCGTCATGAAGTGGCCGTTGGCGCGCCGCCACGAACTGGCGTCGCCGCTCAGCCGCTCGATGGACACTTCGACGCCGCACACGTTCATGTCTTCGAGCACGCGCAACGCGATGGTCGTGTATTGGCTGATGCCGAGGTCGAACGGCGTCAGCCAGAAACGCGCGGTGATGCCGGTGCCGGAACCACCCGCAATGGCCGGCCCGGCCTGAACCTCCTCGACATAGAAATTTCCCACGGACACATCCACATGCGAATCGAGGTATTCTTTCAGGAACGCGACCAGTCCCGGCGCCTCATGCATGGACACGGTGAATGGCAGTTGCAGTGTGATGCGCGCCTCCTTCGTCGGCGGGAGTTTCCAACGGCGCTCGATGTCGGGCACGCCGAGTTCGCTGGCCTTGCGCGACGGATACACCGACGACAGCAGGACCATGCCCATGACGAGCAGGCATGCCGCAACGCCCGCCATCGAACTGTAGTTGAGTTCGAGCGTGTTCAACAGCGGGATGTCGAGCACATGCGCGAGCCGCGAGACGGTCTGCCCGGCCACGTAGCCGGCCATGACGCCCAGCACCGCGAACACGCCCGCCTCGACCATGAACAGGCGTCCGATATGCGAAGGGGCAATGCCAAGCGCAGTATACGTGCCGATTTCCTTTGTCCGCTCGAAGACGCTGCCCAGCATCGTGTTGAACACGATCAAACCCGCGATCACCATCAGGATCAGCAGGTTCCACAATTCGGAAATGCGCGTGGCGTTGCGGCTGCTCAGCAGCGTCGGCGTGCCGTCGAGATTCGCGAACAAAATATAGTCGAGACGGCGGATCAGGTTTTCAAGCAGCGGCGTCAATTCGCCCGGATCGTGAGGGAGCAGCGCGACCGACCGGAGATCGCCGCCCAGATTGCCCAGCACCTGTTCGCTGACGATTGCCACGTCCTTAAATGAATGGTGGATGTAGCGCTGGACGGATTCGGGATCGGGTGTGCCCTCCTCCTGGAACTTCTTTTCCATCTCGACCGGATCGAAGGGGGTAAGGCGTTCCCCGTCAATATCCACCAGCTCGTTCATCTTTTCCCAGTCGTACACGCCGATAACCTCGAATTCGCGGCCCAGCATGCGCACCTTCCGGCCGATCATGGCGTTGGCGATCCGTTCCTTTTCGGCGGGCGAAAGGGCGGCCTGCGGGTCACTGCCGGGTTCGTTCAGAAAGTCCCGGGCTAAGTTCACGGGCAGCAAAATCTCTTCGGGCGGCGTGACGCCTTCGACGTGCGGACCGATCCAGCGGCTGTTGCCGAGCAGCGCGCCCTTGATGTCGAAAAATTTCAGTTCCTCGGCGCTCAGGCCGGCCAGCGCGCTGACCGAACGGATCACGCCGTCCTTGTCAATGTCTATGAACGACCGGTTGAGGACCAGCGCGCCGTAGTACCACCGGCGCGGGGCAATCGTGCATTCGCCGCCGTACTCGTTGCGCAGCGAGGCATAGGTCTCGAAGGGGAACGGCGCCCAGTTTCGCGTGCGAAGCAGCGCGCCCTGGTAGGGTGTCGCGCCGTCGCTGTACGTGTACTGCTGGATGCGCAACTGCGCCGTGACGGACATGAACGACAATACCGAAAACGTCAGGACGATCAGCGTAATGCTCGTCAGAATCGTCCGCGCGCGGCGGCGGCGCATGTTGGCGATGCCGAGTTCGAGCGCGAGCGCAAATCCGCTGACGGCCTGCACGCCCGATTCGTGCTCGCCCTGCTGTTCGATCTTGCGTTTCGATACCAGCGCCTCGAGTTTCGCCATCACGATCGAGATGATCACCACCGACAGCGTCGCCACGGCGAATCCGAGCAGGACGATCATCGGGCTGAGCACGATGCGGAAGGCCGGGTGCGTGAAACGCAGCACGAAGAACATGGCGAGAAACAACGCCACAATGCCGGCGATGCGCGTTTCGATGCGGCGGCCGGCGAAGAAGAGGCGCTCCGTCGCGAACGCGAACGGAATTAGTAAAACAAGATAGAACACGAGTCCGCGCACGACGTCGTTGGCCATGCCCACGACATCCGGATACGCGCGCGACTCGAAGCCGAGCGCGCGCTTGGCCTGCACGAAATATTCCTGGTAGTTGCGCGCGTCGAGCGCTTTGCGCGCCTTTTCGAGCGCGTCGCCCGCGAGCCGGTGCAGGGTGTTGACTCGCGCGTTCTTGATGCCGTGCGATCCGAAGAACGCGATGCGCGACTCGTCCAGCCGGTACATGTCCGTGGCGCTTTGCATGTAGGTGTGGCGCACGGCGGGCGTGTCGTCCACCGCGAAACCGTCGCCGGTATTGAACAATTGGCCGGGCGCGAAGCGTTCGGGAACGTTCAGCAGCAACATGCGCTTTTGCGCGGCGCCCGCGCCCGCCGTGATTTTGAGTCGCTTGCCCGGCTGGGTGAAAATGGATGCCGTCGGCGCCATGAACGACGGCCATGCGCTTTCCTGGAGCGTCGTGCCGTACACGGCGGGCGGGCTGTTGCTGGCGGCTTCGAGCACGTCGAGCGAGTTGAGCAGGTTGTAATTGCGCGGGTCCACGAGGTTGAACAGATCCAGCGTCTTGCACGGAAAGGCGACGCACATCGACTCCATTTCCTTCTGGACCGGCAACAGGCGCAAGGGATAACTTTCGCGGCCCATCTGGCCGAAATCCGGCGCCCACGTGATATGGCCGTCCTCGATCACGAATGGTTCGAAGGCGAGCCAGCCCATTTGATACAGCGCCTCCGCGTTGTAGCCCAGGCAGGGCAGCTCGAATTCGCCCTGGCCGTTGGCCAGCGTGACCGGACGCGCCATGACGCCGGTCAGGATCATCTGATCCCACATGCCGCGGGCGGTTACCACCGCGTTGGGCACGGGCTTGTTCGGCAGGTAGCCCTCTTTCGGGTCGAACGAAACGACCCGGCCCCTGACGCGGCATGCGACGCGTTGCATGGACCGCTTGAGATAACGGCCCTCGACGTTGAACGCATTGGGCAAAAGACACGCAAGCAGGCGGACCTGCCGGGCCAGGTTTTCGGCATTGACCTCGGTGTCGTTCGGCGTCGCGGCAAAAAATCGCGAATCGTTGACCGTTACGAACGATAACGACGGAACGCCGGCTATCAGCGCCGCTTCGTGGTCCAGCGCAAGGCCGGTCGGCGCGTAGGTGAACCACTCCTTGCCGAACGCCGGGTTGATCGTGTCCACGAACAACTCGTCCGGCGACACGCCCAAGGCCGTGGCGATTTCGTTTGCATAGTGCGTGGCGCGGCGGCCCAGATCGGACACGCGCGGCTTGACGTTGTTTTCGAACGGCGTGAAAAAATTGCCGGCATAAAACAGCCCAACGCGCGGCCCGCCCGAAGACAGGTCGAGCCCGAAAAAGGCCGCATGGCCCTGCGGCGACACGTCGCGCATCGGCGACGTGTGCCGTGCGACATTGTCCCACGCGTACCGCCGGGCGCCTTCAATCGCCTGGAAATGGCCCGAAAGGGCCAGCAAACGCACGGATTTCTGGAAGCGGTGTTCGGCGATCAGTTTGCCGAGTTCGAGCAGGGCCGCGATGCCGCATGCCTGCTCGGCGCCCGGCGCAAGATCCGGCACGAACGAACTGCTGTCGTAGTAGGCCGAAAGAACGACGACCTCGTCCTTGTTGTGTTCCTTCGTGCTCAGGCCGGGGATGTCCACGTAAATGTTCTTGCCGGTGCGGCGTTCCCATCGGGCGTCCGAATACAGCGTGGCTTCGAGATCCCGCGACTTCAGCAACGCGACGAGCGGCGCGCCTTCGGCCTGCGTCATCCAGAACCGGGGCACGTCCTGGTGCGACATTGTCTGCGTCGTCATGCCGATGTACCGCGGCGGACGTTCCCGTTCGACGAAAATAATCGCCCGGGCGCCGAGATCGATCAGGTAAAGCCATTGCTCGCGCGCGCCCGTTTCCACGACGGCCGTCGCGCCGTCAAGTTCCTTGCCTTCCACCTCCGCCAGACTGCCCGATCCCGCATAGATGAGCCGTGTCTTGATCCCCTCTTTCGGGGTTGCCGCCGGACACACCCCGTTCGGATGCAGCGGATGCAGCGGGAACACGCCTTGCGGCGTCCGCGCTTCCGCGATGTTATGAACGGGAACGGTCGCGGGAAATTCCTGGACCACCGGCTCGCCCACGCCGAGCGCGCGGAACTGCGCGCGGATGTATTCGAGCGCGGCATCGCAACCGGGCGTGCCCGTCTGCCGCGACGGAATGTCCGACAAGGCGTCAATATGCGCCTTCAGGCCTTCCGGCGTGAAACGCGCCGCAATTTCCGGATAACGCGCCGGCTCGAAAACGACCGTCTCCGCGAGGTCCGGATCCTTTTCGGTCTCGGTGGCCCATTTCGTGACAATGAACTGGACAAACAATCCCACGACGGCCACGAGGCACCAAGAAAGTATGTAACGCGCCTTATTCATGGAAAGGCCCTATATGAAGAACGGGGATGCAAGAATGCAGGCGGGAAGAACCGCATGCCGCCGTTTCCGCACCGTCCATCTCGTCCATCTCGTCCATCTCGTCCATCCCGTCCATCCCGTCCATGCGTCCACCTCACGCATTGCGCTCCGGCTAGTAAGGCCAGAAGTGATAGACCCGAGTTTCCATCACAATGCCGTACAAATTCCAGAAACTGCCGACCATGAAATCGCCCATGATCAGGCCGACGAACAGCGGCACGACCGGTTTGTAGGCCTTCGCGCCGCCGTATTTCAACAAAATGACTTTGATGAGCCATGCAATCATCACGCAGAGCCAGATTTGCTCCATGCCCCAGGATCCGCTGATGGCGAACCCAACCGGATGCAGGGGCCACCAGTGAAACGCCATACGCAACACGGCCAAAACGATCGAAACGCCCAAGCCGATCAGAATGGCGTAGGTCGGCTGCATCTGATGAATTTCCGGCAGCGTGAACCAGCGGTACACCTCTTCCCATGCCTCGCGTCCGAAAAATTCGCCCGGCCCCACGGCTTGGGCCGCCGCGCCATATTTGTTGAACACCCACAGCATCGCCCAAAAGGCGCAGACAATGCTCGCCGGGATCGCCGCAAACATGGCGATCAGATACCGCCTGTTGTCGAGTTTGAGCCGTTCGGCGATGCGAAACGCCTCGAGGCCGTGCGGCATGGGATGCCCCCGATAGGCCCGGTTGAAAAAATTGAAAAAGCCAAACATGGCCAGGTCATTGGGATGATCCCGGTGCATGTTCGACATGCCGAGAAACTTGACGATTTGAAGCTGCGGCCCGGCGTGATGGAGGTCGTGAGCCGGTGGGCCGAGTTCCGCCCGCATCCGCGTGATTGCAATGGACAACAGGAAGTACAATCCGAACAACACCAGCACGATGGGCAACGACATGCCGGCCTTCAGGCAGAACCAGATCAGGAAGGCCGATCCGCCAATCAAGAGGATGGCCGCAATCCGAACCTCCTCGCGTTCCCATGCCGTCTCGCGTTCGACGTTGCGGCCAATCAGTATCAGGAACACGCGCTTGAAATGGTGGCGCGTCACCCAGAGCGCAATCAGGGCAATGCCGTAATAGCCCCCCGCCGTCTGTTCCTCGACGAACGGAAACCCCGGCATGCCGTGAATACCGATGTAACTCGCCAGAACCCGCTCCATTTTCCAGAAGAAAAAGAAAAACCAGCATGAAAACGCCAGATCCGTCGGCATGAAGAAACACATGCCGATCGCAAACGGATAGAACGAAATCCAGCCGGCGCCCATATCCACCCATGGCCGTTCCGGAAAAAACTGCTGGATGTTGTAAATATGGACGATGGGGATGCGGGGCAACAGGGGAAACAGGACATTCATGCCATTGACCAGATCGATAAATCCCGCCACGGCAAAGCCGGTCCAGAACAGGCGGTTGCGGAGCAGCGTGTCGGTTTCCGTGACCAGCAGCATCGGCACTTGGATGACCGGATACGACAATTTCTCGTTTTCGGTCCATTGTTTGCGCAGGATCAGGTTCATACCCCATAGAACCGCGCACAGGGCCATCGTAAACGCGCCCCACCATGCCAGCGGGCCCAGCCACGGCACGAAATTCGCCGGGCGGTAGATGGACTCCTGACCGATGTATGCGCTCTGGAGCGCCGCCTGATCCTCGACCCGCAGCCAGGCCGGAATCAGCGAGAGAATTTCTTGGTAACGCCCCTCCAGCGGTTCGTAGCGGTTCAAATGGCCAACAATCGGGACCAAGATTTCGAGCATGTCGTGGCCGCACAAGGCGCTGTTGATCGCCAGCATCGTGTAGACGACCAGGAGTTCCCCCGGTTCAAGCGCCCAGGATGGCCTGAAACGCCGGACCGCCAGATTCCCCAAAATGAGCAGCGTCAGGATGAAAACGACGTTGTAGAACAGGCTGATGGTCGTCGGCTCGCCCGAATACCACATGATCTCGCCCAGCACGATCCACAGACTGTTCACCGGGATCAAGAGCAGACCTATCACAATGCAGCGAAAGGTGACTCCCACCAGAACGCACTCCTGCCGCGCCGGCAGCCCGTCTCCGGCGCATGAACAGGGCCATTTTACCCGCGAATCCCCTCCGGGTCAACCTTGGGATTCGGCCCCATTTCGACAATCGAAACGCATTATTCGCATCCTATCATGCGGCCGTCCTGAATGCGTTCCATACGAACCGGCAGAAGTTGGTTGGCATGATTTTCGCCGGATTCGACGAAGACCTGAATGTAATTTGCCGTGTAACCCGTCCAGAATCCGTTTTCCTTCGTTTCAAACAAGACGTCGAGCGTCCGGCCCAGGAAGGATTGCATGAAGGCGGTCCATTTCGCGCCGGAGAGGGCGCGAATGCGTTCGCCGCGCGCGTTGATCTCGACGGCCTCCACCTTGCCCGGCATGCACGCGGCCGGCGTCCCTTCGCGGTCGGAATACTTGAAGACGTGCGCGTAGGCCAGCGGGGCGTTTTCGAGAAAGCGGCAGGTCTCGCCGAATTCGGCCTCCGTCTCGCCGGGGAATCCCACGAGGACATCCGTTCCGAGGCAGACGTCCGGGACACGCGCCGCGATACGCTCGATCCATGCAAGGAACTCGTCGGCGCGGTAGGCCCGGCCCATGCGCGCGAGGACCGTTTCCGATCCGGATTGCAGCGGGATGTGGAGAAAAGGCACGAGCGGGTGACGGGGGTCCGCCATGCGGGCGATGAGTTCGTCACGGATGCCGCTGAGTTCGATCGATCCGAGGCGGACGCGCCGGACGCCATCAATCCCGGCGATCCCGTCCAGGACGTCAACCAACCGTTTGCCTTCGCAGGCATACGCGCCCACATTCAATCCCGTAACGACGATTTCGACGGCGCCGTGTTCCGCGAGATGGCGCGCTTCGGCGGCGATATCGTCCAGGGGCCGCCCGCGGCTTTTGCCGCGCGCGCTCGGCACGATGCAAAACGCGCAATGGCCGCTGCATCCGTCTTGGATTTTGATTTGTGGCCGGCACACGGGCGGCATGGCATTGCGCGGGGCGATTCGGAACGATTCCGGCGCAATGGGATCGCGAATTACGCGCGGCGCTCCGGAAATCTTCTTCGGCGCGGCGGGCAGCCATGACGCGATATCGAGCTTGTTTGCGTTGCCGACCACGAGGTCCACGCCGGAAATGGCGGCCATCGCTTCGGGCCGGACTTGGGCGTGACAGCCTGTCACGACCATAAACGCGCCGGGGTTGCGGCGGATGAACGACCGGACCGCCTTGCGCGACTTGGCGTCGGCCTCGCGCGTCACGGTGCAAGTGTTGACGATGCAGAGATCGGCGTCTTCGACGCGGCCGGCCAATACATATCCGGCGTCCGCAAGGGTCTGGGCGAGAATGCCGGTCTCCGCATGGTTGAGACGGCAACCGAGCGTGTGGAGGAAAGCCCTGTTGGCCATGCCGATCACGCTTTCAATTCGGCGGTGAGCCAGTGGCCTTGAACACCGGTAATGCGGACGTTCGCGAAATCGCCGACCGCCAGTCCTTCGCAGACCACGGACACGGGGCGGTAGCCGCCGGTGCGTCCGCTCCAAACCTTTTTGCGCTTGGGATGCTTGCCGTCAATCAGAATCTCCTGTTCCGTTCCGACATACGCGGCCATCTGCTCCGCGTTGATGCGATCCTGCGTTTCGATCAGCCGGGCGAGCCGTTCTTCCTTGACGGCGCGGGGAACGTCGTCCGGCCATTCCGCCGCGCGCGTGCCGGGGCGGGGCGAATACTTGAACGAAAAGACCTGGCTGAACCGGACTTCCTCCATTGCGCGCAGCGTATCCTCAAATTCGGCATCGGTTTCCGTCGGAAAACCGACGATGAGATCCGTGCTGATCTCAACGGCGGGGTTGACGCGCCTCAGATAGCGCACCTTGTCCAGATATTCGGCGAGGGTGTGCCGCCGGTTCATCTTTTCGAGGATGCGGTCGGCGCCCGATTGCAGCGGCAGATGCAGGTACTTGCAGATGTTCGGCCGCGAGGCCATCAGGTCCGACAATGCGTCGTCCCAGTCCTTCGGATGCGGCGACGTGAACCGGATGCGCGGCACGCCGAGTTGCGAGACCATATCGAGGAGATGGATGAACCGCGTCTCGCCCGCATGGTACGCATTCACGTTCTGGCCGAGCAGCCAAATCTCTTTGGCGCCCCTGGCCATCAATGCGCGCGCCTCTTCGAGAATATTATCCGGTTCCCGGGAGATTTCGCGCCCGCGCACACTCGGTACGATGCAAAACGAGCAGCCGTTGCTACATCCCTTGCTGATGGCGATGAACGCGATACAGCCGTCGAGATGACCGCGTTCCAGCCACTCGCCGGGAATGAAGTTGTGGACCCGCCCGCGCACGTCCTGCCATTCGGTCCATGCGATGCGTTCGCCGTGTCCGACGGCGTGCAGCATTTCCGGCAGCCGGAACATTTGATCGGGACCGAATACCATGTCCACGACCCGCGCCCGGCGCAGGATGGCCTCCCCCGCCTGTTGCGCCACACAGCCCGCCACGCCGACCATCAGCGCCGGGTTGCGTTGCTTGAGCCGTTCAAGAACGCCAAGGAAACTGTAGACCTTGTTTTCGGGATTGTGGCGGACGGAACACGTGTTCACGAGGATCAGCGACGCTTCCGCCATCTCGCCGGTCCGCTCATAGCCGAGCGACGACAGGATTTCCATCATGCGGGAACTGTCGTGCTCGTTCATCTGGCAGCCGTAGGTCTGTATGAACGCTTTTTTGTTCGACATGCGGAGATCATACCTGAGATGACGGCGCCGAGGCACGATTTCCGCAATGGGCGGGCGGCACCTATTATGCGTTCCGATTGCGACGGCCGCGCCCCATGGACAGCCGGCCGATTGCCCGATACGGGAAAATCACATGAAGCGAGAGGGCGCAGGAACCCACCGGTAGCACGGGCGCGCATATATTTGGGAGGGCGTATGTCCATGCGCGCCGTTTCGGGTTGATTTGCCCACTCGGTACCTTAAACTCAGGCTTTTTACAAAAACAACAAGAAATTCCGGGGCCATTTGGGCCATCAATGGAATTTCAATAATTTGGTGGATGGGAAAACGGCGGGGTTTTGAGAGCGATGACGATGACGATGACGAGCACGAAGAGAAACCGGGATGTGGACAACGCTCCCGTCAGGGATCTTTGCCTGCCGGTCGGTGGGGACGCCGCCTCTACCGTGGTCGCGGCATCCTTGCCGCGTTCCTGATGTGCGGCCCGGCCGCAATATCCCGCTCAAAGAAACGGGTTCCGCCGATTTGCCCCGTTTCGCGCCGTTCGCTATAGTGGACGCTCATGAAACGGATATGAGGAGTAGTCTATGCGGCTGTTGGTGGTTGGCGCGGGAGCGGTGGGAAGTTCCGTGGGCGGATTCATGGCGAAGGCGGGGCACGAGGTCACGCTGGTCGGACTTGACGCGCATGTCGAGACGATCCGCGAGAAAGGTTTGCGCATTACGGGGATCTGGGGGGACCATCATGTCGCGAATCTGCGCGCCCAGACCGATTTGTCGGGATTGAAGGCGGGCGATTTCGATCTGATTCTCGTGTCGGTCAAGAGTTACGACACGGCGGCTGCGGCGGAGTCGTTCCGTCATCTGCTCGACGCGCATACGCTGGTGTGTTCGTATCAAAACGGCCTGGGCAATGCGGAATGCATCGCGGCGGTGGCCGGCTGGGAACGGACCATTGGCGCGCGGGTAATCTATGGCGTTCGACGGCCGGCGCTGGGCCACATCGAAATCACCGTTATCGCGAATCCAACGGCGCTCGGCGTGTATTGTCCCGAAGCGCCCGTGGACCGGGTCCGCGCGATTGCCGAAGCGATGGATGCGGCGGGGCTGCCGACGGAGTTCACGGATCGGATCGCGACGCTGTTGTGGGGCAAGGTCGCCTACAATTCCGCGTTGAACCCGCTATCGGCCCTGCTCGGCGTGCCGTATGGCCGGTTGCCGGAAACGGGGCATGCGCTGGCCATCATGCGGGATATTGTCCATGAGTTGTATGCGGTGGCCGGCGCAAAGGGAATCGCGCTCGAACCCGATTCGCCGGAGGCGTACATGGACGTGCTCGTCAACCGTTTGATCCCGCCGACGGCGGCCCACTTCGCGAGCATGCACGAAGATTTCCTGTTTCATCGCCGGACCGAAATAGACGCGCTGAACGGCGCCATCTCCGCCTACGGCCGCGAACATGGAATTCCCACGCCGGCCAACGACCTGTTGACACGCCTCGTTCACGCCCGGGAAGCCCTATCGGCCCCGTAATAAAACCGAACGCCCCGGCCAAAGCCGGGGCGTTTGAAGTTCAATCAACACCCGATTACAGGGCGACTACATTCTGCGCTTCGGGCCCTTTTTTGCCCTGGGCCGATTCATACTGTACCCGCTGTCCATCCTTGAGGCTTTTGAAACCGCTCATCTGGATGTTCGAGTGATGGACAAACAGATCATTGCCGCCCCCGTCGGGAGTAATGAAACCGTAGCCCTTGTCGTCGTTGAACCACTTTACCGTACCTGTTGCCATGTTCTTTTCTTCTCCATGGGATTCGCTTCAGTCGGGCCGAACCCCTATCCTACCCGGGACAATGTTGTCCAACACGCGCAGCGGACAACGGCCAATCCATTTCCGCCACACACTGACGACAGTATGACACGTCATGGACATTCAAAGCAAGTCGCCCAAACGGGCGTTTGCGTTTCTTCCACGAAACGGGTCGTTTCCCCGGACCGTCTGCCCGTAACAGGTTTTGAAAAAGCGGTTCACCTTCGGTTGCGGATGGCGGCGGAATGCAAGGTGGCGTACAGGCCGAGACCGTAACCGGTATCGAACAGGATCGGCCCGATATCGCGGCCAAGGATAAGAACGGGCATCCATACCGGTTCGCCGGATTCGGCCGGGCGGTGCGCTTCCAAGGCAATGCAATCGTCCCATGATCGAAATTCGGGACCGAAATCGTCCAACGTGATGTGCACTTCCCGTTTCCCCTCTTTTCCTTCGTTGAAAACATAATGCAGCGGAAGGAACTGATTGATCGGACCTGCCGTGTAGCGCAGGTCCATCTTGTAATGCCGGCGAAGCGGATCGCCGGCATCCGTGATAACGCGCGGCGTCAGATCGCCATGTGCAATCGGAATGAAACCGCTCGCAACGGGATCCGTGAAATCGTCGCGGCACGGAATCGCGCTGGTGTTATAGAACACCCCGTCTTCGAGGAAGTAATAGCCGGCCGGAAACGACGATGATTCCGAGCCTTCCGACGTATCGGTCATGGAGACACGCCACGTGCGGCGGCAATTTGCGAACGACATTTCCTCGACTCGTACCTCGTAGTACGTGGCGGCCGCCTCGTTCGCCGCGTTGAACGCCACGCATCCAAAGGTCCATGAATTGCCTTTGGCCGGCGGAAGGTATTGGAACAGCCCGAAGGGTCCCCGGTCTGCCGGACACCCCGAAACGGCCAGCCAGCAGATGATAACTCCCAGCAAAGGAAGCGATTTCTTCATCGTTTCGCCTGGTGGCCGAATGTTCGGCGGTTTGGGGCCGCCTTCCCGCGCATCTGTTCCATGCCGTTCATCCCAACGTTTTCCTTGCGGCGGCGCCGGCTGACACGACTTATTTCATTTCGGGTACAGGCGGACGAATGCTGCGCCCGAAGGTAACGGGCGCTTCCGGTTCGGGAGGACAGAAATCAATGCCAAGGCTTTCGAGAAGGGTGCCCTCGCTGAGGCGCAGTTCGACAAGGGCTTTTTCATAGGCAATGCGCGCCTGGAGTTCCTGTGTCTGGGCAAGGGTCAAATCCTGTTGAACCTGCAATACGCGGTAACTGGTGCTGACACCGAGCCGGAGCCGTTTTTCCTCGGCAATGACATTGGCTTCCTGAAGTTGCTTCGCTTGGCGGTTGCTTTCGATCAGGATCTGGCTGGTCTGGACGGCGCGCGCGGCCAGTCGTACCCGGAGCATCAGTTCCTGCTTGGTTTTTTCGAGTTTTTGTCCGGCTTGGCGGACGGTGAGGTCCGCGCGCTGAAACGCGCCGCGCGCCGCCCGGTTGCCCAGCGGCACGGACGCCTTCATCCCGACCATGAACGAGTGGTCGTCGCGATGGATAATCCCCGAAAATACATTGTCCCATTCGTAGCCGCGGCGTCCCTGAAACACGCTGCCGGAAACACTGACATCGGGCAGCATGTCGTTGGCGGCGCGCCGGCGTTCGATTTCGGCCGTTTTGATTTCCAGGTCGCCCGACGTCATTTCAGGCCGGTTTTTCAGGGCGAGTTCAATGCTTTCGCCCACTTTCTCGTTTTCGTTTTTCAGTAGTTCCGGGTCGAATTCGCCGGCATGTGGACGATCCACCGGCACGATCCGCGCGGACGAGAAAATATCCCCGTCGCGCATGTTGAGCACGGCCTTGATCGCGTCTTCGGCGTTTTTGACCTGCGCCCGGGCATTGACGAGATCCGTCTGCCGCATGGCGACGCCGGCCTTGGCCTGCAAGACCTCCATTGCGGCGGCGGTGCCGATGTCGAGACGTTTCCGGCTGATTTCGAGGAGGCGCTCGGCGTTGGCGAGGGCCTGCTCGCGCACGGTCACGTTTTCAAGGGTGCCGACGAGATCCCAGTAAGCCTTCACCACTTCCGCGACAGCCGTCATGACGGCCAGGCGGAGTTGGCTCTCGGCGATTTTCTTCGCGTTTTCGGCCATGCGGATCCGGGCCGTATTGACCGCGCTGCCCCGTCCGCGCAGCAGCGGCTGGCTGAGCGTCAGCGTCAGGCCGCCGCTCCATTGCGTGCGAAACTTGTTGAACGAGGACGCATCGCTGTTGAGCGCAAGCGAAACATCGTAGATCGTCCCCGTGTGCAGCCGTCCGGTCACCGAGGTCTTGCTTAGCATGTTGCGCATCTCGATGTCCGAACTGCGCCGGAACAGGAAGAAGAGCAGGCCGATCGTGCGTGTTTCGGCGGACGCCGCCTGCAGGCTTTCGGCATAACTGATTTGGGTGCTCAACAACGGATCGAACATGCCTTTGGCCGTGAGAATGTCCGCGCCGGATTTCAGCGGCTCGTACCGGACAACCTGCAAATCGGGATTGCGCTCGATGGCGATCTGAATGCATTCCTGCAGGGACATCCGGACGATGTTCGCGCCTTCCGCCTCCTCGGTGATTTCGCGAAGCCGGTCAAGATCGATCAGGTTGAAATCAATTTTTCCGCTGATGGAAGCCGTTTCCTCCGGAGCGGAAAGCGATTGCGCGTCCACGGAAAGCGGTTGGACCGTCGTGTCCGAACCGGATGCCGCAGCCGCGGATAACCAGCCTGCCAACAGAATGCACAACATCCCGATCATTCGGCTCCTCCATGGCCTGGGATTCGCTTCGGACGGTCACCGATTCCTTCTTGAGACCTTCCGCCATTGCCGCCGGTTTTTCTTTTCCACGCGGACGTGTCTTGCGCGCCAGACCTTCAAATGGATTCCATCACCAAGACAAGAGAGATTTGAATTTTAACCTGTTGACATTCAATGTGTTACAAAATAAAAAAAGCGACGATCCCATCTCCATCAACGGAACGGCCACCTGTCTAACGATACCCGAGGGTTGTATTGGATTTTCGAGAAAAACTCCCCGATGATCGTCATGGCATTTTCTTGTGGGTCCGGTTTTACACGTGTTCCTTTTTATGCCGTCATCATATCTCTTCAAACCTCGCCAATGCAATGGCGTCTTGGCGAGGAAGAAACAGACACCGTTGCGGATGTCTTTGTGACAGAGGGGGGCTCGGTAACCCCGGGTTCCTCCATGATGCCCGGATCGCGTTTCATGGTTGGACAAGCGGGAAGGTTACCCGGTATTCTTTCCTGTATCATGAAAATTCAATCCGCCGAATATGTATGCAGCGCTATGCGGCCCGATCAATATCCGCACGACGGCAAACCGGAAATCGCCTTCGCGGGCCGGTCGAACGTCGGCAAATCGAGTCTGATGAACGCGCTGTTGCGGCGCAAAAACCTGGCCAAGACCAGCGGCACGCCGGGCAAGACACAGACCATCAATTTTTTCGAGGTGAACCGCGCGTTCTATTTCGTGGATTTGCCCGGCTACGGCTATGCGAAAGTGCCCAAGACCGTCAAGGCGAAATGGAATGCGGCCCTGTCGGTGTATCTGCGCGGACGCGGTCCGCTCAGACTCGTCGTTCAATTGCTCGACCTGCGGCACGAACCCGGCGACAAGGATTTCGAGATGATCGCCCTGCTCGCGGAATGCAAAATCCCTACCCTGCTTGTGGCCACGAAAGCCGATAAACTTGGCCGCGGCGAACGCGCGGCAAACCTTGCCAGGATGCGAAAATGCTTCGATCTCGGAGAGGACGGCCTTGTCATCCCGACTTCCGCCGAAACCGGCGAGGGTCTTCCCCTTGTTTGGAGCGTGATTGACGAATACCTGATTTCCGGCAAGACGTAAGGCGTGACAATCTTGAAACGCCGGGCAACAGGCGCCGCGGACGGTCAGTCCGGCTGTTCACCGTCCACCGGATAGCCCATCGCGCGGTACTCGCGCAGGCGATAGGCCAGGGTCCGGCGGCTGATCCCCAGCGCGCGGGCCGTTTCGGTGCGGTTGAATCCGTTTTCGCGCAGCGCCTTGAGGATCGCGGCGCGCTCAATGTCGTTCATCTGTTGCCCCGCCACTGGCTTGCTGGAATCGGCGTCCGGTAGCGATTGTTGCACGCGCTTGGGCAAATATTCCGGCAGGATCACCTCGCCGCGCGCCAACAACACGGCCCGTTCGACGGCATTGCGCAACTCGCGCACATTGCCCGGCCATTCGTACAGTTCCATGCACGACATCGCGCCGGGTGAAAAGCGGCATTTGCCTTTGCCCAGTTCCGCCGCGAACCGGTGCGCAAGCGGCACGATGTCCGCCTTGCGATCGCGCAGCGGCGGCACGTGAATCTCCATCACGTTGAGCCGGTAATAGAGATCCTCGCGGAAACGGCCTTCCGCGACTTCGCGTTCGAGGTCGCGGTTGGTGGCCGCGAGAACCCGGACATGGGTTTTTTGTTCCGCATTCGATCCGACGCGGTTGAAGGTCCCGTCCTGTGTGATGCGCAGTAGTTTGGCTTGCAACACCGGCGGCATTTCGCCGATCTCGTCGAGCAGCAGCGTTCCTTTGTCGGCCTCCTCGAAGCGTCCGATCCGGCGGGCAATCGCGCCGGTGAACGCCCCCTTTTCATGTCCGAACAATTCGCTTTCGAGCAGATTCTCCGGAATGGCGGCGCAATTGACCTTGACGAACGGCGCCGCGGCCCGCGCGCTCCAGCGATGGATGAGATCGGCGACGACCTCCTTGCCCGTGCCGCTTTCGCCGGTGATCAACAGGCGCGTATCGGACGGCGCGGCCAGCGCCGCCTCCCGAAGCGTCTCGCGCATGGCCGCGCTGTGCGCCACAATGCCTTCGGGAATGGCGTATTCGATGGATGATACGGCGGCCAAGGGATTGTTTATGCCCAGCGCGCGCCGCACGATGGCGTGCAATTCATCGAGGTCTATCGGCTTTTCGAGATAATCCACGGCACCGCCCCGCATGGCCCCGACCGCGCCGCGAATGTCGGCGTAGGCCGTGACAAGCAACACCGGCAGGCCGGGGCGCCGTTGGCTGGCGCATTCAAGCAGTCCGAATCCCGACATCCCCGGCATTCGCACGTCCGAGATCAACATCGCGGGCGGACGCGCTGCAAGGATATCGAGCGCTTCCTGCCCCGATGCCGCCGTGGCCACCGCGAATCCCTGGCTGCGCAGAAAGGATTCGAGCAAACTCCGCTGTCCGGCGTCGTCATCCACCACAAGGATGTACCGCTCGTCCGATTTATCCAAAGGTTGCCTGCTCCTGTGCAAGGGTGATTCCACTCACGCGAAACACGCCGCCGCTTGGGTCCGGCACGCACGCCACGCGCCATCCGTGCGCGTGCGCGATCCGGCGAACGACCGCAAGGCCAAGCCCCGTTCCGTTCTCCGACGTGGTGAAGTAGGGACGGAAGATTTCCTCGCGGACTTGTTCGGGCACGCCGGGCCCGTTGTCGTGAATTTCCACCGCCGCCGTTCCGGCGCTTTCCTTCATGGCGCGCACTTCGACGCGGCCGCCGTCCGGGACCGCCTGCACCGCGTTGAGAATCAGGTTGAACAGGACTTGGCGCAGCATGTCCTCGTCCGCAAGAACCGTCAGGGAGGGGCCTTTCCAATCGAAAGAGACCGACTTTTCTTCCTGATCGAAGGCCAGAATTCCAAATACCCCCTTTACCAGTTCGGAAAGCGGCAGCGGTTTGGGCCGCGGCTGCACGGGGCGCGCATAATCGAGAAACTGGTTCAGGCGGCCTGTTACCCGGTCGGCTTCCTCGGTGATTTTCAAGGCGGTATCCCGAAGGGCCGCGGGCAATAGTTCCGCGTGTCCAATCATCTGCGCCCAGCCACGGATCAGGTTCAGCGGATTTTTGGTTTCATGGACCAGTCCTGCCGCGGTGACGTTCAATTCCTGAAGCCGCTGCGCCGCCTCCCCGGCCCGCACGAGTTGGATTTCGAGATTCGAGGAACGCTCGAAGGCGCGCCATGCCGCGCCCAGCGCAAGGCATGCCAGCAACGCGACCCCGACCACGATGCCCCGCAACTGAAGGTCGCGCGCCATGGCGGCGCGCAGCGGCCCCGTCGGAATCGTCACGAGAAACCAGTGCACGCCGCGTTCTTCGGCCAGGCGATCATACTCTCTTCGGTTCATCCAAGGCGGCGGCCCCGGTCCGGGACCGGGCGGATGGCCTGGCTCGCCCTGCGGTCCCCGCCGAGGACGATCGCGCGGGCCGTCAAGCAGCAAAATGGCGGGTTCTTTTTCCGCGCCCGGCCCAAGCGCCACCAGATTGGCGAACGACGCGCGGTCTTTTGTCCACAGTTCGCGCATCCGCAGCAAAGTATCCAAATCGGCCTGCATGGGGCGTCCCGCCGACGCGGCCACCTCCCCCGATTCATTGAGCAGCGTGACGGATTCCAGTTCGGTCGAGTCAACGAGTTCGCCAAGCGCCGCTTCCAGCCTTGGGCGGGGCACGATGGCTGTGCGCCCCTGTGAACGGATGACCACGCTCAAGGCGGCGGACAAATCGTGCGCCCGGTTCGACAGGGCGCGCCGTCCCGATTCCCGCATCCGCTGATGCTCGAATGCCTGCCAACCGGCGACGGCGAACCACACGAAAACCAGCAGGCCATATACGATTTTTCCGCGCATGGGATTCATTTTACGCGATTGCGTTGCCTATTCGCGATGACGGCCAACCCGGGAAACGGGCACGGCAGCGCATCGGATGAACGCCGTTGCGCTGCCGTTTGCCTGTAAGGTTCAGGAGGACTATCGTTGGCGGGGACCGCCGGGACCGAAGCCCTTGCCCTGCGGTCCGGGAGGACCCGGGCGCTTGGCGAGCTCGTCCTTGTCCAAGACGCCGTCGCCGTTTTCATCCATTCGCTCGAAGTGGGTCTGGTTGATTTGGGCGCATGCGGCGGAAAATTCATCTTTCGAGACATTGCCGTCGTTGTTGGTGTCCATTTCCTCGAGCGATGGACGCAGCGGGCCGCCGCCGGGGCGATCCGGGCGATCCATGGGCGGCCTTGGGCCTTGGCCGGGCCTGCGTTCGCCCTCACCGCGGGGTCCACGACCTTCGCCGGGACGATCGGGACAATCCACGGGCGGACGCGGACCGTAACCGGGCCCATGTCCACGGCCTTCACCGCGCGGGCCGGGCCCGGGACGCTTGGCCAATTCTCCCTTGTCCAAGATCCCGTCGCCGTTGGCGTCGTGACGCTTGAAGCGCTCCCGGCCGATTTTGTCCCACGCGGCGGTAAATTCGTCGAGCGAGACATTGCCGTCGCCGTTGGCGTCCATTTCTTCGGGCGGCGGCATGAAAGGCGGCGGACCTCCGCCGGGGCGATCCATGCCGGGCGGCGGCGGCATCGGGCCTCCCTCCGGCGCGCCCTGCGCCCACGCGGGGAACGTGCATATCGCCCATGCGGCCACGGCCATTCCAATTGAACGAAACGTGTTGGTTTTCATATCGCGACTCCTTCTTGTTGGTTTCCAACGGTGCGCCGGGCCTTCCATCCGGCCCGATGTGCTTCTAGGCGCAAGGCCCGTGCCATACAAGGTCTTGAAAGAAATGTTCATCTTCCGGATGACATCCATCGGGTTCACAACGTCAAGCCTACTCATGACTTAGGCGAAACAGGCGTATCCGGCGGCCCCTGCCGGATTGGCGCCGTCGAAGGCCCGTGAACGACTGAAGGCGTGCATCGTGAGCAGACATTGCATATCGGGCCGGGCGGCGTTTGCGCAAAAATTGCGCGGTTCGCCGCGATCTATGGACTTGGCGCCGCCGGAGCGGTCGCGCCGGCCGCCTCAAGTCTTTTGACGGCTTCGGCAAACTCCGGAAATATCTCGCACCCGTTGGATTCGAGTCGTTGCATCTCTATATGGACCTTGGCCAGATCCCGATCCATCAACAACGCTTTCAAAAAGGCCGAATAAGCATCTTTCTCCTCGGAATCCGCGGCGAAACATCGTGCGAATGCGTCACGGGCTTCGGTATCGCGTCCCAAGGCCAACAGGACGCGCCCCGTGAGAAACAACACCGGGGCATATTGGATGGCGGCGAGCCGGTTGTGGGTTGACAACGCCTGCAAGGCCTCTTCGTGCTTGCCTTGGGCCAACAGAATTTGGCCCATCATGGCATATCCGGGGGCGAATTCCGGATCCAGATCCACGGCGTCGCGGAGATGTTCGAGTTGGCGGTCCCATTCGCCCGAAAAGCCGGCGGCCACTAAAAAGAGGCGAATCGCGGCCACGGAATCTTCCGCTGGTTGTTCGTTTTTCAGGCGCGCGGCGAGGTTTTCGCACAACCAGCCGGTGAAGGGATCCAAGGTGTCCGCTTCCCGGATTGCGTCGAGCGCCTCCCCAGGATCCCCGTATTCGGCGTTTCCCAAGGCAAGTTGCAATAGGGCGCCCAGATAATCCTCGTGCGCCACGTCCAACCCACCGCCAACCTTCCGGGCTTCGCGAAACGCGGCGGCGGCCTTTGCCAGATTGTTTCGTCCCAAGTAGTCATGGCCTTGCCGGACATCATCGAAGATCTCGGCAAGGCGGCTGCGCCCCTGGGGACTGTGGAGCATGGCGCGGACTTCCGGCCATGGCGGTTCGTTCAGGATCCCGCATACCTCCGCATCGCCCAGAAATTCGGCCGCCCGCGTGAAATTGCCGCGTTTGAGGGCATAAGTGACAAGATCGGAAAACACGGTTTCGCATTGCGGCCCGGCGGCCGGCGCTTGCCCCGTTCGAGGCTGGATCCGGTAGACGATGATGCAGCCCATGGCGTCGAAGGTCGTGCGTTCGAACTGCAATCCTTCGTCCCAGAGGCACGATTTGAATTCCAGGAACGGCCCGCTGTAATAGTTCATGACAAAGACAGCCCAAACGCGATTCACCAACGCATCCTTCGAGAGCAGACACGCCACCGCATCGCAGGTGTCCTCGGCCGACGTGGCCTGCAGCACCGGATACGATTTGTCGGTGAAATAGAACCTGAAGAGGGCGCGGGCTATCTCTGCGGGTCCGCCCGGCCAGCCGACCAAGACGACATCGCCCGGCGCGATGTTTGCCTGCACGAATGCGGCGGCGTCTTTCCACTGGGTGCGCGTCGCATGGGGGACCGTATGGAGTAGCTGATAGCCGATCAAGGCAAAGAAGGCCACCCCCGCGGCAAGACGGATGGAACGCCGGGGAAGGGCGGCCATCGCGCCGCCTGCCAAAGCATACACGACGATGGACGAGTAGATCGTATAACGGGGGAAAATGCAGGGACGCCACAGCAGCGAGAGCGCCGCGAGGGCTAGGACCGGGATCGCGGCGACGCACAGGAAAAGCCGGACCGGATCGTCGCCGCCACTACGAATTCGCGCCGCCGCTTTCCACAAGGCCCAGGCCATGCAAAGCGTAAACGCGGCAACCAGCAGATATCCGAGCCACGGGTCAACGGCAAGCGCGTCGAGCGCCGTCGTTTCCGGAAGAAGCGCGCCGCTCACGTTGACGGCGTCTTCCGCCACGATGTCTAAAAACACGCTCTTGATGTCGGGCGGTATGAAGAAATCGTAGGCCGTGGCCGTCGTGTGAAGGACGAAGATCGCATACAGCGCGGAAGGAATCACGGCCAATCCATGAAACACGAACCAGAAAGCCATTCTTCGGAAGGAGGTTCGCGCGGTCGAAAGCAGATACACCCCCTGCCCGACCAGTAGAAAAGCCCCGAGCAGATGGGTCCAGATCAGCAAGACGTTGCAAAGGCCATGAAGCGCCCACGCCCATGGGCGGTTGTCCCGGCATGCGATCAGCAGGGCGTATATTGATAGCGCGCCCAACAGGGCCATCAGCGAATAATGGCGCATTTCCTGGCTGTAAAAGATATGGACGGGCGACATCGCAAGGCACAGGGCCGCCACGGCCCCGGCCGTCCGGCCGAACGCATCCCGTGCCAGCAGATAGACGACGGGAATGGTTGCCAGTCCGAACAGGATGGGCAGCGCCCGCAAAGCCTCCGGACTCGTGCCAAACAGACGCGACCAGAAATAGGGAAAAAGATAATAGAAGGGGACCTGTTCGCCGTTGAATGAACCGACGCCGAACAGACAATTCCAGTACTCGCGGAACGTCGGTTCCAACACGCAGACGTAATCGTTGTAGTCGTCGAACCAGAGCGATTGATCCCCGATTCGGTGGAAACGAAGGAATGCGCCCACGGCCACGGCGAACGCAATCCATGCCAGGTTCGATGCGCGGGCGAGTCTTGATTCCATCATGGCGTCCCAAGCCTCCGTAAAATCGCTTTCTCGAAGGTTCCGATCAGGATATTGTTTCCCTTGCGGTTGAGGTGGCATTCGTCCTTGAACAGCGTTTCACCGGGCACGCCGTGCGGTTCCGCCGCTGCTACCGCCGCTTCCACATCGGCTATGCCGAGATCGAATTCCGCGGCGACCGACCGGATGATCTCGTTTTCCGCATCCGAGGATTGATGGCGCGGCACTGTTCGGAGGATCTGCCGAACCCGCGCCATGCCTTCCTGATACCGGCCTTCCGCGAAAAGGGCCTTGGCCGGCTCGAATCCGCCGGCGTATTCGGGCGGAACATTCGGCTTGACGAGGTTCGACGGGACGGTTCCAACAATCAGCGGCACGCCGTGCGCCCGGCACATCAAGGCAATCATCGAAAGGTTCCGGCGATAGGCGCGCATGCGATCCTCGACCTCGCCGGGCGTGAACCGGTGTTGCCACACACGGGTGTAGTCCACGTTCGGATTGGCGAGGATTGCCCGGTTGTGTTCCCGTTGAAGCCGCGCGACGCTCCACGCGGCCTTGCGGTCGCGCAAGAACCGAAACAGCGCCGAACGGCTCAGCCGCTGTTGCCAGATCAGGGTTCCGAGGTTCGCGAATTCGAGTTGATCCAACTCCTCGAATTCGTTGTGGCCGCAGTACAACAGGATCAAGTCGGGTTCGTACCGCACGACTTCCGCCGCGATGGGCGCCAGACGCTGGCTGCCGTGGGACAATCCGCCCGCATTGATCGTCTCGACGCGCCGGAAACGGTGGCCGAGCGCCTTCTGGAGGCGCACATCGAGACCGTGCAATCCCTTGCCGAGGTAATTGATCGAAGAACCGCCGAGGGCGAAAAGACGAAAGGTTCCGGGGGCTTTACGCGCGTTGAAACGCTGTTTTTGAAATGACTTTTCCTTGGCCGGATGCGTGATCATGACGGAGGGGTCTTCCGGGGAGGGAATGAAAAGACGCGATCCGGGTTCAAATCCCAGCCCATAATCCATTTCCAGCGGGGGAATCCAGATTTCGGTAACGCGGGCCGCGCCTTCCAGCAGGACCAGCAGCCCGATCGCGATTGCGCATGCGGTCGCGACCGGCTTGAACACGCCCGCGCGAAAGGCGCATGTCCCCCCGGTCCGGCCTGCGATCATGGCCGGTTCTCCTCCCATTTTCGAGGGCGGTGGCAGGGAAGCGCATGGATTTCAAGAAAAAAGACGCGTTTCGGAAATTGACGGAGTCTGCCCTGCCGGTACGTCTGTAACGCGACCAACGAATCCATATCGTCCATTTTCCGGGTTGACGGCCCGGCGTGCAAACAGCGGCGTTATCGCTCGTCCTCGTTGCCGACTTGCTTGATTCCAGTATACATGTAATCGAAATAGGATATCGCTGAAATGACGACGGTGGCGATCATGAGTCCCCAGGCGAAACGGGCCTCGATGAGAATGGCAATGACGAGGCTCATCTGAAAACAGGTGGTCAGTTTGCCGGTGATGCGGGGTTTGATGCGGACGGGTCCGTAGAACTCGTTGATGATGTAGGCGCCCATGACAATCATGACGTCGCGCGCAAGAATCGCGGCGGGAAACCAAAGCGGGACCGGCGTGGCGAACTGGTTGTTGACCGCCATGAACACGAAACCGATGTTGATCATCAGTTTGTCGGCGAGCGGGTCGAGCAGGGTGCCGAGTTTCGTTTTCTGGTTGTAGGCGCGTGCCACGAACCCGTCGAGCGCGTCCGAAATCGCCGCAAGCGCATAGACGACGAGCGCGGCGTGCCGGATCCACGGCTGTTCGCGGGTGTAACTGGCGATCAACGCCACAAACACCGGCACCATGAAGAGACGAAACAACGTAATCCGGTTTGCCAGCGTCACGAAACGATTCCCGGGGCGTTATAAGCCCAATCAGCCCTGCGGTTCCTGTTTTTTGAGGTGGCGCCGGATTTGGGCCACCAGTTCCGCTGGAAAAAACGGTTTGACGACCAGCGTGGACGCGCCCACCTTGAGGCTCTGGGCGCGCGCATCGGGCGTGTGTGCGGACGACACGCAAATCACCGGGATGTCCTTGGTGCGCGGATTCGATTTGATCTGTTCGCATACCTCGTAGCCGCTCATCATGGGCATCATAATGTCGAGCAGCACGAGATCCGGTTTCTCCGTGTCGGCAAGGTCGATCGCGCCGATCCCGTCGAACGCGCTGACCACCTCGAATCCTTCCGACTTCAACGTCCGCTCGATCAGTTCCACCACGTCCGGTTCGTCGTCCACCACGAGTATCTTCGGCTTGTCCACGTTACCTCCCACCGCGTCCGCGACGCCGCTCTCCCAAGGTTATGTCCATCGTGTACATGCGCGTGGCGCGCGCCGGGGCCGCCGGAATATCCGTTGGCGGGCGAACCCTGCGCCCTTCCTTCCGGCGCGCCACTTTTTGCAGGATGCGAACGCCATGATCCATGAAGCCCGTTTCATCCGGCTGGACCCGCGCGACATGCGCCTCGACCGGGTCGGACAGCGGCACCGTGTATTCCTCGTCGCGCATCATCTGAACCGTCACGGTGGCGCCTTGCGGCAATGCTTCGATCATCCGTACCCGCATCCCGTAGGGGCTCATATCCATCACCACGCCCGGATAGACCGTCTCCGGGTCTTCCGCCTGCCATAACAGACACGGGCGGCACGTTTCCGTGCGGGGCGCGACACGCCGCCCCCGTCGCAATGCGCGGCCATCCCGTGTGAAAAACATGTCATCCGCCATGACCCTGTCCTTCTGCAGACTTCTACCTATTACCAGTTTACACCATTTTGCACAGAATTGTCCAAAACATTATTCATCCCTCCCGCTTTGTTATAATACGGAGCAAATGGATGCTCGCTTTTTATTGATTGGGAAGGATTGACTCATGACACGGAGAGGATTTCTTGCTTCGACGGCGGCGGGCATGACGGGACTGGCGATGGGCCGGGCCGGGGCGGCAGGGGAAGATCTTCCCTGGCTCGATCTGCACGTCCACTTGGACAACAGCACCTTGGAGGCCGTGTTGGGGTTGTCGCGCGAGCGTAATGTCAAATTCGGCATCGTCGAACATGCGGGCACAAAGGAGAACGTGTATCCCGTCGTTCTGGGCAACGACGAGGAGTTGAAAGCCTGGATTGCGGCGCTCGAGGGTTGGCCGGTATACAAGGGGGTGCAGGCCGAATGGATTGATTGGACGGGCTGTTTCTCGAAAGATGTTCTTGCCCGGCTTGATTTCGTGCTGACCGATGCAATGACGATGCCCGGCAAGGATGGACGCCGCAGGAAACTCTGGGAAGCGGATGCGGCGGAACTGGGCGATGCCGAATCCTTCATGGACCGGTACGTGGACTGGCATGTGCGGGTGCTCGAATCCGGGCCGGTGAACATTCTGGCGAACGTGTCATGGCTGCCGGAGGCGTTCAAGGGGGACCACGACCGGCTTTGGACCGAAAGGCGGGTACGCCGGATCGCCGAAGCGGCCGTCAAGCGTGGCGCGGCCATCGAAATCAGCGGCGGCATGAAATTGCCCAAGCGGCCGTTCCTGCAAATCGCCAAGGCCGCCGGCGCCAAGTTTTCGTTCGGCACGAACGGACGTTATCCGAACATGGGCAAGATTGATTATTGTCTCGAAACGGCACAGGCGCTGGGTTTGACATCCGCCGACATCTTCGTGCCCACGCCCAAAGGCCCTCGCGCCGCCGCCTGAACCCGTTACGGATAGAGAAGAATGCCCACGCGTTCGATATGTTCCCGGAGGGGTTCGAGCCGGATCGAGGCAAAGGGCATCACATCAAAGCGGTATGGCAATGGCAGTTCGTCGAGTTCGCCGGCAATGGCCTCGGCGCGCAGGGCATCCACGTCGCCCCAGATCGCGAGGTCCACGTCGGAATACGGCCGGTGAACGCCTTTTGCGCGGGAACCAAACAGTTTGACCGCCTCGATCTCCGGGTGACGCCGGAAAACGACGCGGAGCAGATCGATCTCGTCCAGTTTCAAAGCGGGAGTGGTCATTTCCTGCTCTCAGACGCAAACCATCGCCGTACGGATTCCATCGCGGGCAAATAACGGTTTGCGATGGCCTCCACGGCCGTCCCGAACACGGCGGCGTTGTATGTGTGGGACAGCAGGTTTCGGTGGTCCAGCATGTCGATCCACACCTGCCCGTCATCGATCAGCCTGGCCGCGAAAGCCTCCTTGATGACTTGGCGCGCCGTGACGGGAATAATCGAAACGCCTTCTTCTTCCAGGTAGTCCCTCATCGTCTTCCAGGCCAATTCGAAAGAGTACTCGAAACGTTGGGCCACGCCCTCCTTCTCAAGCGTGGAGAGCGCGCCGGGACCTTCCGCCAAGGATTCATGCAGCAGCGTGCATGGCCTGTCAAAATTGTAAAATCGCTGCTTCCAGCGCGTATCCAAGCCCATGGCCACGTCCCTTGATTGCTGCATCTCGCCGGGAATCGCTTGTTTTCCCGCAACGCTTTCCATGGGTACATGTTCACAGATCTCCCTTGGGAAATCAAGGCGTGGAACCGCGTGATGGCATGCGGTCGCGCAAGACTGCCCGGATAAGGCGTTGTCTGGCCGGATATCGCCCAGTATAATCACCCTGGTTTGGATTGGACAAGTCATTCGGAGAAGCGGCATGGAAAATGTAGTCGTTATTGGCGGGGGACCGGCGGGTTGCACGGCGGCGTTGTATGCGGCGCGGGCCGATTTGAATCCGTTGGTGCTGGAAGGCGAATTGAGCAAGGAAATTTTGCCCGGCGGGCAACTCATGACAACGACGGAGGTCGAGAACTTTCCCGGTTTTCCGGATGGGGTCAGCGGCCCGGAATTGTGCGACTTGATGAAGCGGCAGGCGATCAAGTTCGGCGCGCGGTTCGTGTCGAAGACGGCGGCCTCGGTGGATCTCGGCTCGCGTCCGTTCACGATTCAATCCGGCAACGAGTCGTGGCAGGCAAAGGCGATAATCATCGCGACCGGCGCGACGGCCCGCTACATGGGCCTTGAATCCGAGGACCGTTTCATGAACCGCGGCGTCTCGGCGTGCGCGACGTGCGACGGGGCCTTGCCGCGTTTCCGCAACAAGCCGGTCGTGGTGGTCGGCGGCGGCGATTCCGCGATGGAAGAGGCGCTGTTCCTGGCGCGGTTCGCGAGCCGGGTCCACGTCGTCCACCGGCGCGACAAGTTTCGCGCGAGCAAGATCATGGGGGATCGCGTGATCGCGCACGAGAAAATCACCGTCGAATGGAACTCGGTGGTGGACGAGGTACTCGGCAACGACAAGGACGGCGTGACGGGCGTGCGCCTGCGCGACGTGCGGACAGGCGAAACCCGCGAACTGGCCTGCACGGGCTATTTCAGCGCCATCGGCCACAAACCGAACACGGATTTGTTCGCCGGTATCCTCGATCGCGACGAGACGGGTTACTTGATTACGAAACCGGGGAGTGCCTGCACGAACATCCCCGGCGTGTTCGCGGCGGGCGATGTGCAGGACCATGTCTACCGGCAGGCGATCACGGCGGCGGGTTCGGGTTGCATGGCGGCCATTGATTGCGTGCGATGGCTTGAAGCGCAGGAGACGTGAGATGGGGTATGGGGTTTGGGGCCTATGCAGATCTGAGATCCCAATCACCAACCACCAGCCGCCAATCACCCATGAACATTAGCGCCGCGATGATCGTCCGAAACGAAGAGCGATGCCTCCGGCGATGTCTTGAATCATTGCGGGGCGTTGTGGACGAAATCGTCGTCATGGATACGGGTTCGACGGATGCCACGCCGTCCATCGCGCGCGAATTCACGGAGCGTGTCCACGCCATCGCATGGCGGGACGATTTCGCGGCCGCGCGCAACGCCGCGATCGACCGTTGCGAAGGCGATTGGATTCTCGCGATCGACGCGGACGAGTGGATTTTGAATCCCGGCGAGGCAAGGCAACGTCTCGAAGCGTTCACCGTTGCGAACTCCGCCGATACCCTCGGAACCGTAGAAATCCGCAGCACGCTTCCTGTCGCGCTGGGCGGCGGCGAGGCCATCCTGCGCGCGCCCCGCTTTTTCGCGCGAGGGCGATTCCGGTATGAGGGCGCCATCCACGAGCAACTTGGGCATTCCGGAAATTCCGAAATGGGAACGACGGGTGTCGTCTTTGGCCACTCGGGTTATGCTCAGGAACCGGACGATCCGCATCACAAGTCGCTTCGCAACAAGCGCATCCTGATCGATGAAATTCGGAAGCATCCAACGGACGAGTATTTGTGGTTTCAATTGGGCAAGGCGTGTTTTGCGTTGCGTGCCCATGCGGACGCCGTCGCCGCGTTTGATCGCGCGCTGGCGTTGATTCGGTTCGATCGCGGCGCAACGCCGATGGGCCTGCAAGGCCCGGTCGCGCCGGATGTGGTGGCGGATCTGCTTGCCACGGCCGCCTATGCCCACGTGAACAACGGCCAACTCGATAATGCCATTACTTTGCTCGAAAGGCATCGCGCCCTTGGACATGCCGGTTTTGCGTTCGCCGATGTCCCGCATGCGCTGGGCTATGCGTATTTGATGCGTGGCGATGTTCCGCGCGCACGCGCCGCATACGAGGACTCGCTGCGTCTCGGCCCGTTGCGCGAGCAGGTAACCGGCACGGGCAGTTTCGCAAGCCATTATCATCTCGGCCTGCTGGCCGAGGCCGAAAATGACATTCCGCGCGCCGTCACGCATTACCTCGAGGCGCTACGGATGAATTCAGCGTATAGTCCGGCGATCGCGCGGTGTCTCGATTTGGCCGCCGAACGTCCCGGCTGTCTGCCGGAAGATTGGCATGAATGCGTGAAACCGTCCGCGTTGGCCGTGGAGTTGAGAAAAAGACCTCAGACCGGAGGAGGAACCTGATTGTGCGGATTGAAAATGATTGCATCGCCGTCGAATTGGACACCGCGACGGGGGGATTCGCCTCGTTGTACGACAAGCGCCGTGATAGCGAATACGTGATCGCGCCGGATCGCGCGCTCTTGTTCCGGCTGATGATGCCGGACGGGGAACTCGCGCATGTGCATATTGACAGCGCCGATCCGGAGATCGCCGTATGCGGCGCGACGGCCACGCTGACCTACCGGCTCCCGGGCGTTGCCGCGACGGTCACATTGACGCTCGACGGCGACGCGATTCTGGCCGGCCTGAGTTTGACCAATACCGGCGAAGCGAATATCGAGGAAATTATGTTCCCGATGCTTCGCGGCATTGGGCCGATTCCCGGCGGCCAGATCGTCGCGCCGAACTTTTGGAAGCGTCGGTACGACGACCCCTTCGGCAAGGATCTTGGGGGCGATCACCGGACCTGGAACGACTGGACGCAGAAGTTCCATTCGCGGTATCCGGCGTACATGGCCAGCGCGTGGCTCGATTACGGCGATCAAAACCGTGGACTCGCCGTCGAGGGCCGCCACACGGATTTTTCGATGATGGACTTCTTCGTGCACAAAGTCCTCGAAAAGGAACGCGATCCCGTGCGCCGGACGCTGGACATCGCCATTGTCCATCCCCGCCGCGTGAAACCGGGCGAGTCCCATGTGTCCTCGCCGGTGCGGATCGTCCTGCACGAAGGAGACTGGCACGCCGTTGCGGATGAACACCGGACATGGCTCGACACATGGATCGGCAAGCCCGACCGTCCCGCGCGGTTCGCCGAGTCCATCGGCTGGCATTTCTTTTTCATGAAACACCAGGACGGCCTCGAATGCCATACGTATGCCGATCTGCCCAAGCTGGCGCGCGCCGCGCTCGAAGCGGGATGCCCGTACCTGCTCCTGTTCGGCTGGCAGACGGGCGGCCACGACAACAATTATTTCTACCGCTACGTGCCGAACGAGGATTGGGGCGGCGCGGATGCGTTGCGCCGCGCCGTCGGGGAATGCCGCGCCATGGGTGTCGAAATCATGCCGTTCTTCAACGGAACGCTTGCCAACATCGAGATGCCCGAACACAAGGAATTCGGCCATCGCTGGGAAGCCAGGACACGCGCCGGGCATCCGTACTACGCGGGCGACTGGGCGCGGCACAACTTCGACGCGCCGTCGCGAAACCGCGCCATGCTGCACACCGAGGTGGCGTTCTGCGCGGAACACCGGAAGTATTTCCTCGAAACGGTCAAGCGGATCGTGCAGGATTACGGCTTCGGCAACACGCAACTCGACCAGATGGCCGAAAAGATGCTCGTGGACTATTGCGAGGATCACATCGTCACGACGCCGGACCGCGTGTACGTGGACGGCGTGAACGAACTGCTGCCGGGCGTCCGGCGGATCGTGCGCGAGGCGAATCCGGACGGCGTGATGATCTCAGAAGCGATCAACGAGTTTACCGGCCAGTGGTGCGACAGTTCGTGGGACTGGACCGTTTTGCTGCCGTTTCCGGAACCGATCCTGTACACGCTGCCGTGGCTGATGGCAAGCCATGAAATTGACGCGCTCGAATTCGGCGAGACCAACCATGCGTTTGCCTACAAGATGCACCTGGACATGAAGATTGACGGCGGCGACGCGCCCATCACGAAATACCCGGCCTTCGCGGAACACGTGAAGGGGCTTGCGGAACTGCGCCGGCGCACGGCCGACTACTCTGTGCATGCCGATTTCCGCGATCAGGAGAACGTGAAGGTCCAAGGGCCGGAGACGGCGTTTGTCAAGGTCTATCACAACAAGGCGGCGCGCAAGACCGGGATCGTCGTCGCCGAGACGGCCGGCCGGTCATGCCGCGTGGCGCTCGAAATCGGTTGGAAAGCCCGGAACGGGACGATTGCGATTGACACCAACCGGGGCGATTGCGCGTCCATACGACAGGCGGAGGTTGTCGAAGTGGAACTCGTGCCGTATGAAGTGCGCATCCTCTGCATGGACCTTGCCTAACGGTCTTGCGAAGCCACGGCGCGAAAGGAGAATCGTGTGTATGCGCGCGATCCTGTGTGCAGTCCTTGCGATGATTTTTCCATTCCAAAGCGCGACGGCGGCGGAAGTCTCGATTGCGCCCGACCGTATGCTGGTTGTCAACGGACAGCGGACTTTCATCATCGGCTTGTATGAGAACCCGGGCGACGACGCCGTGCTCGACGAAGTGGCCCGCGCGGGCTTCAATCTTGTCCAATGTTCTTCGGACCGCGCCGCGCTCGACCGCTTGTGGCAACGGGGCCTTTACGGCTGGGTCAATATCGGCGGGCGGACCGAACTGGAGGAAGGCGACGCTGAGGGCATTCAGGCGCTCAAGGACCTCGCCGCGAAGTGTGGTTCCCATCCGGGCTTTCTCGTCTGGGAAATCAGCGACGAGTCGCTGTGGGGCTGCTACCTGAACGCCTACCGCAACCAGAACACGCTCGTCGAAATGGCAAACGCCTATCATGCGAGCGCGGCGGCGCAGGCGGCCCGCATGGTCCGGGGCTACCGGGCCATGAAGGAAATCGATCCGGTCCATCCCATCTGGGAAAACTACGCCGCCGGCAACTCGCATGAACAAGTCGTGGCGCACGCGCAAGGCGCGGACATCATCGGCGCAGACATTTATCCGGTAATGCCGTATCCGACGCGGCCCGTGGACGTTTCGCGGCGCGGTCTCGGCTACGTCGGCGTGGTCACGACGAAGATGCAGAATGCAGGACCGGAAAAGCCCGTGTGGATGGTCCTGCAGGGCATGAGTTGGCGCGAAACCCATGATCTCTTCACGCACAAGCCGGAACCGGCGCAGTATCCCACCTTCGAGGAAACACGGTTCATGGCCTACGACGCCATCGTGCGCGGTGCGCGCGGGGTTCTCTATTGGGGCACGTATCTGGTTCCGAAGGACGCGCAAATCTGGAAGGACATCTTGAAGATTGCGCGCGAACTTGCCGACAACCAGGCTCTGTTGAGCGCGCCCGATTCGCCGGTCGTTCCCGCCATCGAAACGCGGATCTTCGGGTTTGTTTTGTGGGACATCAAGGGTTCGCCCATCGGCGTGCAGGCGCTCGGAAAAGTGGTTGACGGCCAGACGTGGTGGATTGTCGTGAACGAACTCTTTCTCGACTTCACCTATACCCTGCGCGGGCTTGACCGTTTGAACGGCGTCACCTACGTCGAAACAACGACCGGCCAGACGGCGACGGTCGGCGGTGGCGCCCTGTCGCTGGCCATCCCCAAGTACGGTGTCCATGTTCTAAAACCGGTGGCCGCGCCCGGAGTGTCCGAAACCCGGTGACGGCCGGCGGGATATCCGCTACGGCGCCATGCTCATCACGGTCTGATCGGGCGCGACGATTTTCTCCACGTTTTCCTTACGGATCAGCGCCGTCTGCCGGTTGAACTGGACATAGTAGTAGGGATCTTCGTCAATTACCTTGTCCACGGGCTGCGTGTATCCGCTGCGGAAATAAATCATGTAACTGGGCTTTTTGATAGAGGGCAGTTTGTCGGCCCTGGGTTTGGCCGATGCGACATGGTACCGGGGGGTGTAGCCGTGCTTTCGGATATGGCCCGCGCTTTCGCAAACGGTGCGGACATACTGCCGGGTTTCGGGATAGGGTGGAATTCCGCCGTATTCTTTCACGGCGTTGGGTCCGGCATTGTACGCCGCCAGCGCCAGTTCGACGTCGTTGCCGAACAGGTTCAGCATCTTGGCGAGATATTGCGTGCCTCCCGCGATATTCTGCGCCGGATCGAAAAGGTCGTCCACCTGCATTTCGGCGGCGGTTCCGGGCATCAACTGCATCAGGCCGCGCGCGCCGGCCGGCGACACGGCATAGGGATCGAAGTTGCTTTCCGCGCGGATGACCGCAAACACGAGATTTTCGTCGAGCGCGTACATCTTCGCGTAATGCCGGACCAGTTCGCCGATCGTTCCGGACGAATATTCCGTGGCCGAATGGAGCTTGCGGTATTTGGGCGCGACGACAATCGGGTTGTAGTGCAGGGCGACCTCGACAAATCCTTTTTTATTGCGGTATTTGTCGGGTATATTCGTCAGGACAATTGAGCCATCCTTGTCCTTGAATTGCTTGAGATTTTCCTTTTTTCGGCGCAGGGCGGCGCCGTCACGCCGTTCCTTGTTGTCGGCGTTCCGTCCTTCGGCGAACCGGTTGCCCGAAGTCGTTTCCGGCAGTGAGGCCCTGGGGCCTTCCGCGAACGCGTACACCGCCATGCTCCACGCGCAAAAAAACGCGCACGCGGCCATGGAAACAAAGGAACGTTGCCCGTTGTAATCCGCTGTTCTTGTCATTGCGTAAAAAGTATAGCCCATGCGCCCGGCGCGGACAAGCAGACGAATAAAAGATCCGGTTTGACGGCTGTCAGAAAAATGACCTCTTGGGTTCTTGTGGCTTTGCTTCGACGATTTTCATACAAAAAGGAATAGGATCTGTTGTGCGGTCCATTCGGGGGCTCAGCCGGTCAACAAACGTCCCAGCCGCTGAATAAATCCCGGTTTATGCACTTCGACGGGCTCCGCGCCCGACTCGAAGGGACGCGAGGACGGAGGCGCAATCAGGCGCACGATGGCCACCGTAATATTGTCGGTGCCGCCCTCGTGAAGGGCGCGCCCGACCAGAACGCGGGCGGCGCTTTGCAGGTTTTCGCCCTGGAGGGCCTGTTCGATCTCGTCGTCCTTGATTAGGTTGGATAGCCCGTCGGAACAAATGAGGAAGGTGTCGCCCTGTTGGATGTGAAGGGAGAAGAGGTCCACCTTGACGGTTTCTTTGATGCCGACGGCGCGGGTAATGAGATTCTTGAGCGAGTGTGTGCGCGCTTCTTCCTGGCTAATGTAGCCGTTGCGCACCTGTTCGGCGACCAGGGAATGATCGTTGGTGACCTGGATGAGTGGATGTTTGGGCCGGGCAAGGTACACGCGGCTGTCGCCCACCTGCGCGACGTACGCCCAGTCGCCATGCAGAACGACCACCGACAGCGTAGTCCCCATCCCATGTCGATCGGGATTTTGCTCCGCCTCGGAAAAAATCCGGCGACTGGCTTCTTCGAGCGTGTCGCGAAGCCTTTCCGGCAGATTGAGCGAGGGGCTCAAATAATAGCATTCGACGAGCGATTCGAGCGCAAGTCGGCTGGCGAGTTCTCCCGCATTGGCGCCCCCCATGCCGTCGGCGACCGCGAACATCACCCCTCGCCGGTCGGCAAGGTTTTTGTCTTGGGGGATGCACAACAGGCAGGCGTCCTGATTCGTCTTGCGCTTGTGGCCAATATCGGACAACAAGTGCGCTTCGATCGTTTCGCCCTTCCAGTGATATTCGTAATTTGGCTGGTCCGAAGGCCCAATCTGCGTCAGGTGAACCGGGATCATACAGTTATCCCCGGGCGCAAATCCCTGAACCGCAACTTCTTGTATCTTGCCATACCTTCCATCATCGGCCGTTTCCGGCGTTCATGCTCGTTTCGCATTCCTTCCCCCGCGGATATTTGCATTATACCCGCTCGTCCGCGATTTTGCACAAAAACAGGATGCAATCACCAAGGCGATCGCCGGATCAAGCGCATGTCAGTTGGACTTTCGTCCCGCGATGCCCTTGGTCTGTTTCGTGATGGTTTTGGCGGCTTCGCGGGGACGCAGCGCGCGGGAAGCCTTGCCGGCCATCCACATTTCGGATTCGCCGATGGCGCGCAGTTCTTTTGACAACTGTTCCTGGTAATCCGGGCGGCCACAGGAGGAAAGCACGCGTTTGGTTTCCACGCCGGTCTTCACCCGCTTGTACAATTCCTTGAAAACCGGCAAGGTGGCCTTCTTGAACTTTGGCTTCCAATCGAGCGCGCCGCGCTGGGCTGTCGCCGAACAGTTCGCATACATCCAGTCCATGCCGTTTTCGTCCACCAGCCGAATCAAACTCTGCGTCAACTCCTCGACGGTTTCGTTGAAGGCTTCGCTCGGGGAGTGGCCGTTGGCGCGCAGGACGTCGTACTGCGCCTCCATGATACCGGCCAGCGCGCCCATCAGCACGCCCCGTTCACCGGTCAGATCGCTGAAGACTTCGTGCTCGAACGTCGTGGGGAACAGGTAACCCGAACCGATGGCGATACCAAGGGCCAGGCAGCGTTCCCGGGCGCGTCCCGTGGCATCCTGGAAAACCGCAAAACTCGAATTGATGCCCGCGCCGGACAGGAAATTGCGGCGGACGGACGTTCCCGACCCCTTCGGGGCAACCATGATCACGTCCACGTCCTTCGGCGGAATGACCTTGGTCTGTTCCTTGTACACAATCGAGAAGCCGTGCGAGAAATACAGCGCGTCGCCCGGATTGAGGCACTTCTTGATCATGGGCCAGATGGCGCGCTGCGCTGCATCAGACACGAGCATTTGAACGATGGTGCCCCGGCGGGCGGCCTCTTCGAGGTCGAACAGGGTCTTGCCGGGAACCCATCCGTCCTTGACGGCGCGATCCCAGTCGCGCTTGAATGCTTTTGACTGCCCCACGATGACGTTGAATCCGTTGTCGCGCATGTTTAGCCCCTGCGCCGGACCCTGCACGCCGTATCCGATAATGGCGATGGTTTCGTTTTTAAGAACCTTGCGCGCCTTCGCCATCGGAAATTCCCTGCGCATAATCACTTCTTCTTTTACGCCGCCAAAATCAATCAACGCCATTTCATGTCTCTCCTGTTTCTGTGGGGCTGCCGCCAAGAAATATATTGTAAAGGGGATGGGCGTGGCATTGCAAAGCGGCCGAATCGGGGCGGGGTCGCAAAGCGGCTGGGATAGAAAGTGCGCGATTGCCGGGGCTTTTCGTTATGATAGCCAGTGGGAGGATGCGAAGATGAGTCTTGATCGCCGGTTGTTGCGTTGGAACGGATGGGGTCTGGTGGACGCGCCGGATCTTCTGGGCGAAAAGGCGGAGCAATTCTGGGCGTGGGCGGGCCGTGCGTTCGGCATGGAGCCGCTGCCGCATACGCCCGCCAAGGATCGGTCCGCCATCGGGTTGCCGGCGTGCCGTCTCGCGCCGGGGTTTCTTTCGGAACTGGAATCTTTGTGCGGCCGGGACAACGTTAAAACCGATCATTACGAGCGGATTTGGCATGCGCGGGGGCGCAGTTATCACGATTTACTTCATTTGCGGGCCGGGCATATCGGAGCCGCGCCCGATGCGGTGGTGTATCCCGAAACCGGGGAACAGGTTCTCGAACTAATCCGTGTCGCCGCGCGCGAGAACATGGCCCTGGTGCCCTTCGGCGGGGGATCGAGCGTGGTCGGCGGCGTGACCGCCTCCGCGCCCGACGGCCGAGCGGGCGTCGTTACAGTGGACATGACACGCATGGATCGGTTGATTGAAATAGATGAAGAGTCCATGCGGGCGCGGATTCAGGCAGGTATCTATGGGCCGGCACTCGAGGAGTCGCTGCAGGCGCGGGGGTTCACCTTAGGCCATTATCCGCAATCGTTCGAGTATTCGACGCTGGGCGGATGGATTGCCGCGCGGAGCGCGGGGCATCAATCGAACAAGTATGGCAAGGCGGAGGAATGGTTCGTTTCGGCGCGCATGGCCACTCCGCGGGGATTCTGGGATACCGAACATTTCCCCGGTTCCGCGGCCGGTCCGCAAATGAAGCATCTCGTGCCGGGCTCGGAAGGCGCGCTGGGCATCATCACGGAGGCGACGGTCCGGATTCATCGCATGCCGGAAATCAAGGACTATCGCGGATACCTGTTTCCAAGTTTCGAGGCGGGGGTCGCCGCTACGCGGGACATGATGCAAAGCGAGGTTCCCACCGCGATGATTCGGCTGTCCGATTTGACGGAGACCTTTTTTTACAACGCGCTCGATACCGGTGGCGCGGGCGCGGACGCCCCGGCCGTGTTTTGTCTTATGCTGGTGGGACTCGAAGGGGGCGCCGCCGAGGTCGAATCCGCGCGTGAACAGTGCAAGACAATCATCGCCGGACACGGCGGGTTTCATATCGGCGAGACGCCCGGCAGAACGTGGTACACGGGGCGTTTCCTCACGCCGTATCTGCGCGATCCGCTCATGGATCGCGGGCTTGGCGTGGATACCCTCGAAACCGCCGCATGCTGGTCGAGCCTGCTGTCGCTATACAAGGCCACGGCAGCCGCCATGGAAAAGGCGCTCGAAGCCAACGCGCCGCGATCGGGTTTGCGAAGCGTGGTGATGGCGCACGTCAGCCATTCATACCGCGACGGCGCCAGCCTGTATTTCACGTTCGTGTTTCCTCGCGACTTGGATCGCGAAGTCGAGCAGTGGCTCGCCGTCAAGCGCGCCGCGTCGGAGGCCATCGTCGCCAACGGCGGCACCATCAGCCATCACCACGGCATAGGCACGGACCACATGCCATGGCTCATCCGCGAAAAAGGGCCCGTTGCCATGGAACTGCTCCGCGCGGTCAAGCGAATCACCGATCCGAAAGGCATTCTCAATCCCGGCAAACTGCTCGAATGAGGCTGGACGACGGCATGGGGCGCCGCCGCGCGCATCAATACGGACGGCCGCGGTAGGTTTGCGCGCGCTTGCGGCGCAATTCGGAGGCGCGTTCCTGGATAGAGGGAAGAAAACGGCCCAGCATCGCCTGCAGGCGCGTGTCGTTGTCGGATTTATCCGGGCGTTCCTCGATGCCGTTGTAGCATTGGACGAGCATTTCGACTTCCTCGAAATCCAAGGTCTGAATTTTTCCGTTCATCACCTTGGTGATGGCGTCCCGCAGGACTTTCTGACGGCGCCGTTCGGCAAACGACGGCGGCTGGTTCGAGCGCCGAGCCGCCAGCGATTCCCGTATTTCTTTTGCATGTTCGATCCGTTCGTCAAGCGCGGAACGCGTGCGCTCCGGTTCGGGCGGGGATGGGGGTTTGGGCGGTTCAGGCGGTTCCTCGTACAATTGCGCGTTCATGTCGGCAACCTGTTCGAGGGTCAAACCGCCGAGATCGTCGAGGGACATGCCCAGGATGCGCTGTGCCGCGGCCAGATGATCCGGGGGCAGTTTCATGCCTTCCGGAATGACGTCCTCGAACTCGGCGGACACGAATTCGAGCAGCGGTTTGGGGCCCGTTCCCGCCGAGGCGCGCGCGAGCGCCTCGAGATGCTGTTCGCATTCGCGAATCCGCTGCTCGTAGCCGGTAACCTTGGCCTTGGCGAGTTGGAGCGCGCCCTCGAGGTTGTCCACAATGCGGCCCCAGCGCCGTTCGCCTTCCTTGGCCCGGCGCGCATCCGCCTTGTCGAGCAAATCCACGACGTTGGCCAGCGCGGCCTTGGCCTGTTCGTGCAGCGCTTGCAGTCTGGCCAAGTCCGCACGCAATTTTGCTTCATGTGTCGCCATTGGCGCCTTTTCCTTGCAGCCCTTCCCCTTCGCACAAAGTATAGCAGAATAGAATCCCGATTTGCAGCCCGCGAGATTAAGGGGAGATTAAGGGGCGAGATTAAGGGGAACCGGCGCGGGCGGGCCCGTTTCCAAGCCGGTGTCCCGATGCGCGCCATGAGGATTTTTCGCCATGGAAATTTTTGCTTGACACGGCATTCGCAACGGAGTAATCTTCCGCCGGTTGAGCATGTCGGTTCAATGAACACGGAATGGTCGTGGGGACATGAGTGCAATGTATGTGCCAAGCAAAATCTTTCTGACACGGGGTGTCGGGCGTCACAAGGAAAAACTGGCGAGTTTTGAAATGGCGCTGCGCGACGGCGGCATCGCGCAGTTCAACCTGGTCCGCGTATCGAGCATCTACCCGCCCGGCTGCAAATTTGTGAAACCGGAGAAGGGCCTTGCCGAGATGAGACCGGGGCAGGTTGTTCACGTCGTCATGAGCGAGGCCTCCACCAACGAGCCGCGTCGCTTGATGGCGGCGTCGGTGGGCGTCGCCATTCCGCGCGATATCAACCAGTTCGGTTATTTGTCGGAGCATCACAGTTTCGGCCAGACGCAGCAGAAGGCCGGCGATTATGCCGAGGACCTCGCCGCGGAAATGCTGGCGACGGTGATGGGCGTGGAATTCGACGCGGACAAGAGCTGGGACGAAAAGCGCGAGATCTGGCGCATCAGCGGCAAGTTCGTGCGTACCGCCAACATTACCCAGACCGCGCTGGGCGACAAGGACGGGCACTGGACGACGACCATCGCGGCGGCGATTCTGATTCCGTAACCGGGACACAATTCACGAATGATGAATGGCGGGACCAAGGTCCGCCGTTCATCATTCCTGTTTGAGGCCAATCCAGGGAAAGACGTGAAAAGATGAAGAAGAACCGTTTCCTTTCGGGAAAGAAAATCGCCCCAAAACCGTTGCGTGGGGGCCTGACGGTCCGCGAGATGGTGGATTCGGCGTTTCTGGCCTACAACGGCGCGCGCCTGCGCGAAGCCTGTCTGTTGTTCACCGAACGAATGCTGAAACCCAACGTGACGGTCGGGATGGCCGTCAGCGGCGCGCTGACGCCCGCGGGATTGGGCGCTTCGTGTTTGGTTCCTCTGGTCGAAGCCGGCATGGTGGACTGGATCGTCAGCACGGGCGCCAACCTTTACCATGACACGCATTTCCCGCTTGGTAAATCGTTGCATGCGGGAAGTCCCTTCGTGGACGACACCGCGTTACGCAAGCAGGAAGTCGTGCGCATCTACGACATCCTGTTCTCATACGACGTATTGCTCGACACGGATCGCTTTTACTACGAACTGATGTTTGCCGAAGAATTTCAACACACCATGGGCACGGCGGAATTTCATAACCGCGTTGGGAAATACCTCAGCGCACGCGAAAAGAAACTCGGGCTCGATGGAAGCAGTCTGCTGGCTGCGGCCTATCAGGCCGGCGTGCCGGTCTATACCTCGTCACCCGGCGACAGTTCCATCGGAATGAACATCGCCGCCGCCGCGATCAAGGGCAGCCAGTGCCGCATTGATTCGTCCATAGACGTAAACGAAACCGCCGCGATCGTGTACGAAGCCAACCGTAAAGGCCACAGCGCGGTCGTCATTCTCGGCGGCGGATCGCCGAAGAATTTCGTCCTGCAGACCGAGCCGCACATCCAGGAAGTACTGGGCATCCGCGATCGGGGCCACACGTATTTTGCACAGTTTACGGATGCGCGCCCCGACACGGGCGGACTGAGCGGCGCCACGCCATCCGAGGCGGTCAGTTGGGGAAAAGTCAATCCCGACAATCTGCCCGACGCGGTCGTCTGTTATGTGGACACCACCGTGTCCCTGCCGGTGCTGACGGCCTATGCGCTCGACGCGCACGCGCCGCGGCCGGTTCGGAGACTGTTCGATCGCCGCGAGGAGATGGTAAAAAAACTGGCCAAGGCCTCGCGCCGGTAACAACGGGCGCGAGGGGAATGCGTGAACAACACCGCGGAGGGATACGCGGAAGAGGAGGATGTGTCATGCGTGCGCGAATCATGTGGTTATCCTGCATCCTGGTTGCGATGAGTCTTGCGGCATGGTCGGATTACCGGGAGTGCCCCCCGATGTCGAGCGGTTCCCACATCCGGCCGGAAAACCGTTATTTCGACGTGTTTCCCCGTATCGTTCCGGCGGACAAGGAAACGGCCGTCGAATTGATCCCCTTGTTCGACCACGTGCGTCCGAAGGCCGACTGTAAATACGAAATCGAATATGTGCCCACGGAGTCATGGGCCGAGAAAAGCGGATGGAAAAAGGGCGAAAAGACGCCCCTTGTTCCCGAAAACGGCGTGTACACATTCAAGATGCTCTTCGAAAACGAGCAGGAGCATGTGTTGTATGTCGAGGAAATCCGCCCGGACGGAAAGAAAAAGCTGCTGGGCGATTTCCGCGTCTATTCGCTGAAGGAGGATCTATTTGCCCTTCGTCCGTACAAGGGCGATTTTCACATGCACAGCAACCGTTCCGACGGCGTCGAATCGCCCGCCTACGTGGCCGGCGCATGCCGCCGGGTGGGGCTGGATTTCATGGCCCTCTCGGATCACAAAACCTACGGCGGATCCGTCGAGGCCCAGGAAGCTTTCAAGGGATTGCCCGTGGACCTGCGTATCTACAACGCCGAGGAGGTCCATTCGCCCGACAATCCGGTCCATATCCTGAGTTTCGGCGCGACGTCCGGCATCACCGAATTGTACAAGGACGACGAAACGGCGTACCGGAAAGAGGTCGCGGAAATCCAGGCGAAACTCGGTGAACTGCCCCCCGGCGTGGATGCTTTCTCCTATGCCGCCTCCGTGTGGGTCTTCGACAAAATCCGCGAGCGTGGCGGCATGGCCATGTACTGCCATCCCTACTGGTTTACCGGGCACCGATACTATATCTCCGAGGCGCTCACCTCCTACCTGCTCGAAACCAAGCCCTTCGACGCGCTCGAACTGATCAGCGGCATGGGCCGCGACACCCTTACCCAGGTGGACACGAACGCGCTACAAGTCGCCCGCTACCATGAGGAACGCGCGAAAGGCCGCCAAATTCCCATCTGCGGCATCAGCGATACGCACGGCGTCGAAAACAGCGATGCCTTCGGACGCTATTACACGGTCTGTTTCGCGCCATCGCCCGATTTGGCCGACCTGATTGCCGCCATCAAGGGGCTGAACAGCGTCGCGGTCGAAGCCGTCGGCGGCGAACTGCCCCGCGCATACGGTCCGTTCCGGCTCGTGCGTTACACGCATTTCCTGCTGCACGAGGTCTTTCCGCAGCACGACGAGCGCTGCTTCGAGGAAGGGCGGCAGATGATCATGCATGCCGGCGGCGATCCGGACGCCGCTCAGCGGCTGGCGCTGCTGCAAGGGCAGGTATTGCGCCTCTACAACCGTTATTGGGGACAACGATAGGCGGTTCGCAGCATGCGTATCGGTGCGCCGGCTGCGTCATGCGTTGCTCCGCTGGTTTTCGGACTGGCGGACGAGGCCGGCATCGCCTTGGATCGTGCCGCGCCGTGCGAACTGTTGCAGCATCTGCAACAGGGGACGCTCGACGCGGCGCTGCTTGCGCCCACCGACGCCTTGCGGGTTGATCGCGCGCGCATTGTCCCCGGCATCGGCATCGTATTTCCCGGAACGGCCGAAACCGAGGCGATCCTGTCGCGGGTTCCTCTTGCGCATATCGAACGCGTCGCGATTGACGAAACCGGCGGCGGAATGAACGATTGGGCGCGCGTATTGCTGGCGGAATGCTTCGGCGCCCGCCCCGGGATTTCGGATGTGTCCCGTGCCGATGCGCGCATTGTGACCGGCTTGGCGATCGAAGCGAACGATCCCGCGTTTCCCGCCCGGCACGACCTTGGCGCCCTCTGGAACGAGCGCACGGGGTTGCCCTTCGTGGCCATGGTGTGGGCGGCGCGGTTCGGTGCGCCGATACCCGAAATGCGCCGTGTTCTGAGCATGGCCGCCCAGCGCGGACTGGCCGAAACGACGGATGTGCCGCGCCCTGTCTCGTATCGCATGGGGGGCGAAGCGATGGACGGGTTGCGGCGTTACCTCGACATGGCCGGCCGTTGCGGTTTTCTACCCGAAGGCGGCGCGCTGCGGTTCTGTTGACAGAGAAATACCCATAGTTGCCCCGGCGTTCGGGGCGAACGCCGGATGATGCCGTTGACAGGCTGGCGGCTTTCACGTAAGATTGAAATCAGGAAAATGGCGTACCCCGTGCCATGCCATGGGGCGCAGATGGCGGCATGGCCGCCTCGGGAGTGGCAGTACAATGGCAAAACCAGTGAAGACCGGAGTTGTTCTGACGTTGGCAATTCTTCTGCTCGCGGCGCCGGGCGCCCTTGCGGCGGCCATCTCCATCAATTTCGATACGGTATTGCAGAACGTCTGGTACAACAGCGGGGTATGGCCGTTGGTCATCAGCCTGGGCGTTATCTCGCCGGAATTTACCTTGGATCCGTCGGTTTGCGACGTGAACGGCGGGTTCGACATCTCACAGACGCCGGTCATTTTCTATCCGAACCACATTCTGGACGCCGACGAGATGGCGGTGGTGTCGGCCATTTTGGCCAATCCCAACTTCGACCGGCGCGCTACGGGCGGTACCTGTCATGCCGATATAGTCGCGGCGTGGAACCGGAATTACGCACAGGCCTATCACGATCTCGGTGGTGGCGTGGGAGGTCCCGAACGCCTGCTCGGCCCATACTCGATGATTCCAAATGTGGATCTGCTTTTCACAGTGATCATGACCATTGGCGACAACGACAGTCAGTCGTTTCCGGTCATGCTGATGAACGCGGTCGTTGACGACGAAACGGCCCAACAGATTGTCCGCGATCCGAACCTGCATGTGCCCAACCCGGACAACTACACTTCGATGCGGCAATACTTGGCGTGGTGCGGCGACGCGGACGGCGACGGCGTCTCGAACCTGCACGAATACCAATATTATTATCCGCTGGGACAGCGAACGGCCTATCTGAATGCCGTGCTCGATCCCAACGTGAAACCGCCCGGCAGCACACGCGAGCGCATGTGCGACGGAACCGGCGGTTTTCTGGGCGAGTACTTCGACGAGCAGGGGTTCTCCAATCTCAAGATGCTCCGCCTGGATCAGCAGGTCGCGTTCGATTGGGGCGAAGGCACCCCAAGCCCCGTCATTGATCCGAATACCTTTTCCGTCTGCTGGACGGGTTGGGTGAAACCGGACTATACGGAAGACTATACGTTTCTGGTCCGGACGGACGACGGCGTGCGGCTTTGGCTGAACGGCGAATTGATCATTGACCAATGGAACGATCATGGTTCGACGACGTACACGAGCGCTCCGAAACCGCTGGTGGCCGGCAACGAGTATCTGGTGCGGATGGATTTCTACGAAAACGGCGGCAAGGCTGTGGCGTGGCTCGGCTGGCAAAGCGACCACCAAGAGAAAAAGGCCATTCAGGAAATGCAGGCCCGGCCCGGCGTGGGCATCGGCGACCGAGGCAAGGACTGGATCCGAAATCCGGCGAACGGCCATTTCTACCGGATAACCGACCCGATGACATGGCCCGAATACCGCGCGCAGGCGATCGCGTGGGACGGCTATCCGGTTACGATCGACAATGCCGAAGAAAACGAATGGATCCACAAGATTTTCGGGACGTTCCGATCCGATTTCTGGATTGGCGCGAACGACAGCGCCGTGGAAGGCGCATGGATTTGGGACCAAGAAAGCGTGAATTTTTTCAACGGCGATTACACGAACGGCGCCGTTGTGCCGCCGTGGTATGCCAACTGGAACGACCAGGAACCGAACAACGTCGGCAATGAGGATTGCGGCGTCTTTTATTATTCGAGCGGGAAATGGAACGATCTGGCATGCACGGCGACGCGGCGCGGGCTTGTCGAAACCGAGACGGGGCGCATTACCTGCGAGGGGCCGATTGCATCGGCCGGGAAACTGTGGGAAGGGCTTCCTTTCGAGTTGCGCGTGGATGTGCGCCATCCCACCGGAAATGTCGCGTACCAATGGAAACACAACGGCGAAAACGTTCCCGGCGCCACCCAAGCCGTGCTGCGCCTGTACCCGCTCAACCCGGAACACGACGGAGCGTATTCCTGCCTCGTCACGGATGAAAGCCCGGCCAGCGCCGAAACGGAAACCCTCGAATTGACGGTGCTGCCGAAATCCGAGTTGCCGGTGTTGGGCGGCGTGGGGGCCGGGGTGCTGGCGGGAATATGCACGTTGCTGGGCGGAATGCGATTGCTTCGGCGCCGTCCGTCCAAATGAATGCCTCACGGACGGTTCCTGCCCGCGAATGGGTATTTGAAGGCGCTACTCTTGCGGCATCAGGTCTTTCCACTGCAAGATCAGCGTCGCCATCGAAATGATAACCGAAAAGATGGACAACAACGATTCCACCGCGCCCGGTGTGTCTTTCCCGGACGCTTTTGACACAATCCGCACGTGCCTCATAATCCGTTGCTCCGATTCATAACCCGCGCCTGGCAATCACTATACCGTCCGGAGACGAATATGTAAACAAAGAGGAGTGGATGCTTGTTCCTCTGTCGCCCATGTCGCCGCGGGGCGTTGCGGATAAAGAAGATTTTGTGACAGACTGGCCTGCATCGAGGAGGAATCGGACATGGCGCGTTGGAGTCTTCCCATGACATTGTTCTCCGTGTTGTTGCCGGTATGCGGCCTTTCAGGCGCGGACGATACGCCCGCCGGAGCCGAAACAACGCCCTTGGCGAATTCCAAGGCCGAAGTCTATCTCCCGGGCGCCGGCCGCGCCCCGGTGGAGCCGGTGAGGCTGCCTCGCGGCCCTCATTTGTTCATGGACGATTTTCTCATCGCGGACATGGACAATGTCACACGGGAAGTCAACCGCCCTTGCCGCGATGCCGCGACGCCGAATCCGATCGTCACGGGAAAAGAAGACGGATGCTTCCAGCCGTACATGACCGTGCATCGCGACGAACAGACGGGGCGGTTCCGCCTCTGGTACGGCCATCGCCGGGAGGATATGGACACGGGCAACCAGCGTGTGGGCTACATGGAATCGGCCGACGGCATCCACTGGGAAAGGCCCGCGCGCGTTCTCGACGATCCGGCGCCGATGCAGTTCGGCGTAAGCATCGTGGACGAGGGGCCGGCGTTTGCGAATCCCGCGCAACGGTACAAACTGGCCTACTGGAAGGACGGCGGCCTCCGCATTGCCTGTTCGCCGGACGGATTGGCATGGACGCCGCTGGTTCCCGAAGTCGTGTTGCGTCACAATCATGACATAACGGGGATTTTTCACGACCCGTTGCGCAACCGGCACATCGCGACCGTGTCCGTGTACCGGCCGGGGGATCGTTGGATCGGCGACCGCCGCGTGACGATGCACGCGTTCAGCGACGACTTTATTCATTGGAGTCCGCCCCATTACGTCGTCACGCCCGACGACGCGTTGGACGGCGGCCAGACGCAGTTTTACGCCATGGACGGATATCTGGTCCGCGGCGGGCTGATCGTCGGCATGGTCAAGGTCCTGCGTGACGATTTGAAGGCGGACAATCCTCCGGATCCGCCCGAGGCCTACGGCGTCGGCTACACGACGCTGGCATGGAGCCGCGACGGTGAAACATGGACGCGCGACCGCGAGCATTTCTTCGATCCCGATCCGCGCCCGGGCGCGTGGGATCATGCGCATGCGTGGATTGACGAGCAGTTGATCGTCGGCGACGACCTCTACCTGTATTACGGCGGTTATGCGCGTGGCCACAAGGTGAACCGGTTCGAGGAGCGCCAAATCGGCCTCGTGAAGACGAAACGGGACCGGTATGTCGCGCGCGCGGCGTCGGGCGTTCCGGGACGGATTCGCACCCCCCGCCTGCTTTTCGACGCCAGCGCGTTGACGATCAATGCGGAGGCGCCTCGGGCCAAATTCGCGTGCGGGTTCTCTCGGACGACGACCGCCCCGCCGAAGGCTTCGATTATGCGGATTCGGATCCCGTCGCCGTGGATGCGCTGGACGCCCCTGTTGCATGGAAACGTCCCCTCGACGCCTTGCGGGACACGCCCGTGCGGCTGGAATTCGAAATCCGCAACGCCCGCCTCTACGCTTTCGAACTGCGCTGACGACTTTTCGAACGACGGCCTTTGTCTACCCGGCAAGGCGTTCCAGCCGGCAGACGGTTTCGACGTGCGACGTATGCGGGAAAAGATCCATGGCGGTTATCCGAACGGGCTTCCACCCATGAGCCGCGAGCATGCCGAGATCGCGGGCGAGCGTCGCCGGATCGCATGAAACGTACACGATGGCGCCCGCCGGCGCCTTGCCAAGACTTTCCATGATGGCTTTCGCGCCGGTCCGCGGCGGATCCAGCAGCACGACATCCCATGTTTTGCGTAGCGCCTTGCGAAAGACCTCCTCGCCGCCGGTCTGGTAGGCGCCGGGCGCAAGTTTCGAGGCCGCCCTTGTTGCGCGCGGATCGCGATCCATGCCCACCACGCGGGAAAGTCGCGCATGATGAAGCGACAGGTTTCCATTCCCACAATAGAGATCGAGAAGGCTTGAGGGTTGCCCGATGTTTTCGTCCACGACGCGGCGCAGCAGCCGGTTCAGGATAAGGCTCGCCTGCGAAAAACACCCGTTGACGATCGGTACGCCGTCAAGGAGGAACGACGACGCCTCCGGGAACGCGGATCGCAGGGCGCGACAACGCGTCCAGACCAGCGTTTCGTTCCCTTCGGGATTGACCGTCACTTCAACGTCCGCCTTTTCGGGTTGTTCGCGCAAGCGTGCCAGCGCGGCATTCAAGCGATCATGGCAAACCGGGCAGTTTTCGATATCCACCACGGTATGCGAACCGGACGCCAGAAAACCGAAGGCTTTCCCCTGGGCATGGAATCGGGCGCGTGTCCGATACCCAAACGGCGACGCCGGTTCCGCCGCCCACTCGACCTCCGCCTCCACCTTCCCAATGCGGCGCAAGGTTTCGGCCACCATCCGGCGTTTCCAGCCTTCCTGAACCGGATACGCAATAGGCTGCCAGCAACATCCGCCGCATCGTCCAAAATAAGGGCAGGCGGGTTCGACGCGATCCGGCGACGGCGAAACAATTTCACGAATTTCCGCCCAGAGCGCCGATTTCGTCTGCCGCGTGATTCGCACGCGCGCGATGTCGCCCGGCACGCCGTATGGCACAAAACAAACCTGCCCCTCATGCCGTCCGACGCCGTCGCCGCCCGCGGCAAGTCCGTTTATCGCGATTTCACACTCCCCTCCGGGTCCAAGACTCACGCGCAACCCTCGTTCGCCGGGCCGGAAGACCGCAGCAGCGCCACAAGGTTGAAGGCCGTGTAGCCGGAATCGGGGGCATTGGTCCAATGGCCGTCGGGATGACGAGTCTCGAAGGCAACCCAGAAATCGAGATCCGTCGGCGCATAAACGACGCTCATGACGTTCCAGTCGGACTCATCGAGTTTTTCGGTGTTGTGCGCGACGGTCGCCGCAATCGTCATGGCCTCTTGCGGCCCGATCGCCCTCGGGGCGCCCTCTTCCAGCACGATCGTTCCCCGCAGGGGGTACACATAGGACCGCCCGGTTTCGTATGCCCGAATCAGGTCGTGCATGGGCACGTGACATTCCAGATACGTCGAGCCTTTCCGTGGATCGCCGTCGTTTTCCGGGTTTCCAGGCCCGTTGTCCGCCGCCTGCAATGCGCGCGTCCGTGCGCCGAACGCCGTGTCGGCCCGCATGACGGCTTCCCGGAGTGGAAGCCCGTAGGGAACCGGATTGCCGCCGGGATCCGTCCAGCAGGCCTGGCGTTCCTTGGGATCGTCCTCGTAAAAGGTCTCGCAACACTCGAAATTCGTTTCAATAACCGCCGCGCGGGGACGGAAATCCTTCGTGCCGAAATGGTCCGGGTCGCCATCGGCCACCATGTAGTTATAGCCGATGGTGTGTTTGGCCTGTTCGACCAGCGCGACGCCTTCTTCCAGTGAACCGGCCTCTTCGAGGACACGCCGGGCGATGAGAACCCAGGGTGTGCCGTCGAATTCCTCGCTGGCGCTGAACGCGCCGATTTCGGAAAACGCGATGCCTTTCTCGTTCATGCCGGCCAGGGCGCCGACGACTCCCGCATAGTCCATCGTGACAAACGCGTTGAATCCATCGGGCTTGTAGACCGTCACAAGCCGGTCCTCGTGCATGCCGGTCTGCGAGACCCAGTCGAGATTGCGCGAGGCGAACAACTTGCCGTCCACGGTCCGCGAACCCCACACGGAGAACATGGTGCAGGCGGGACCGGGTGGGGCGTCGTTCGCGGCGAAATGCGCGGCAATATCGGCCCCGAACATTTCCATGATGCGTTCCTCGCGGCGGTACAGGTCGAAATTGGTGACAGCCGTCAGTCGTTGGATGTCCGCGACGCTCAGATCGAATCCGGCCTCCCGCGCGCCTTCCGCAATCGCGGCCATTTCGCGCAGATGGCGGTCGAGCGTGTGGCGGGCGAGCCGTTCCCATGCCTTGTCGAGCACGAGATGCACCACGGCCTCGGGCAGTCCCATGCCGGTAAACAGTCCGACCATCCGGTTGATGTTTCGCCGGATTCGGTCACCGGCCAGCGCGCCGTACTGCCGCCCCATTTCCTCCGGCGAACCTTCGACGTGCAACACCGGCACTTCGCCGACCGCCGAACGATACACTTCCAGAAATCCCGAACCCGCCACACGAAGCGTTTCGCGGCTGTCGGGGTGTGCGCTTGCCACCTGCATCCGGTTTCTCCTCATGTCCATATAGTCCACAACATCCATCGCCCGCTACAAGACGCCCAGGCCTTTCGCCAGGCCGGTGAAGAATTCCCTCGCGGCGGGATCGGTGTATTCGACGCCCCATGGATGCGGGCCGTATGCCGCCTGGCCCAGCGCATATTCGCCGACCGCAATCTGTCCAATGGCCACCGTGCCCGTGGCCAATTGGCCCAAGCCCAGGGACAGGGCCAGCGCCGCCTGCCCGACCGCCGCGATGCCCGTCGCCAACTGGCCGAGACCCAACGCAAGGCCGAACGCGGCCTGGCCGATGGCAATCAGCCCCAGCGACGCGTGCCCAATCGCCAAGCCGCCGACGGCAAAACGGCCCACCGCAATCACGCCGCGCGCCACGATGCGCTTGCCGGTCTCGGGGCAAATGCCGTAGGTGCAATGAATCAGCGGCCAGCCGAGGATACTGCCGTGCGACCTGAATTCCCGAAACAACAGGCCCGTCGGATACAGATAACTTCGCCACGTGCCCCATGCCGTTTTGTCGTATTTGTATTCGACTTCATTCAGCAATAGGTTGCTCATGGTTTCACTCTTCCGCCGTCGATCCTTCTTTGATTTGTTCGGCAAGGATGCGTCGTGCGGCTTCGGCGTGTTCGGCCTGGACTTGGATTTCAACAGGGCCCGTTGCGAGGCTGTATCCGGCGCCGAGACGACCCCACGCGAACAAGTCCTGGATCAACTGGCCTTTCGCATAACACGGAATACCCGCCGAACCGAGGAGGGATTGCACGACCATGATTTCTTCTTCATTGCGCGCGGAGAGCACGGTCACGCATTCCACGTATTCCCGTTCACCTTCGGGTTCGTCGGCCAGACCGGCATCGGCGGCGTATTCATCCGCCATGACTTCCCTGGCTGTGCCGGACGATTCCGGTTCCCTTGCGGCTTCTTCCGCGTCCTCGGATTCCGCGTCCATCTCAAAATGTTCGGACAAGAGTTCCAAGGCGGCTTCAGCATCTTCCGCACGGACTTCGATTTGAATGGGACCCGCCGGCATGGGAACCAGCACGCGCAAAGTCCGTCCCTGGACGTTGCACTCGATGCCCGCCGCACCGAGGACCGACTCCGCCACCATCGCCTCGTCTTCCCTATTCGTCGTGAGAACCGTCACCCATTCGACGTACTCCGGCTCGTCTTCGGGCGGAAGTTCGGCCACCAATGCGGCGTCGCATTCGCCGCACCGGTCGAGGCCTTCTTCATATTCGATACGGCAATTCGGACAGAACATCTTCTTTCCCTCCTGGTCCGGGAGACAGCCCTCGTTTCCCGCATTCGTGCCCAAGGTGGCCCGGCCGCCATGTCTTGTTCAAGTATAGGCGTTGCCGGTGACGGGCTCTCAACCGGCCACCCGTCTTGCTCCACCATAATCCTAAACGCTCCCCGCGCGCAAACAAGCCGGGGGCGCCTTTTCACCCTTTACCGTCCGGGCATGCGCAGGCGGCATTGAACGGGAAAAACCGGAACCCAAAAAGAATTGATCCGCGCGCTTTGCAGCGGCTACAGTCATTTTATTGGGTCCAGGAAACGAGGGTTGATCATGCGAAAGGCAATTTGGCGTTGTTTGTTCGTTGTTGTGTCGGCGGCGCCGGCCATGTTGTGCCCGGCCTGCGCGGGACCGGCGGATGTTTCCCCGGCCTCGCCGGGAAGCGCGTTCACGGCGCCGGACGAAGTCTATCGGATGCCGCCCGGCATCGAAACGCGGTGGGCCAGCGTCGAGAATCCCACGGCCGCGAAAGGGCAGGGCGGCCAGGCCAAGGGCGGGCGAAAGGGCAACCCGCATTTTCCGATTGCGCCCGGTGAAACGCGCGTCCTTGCCGAGGAAAAGTCCGGCACGGGAACGATCCGGCGCATCTGGGCTACGACCAGCGATCGGACGCCGTTGATGCTGCGCGGAATACGCTTGGATTTTTATTGGGACGGCGCGGACAAGCCCGCCGCGAGCGTGCCGTTGGGCGATTTCTTCTGCATGGGCCTCGGCCGGGCCTATGCCTTTGAAAACGAGTATTTTTCGAGTCCCGAAGGCCGCAGTTTCAACTGTTGCATTCCAATGCCGTTCAAAAAGGGCATGCGCATTACGGTTACCAACACCACAAAGGTCGCCTTGTCGCTCTTTTTCTACGATATTGATTACACGGTGGGGGATCCGCACGGTCCCGACACGCTCTATTTCCATGCCTATTTCAACCGGGAGAATCCCACGACGCTGCGCAAGGATTACGAGTTTCTCCCGAAAATATCGGGGCGCGGCCGTTTCCTCGGGGTCAATGTCGGCGTGATTGCCGACACGGGAAAATATTTCAACGCATGGTGGGGCGAGGGCGAAGCCAAATTCTATGTTGACGGCGACACAGAATTTCCGACGCTGTGCGGCACGGGCACGGAAGATTACATTGGGACGGGCTGGTTTCTGGGGCAGTACGCGCATCGCTACCAGGGATGTCCCTATGCCGACAAGGAACGGTTTCAGTTTTGTTTCTACCGGTTTCACGTGAAGGATCCCGTCTACTTCCGCAAGGATCTCCGAGTGACCATGCAGCAAATCGGCTGCTGGACCCCCGACAGCAAGCCCCAAATGGTCGCTTCGGGGAAGAAATACATCCTGGCCGGAGCCGAACAGGCGCCTGTGGACTGGACGCAGGGCGATGGGAAGAACGACTACGGCCTGTTCGAGCGCGAGGACGACTGGTCGAGTTGCTGTTATTTCTATCTCGACCGACCCGAAAACGACCTCCCGCCGCTCAAAACGCTCGACGAGCGCGTCAAGGGCCTTTATTGATCCGCATCCACCTGTTTTGCGTCCGATGGATTTTTGCGGATTCAGGCGAGATGGAAGGCATAGACACGGCTGTCGGCGGCGCCCCATGTTTCTTCGAGCACGAAACGGATTCCGCCGAGTGTTCGTTTCACGGGGACGCGCACCAGCCGCTGGCGATTGTTCTCGACGCGCCGGATGGTTTCCCATGCGCCGCCGGACAATCCCTCGACGCGAAATGTTTTGGGCATGACGGCGGGGATGCGAACGGCATCGGGCGTCGCGTGGTGCAGGGACAACGTGATGTCCTTGTCCATCGCGCTGTCCAGAACCAGCGTGGCCTCGTTGACCGCCGTTTCGGCCGGAAATGTGTACATCAATACATCGCCCGGATGCGCGATCCACGCATGCGGATCCGTCCCGATTTGCCGTTCGACGCCGTCCCTCACCGGTTCCGGGTCGCCTTGGCTGGCCGTCAGTGCGGCCCGCATCGTCAACCCCGTGAATTCGTGCTTTTTCCAAGGCAAATAACAATCGTCGTCCTGCAGCATTTGTTGCAATTGCCGCATGTGCGTGTTGACGCCGCGCGGTTCGATGCCTTTCGCGCACGCAAGCGCCGCCGCCGTGCCGACGGCCTGGCCCATGACGGAACAGGTGCCCATGACGCGGGTCGAACTGAGCGCCACATGCGTCGCGCTGATGCACCGCCCCGCAAACATCAGGTTCGCCACGTTGCGCGAGTACAGGCTCCGGTAGGGGATACCGTACGGCGACGGCGCGGGATGGAATATCGTCGCGGGGGCGCCGAGCTTCACGGCGCGAAAACCCGCGGAGTGGTGGTCGTCCATGGACCAACCGCCGTACGCGACCACATCGTCGAAACGGCCTTCGGCCTCGATGTCATTCTGTGTAAGCACATGGTCGCCCACATAGCGGCGGCTCTCGCGCTTGCCCGGCAGGAACTGAATCCATTCGAGCGCCCAGTTGTCCGCGCCGTGATCGCCGCGATTTTTGATGTGGTCCCATACGCCCAGGGTGATTTTCAACAATTCGTCGCGTACCGACTCTGTGTCGGCGATGCTGTCGTCCTCGCCGCCCAGTTCGATCCACCAGTAGCCCATTTGCAGCCATCGGTGCCCCTTCGCGCCGTAGGGCAAATCCTCCTCGCGATCGAAACGATAAATCCACGGCGGCGGTTCAAAGGGTTGCGGCGTTGCATATTCGCGCGCCTGGAAAAGACACGTCATGCCCATTGTCCGGCGGTCTGCGATTTCCGGCGCAATGGATTCGTTGTATTCGCTTCGGGCTTCGTGTCCGATGCGAAACTCCGCCCCGGTCAATGGGGCCAGGATTGCGTCGCCCGAACAATCCGCGAAAAGGGCCGCGCGAATCGTGTGCCATTTTTGGGTGGTCAGTTGCCATGCGCGGACGCTTTGAATGCGGCGTCCTTTCATTTCGGCGTCAAGGCATGAGCAGTTCAGCAGCAAGGTGATGTTGGGCTCGAAACGGACTTTTTCATACAGGATCAGATCCCAGATGGAATAGTGGCTGTTCGGGTTGCGGTGGGCGTTTTCGAGGCGGAGTTCCTCGAGGATGCCTGTTTCACGAAGATGCGGCAATTTGTGGCGGTCCGCCCCGCAGATGTGCATGCGACACTCGCTGGATGCGTTGCCGCCGAGAACCGGGCGATCCTGTATCAGCACGACCTTCGCGCCGTGCCGTGCCGCCGCCAGCGCCGCGCAGACGCCCGCCATGCCGCCACCCACGACGCAGAAATCCGGCTCATGGCGATCCTCCCGGAAAGGCGCGCGGCGTTTGCCGTGCCGCGCTTGCCCCGGTTCCGCCGCCGCCACGCCTTTGCCCAGCGCCGACGCGCCCAACGCCGCGCCGCCCGCCGACGCCAAAAACGATCTGCGTCCCAAAGAATCCAACATAACGCCGCCTTTCCGCTGCCTTCGTCCGTTTCCATTTGCTTCGCTTTGCGTTTTTATGGTAGCATAATCGCTCGATTTGCCGCTCCATGCGTGTAGGAAGCGGGGTGGTGTGTCTTTACGAAGTGGAAGAAAGGTTGTATCGTGAGAAAGCCGTTGGTTGCCGGAAACTGGAAGATGAATCTGCTCGTCGCGGACGGCGTGAGGCTGGTCAATGAGTTGAAGCCGTTGGTGGCGGGAATCACGGGCGTGGATATCGTGGTATGCCCGACGTTTACGGCGTTGCAGGCCGTGGGTGAGGCGCTGAAAGGTTCGAACGTGGAACTGGGCGGCCAAAATTGTTATGTAAAGGAAAGCGGAGCCTTTACGGGTGAAATCTCGCCGCAGATGCTGAAAGACGTCGGCTGCTCCTGGACGATTATCGGCCACAGTGAACGGCGGCAGTATTTCGGCGAAAGCGACGCATTGTTGAATGAAAAAGTGAAATTTGCCTTGGCGTCGGGCCTTAAGGTCATGTTTTGCATCGGCGAGACCCTCGACGAACGCCAAGGCGGCAAGATGAACGACGTGCTGGCCCGCCAGGTCACCCAGGGTCTGGCCGGTTTGACCGAGGCCGATTTCGACCGGGTGTCGGTGGCCTATGAACCGGTCTGGGCCATCGGCACGGGCGTGACGGCCACCCCCGAACAAGCGCAGGAAGCGCACGCCTTCGTGCGTGGCTTGTTGAAGACGCAGTTCGGCGCGGCGGTCGCGGACAAGGTTCGCATCCAGTACGGCGGCAGCGTCAAGGCCGACAATGCCGCCGAGTTGATGGCCAAACCGGACGTGGACGGCGCGCTGGTCGGCGGCGCCGCGTTGAAGGCGGACGGGTTCGCGGCCATTGTGAAAGGCGCTCTGTAAACCCGGAACCGGGAAGGACAAAACGGCGATGTGGGATGTGATTTGGTGGATTTTGATAGTACCGTATGTGCTTAGTTGCATCGGGCTGATCGTCATCGTGCTCCTGCAAAAAGGCAAGGGGGTCGGATTTGCCGGCGCGTTTGGCGTCGGCGCGGGTTCCGAAACCGTTTTCGGGCCGCGCGCGAGCAAGAGCCTCCCGCAAAAACTGACTTACATCATGGCCGGGATTTTCATGACGTTGGCGTTGGTCATGTCCATCATCGTGGGGCGTATCGGCAAGGGATCGGCGCCTGAAAAACTGTCGGAAGACGCCTCGGCCATTACCGCGCCCGCCGACCAGGCCCTGACACCGGGCACGCTCGACGATTTGGGTAGTGCGCTCACAGACAATGCGCCTGTCGCGCCCTCGACATCCGTGACAGTGACGCCCGCGGAAGCACCCGCGGCTCCAGTGGAAGCGCCCGCGGCTCCGGCGGAAGAAGCGCCCGCGGCTCCAGTGGAAGCGCCCGTATCGCCTGCGGAAGCGCCCGCGGCTCCCTCGGAAGCGCCCGCGGCTCCGGCGACAAACTGATACGGAACAAGTGACGATTCGGCCCAAAGCATGCCGCTTTGGGCCGTTTGTTTGAACACGGGCAAGGAGTATGGACAAGATCCTGATTCGCGGCGGCAAACCACTCAAGGGAAGCGTGCAGGTGCGCGGCGCAAAGAATGCCGCCTTGCCCCTCATGGCCGCCGCAATCCTTGCAGACGGCCCATGCACGCTGCACAACGTCCCCTGTCTACACGACATTTTTTCGATGGACAAACTCCTCGCGAGCATGGGCATGTCCGTCGAATTTACCGGGCGTTACATGACGCTCGATGCCTCGACAATGAATTCCGTGACCGCGTCCTACGACCTTGTCCGCAAGATGCGCGCGTCGTTTTTCGTGCTGGGTCCGCTTCTGGGCAAATTCAGGAAAGCCCGCGTGTCGTTGCCCGGCGGCTGCGCCATCGGCACGCGCCCCGTGGATATTCACCTCAAGGGACTTGAGGCGCTCGGCGCCAAAATATGCATAGACGAGGGTTATGTCGTGGCTGAGGGCGAGTTGACGGGCGCGGATTTCGCGATGGACTTCCCCAGCGTCGGCGCGACCGAGAATATCATGATGGCCGCGTGCCGGGCCAAGGGTGTGACACGGTTGAGCAACGTCGCTCGGGAACCGGAAATTGCCGACCTCGCGCGGTTCCTCAACGCGATGGGCGCGCAGATTTCCGGCGCGGGCACGGATCTCATCACGATCGTCGGCGTTGACTCGCTCGGCGGCGCCGAACATGTGGTCATTGCCGACCGCATCGAGGCGGGCACGTTTTTGATTGCGGCGATGGCAACGGGCGGCGACGTGACCGTGCTCAACGCCAACGCGGATCATCTGCCGACATGCCTCACGAAACTGCGCGAGGCCGGCGGCGAGATTGAAGTGCATGGCGCGCGCATTCGCGTCAAGGCGCCGGAGCGGCCAAGGGCGATAGATATCATTACGCAGCCCTATCCGGGTTTCGCGACGGATTTGCAGGCGCAGGCGATGGCCATGCTGGCCATCGCCGACGGCGTCAGCGTCATTCGTGAAACCGTCTTCGAGAACCGCTTCATGCAAGTGGCCGAACTCGCCCGCATGGGCGCGCAGATCGATCTCGACGGCAACAGCGCCGTCGTGCGTGGCGTGCCCGCGCTGAGCGGGGCGCCCGTGATGGCGTCGGATCTGCGCGCCAGCGCCGCGCTGATTATCGCGGGGCTGGCCGCGAAAAAGGGCGAAACGGCCATTGCGCGCGTGTACCATATCGATCGCGGATACGAGCGCATCGAAGAACGGCTGGCGGGACTTGGCGCGGATATCGAGCGGGTACACGATTGAAAAATGGAGATATCAGGTGTTGATCGGACCGATCCGCCGGATCGGTCGGATCGGTTCGATCGCGGGCAAAAGGGCAAACGACAAATGACGACGCTTGAAATAACCGGCGACGCGGATTTCCAGCCCGTTGCCATGCGCGTGTGCGCCGGAAACGGCGTCGCGGGCGAATCGGACGGGGACAAACTCGAATCCGTCCGCGCCATCCTCGATGCCGTGCGAACGCGGGGCGACGAGGCCGTCGCCGAATTCACGGAACGTTTCGACGGCGTGCGGATTTCGCCGGACCGTTTTGAAGTCACGCCCGAAGAAATCGAACAAGCGTCGGCGCAAGTGGATCCGCTGCTGATGCAGTCGCTCGAACGCGCCCACGCGAACATTCGGGCCTATCACTCGAAACACTTGCGCGAATCCTGGGAGGAAACCGCGCCGGACGGAACTATTCTCGGCCAGCGTGTCGCGCCCATCGCGACGGCCGGCGTCTATGTGCCCGGCGGCAAGGCCTTCTATCCGTCGTCGGTGTTGATGAACATTGCGCCGGCGCGCGTCGCGGGCGTCGGGGAAATTCTGATGGTGTCGCCGCCTTCCCACCATGGCGGCATCCATCCCGTGGTGCTGGCGGCGGCAAAACTGGCCGGCGCTACGCGCATCTTCCGTGTCGGCGGCGCGCAGGCCATCGCCGCGCTGGCCTACGGAACCGAACATATCCCCGCCGTCTGTAAAATCACCGGCCCGGGCAACGCCTACGTGGCCTTGGCCAAACGCCTTGTCAACGGTATTTGCGACATTGACACGGAAGCCGGGCCTTCCGAAGTCGTCGTCATCGCCGACGATGCCGCGAACCCGGCGTTCGTCGCCGCGGAACTGTTGGCGCAGGCTGAACACGATGAAGAAGCGCGCGCCGTGCTGGTAACGCCGTCATGGGACTTGATCGCCCGGGTCGAAGAAGAAACCGCGAAGCAGGCTGCCGCCCTGCCGCGCAAGGCAATCATTGACCGATCGCTTGCCGGACAGGGATTCCTTGTGAAGGTGCGCGATCTCGACGAGGCGATCCGGCTGTCGAACTGGATCGCGCCGGAGCACTTGTCCATCCAGACGCGCGATCCCCGCGCCGTCCTGGACCGAATCACGAACGCCGGGGCCGTCATGCTTGGCGCCTACACGTCCGTCGCGATGGGAGACTATTTCGCGGGGCCGAACCACATCCTGCCGACGGGACGCCGCGCGCGGTACGCGTCGCCGCTCACGGCGGAAGATTTCAGAAAAGTCACGAGCATCATTTCCTATTCGTATGAGCGCCTGATGCGAGACGCCGCCGATATCCGCCGCTTGGCGGAGGCGGAACAGTTGACGGCGCACGCGAATGCCCTGGAGGTCCGGTTGTGAAATACCGACGAACGATCCTGGAGGGTGTTGAGGGATATGTGCCCGGCGAACAGCCGCGCATGCCCAACATCGTCAAACTCAACACGAACGAAAACCCTTATCCGCCGTCGCCGCGGGTTCTCGAAGCCGTGCGCGGCCTTTCCCCGGACGCCCTGCGCCGGTATCCCGATCCCCTTGCCGTCGAATTGCGCGCCGAATGCGCCAAACGCTATGGATACGACGGGCCGGATTGGGTCGTCGCCGGAAATGGCATGGATGAGTTGCTGGCGTTGGCGGTGCGAACCTTTGTCGATCCCGGAGACGCGATTCTTACCCCCTATCCGACGTATACGTTGTACGAGACGCTGGCCCTCCTGCACGGTGCGAAAGCCACGCTCGTGGATCTCGACGAATCGTTTCAATTGACGGAAGCATTCTTCAACACGGCTGCGCGCCTGTGCATCCTGCCGCGTCCCAACGCGCCGACCGGCGTGTGCGCCCCGCGCGAAGCCATCGAACGGCTCTGCCGGACCTTCGACGGAATCGTCGTCATTGACGAGGCCTACGTTGATTTTTCCGACGACAATTGCATGGATTTTCCGAAGCGTTTCGACAATGCCATCGTGATGCGGACTTTCTCAAAGTCGTTCAGTCTCGCCGGCATGCGCCTTGGAATCGCTGTCGCGCGACCGGAAATCATCGGCGAGTTTCTCAAAGTCAAGGATTCGTACAACCTCAACGCCGTGGCGCAGGCCGCCGGCCTTGCCGCCATGCGGGACTACGACCACATGACCGTCAACGCTGAAAAAGTCCGAAAGACCCGCGCGCGCGTCACGGCCACCCTGCGCGAAATGGGTTTCGCCGTGCCCGAATCCCAATCCAATTTCGTGATTGCCCAATGGGACGGGCAACCGTCCGCCCGGACGCTGTTCGAGGCGCTGCGTGAACGCGCGATCGTCGTGCGCTATTTCAAGGCCCGCCGCCTTGAAAACGCGATCCGCATCAGCATCGGCACGAATGAAGAGATGGATCTTCTCCTGGCCGCCCTGCGCGAGATCCTCTCTATCTGATGGTTGCCTTCCAGGATCGATCCCGCCGCAGGTGCGGGCGGTATGGCCCGTTTGCTATAATCGCATGCCGTGGCGGGGGTGGCTCCGCGTCCGGCCCAATACGGTTATTACGATGAAAAGGTTGGTGTTGTCATGGCAAAGAAGTTGATGGTGATTCCCGAAAAAGTCCGCAAGAGCGCGGTGTTGAAACTGGGGCAAATCCCCGTAAATACCTACAACAAGACGCTGAAGGAAGAATTGGCGTCGAACCCGGACATTACGCCCGCGTCGTGTATCCGCATTTTCCGCGACATGGCGCTGATCCGCGAGTTCGAGACGATGCTGGATCAGGTCAAGAAACTGGGCGCGTATGAGGGCATCGCCTGCAAGCACGCGGGGCCGGCGCATTTGTCGCTCGGACAAGAGGGCGCGGCGGTCGGCGAGGCGTTTTACCTGAAGGTTCAGGACCACATTTTCGGCAGCCACCGCAGCCACGGCGAAATCATCGCAAAGGGTCTGCGCGCCGTGCTGGAACTCAAGGGCGCCTCATTGCGTCCCATCATGGAGGGATACTTCGGCGGGGCCACGCTTCGGGTAATCGAACGGCACGATCCGAACTGGACGCCGCTTGTCGTGTCCGGCAAGGGCAAGTCGAAGAAGCCCGCATTTGCGTCCGACGAGGAAGAAGAACAGGGCATAGATTTCCTTCTTTACGGCCTGCTGGCGGAGATTTTGGGCCGCGAAAACGGATTCAACAAGGGCATGGGCGGCTCGATGCACGCGTTTTTCTGCCCGTTCGGCATCTATCCGAACAACGCGATTGTGGGCGGCAGCGCGGACATTGCCACGGGCGCGGCGCTTTACAAAAAGATCTTCAGTCCCGGCGGGATTGTCGTGGCGAACATCGGCGATGCCTCGATGGGTTGCGGGCCGGTGTGGGAAGCGCTCGCGTTTGCGACGATGGGACAATTCAACACTTTGTGGGATGAAGCGCACCGTGGCGGCATGCCGATTATTTTCAATTTCATGAACAATTTCTATGGCATGGGCGGACAGCCGATCGGCGAGACGATGGGATTCGATCATCTGGCGCGGGTCGGCGCGGCGCTCAACCCGGACAACATGCACGCGGAAACGGTGGATGGCAACAATCCGCTCGCGCTGGCGGATGCCTACAAGCGCAAATTGCAAATCCTCGCCGAAAAGCGCGGCCCCGTATTGCTTGACGTACAGTGCTATCGGCAGACCGGCCACTCGCCCAGCGATCAATCGTCGTATCGCGAACGCGAAGAAATTGAAATGTGGCGCAAGGTTGATCCGTTGCTCGAATTCAGCGCGAAACTGGTTGCGGCGGGCGTCGCATCGGAAGACGAATTGCAAGCCGTGCGCGATTACGCCAAGCGCAAAATCAGCAAAGCCTGCCGTCTCGTCGCGGACGATGCGATTTCGCCGCGCATGAAACTCGGCGCGCATACCGGGGTAGCCCTCTGCATGTTCTCCAATGTGCGCGAGGAAAAACTGCCCGGTCTCGCCCGCCCTGACGACGTCCGAATTCCGATGGACCAGATTCCCCGCGTCCAGCAAATCGCGAAAAAGTCCCGCAAGGGGATTGATGATAACGGCGCGGTGTTGAAAGGCGCGAAGGCCGTGACTTTCGGCGACGCCATCTTCGAGGCGATCGTCCATCATTTCTACAACGATTGGCGCGTGGTGGCCTATGGCGAGGAAAACCGCGACTGGGGCGGCGCGTTCGGCGTCTACCAAGGGCTGACCGAGGCGCTGCCCTATCATCGCCTGTTCAATTCCCCGATATCCGAAGGCGCCATCGTGGGCACGGCGGTTGGTTTCGCGCTCGAAGGCGGCCGTCCGATTGTTGAACTGATGTATTGCGACTTCATGGGCCGCGCCGGCGACGAGGTCTTCAACCAACTCGCGAAGTGGCAGGCGATGTCGGCGGGCTACTGCCGCATGCCGGTCGTGTTGCGCGTATCCGTCGGCAGCAAATACGGCGCGCAGCATTCGCAGGATTGGACCGCGCTCGCCGCGCACATTCCCGGCCTCAAGATCGCGTTCCCGGCCACGCCGTACGACGCAAAAGGCCTGATGGCGTCGGCGCTCATGGGCAACGATCCCGTCATTTTCTTCGAGAGCCAGCGCCTTTACAACCAGACCGAGGTTATCCGATCGGATGGCGTGCCCGCCGAATACTACACCGTTCCCTTGGGTGAGCCGTCGCTTGTCAAGGAAGGCCGCGACCTGACGATTCTGACCTTCGGCGCCACCCTGTATGTCGCGCAGGAAGCCGTCAAGCGATTTGAAAACGAATTCGGCATTTCCGTCGAACTGATTGACGGGCGTTGCCTTGTGCCCTTCGATCTCGAACCGCTGTGCGCTTCCGTCAAAAAGACGGGTAAACTGATTCTTGCCAGCGACGCCTGCGAACGTGGCAGTTACCTGTATACCATCGCCGGCCAGATCGGCCAAGTCGCGTTCGACGATCTCGATGCCCCGATTTGCGTGGTCGGCGCCCGGAACTGGATTGTTCCGCCCGCTGAAATGGAAACGGACTACTTTCCGCAACCCTCCTGGTTGCTCGATGCGTACCACACGCAAATCAAGCCGTTGCCCGGATATTCCCCCGTAACGGACCGATCGAACGACGAATTTATCAATTTGTCAAAATATGGAATCCTGTAAACACCCGAAAAGAGTGGTGAGTTGACGGCAGCACGGCAGCTATATTCCGCTACCGTAAACGAAGATGCCGCGCATAGACGATTACAGTCGTAAAAACGCGCCGTGTCTTGGCTCCAAGCTATGTTGTCTTTCTCAAAACGATCGCTGGCGGTGCTTTTAATTGCACAATCGGCGGTGGCCGTGGCGGCGATGTCCGTGGTGCTCCTCCATACCAATACGCTGGAAAACAACGGCCGGTGGAGAAATTCCAAGTCTTCGCTCGTGGCGGCCATGGCAGTCGACACATATCAGAAAACCGCACAAGCGCTGGCGCGCGGGCATTTGAACCTTGGCGCGTGGCATGGATTCCAAGAAATGATGTATTTCAAACCGGTCGCCATCGCCGAACTGGAATTTCGTCTTTTCCTGGAAACGGACGCATACGCAAGCCTTGTCTGTCATCAGAATGAAGAAGAGTCCTTCGGCATCCGTCTGAGTGCAAATCCCCGTTTTCCCTCGATAACTTTTCATGCAACCCGCGAAGGACAATTTCTAGAAAAAAAACCCGTTCCCATTCCTCCTCTATCCACGGGGAAATGGCATCGTGTGAACGTGCGGGCGTCGGGGAACGGCGTTCCGCTTTTGGCGATGGATGGTCAACCGGTTCAACTGGAGCAAATGCCGTGGAAGCCGTTCACCGCGCTGGGATTCCGGGGATGCCAGACAACGGCCCTTGTAGATGATGTTGTGGCGCATCAAACGGACGGAACCGTGATCCATGATTCGTTCGCCAATCGCCGTCATTGGCTTGCCTGCCTGATCGCGGGATTTGTCGCGGCCACATTGTTCAACCTGTTGATGCTGCCAATGATGAAACGCGCCCAGTTTCCGCCGCGACATCAGGTGATTGGGCTGGTGTTTCTTGACGTTCTGATCGTTGTTGTATTGGCATGCGTATTCACGATTGTCTATTTTTCCCAGCAAAACTATCCCCGGGAGGGGCATTTCTCCGAGGAAGTGGTGAACAGGGTCAGAAATGCCTGTGTTTGTATACTGAAGGAACGTGTCAGGGAATATGCGCCCGATCCGGGTCCAGGCGTTGTTCGGATCGTCTTCCTTGGCACTTCCCAAACGCGGGGAGCCGGCGCCGGAAAGCCGGAACATCGCTTTGTGGACCGCATCCAAAGGCAACTGGACGACGAGGCGCCGGCCGGTACGCGATACGAGTGCATCAATGCGGGTATAGGCGGCGGGGACTCCGAATTGCTCATCGAACTCTATCGCGATTTGCTTGTGCCGCTACGGCCAATGGTCCTGGTTGTCAATCTTGCCAACAACGATAAGGATGCGGGCGTATTGGCCGGCAATCTTCGTGAAATGATTGCCTTGAGCAGACAACACGGCATCAAAACCGTAATCTGCCTGGAGCCAAACACCATCGAACGCTGGCCGGGCGACATGCCTAATCACCCTGCCATGCGGGAAGTGGCCCGCGAATGTAACGTTCCCTGTCTGGATCTCCATGACTATCTCCGGCAGCATTACGACGACGGCTTTCTCTGGTGGGATTTTGTTCATCCGACATCCTTCGGACACAAATTGATAGCCGACGCCATCATGGACAAATTTCGTGCAAACGCTTTGCTTGAGCAGCAGGCCGAACAAAGCGTTTCGTTGCCCTGAGCCTGAAATGGTCTGGAATTGACCCCGACTTCCTCTTTATACTCATGCATGGCTTGTAAAACCTCTTGCCATATGTGGTGGGCGACTTCGCGGCCAATGGCATAGGGAGACCCTTTTATGTGTGCTGGATTCAGGTGTTCAATTACCGGGATCATGGGAGTTCTTGTCATGACTGGATGCGTCACACCGTTTCGTCCCGGCGCCCCAAAGGGCGCCATTGACGTCATCGCCCACCGCGGCGCGAGCGCCTATGCACCGGAAAACACCCTCGCCGCCTTCGCCCTTGCCAAGGAAATGAACGCGGACTGGTTCGAATTGGACTGCACGCTCAGTAGGGACGGGCATGTCGTCGTGATCCACGACGACACGCTCGACCGCACCACGAACGGCGAGGGCCCCGTCCGTGACCGGACCCTCGCTGAATTGAAACAACTCGACGCGGGCTCATGGAAAGATCCCCGGTTTGCCGGCGAACGCCTGCCCTTGCTTGTGGAGGCGCTCGAATTGGCCCGCGAACGCCGCATCGGCGTTTATATCGAAATCAAAAACGCGCAAGACGATTCGGCGCTCATGACGGACATCATGAAAATGGCCGGCGATCGAAAGCGAATGACACCGGAAATGAAACGCGCGATGCATCGCATGATCGAAAATAGCGGCACCCGGAATCTGGAACTTACGCGCAAGGTCGTCGCAATCGTTCGCGAACACCGCATGGCCCGCCAGGTCGTCATCCAATCCTTCTCGCCGATCGTCTGCGCCATCGCCCGCCACGAAGCCCCGCGCATCCGCGTCGAAATGCTGGCCCTCAAGGACAAGGACAATCCGCAACGCTGGCCGAGTTACCTGAAATGGCGAAACTGGCTTGATGTTGCCGGCTTCAACTCCAACCTCGATTCGCTCGACGAGGCCGGCGTCCGCCAATGCCGCGCCGAAGGCCGGACAGTCGCCATCTGGACCGTGGACGACCCGGACGTGATGCGCCGGATTGCCGCCTGGAACATCAACCGCATCATCACCAACAAACCCGATGTCTGCCTTCAAACCCTGCAAGAAATAGGAAAACGATAGCAGGCCCAAAAATCGCCGATTCTTGCCCCGGGGATCTATCAGGCCAAAACAAGGCGCCATTCAAATTCAAACAATTTTTTCCACGGGAAACAACGAAGCCCGTTCAAGCCGGTAGATTTTGAGAGGCAAGAGCCGGTTGCGCTGTAGATTGTGGAATCTGTCCGATGGCGCGGTCCGGTCCTCTCGATTGGATTCACGAGGGATTGGAATAGCAGCCCGTGGTAAAAGTCTGATTTCCGACCGGCGGATTTCATGGTTCAAGCCGCCTGCGCCCAGTCACGTGCGTCAAGTTCTGCAATCACTGCTGTCCAAATTAGGACGGACTTGAGTTCACGACCCGCATAGAATAAGGGCTTTCTTCGGTCAAATCACGTTTTTGCGGTTGAGGTTGCCTGTGTTTATGGTGACGTGCCTGTCCAGATTAGACCAGAGACAACGTAAGTTGTTCTGGGAGTGGAGTTATCGGGGGTGTATTGAAGGGGTCTTGGAGCCAATCGAGCAAGTCGCGATAGGTGAAGAGGTTGAGACGGAGCATGGAGGCCAGATTGGAAAGCGACCAGTTGGCTTTGGATAGGTGATGGAGCCACTTGACGAGGAGCAGGGCAATCAAGGCTGTCCAAATCTGGATGCGCAGGGCGTTTTCGCTGACGCCGACGAAGGTCTTCACCTTGAGATTTTGCTTGAGCGCTTTGAAGAACAGTTCGATCTGCCAGCGTTCACGGTAGATTTCCGCGACGGTGGTCGCGCCGAATTCGAGGTGATTGGTCAACAGGACGATCTCGCGCTGGTTTTCCGCATCCCATACGACAATGCGGCGCAGGGGGATCGGGCACGGCGATTCGGCGTCGATGCCGGGAATCCGGATGATGTCATCGGCGAGGATGTTGCGATGGTGCGGCACGGGTCGGTGTTCAATGACTTCGTAGACGGTGTTTTCCTTCATGCGCGTCACAAAGAACACCTCTTGGGCAATCCAGGCGGCGAACTGCCGGAAATGGTTATACGCGCGATCCATCACGATGATGGAACCGGGGGCCAGACGCAGCAGGTGCAGGATTTTGGAATCGTGGCGTTTGGCCTCCGTGATCAGGACGTACGACGGCATGTAATCGTCATGGTCGAGCAGCACGTGCGCTTTCACCCCGCCCTTGGCGCGGCGGAACTTCGCCCACGGGAACAGCGCCAGACACAACGATATCGTAGTCGAGTCCAACGAAAGCAGCTTGTTCTTGAACCGAAACTTGTGTTGGCGCGGTCCCAGTTGCTGGCGTTGTCGGAAACGGCCCGCCAGGCTCCAGAACAGGTCCTCGTACAGCGCTGCCGGCCGATGTTGATTGGCGTAGGACAGCGTCGATTTGTTGGGGCGTCCTTCACGCCCAAGTGCACCAGCTTGCCCAGGCAACAGGCCAGCCCATTGCAGATCTCGCGCAACGAATCGACGCGGCCCAACTGGCAGAACAGCATGCTGACGAACTGGGTCCAACACGTGAAGCCCCGCGCGTGACGTTCCCCGTTGTGTTTCTTGGCCAGTGCGGCAAATTCCGTACGTGGAATTTGTTCCAAGAGTTGACTAAACAGACTCGCACTCTTTACCATCGAACTACCCTCCTTGTCGGTGTTGAGAATCGGTTGTGTGCATACCCGATTGTTCAACGCCACAGGAGGGTGCGTCAAGACGCTCGTTTCAGAAAGCTAATTTGGACAAGAGTGGTTCACGACCATGACCTCCACGCGGCGGCCCCGGAAGGTTCGGCTCAGGATCGCGCCCGGCATGGGAACGCGCGGGTCGTGGCGGAAAGCAGCCAAATCGCCTGCCCCGACAACCGGGGCCGGACCGGCAAACTGCCCGGCCATCTCCCGCGGGGGCGTATGCGGAGGTCGGCGGCGTTGGCCAATTCTTCGGCTCTCCGGCGCGCGCGTTCGGTGAGGTCGCCTTCCGCATGGGCCTGGAGCCGCCATGCAATGCGTTTCCAGAGGAAGGTCCGGCACCACGAACGCGGCTCCTCGCCGAATGCGTCCCGTTAGAGGACCGCCTTGCGGCGGGGATGCCACCGCAGTTCCAGCGGTCGGTTGCCCTTGAGCACGATGACGGTTTGCGGATCGGTCCGGCAGGCGATGACGGCGGTGATCTGACCCCGACAGCGTCGGAGCCGGGCTTTGAACCGCTCGATATCCATGGCCCCGTCCCAGGCGGCGTTCGCGGCCAGGCGGAAAAGAATCTCGCTGTCCACCTCGGCGAAGCGCCGCATCTTCCAGCGCCGGAACAGGTAGTCGGCGTTGTAGATGGTGCCATTGTGGGTGCCGATCACCTCCCCGGCGCGGATCGGGTGGTTGTTGCTGTTGACCCGCTCGTCCCCTCGGGTGCGCCAACGGGTGTGCCCGAGCAGGAGCGCGGCGCGGTTGTCCATAGAGGCAAGGAGTTCGGCGAAGGCCTTGTCCGTGACGAACCGCTCGGCCGTCACCGGCCGCTTGAAGAGCCGGTGTCCACCGTCGGTGTCGAGCCTTGCCGCGCCGGTGGCGTGTGGTCCGCGCTCCTCTCTCAATACAAGCAGGCGGGTGAAGAGCCAGGCGAGATACTCCCGCTCCTCGGCGCGCCGCCGCTTATTTCCGAAGATGACTCCCGCGAGCCCGCACATCAGGATTTCCCTCCCTGCGGATCGACGATGAACCCGCGGAAGACGCCCTCG